>FWPV01002531.1_pt1 | contig 14166 bp, 11 predicted proteins | sample 2228371 | NCBI WGS metagenome assembly FWPV01 (sample SAMEA103939776, study PRJEB20133) | metagenome
CTCCAGCATACGGGCCTCCGCGGCCGTGGTATCGACCGCCGCGGCGGCCTCCACGGCCGGAAGGATCATCGGTACGGTCACGGTCAGGGCGAGAAAGACGATCGCGAGTAGAGGTGTTGCGCCCTTCTGCCACCGAGTGAGCCCCTTCATCGTCAGCCTCTCCTTTGTCCCCGAGGCCGGTGGCAACTCTCCCGTTCCCCGAAAAACGAACCGCCCTTTCCTCCACGGAAAGGGCGTCGCTTTAGAGGCGGCAGCCTGGCGATCATAACCGCTTGCGCGGCCTTAGACCCATGGCTTTGCGCCCTCTCCTTTCGGAAGAGTTTGCCTTTATCACCTACAGGGATATGCGGTTCTCAATGTCCGTTTCCATTATCGTCAGGGCTGCCGGATTCCTTGAGCCCGGACTCTAAATTATAGTAGCCGGATTCACGGCCAGCAGCATCGGGATGCGCCTTTTCTTGAGCGGGTTCCATGAACCGAGCCGCGTTTTCCGGGATTCATGCCACGATAAGCGAGCCGGACGTGCGGGTTGATGGCGCTGCTTCTCGCGGAGGACGGGGCCGCGACTCCGGTCCGGCTAAGGGCGCGGGAAGGATGCCACGCCTCATCCCGGCCGGAGGTCGATATGGGCCCCCGCGGGGGAAGAAAAAACCTCTAAAGGATGGGGGCGGAGGCGCCGATATAATCAATGCCAAAATCTACGCCGAGTGAGTTTTGGCCTCGACCGGAAAGCCTGCCCACTTTCCGGTCTCTATTTTTCCGGTCCCGATTTCCGGTCCCGCCTCCCTTTCCCGGGTTCTATTCTTCCCTGGGAGCGCTCTCCACCAGCCTGGCGATGACCACGATACGCTGCGCCGCGCTGTACCAGGGATGGCAGGCGGTGAGGGTCAGTTTGGGATCTCCCCCCTGTTCCAGCACCGTGAGGTCGGAGGGCTGCACCACGCGCTGCTCGTAGACCTCGTATACGTAGCGGTTTGTGGCGGTGACCAGGGTTATCCTCTCCCCCGCCGTCAGTTGCTCGATGTGGCGGAAGGGGGCCCCGTAGGTGGTGCGGTGGCCGGAGATGACGCAGTTCCCCGCCTGTCCGGGATAGGCGGTGCCGGGGATGTGCCCGGGTCCCCGCTTGAGGTTCTCGGCGTCGTCCAGCCCCCACAGCTCCACCACTATGGCGTCCAGGCCGATGCGGGGCGCGATGATGCGGGCGATGCCGTCCCCCACCCCCACCTCGCCGCTCTCCGGGGAGGGAGGTTCCCTCTCCCACTCCCGCCGCAGTTCCTCCTGGGCCCTCGCCGCCCGCCGGTCGGTGAAGTAGATGTACCCGTAGACCCCCGCCAGGGCCAGCAGGCCCAGGAGGATGAGGGAGGCACCCAGGACGATGAGCAGTTTCCCCCTGCGGCGCCGCCTCTCCCCCTCCCCCGCCTCCTTTCCCGGGAGCCCCTTTCCCCTCATGGTCCGCTCCTTTCAGGGCTCGCGGAACACCACGCCGCGCCCCTGGCACACCGGACAGGTCTCGCCGAACACCTCTACCAGCCCCTCGGAGACGTTCTTGCGCGTCATCTCCACCAGGCCCAGCTTGGTGAGCTCCACCACATAGGTCTTGGTGCGATCTTTTTCCAGTTCCTGGTTGAGGGCTTTGAGGACCGCGCGGCGGTTCTTGGCCTCGTTCATGTCGATGAAGTCGATTATGATGATCCCCCCGATGTCACGCAGCCTTAGCTGGCGCACCACCTCCGCCGCCGCCTCGATGTTGGTGCGCAGCACCGTGTCCTCCAGCGAACGGTCTCCCACGTACCTGCCGGTGTTGACGTCTATGGCGGTGAGGGCCTCGGTTCTGTCGATGACGATGGAACCCCCCGAGGGAAGAGGCACCTCCCTGCGCAGGGCATCACGTATCTGGCGGTTGATGTCCAGGGCCTCGAAGACCGGCGTCTCGTCGGCGTAGCGCACCACGCGATCGGCCAGTGCCGGTGCCACCATCTTCAGGTACTGCTTGATGCGGCGGAAGGACCGGTGGGAGTCCACCAGCACGCGCTCGAAGCTCTCGTCCATGATGTCCCTGATCACCTTGATCTCCAGTTCGGGCTCCTGGTAGAGGATGGCAGGAGCCCTCTTCTTCTCCGCCGCCCGGTGCACCTGTCGCCAGACCTTGTTCAGGTAAGCGAGACTCTTCCTCAACTCCGCCGCCTCCGCCTCCCGCGCCGCGGTGCGCACGATTATCCCCACGTCCTTGGGCCTCACCTCCTCCACCAGCTTGCGCAGGCGCGCCCTTTCCCCCTCGTCCAGGCGATGGGAGATTCCCACGCTGTTCATCTGGGGGAGGAGCACCAGGTAGCGCCCGGGTATGGAGAGGTAGGTGGTGAGCCGCGCTCCCTTGCTGCCCATGGGGTCCTTGGTGACCTGGACCACCACCTCCTGGCCCGCCTTCAGCAGCCTGGTGATGTCGCGCTTCCCCTTCTGCCGCTCCTCCTCCACGAAGATATCCCCCGCGTAGAGGAGGGCGTTGCGGTTGTGGCCGATGTTCACGAAGGCCGCCTCCATGCCGGGCAGGACGTTCTGCACCCTCCCCTTGTAGATGTCGCCGACGATGGAGCGCCGCTCGTGATGACCGACGAAGATCTCCTGCAGCTCGCCGCGCTCCAGCACCGCCACCCTGGTCTCATCGTGGTAGGACGCGACCACCATCTCCTTGCCGGGAGGGGCGTCCTTTCTCTTTTCAGCCTTTTCAGCCGCGCTTCCTTTTCTTCTCGCCATCCTCTCACCTGCTCCCCACGGGCCGCCGCCACGGCGGCGTCAGGCGCCGCCCCTTCCGCTCACCTCTCCACCGGGCGCAGCTCGCCCCTCTCCGCGTGATAACGATAGACCACGTCCCGTACATCCTCGCATACCTCCTCGGGGGAAGCGTACAGCCCCACCCTTACCACTCTGCGCGGCCCCCGGGACCACCCCGGGCGCGACGACACCGCCGCCAGGGCGTCCTTCAGCCTCGCCTGGCCCTCGCCGGCCACCTTGAGCAGGAGGTAAAGGACGCCTCCCTCTCCCTCCAGACGGTAGAGGCCGTAGCGCGCCCAGCGGGAAAGTTTGGGCATGCCCGGAGGGAGGAGGCGCACCTCCCGTACCGACAGCCCCGCGGGCAGGGCACGGTTCAGCGCCTCCACCGCCGCGCCCTCCTCGACCTCCCCGGTCACGGAGACCTCGAGGTATTCCGCCTCCGCCTCCACCCCCAGGGGCAGGGCGGGCGAAAAGCTCATGCGCGGCCGGGGGTTGTACCCGGAGGTGAACTCCAGGGGCAGTCGCGAGCGCCTCATCGCCCTCTCCAGCGCGCGCATGCTCTCGCGGTGAGAGAGCAGGGCCGCGTCCCCGTGCTTGCCGTATTTTACCATCAGGCGCGCCATGTTCCCTCCACCTCATGGGGAACGCCTTCTTTCTCCGGGCATGCTCCGCAGCCGCTGCAGGCGGCGAAGCGGCAGTCGGGCGTCTCCTCTCCCCGCGCCGCACGCCGGTACTCCGACCACAGGAACTCCCTGGTCACCCCGGCGTGGAGGTGGTCCCATGGCAGGACCTCTTCCCGCTCCCTCTCCCTCTCCGCGTACCACGCCGCGTCCAGCCCCGCCGCCTGCAGGGCGCGCTCCCAGCGCTCCCAGGAGAAGCACTCGCTCCACCCGTCCAGACACCCGGCGCGCGCGGCATGCAGCACCACCGGGAGCAGCCTGCGGTCACCCCGCGCCAGCACGCCCTCCAGCCGGCTCATCTCGCGCGCGTGCCAGCGCAGGGTCACGCCGCGCACGCGCATGCCCTCCTTGAGGATGAAGTGCCGCCGCGCGAGGGCGGGCGCCGGCATCTGACCCACCCACTGCAGGGGGGTATGCGGCTTGGGGACGAAGGTGGAGACGCTCACGGAAACCTGCAGTCCCCGGGCGGGCGCGCCCGCGTTCCCCTCGCGCATGATGCGCCGCACCAGGGCGCAGATGGCCTCCACGTCCTCCTCCTCCTCGCCGGGAAACCCGATCATGAAATAGAGCTTCAGCTTTCTCCACCCCTCCCGGTACGCACTGGAAACGGCTTCCAGGAGGTCCTCGTCAGACACTCCCTTGTTCACCGCCCTGCGCAGGCGCTCGGAGGCCGCCTCCGGGGCGAGGGTGATGCCGGTCCGCCTGACCTTGCGCAGCCTGGATGCGAGTTCCACGCTGAAGGTATCGGTGCGCAGCGAGGGCAGGGAGACCGCCACGTGCCTGGCCTCCATCTCCCGCGCCAGGTCGTCGACGAGGGAGGAGATGCGGCTGTAATCGGCGCTGTTCAGGGAGGCCAGGGTGAGCTCGTCGCAGCCGGTGTTGTCCACCAGCTCTCGTCCCCAGTCCTTCAGCAGCTCCTCTCCGCGCTCGCGCACCGGGCGGTAGATCATCCCCGCCTGGCAGAAACGGCAGCCACGGGTGCATCCCCGGAAGATCTCCAGGCTGCAGCGGTCATGCACCGACTCCACCAGGGGTACCGGCGGACGCCGCGGATAGCGCCAGGCGTCCAGGTCCCGCACCGTGCGCTTGCGCACCGGCAGGGGCGCTCCCCCTTCCGCTTCGATGCCCTCCAGCCTGCCGTCGGCACGGTAGGCCACGCGGTAGAGAGAGGGCACGTACACTCCCTCCAGGTCCGCGCAGGCGCGGAGGAAAGCGGCGCGCCCTTTCTTCCCGCCCCTCTTCCATTCCTTCAGGGCGTCCAGCAGCTCGTGGACGACCTCCTCCCCCTCCCCCACAACCAGCAGGTCGAAGAGGCCCGCCACGGGCTCGGGGTTGAAGGCGCAGGGCCCTCCCCCGACCACCAGGGGAGAGGCGTCGTCTCGCTCCGCTGCCAGGAGGGGGATGCGCGCCAGGTCGAGCACGCGCGCCACGTTGGCGTAGGTCAGCTCGTGCTGCAGGGTTATCCCCACCAGGTCGAAGACCGGGAGGGGGGCGCGGCTCTCGAGTCCGAAGAGGGGCACGCCGCGCGCCCGCATTCGCTCCTGCATGTCCACCCATGGAAGGTAGGCGCGGTCGGCCATGGCGTCCTCGCGCTCGTTTATCTCCTCGTAGAGGATGAAAAGCCCCAGGTGGGACATGCCGATCTCGTACACGTCGGGATAGACGAGCACGCAGTTGACCCCCTCGCTCCTCAGGGGCCTGCGCCGGGCATTGACCTCGATACCCAGGTAGCGACCCGGGCGGGAAACCCCCGGCAGCTCCTCGCTCAGGAATCTCTCCAGCTCCGCTCTCTCCATGTCTTGCGCTTCCGCCTTTTCCGTCCCTTCAAACGCAAAGGCGGCCCTCAGAGCCGCCTCATGAACTTCGCTCCGGCCTCCCGCGGCCGGTTCCGGGGTTCGGCCCTTCTTTACTTATTACGCAGAAAGACCGGGATGTCCAGCTCCTCCGATTCGAAGACCATGGTCTTCTCCGGGGGCGCCTCCGCCTTCACGCCGCGGCGTCCAGGCTTGCCGGGGGCGGTGCCGAACTCGAATCCCGTGGCGATGACCGTGACCTTGAGCTCGTCTCCAAGGGAGTCGTCGATCACCGCCCCGAAGATGATGTTGGCGTCGGGGTCGGCCACGCTGGCGATGATCTCCGCCGCCTCGTTCACCTCGAAGAGCCCCAGGTCCGTGCCCCCGGAGATGTTGAGCAGGATGCCCTTGGCCCCCTCGATGGAGGCCTCGAGCAAGGGGCTGGAGATGGCGGCCCTCGCCGCTTCCGAGGCGCGGTTCTCGCCGCTTCCGACCCCTATCCCCATGAGCGCCGATCCCGCGTTGGACATGATGGTGCGCACGTCCGCGAAGTCCAGGTTGATGAGCCCCGGAACGGTGATGAGGTCGGTGATGCCCTGGACGCCCTGGCGCAGGATGTCGTCGGCCATGCGGAAGGCGTTGAGGATGGAGGTCTTCTGCTCGGCGACCTCCAGCAGACGGTCGTTGGGGATGATGATGAGGGTGTCCACCTTCTCCCGCAGCTTGTCTATCCCCGCCTCGGCCTGCTGCGCGCGCTTGCGCCCCTCGAAGGAGAACGGCCGCGTGACCACACCGATGGTCAGCGCTCCCTGCTCCTTGGCGATCTCCGCCACGATGGGCGACGCGCCGGTGCCGGTCCCGCCTCCCTTCCCGGCGGTGATGAAGACCATGTCCGCGCCCTTGATGGACTCCGCGATGGCTTCCCTGTTCTCCAGCGCGGCCTGCTCCCCCACCTCCGGGTTGGACCCCGCTCCCAGCCCGCGGGTGATGTTGCCGCCGATGTACACCTTGACGTCGGCGTCGGACATCAGGAGGGCCTGTGCATCGGTGTTGATGGCCACGAACTCCACGCCCTTGAGCCCGGCGTCGATCATGCGGTTGATGGCATTGGTGCCGCCACCTCCCACCCCGACCACCTTGATCACCGCCAGATAGTTGGTCGCTGTCTCCGGCATCTCCGGTCCCTCCTTTATCCCCGGCCTCTCGAAAACCCTCGAGGCGCGCTCTCAAAGTCTAAACCTCTGGTCGATACATTTCTCCCGCCGTACCGCCTCTCCTCTCCCTTCTCCCTCCCGCCGTCAACTTTAGACTACGACGGGGCTCCTTCTATCTCCTTCCCCATCCTTCCTCTTCTACATACTTTTTCCATCTCCGGCCTGGAGGCTCCTCATCCCTTTCGAGCCGTGCCGCAGCTCGCATCCCTTTCTATTTCCCCGTTACATCCCTTCTCAACCGCTGGGATCCGGCGCGTCCGGCCCCCTCGGCCTCTCCCCACCGCACCGGCTTCCTTCGCGTCACAGTCCCAATGCCGATCCCCGAGCTGCCGCCCGTCCGCTTCCCCGGCTTTCTCTCGCTCCCGCAACGCTCCCCCCGTCTCGTTGCCGCTCAATTCCCTCATCCTCCCGGGGCTCGCAATCGCTTCTTTCCGGGCACCCCCTTTTTTCGGCTCCCTTCGCGGGCGACTCCTCCGATCACAAAAACTCGCCATACGCGCCGCCACGGCAATATTATACCTTAACGGTAACATGATATTTGCACTATTGTCTAACCGTTAAGTCTTTATCTATACAGCATGCAGGCGCCGACTTCAACCCCCACCGCTCCATGGGCGCCTCCGTCTTCCCGCGAAGGTACGTCGCCGGCGCGCTCGTCGCTACCGGGAACGCGGAGAACCGAAAGGGGGGTCCGCCGCTGCGGAACAGCGCTGCGATCACGGGGCGTCGACGTGCTGCGCCCCATCCACGTAAACCGGCTTGATAACCGGGCGGTCGGGAAAGGACACGTCTATGTATTCCAGCGCGCCGTATCGTTCTCCCAGTTCTCCCAGCGCCAGGCGGGCTATGGAGTTCTTTCGTTCCAGATCCGAGAGGTCTCCGTAGAGCACCCTGGTGCCGCACGCCTCCAGGTATAGAGCGCCGTTGCTGCATCCCGCCGCGTCCACCATGCCCTCCAGCTCCGCGTCGAGGCTCAGCAGCAGGGAGGACACGCGCAGGAAATCCTCCGCGTCCACCCTCTCTCCCGGCACCAGGAGGGGCAGCCCGGAGGCCCTGATCTCCGCCATCCCGGTGGGGGTTTGCTCCAGGCTCTCCAGCACCGTGCCGTCCCCGGCGACCAGCACGCACCTGCCGTTCTGCCGCACGAAACCCGCGGGCTCCCTCTCCCGCACGGAGAGCAGTACCGTGGCGGGGAAGCGCCTTGACACCCGCACCTCCTCGACGTAGGGCTCGGTGAGCAGCGCCCTCTCCACCGCCTTCACGTCCATCTTCAGGAGATGCGTCTCGGAGGTGATGCCGCTCAGGACGCGCAGGTAGGAGCCGTCCAGCCTCCGATTGCCCCTTACCTCCACCTCCCGTACGTTCAGGACCCCCGTGGCGGTGTACACCCAGAGCAGGCAGCCGAACGCCGCCACCAGGGTGACGGAGAGAGCGACCGTCCTCGCCCCGCCGCCTTTTCGCCTTCCGCGCGGACGGGGCCCGTCCCCGGCCGCGTTCCCTCCCGCGGACGCCATCTCGCCGCGCACACAGGCGCCCGCCGCCCTCCCGCCAGCCGGCGCCATGCCGCGCGCCGCACCTTTCCCGCGACCCCCGGCTCTAAGACGACCGGTGATTTCCGCACCCTTTTTCCTGTCCCCGCGGGCGGCCGATGCCCCGTCCGCGACGGCCTGCGCGGCGCGCCTTTTCCCGTAGTTGACGGACATCCCCGCCCTGGGGGTCCCTCCCGCCATCTCCGCCGGGCGCTCCCGGCCCGCGCGGCGGGGCCGCCTCCCTTTTTCTTCCCGGACGGCCTTCTCCGCGGCAGGACCTCCTCTCCCGGCCTTGGCCATGCGACCCGGAAGGGAGACATCTTCCCCTCCCGCCATCTCCGCCGGGCGCTCCCGGCCCGCGCGGCGGGGCCGCCTCCCTTTTTCTTCCCGGACGGCCTTCTCCGCGGCAGACCTTCCTCTTTCGCCCTCCTCGCCTCTTGCGATCCCCAGGAAGGCCAGGGGGTAAACGGCGGCGGGCTTTTTTTCCCGCGCGCGGGACGCCTCCGCCCTGCGCTTTGCCGCCACCCGCGACCGGGCTCTGGAAGCCCTGACGCGGGCCCCGCCATGTCCGTCGCTACGCGCTCCCAAGGCAACCACCTTCCCGGTTAACCTTCAGGCGCGCCGTCTCCAGGATCATCTCCACCACACGGTTGAAGGAGATCCCCGCCGCCGCCGCCGCCTTGGGTATGAGGCTCAGCGAGGTCATGCCGGGGATGGTGTTCACCTCCAGGCAGTAGGGGCGCTCCTCCGCGTCGAGCATGAAATCAACGCGGGAGAGGCCTTCGCAGCAAAGGGCGGCGTGCGCCTCCATGGCAAGTTCCTGCAGCCTCTCGGCGAGAGGAGCGGGTATGGGCGCGGGGACGATGTATTCCGTCATCCCCGGGGTATACTTGCACTCGTAATCGTAAACCCCCTTGCTGGCCACCACCTCGAGCACCGGCAACACGGTGGGGCCGCTACCCACCAGGCCCACGGTGACCTCGCGGCCCGTGATGAAGCGCTCCACCAGCAGGAGGTCGTCATGGCGCAGCGCCTCCCGTATCGCGCCCTCCAGCTCCTCGCGCCCCCGCACCCTGCTCGCCCCCACCGTGGAGCCCTCGCAGTTGGGCTTGACCATGCAGGGGAAGCCCAGGAGGGAGGAGACCTCCCCGACTACCTCCTCGAGCCCCTCCGCGTTCACCCGCTCGGCGCTAATCACCACGTCCTCGACCACGGGAATGCCGCGGGCGCGGAAGACCAGCTTGCTCAGGTGTTTGTTCATGGCCAGCGCGCTGGCCAAGACCCCGGAACCGGTGTAGGGGATCCCCAGAATCTCCAGCAGGCCCTGGATGGTCCCGTCCTCCCCCATGCGCCCGTGCAGCGCCAGGAAAGCGGCATCGATGCGCCCCTGCAGGTCCGCCATGCGCAAGGCCACGTCGGGGCCCACGTCCACCTCCACGACCTCGTGGCCGAGTTCGCGCAGGGCGGAGGCCACCGCTCCTCCGGAGCGCAACGACACCTCCCTCTCGGCGGAGGTCCCTCCCATGAGCACCGCGACGCGCATCGCCCTCAGGCCTCCAGATCCTCTCCCACTATCCTTATTTCCTCCTCGAGCTCTATTCCCTCCCGTTCGTACACCTCTTTTTTCACCCTCCGGATCAGGGACACCACCTCGCTCGCCCTTGCTCCGCCCAGGTTCACGATGAAGTTGGCGTGCTTCTCGGACACCTGCGCCATGCCCGCTCGCGCCCCCTTGAGCCCGCAGCGGTCGATGAGCTCCCCGGCCGATATGCCGGGCGGGTTCTTGAACACGCTTCCCGCCGAGGGGTATTCAAGCGGCTGGTGTCGCCTCCGCCATTCGAGCACCCTCTCCCTGCGCTCACGGATATACCTTCTGTCATTTTTATAAAGCTCAAGTTTAACTAGATATATGATCTCGCCCTCCTCGATCCCCGTCGACCGGTATCCGAACCCCGCCTCGTGACGCTGGTACGTGCGGTAGTGTACCTCGCCGCCCCTTTCCCCCGCCACGTGCAGCTCCGCCACCCGGTCCCCGATGCTCGTCCCCATGGCGCCTGCGTTCATCCGGGCCGCGCCTCCCACGGTCCCCGGTATGCCCGCCAGGTCCTCAAGCCCTCCCAGTTCAGCCTCCTCCACCCAGGAAAGGAAGCGGTTTATGGTGCAGCCACCCTCAACATAAACTTCATGTTTATGATTCTTTTTTATCCTGTTCAGCCCCCTGCCGAGCACCACCACAATGCCCCTGAAACCGGAGTCGGAAAAGAGGAGGTTGGATCCGTTCCCCATGGCTATCCAGGGGCACCGCGCGTCCGCTATAGCCTGCAGCAGTCTGCCCAGATCGCCCATCCCCTTGGGGAAGGCGAGGAGGTCGGCGGGGCCGCCGATACGGAAGGTGGTGTGCTCCGAAAGGGGCGCGCCCTCGACCATGCTCCCCAGGAATCTTCCCTTGAGCCTGGCCGCCACCTCCGCGCAGGCCTCCTCGCTTCCCTCACCGGACCTGGCCAAGAGCCTTCTCCCCCTTCTCCCTCAGTATGGTCGCGATCTCCGCCGCGCATTGCGACACGTCTCCCGCCCCCATGGTGAGCACCAGGTCGCCGGGGCGCAGGAAATGTGCCGCTCCCTCCCCCAGGGTCGAGCGCTGGGGAAGGTAAACCACCTGGCGCGCGGGATCCGCCTCCAGTATGGCGTTGACGATGAGCTTTCCGTTCACGCCCGGCAGTGGCTCCTCGCCCGCGGAGTATACGTCCGTCACCATCACCACATCCGCGAGGGTCAGGGCCCTTCCGAACTCCTCCCACAGTGACGCCGTGCGCGTATAGCGGTGGGGCTGGAAGATGCACACCACGCGCTTCGCTCCCTCGTTCCTGGCCGCCTCCAGGGTCGCCTGCACCTCGGAGGGGTGGTGGGCATAGTCGTCCACCAGCCTGATCCCCGCCACGCTCTCCACCTCCTGGAAGCGCCTCTGTACGCCGCCGAACCTCCGCAGCGCCCTCGCGGCCATCTCCGCATCCACCCCTACGGACAAGGCGAGGGCCAGGGCCGCCGTGGCGTTGAGGACGTTATGGCGCCCGGGGACCCGCAGCCGTATCTCCCGCCGCATGCCCCCCGGCGCGCGGAGCACGAAATGCGACCCGCCCTTGAGGAGGCTTATGTCCGTGCAGCGATAGGCGCAGCCCTCTCCCGTCCCGAAGGTCACCTCCCGCGCCCGGGTATGGCCGAGCACGGCCGCGGCTCCCGGGTCGTCGCCGTTCAGCACCAGCAGGCCGCCCTCGGGCAGCATGGACGCGAAGCGGCGAAAATGCTCCACGATGGCCTCGCGGTTCGCGAAGTAATCGAGGTGGTCCTCCTCCAGGTTGGTCACCACCGCGGCCCACGGCCGGAGGAGGAGGAAGGAGCCGTCGCTCTCGTCCGCCTCCGCCACCACATACTCTCCCTGGCCCGCATGGGCGTTGCTGCCCACGTCGTTGAGCTCCCCTCCCACCACGTAGGTGGGGTCCAGCCCCGCCTCGCGCAGGATCATGGCCAGCATGGAGGTGGTGGTGGTCTTGCCGTGGGTCCCGGCCACCGCGATCCCCTTCCCCTCCTCCATGATCCTTCCCAGCATGGCGGCGCGGGGGATGATCTCGATCCCCTTCTCGCGCGCCCTGGAAAGCTCCACGTTTCTCTCGGGTATTGCCGATGACACCACCACCATCCCGGCGTCCTCGACGTTCTCCGGGCGGTGCCCGATGTAGATGCGGGCACCCATCTGGCGCAGCCTGCGTGTGTTGCGCGACTCCTTGAGGTCGGACCCGCTCACCTGCACGCCCCGTGCGAGGAGCACCACGGCGATGGCGCTCATGCCCGCGCCTCCCACGCCGATGAAATGGACCATGCCGGCGCCGCTCATCCTCTCCTCCCCGCTGCCTTCTCCACCAGGTCCGCGAGGCGCGCCGCCGCCCCGGGCGCCGCCGCCCGCCTCGCCGCCTCCCGCATGCGCGCCAGCCCGGAGGCGTCGGCCAGCAGCGCATCCACCTCCGCGCGGAGCCTGGAGCCGTCCAGCTCTCCGTCGGGCACCATCACCGCCGCCCCCAGGGAGACCAGCACCCCGGCGTTGGCCTCCTGGTGACCGGCGGTGGCATAGGGGTAGGGCACCAGGACGGCGGGACATCCCGCCTCCGCCAGCTCCGCGATGGTGGATGCCCCCGCCCGGCAGACCATGAGGTCGGCCGCAGCGTACAGCAGGTCCATGCGCCGGATGTAGGGGTAAGGCCGGTAGATGAGCGGACCCGCCCCCACGCCGTCCACCAGGGAGGCGAACTCCGGGTATTTCTCCGCGCCCACCGCGTGCACCACCTGGAGGTCGCTCCTTTCCCTCCACGCGGGAAGGGCTTCCAGCACGGCACGGTTCAGGGAAGCGGCGCCCTGGCTGCCTCCCACCACGGCCACCGTTCTCCTCTCCCTCTCGAGACCGAAGAAGGACCAGGGGTCCTCTTCCCTTCCCTGCCGCGCGCGGGACAGCAGGGGATTCCCGGTGAGCGCTGCCTTTTTCTTCCATCCCGGGGCTTGCTCCAGGGTGCACTGGAAGGATACCGCAACCTTCCGCGCCAGGGGAGCCAGCATGCGGTTGGCCAGACCTGGTACGGCGTTCTGCTCGTGTATCACCAGGGGCACGCCCAGGCTCAGGGCGGCCAGCGACCCCGGCACGCCCGCGTATCCCCCGAAGGATACCGCCACGTCCGGACGCTCTCTCTTCATCTCCGCGCGGCAACGGCGGAAAGCGGCGAGCAGCAGGGCCAGGGAACGCAGGTTCCCGGCATCCAGGGATCGCGAGAACCCCTGCAGCTCCAGAGCCACCACCTTCCTTTCCGCCAGCAGGTCGCCGACGGGTGACTTGCTGCTCAGAAAAAGGGTCAGCTCCACCCCTTCACGCGATGCGAGCTCCCCGGCCAGGGCGAGCAGGGGATGGAGATGGCCTCCCGTTCCTCCTCCACAGATCGCCACCCGCACTTCTGCTCCTTCTCTCCCGTCCTCTCCTCTCCACAACCTCCTGGCGAGAGACGTTTATGAGTATACCTGCCAGGCACATGCAAATCACCAGCGATGAGCCGCCGTAGCTGAAGAAGGGCAGCGTGATGCCGGTGATGGGCATGATGCCCGTGGCGGCGCCCATGTTTATCACCGCCTGCACTCCCAGCATGCAGGTAATCCCCATGGCCAGGACCCTCCCCAGGCGGTCGGGAGCCCTCCTGGCCACCCTCAGGCCCAGGCAGGTGAGGAGGACGAAGAGGGCCAGCACCGCCAGGGTGCCGATCAACCCCGTCTCCTCGCCGATGATGGAGAAGATGAAGTCGGTGTGGGCGTTGGGGAGGTAGAAGAACTTCTGCCGGCTCATCCCCAGCCCCAGCCCGCTCACCCTGCCCGAACCCAGGGCGATCATGGACTGGATGATGTGGAAACCGCCTTCGCGCGCCACGCTCCACGGGTCGAGAAAGGAGAGGAAGCGCGCCTTGCGGTAGGCGGAGGAGAAGATGAAGACCACGGTGGCTCCCCCTCCCACCGCCGCCAGCACCGCCAGCCGGCGCCACGGCGCACCCGCCAGGAAGAGGACGATGAACACGGTCAGGGCCACCACCAGCATGCTACCCAGGTCGGGCTCGGCGATGATCAGGCCGCAGGTCAGGGCGGTGGCCAGCAGCACCGGGTTAATGATCTCGCGCCAGTCGTCGAGCCTGTCCGCCCGCCGGCAGTAGAAATGCGCGGCCAGGAGCAGGAGCGCCAGCTTGGCCACCTCCGAGGGCTGCACCACCACGGGGCCGAGCACGATGGAGCGCTTGGAGCCGTAGGTCCGGGTGCCGATCAGGAGCACCGCTGCCAGGCCCACCAGGGTGATCGCGGTGAGCAGGGGGGAGAGTGCCGCCAGGCGTCGGTAATCCATATAGGCCAGGGCGCACATGGCCGCCAATCCCACCCCGAACCACACCGCCTGACGCAACAGGTAGTAATAGCTCGAGCCGTGCGCGCGCAGGGCCGTGCCCGAGCTGGCCGAAAAGATCATCACCATGCCGAAGAGGAACATCACCAGGACCACGCCGAGGATGGAGTAGCCGGTGGCGGTGAGGCCGCCCGCCGAACGGACCCGGGAGCGTGCCGCGGCCCGGCCCGCCGTCCCGCTCCGCGGCCGCGAGCCGTGCGAGCTCGC
>FWPV01011401.1_pt1 | contig 14165 bp, 12 predicted proteins | sample 2228371 | NCBI WGS metagenome assembly FWPV01 (sample SAMEA103939776, study PRJEB20133) | metagenome
CTTTTGGTTTTTTATCTTATCTTTCAATTCCTCATTTACTATGGGCAAGAGCATTATTATTTTTGGGCTTAACGCAATTTATTGAATCGAAATCCGAACCTATTGTAAAAGCGGGAATAAAAATTGGAGTGTATTGGAATTTGCTCGGTTTATTTCAACCGCTGACCGTGCTGATTGGGTGGGCGATAATCTCAACTTATACAATAGTTGAAATAATATTGGGTAATTTAAGGGAGATAAAGGAGAAAAAAGATTGGCTTCTTAAACCTTTGAATAAGTTATTGATTATTATTGGTGTTTCTTCGCCTTTGGTAGTATATACATTTATCGCCTTTCAAATTGACCCATTCCTAAGAAACTGGCAATCTCAAAATATAATCCTATCTCCGCCGGCGATCGAGTATTTGTTGGCCTATGGTTTATTAATTCCTTTTGCATTTGTTGAAATTTTCAAGAGCATTCGGAAAGGATGGGATGAAAATCTCTTATTAATTGTTTGGGTATTCTTGTTACCATTTTTTGTCTATGCACCCTATCTTTTACAAAGGCGATTAGCAGAAGGCGGATATGTTGCATTAAGCATCTTGGCGGTAAAAGGTTTACTGAATAATCAGAGCAGGTTAGGAAAAATTACACTTGTGTGGTTCACAATAAATTTTTTTACTACGATTACAATAATTATCGGTGCCTTGAATTTGGTTTCACTGAGATCTTTTCCTCTGTACCTGAGGGAAGAAGAAATTCAACTTTTTCAAGCGGTTCGGCAAATGGTCCCCAAACAATCAATTGTCTTGGCAGATTGGGAGTTATCCACGTTGCTTCCGGCACATGCACCAATCCGGGTAATCATGGGGCATGGACCTGAGAGCGTAAGAGGAAATCAAATCCGTGAAAAAATTGAAATTCTGTATTTGCATGCTGAGCCGTATGATTTGTTTAATTTCTTTCGCGAAGAAAATGTGGAATATTGGATCCTGGACAAATCAAAAATTCCCGAATTTATGAAATCAAATTCAGAACTAAAATTTATAAATGAAATATACGAAAACGGAAATTATACAATTTATAAGGTAGTGAAATAAACCTAGAGTATGGAGGTTTGAATTAAGATGAAATTAAAAAGGGTAATGGCAAATATGGCTTTTTGGCTTGTTTTCCTTACCCCTTTTTCGCTTTTTCTGTTTCCGCTGCTTAAAGGTGAAGTAATTTTTTGGGGAACAGCCGGGCTACAGTTTATCCCGTGGCGGGCTTATGGTTTTAGTCTTATGAAAGACGGTATCTTCCCATTCTGGAATCCGCTGAATGGTTTTGGTTCCCCACTGCTGGCTAACTACCAGACGGCTTTTCTGTATCCACTTTCATGGTTTCTTTATCCTTTTTATTTAATTGGAGATGTGCCGGCTTTAGCGTGGGCTTATACCTTGTTGATTCCTGTGCATCTCGGCCTTGCAGGGGTGGGCATGGCACTTCTACTGCGAGAGTTAGGATTCAACTCGCGCGGTCAAGTGGTGGCAGGAATAGCATTTAGTCTTTGCGGATATTTTGTGGCGCGGGCTTCTTTTTTCAGTATGATCTGGGCCGGAGTATGGCTCCCGTGGTTAATTTGGGCGATCGAAAAGATACTTAACGCTAAAAGAGCTACCCAAATATGGCTGTGGGTGATTGGTCTGGGATTGATTGCAGCCAATCAATTGCTGGCTGGCCATGCCCAATTAACCTGGTATTCTTTAGTTTTTGCAGGAATATGGAATGTTTTTCGTGTAGCCAATAGCTCGCAGTTTCGAGCGGATGTAAAAAAATTGAGATTTGTGGCTGGTGGGCTCTTGCTGGCTGTTTTATTGGCGAGTGTTCAACTTTATCCGACTTTTGAATATCTGCTCCAATCGCAACGCGCCGGTGCGGTAGATTATGAGTATGCAATGAATTATTCCTTCTGGCCCTGGCGGCTGCTCGGCTTTTTCCTTCCGGATTTGTTTGGAAATCCTGGAACAGGCAATTATTGGGGATACGGCGCTTATTGGGAAGATGCGGTATACATTGGTTTGTTCCCGCTGTTATTAGCGATTAGCACTATCAGATTGATTTTTAATTCAAAATCTGTAGATAATCAAAAACAGCAAATAGTACGGCTTTTGTGGGTAGTGACTGGTGTAGCGATTATTCTCAGTCTGGGAAAAAATACGCCGGTTTTTCCATGGCTGTATCGTAATGTGCCAACCTTTGACATGTTCCAGGCTCCGACGCGCTGGATGTATTTAGCCGATTTCTCACTGGCTGTTCTGTCTGGTATTGGAGCTCACCTCTGGCAACGCCCAACAGATAAAGCGAGAGTAAGGTTGAACTTGTTGGCTGCTGCGAGTTTGGCGATCTGCCTTGGGGCGGTGGCTGGAAGTTATTTACTGCCTCAAGTTGAAAAAACTTTTATAAGATCTTTCGTTATACTCGGAGGTTTACTGTTTACTGGTACAGCAATAGCTCTCACTACTCCCAAGAAAGAGATGACGAGTAGAGTAGGAGTCATTGTATGGAACACGCTGGCAGTTGGGTTAATTCTTGCGGATTTATGGATCGCAGGTGCATCATCCAACCCGTTCATCAAAATGAGTTTCTTTGATGTGAAAAATTCATGGAATAATTCGGATGAAAGGGTTTATATCCCTTCTTCGGTTGAGAGACGCTTGAAATTTGAAAAAATTTTATCCTTTCGAGATTTCAATTCCCATTCTAACTGGGATGAGATGAAGACAATCCCTCTTCCCAATATGAATTTACTCTTTGGGGGATCCATGGTGAATAACTTCGATCCATTGATTACCAATCGCTTCAATCAGTTGATGGAATGGATTGATCAATTGCCAACCGAAGTAGCCGAAATGCAACTTGAGAAAATGGGTGTAGGGGCTGTTATAAAGTTGCTAGATGAAGAAAGTTTAAGTTGGCAAAAAGTTTCATTAAATCCTGAGCCAAGAATTGAATGGAGAAGGTGTCAACGGGTTATATCGTCACAAAATGAAGAAACTCTTAATTTAATGGTTTTACAATCCCTGGAACTTTCACCCGATGAGGAGTGTATAATTGTCGAGGCAGAGGATCGGTGCCAAATTTCCTCTGGTACGACCAATCAACCTGTCGCTATTCAGGTTCTACGTAACGAGGTCAGCTTACTTGAAATTTCTGTAAGCACTGACGCTACTGGCTGGGTTCGTGTGGCTGACAGTTGGTATCCGGGATGGACTGCAACACTTGATGGACATACCACAACGGTTGAACGGGTTGACTTTTTGTTCAAGGGCGTATGTGTTCCTCCCGGAAGTCACTCACTGACCCTCTCCTATCAACCCACCGCATTTTATCTGGTTCTGTGGATCAGTGCTAGCACAGGCTTGCTTTGCCTGATTTCGATGACTGTGCTGATCCTTTCTGGGAGATTGCGCTCATAAAAGAGGAGTATTGGATGAATCATACCATTGAAAAAGTTCAATCTTTTTCCAAACGGATTATGGAGAATTTGGAAAAGGTGATTGTAGGAAAAACTCATACTCTTGAGTTGGTGATAATCAGTTTGTTGTGTCAGGGACATTTATTGATTGATGATGTGCCGGGTGTAGGAAAAACAATCCTTGCTCGTAGTCTGGCAAAGTCGTTGGGAGTTAAGTTTAGCCGTATTCAATTCACTCCTGACATGCTGCCAAGTGATGTAACGGGTGTATCAATATTTAACCAGGTTACCCGACAATTTGAGTTTCGGCCGGGACCGATAATGGCTCAAATTGTGTTGGCGGATGAAATAAATCGTGCTACCCCAAAAACTCAATCGGCATTGCTTGAAGCGATGGAGGAACGTCAAGTTACAGTGGATGGGGTGACTTATCCATTGCCTGTGCCGTTTATGGTTCTGGCTACCCAAAACCCTATCGAGTATGAAGGTACTTTCCCTTTGCCTGAAGCACAATTAGACCGCTTCTTGATGCGGATCAAAATCGGTTATCCTTCGCTGTATGATGAGATGAAAATATTAGAACTGCAACAATTGCGCCATCCAATTGAAGAATTGGAGGCGGTTGTTGAACTTGAAGAACTCCTTGAAGTACAGCAGATTATTCGCACGGTGTACGTTTCACGCCCCCTGCGACAATATATCGTGGAATTAACCCGTGCAACGCGCGAGAACGAGGACGTTTATTTGGGGTCAAGCCCAAGGGGGAGCCTTGGTTTATTCCGGGCCGGCCAGGCCAGGGCGGCGATTCACGGCAGGGACTATGTTCTTCCTGATGATATTAAAGTTTTAGCTGAAAATATACTTTCCCATAGAATGGTAATTCAACCTTCGGCAAGGCTAAGGAATTTAAGTGCTGACCAGATTGTGCATGAATTGGTCATGCTGGTGCCAGTTCCCGGTGGGGACCTTGCCTTCCAGCCATCAACCGCATGAAAATTCGTCCACCATTTTTTATATTTTTGGTCTTGCTTGCCGGATCTTTTGCTGGGGCTTATTTGACCCAGCAGCCAACGGTATTTGTTTATTATCGTATTATCTACCTGTTGTTAGCGTTGATAACAATTGCATTTTTGTGGGCTGTGCTGGCGTTGCGAGGTTTAACCGTTTCCCGCAGCGCGCGGCTATTGAGATTACCAGTTGGACAAATCTTTGAGGAGAGGTTTGAAGTTCGAAATGAGTCCTGGTATGGGCGCTTGTGGATTGAAGTAAAAGACTTATCCCCTCTTCCTGAAAAACAAGGCTCCAGAGTGATTTCGGGAATCGGCCCCAGACAAAGTAGATCCTACTTTTCAAGAACTTTATTGATTCAAAGAGGGGCTTTCCGATTGGGTCCGACAGTCTTGATCTCTGGTGACCCGTTTGGCTTCTTTGCGGTGAACAAAGTCATCCCCTCGGATAAAACTCTTTTGGTTTTCCCTTACATGGTTAATTTACAACGGTTTCCTGAACCGGGAGGCGAGTTGCCAGGAGGCAGGGCTTTAAGGCGTAAGAGTCTTGAAGTGACTCCTTATGCAGCGGGAGTGAGGGAATATGCTCCCGGGGACCCACTCAATAGAATTCACTGGAAGACCACCGCGCGCAAAGACCGTCTTATGGTAAAAGAGTTCGAGCAGGACCCTCAAGCGGACGTTTGGATTTTGTTAGACGCTCAGTCTGGTACTCATGCGGCATTGGCCGATACAAAACGGATTGATCGAGCAAATCATTATTGGATTATCCCTCAAAGGCTGGTAGTTCCTCTGCCACCCAACTCATTTGAATATGGCGTTTCTTGCGCGGCTTCGGTGGCAGATTATTATTTGAAGCGTGGACGATCAGTCGGTTTTGCCTGCGCTGCCCAAACCATGAGTGTTTTGCCTGCTGAAAAAGGCGTCCGCCAGATGGCAAAATTATTAGAAACGCTGGCTTTTATCAAACCCGAAGGCGGTTTATCGCTGGCAGGCTTGATTGAGGGACAAACGACTCAGATCCCCAAGGGAAGCACCGTAGTGCTGATAACAGCAATTTGCTCCGAGGTCCTCGAGCTGGCAATTGAGATGCTTTTACGAAAGGACCTCAGACCGGTAGTTATTGGCCTGGATGCGGTTAGTTTTGGCTCTCACCCCATAGAATGCAGCGTTTTTGAAAGGCTTAGAGCCTATGGAATCCCTCTCCGCATCATTCGAAACGGAGATGATCTCCAAACCGCTTTGGAAAACGATCGTCTCTAAATTTTGTTATTCTGATTTTTCAGGTTTGGGTGTCTGAACGATCACCGGCCCAACATCACTATCTAATGTTTTGTGGGTGCCGTCACAAAACGGAAATTCTTTAGATTGAAAGCAACGGCAAAGAGCGACGTTTTCTCCGCATTCCAATTTTATAGTGGTGCGTTTGTGACCGTTTCGCAATTCGGTGGAGTGTTCTGCCATCTGAATCTCCTCCTCTTTATTTTTTCTCAATGTCCTTTCTCTGCTGAGGGGTTTTCCTGCAGGAGTTCAATTGCGTGAGGTATGACCGGTAAAACTACATCAAGATTTTCAACCGCACCTTTGGGGCTACCGGGCAAGTTGATCACAAGGGTTTTTTTTCTGATTCCAGCTTGTTGACGAGAGAGCATGGCATGAGGCGTAATCTTCAAACTGTGTGCTCGCATTGCTTCGGGGATGCCGGGTGCAATTTTTTCAAGGATTGCCAGTGTTGCCTCCGGCGTAACATCGCGAGGGGCAAAACCGGTGCCGCCAGTGGTTAAAATCAGGTCGAAATTACCCGAGTCACACCATTCAATCAGAAGTGACTTGATGTGCTCTATACTATCAGGAATTATTGCTGTCGAAACGACCCGGTAACCAGCACTTAGTATCTTGTTAACCAGTGCCGGACCGGAAAGGTCCTCGCGTTCACCTCGTGAACTTCGATCTGAAACAGTGATTATTCCAACGCGTATCATTTTTCTCCGTCATCAAGTCCTGTAACTTTCCGCCACTGACCATGGATACCGTCTTCTGTAACCCCAAAGAAATAACGATATCCCTGCGGAGTGCGAAGTATCAGATCAAAACGGCTTATGTTCCCTTGTTTATGCTTTCTCAACAAACCAAAATCCCCATTCCACTTGATTTTTTTCGGATCAAATGATTTGATGGTTTCGGTATAGCGGTCAATAGCATAATGCCAGAGTTTACGGGCGGAGGCACGCGTAACATTTTTTACTACATTACCGTTGCGTAAGTCACGCATGGTAAAGTATTGCTTCCCCTGTCGTTCTTCCGGGGCAAGAACCTCCACGCCCGTGCGGGGTTCAACGACTACATCCTCCTTGAGGGTGTCGGTGGGCAAGATGTTTTCAAAGGGGCTGGTTTCTGCAGCCGATGGCGTGAGAGTATTCTTGTTTCGCAATACCAGACTGACAATTTCATCTCTTACTGCCAGTCCTGTTTCAGCTTCATCTCGAATGTAAATCTTGTTGTCGTCCACGGCATAGGGTGGTTCTTCACCGCGAGGAATTAATATGCGGATTATTTTCTTGCCTTTGTAATCGAGTGCATCTATTGAACAATGCAGGGGCGGGCTGATGCGATTGTTGATTTCTTTTTCAAGGGTGTGAATACTCTGTTCTACGTCCTGAATTCCAACAGGGGGTTTTTTAGAATCGGAACTGATGCCGATATAAAGAGTGCCGCCATTGGTATTGGCAAATGCACATACATCAGCCAGTATGGCATATAACTTGCCTCCCCTTACCGTCATGCTTTCGTGAAAATCCTGAATGATATTCGGCCCCTCTTCTTGAGCGTTTTGAACGAAGTCAAAGAGAGGTTCTTCTTTATGCCGATGCGGGCGGGTTCTGGAAAAATCGTTGCTTTTGAACAATTCAATCAGTGCTTCAAAGGTGCATTCCGGTAAAAGTACATCGGTTGCCCTTTCCCCCACGCCAAAATTTTTCTTGCGGGCTGGGTCAGAGGTGAGGCGGTGAGCATCTGAACCCTGTATGCAATGCATGCGACGGGGGTATTCCGGTTTGGTGCCGTTGAAAAAGGCGGCGGTGGTACGCGGGCCTTTTTGTTCAAGGTCGGTTACTTCAAGCGCATGAAGATGTGGGTCTTGTGTGAAAGCTATTTTGGTTTGTCCGCCAAAATTAAAACCGCGCATGGCAACGCCGTTGCTCGAATTGGCGTGAGCAGCAATGACAAGGCCGCCATTTTCGTTTATCACTCGGTAAACGGTAAGAACGTCCTCGGTGGCACCTACGGTTTGAGAGCCTTCATCAATTTGATCGGGTGGGATATTCAGGCTCAGCAGCAGATGTTCCATTTCCCGGATTGATTTTTCGGGAGGAAAAATGCAAAGGATATGAAATCCGAATGTGGCCGTGAATTCAAAACCGGGTAATATTTGAATTTTCGAACGCAGGCGGTGATATTCCTCTAATTTTTGTTTTTCAGCGGGGAGGAGCCTACCCAATTTATCGAGGAACTCGAGAGAATGGATTTCCTCCATCATTTTTCGATATCCGGCCACAGTATTATGATCGGTAATTGCGATCATATCCAGGCCGCGCGCTTCGGCTTTTTGCAAGATATCCAGAAATGTTACTTCGGGCTGTTGATAATCGCTCGAAGCAGGGGTATGAATATGTAAATCAATGGTAAACCATTGATAATTGGTGAGGGATTGTTTCTTAGCCAAACATTGTCTCCTGTTTGGGAAATTATGAAAAGGATTTTAACTTTTGGATTAAGTCCGCTGGCATGTAAGGTTTGAGCAAGAAATCATCTGCACCAGCCAGCAAACACTCTTGTTTACGGTCTTCGCCAGAGGTCATAATCACCCGAATTTTTCTTTCTCCAGTAATTTTTTGGCGGATCTGGCGTAAAAGATTGATCCCATCTGCGCTTTTGAGATTAACATCCATTAAGATGACATCCGCATCAAAATCCATGATTTGAGAGAGTATCTCAGGGCTTTTCTCAATATCCAAAACGGATACCTGAAAGTTTTCAATTTCCAGCAATGTTTTCAACAATGACCGCATGGAAATGTCATCTTCAATGATCAATACATTTGCCATAATGACGTCTTTCTACCCGAAATCAGGTTTGGGCTGGTTGCTCGACTTTTTGCTCTAAAGCGTGTTCTAAAACCTCGTCTACCCGCTCGACCAGAATGAATTGGATCGCATTGTGTACTTCTTCGGGCAAATCTTCCAAATCCGGCTCGTTATCTTTGGGCAAAATGATGGTTTTCAAGCCAGCGCGGTGGGCAGCCAGTACCTTCTCCTTGATGCCGCCCACAGGCAGGACTTGACCGCGCAGTGTAATTTCACCCGTCATACCCACATCAGAACGTACTAATCTGCCAGTGAGTAACGAGACAAGTGCAGTTGCCATTGTAACCCCAGCAGAAGGGCCGTCTTTGGGTTGAGCACCAGCCGGAATGTGGAGATGGATGTCTGATTTTTCAAATACAGATGGATCAATGCCGAGTTGCGCTGCTCGTGAACGGACATACGATAGGGCTGCCTGTGCCGATTCCTGCATCACCTTTCCGACTGAACCGGTGGTAATAAACCCTTTGCTACCGGGCATGATGGTTGCTTCAATAAATAAGATGTCGCCTCCAACAGGTGTCCATGCCAGACCAATAGCAACACCAGGTATTTCTGTTCGGCGTTGTATTTCTTCAGTGCCTAAGTACTTGGGCCTACCCAAAAGTTCCCGTACAGTATTTTCATCTACAACCTGGCGGGTGATTTTGCCTTCGGTAATTTTGGTGGCAACTTTGCGGCAAATTGAACCAATTTCCCGCTCAAGATTACGCACTCCGGCCTCTCGGGTGTAATGCCGAATGATGGTGGTCAATGCTTTTGGTGTGATCTCGATTTCTTCAGCCCGCAGACTGTTTTCCCGTAATTGACGGGGTATCAGATATCGTTTTGCAATTTCAAATTTTTCACTGTCGGTATATCCAGATAGTTGGATAATCTCCATACGGTCCAACAGTGGTCCGGGAATAGTTTCCATTTGGTTTGCAGTGGTGATGAACATCACCTGAGAAAGATCGAAGGCAACTTCGATGTAGTTATCTCGAAATTCTTGATTTTGTTCAGGATCGAGAACTTCCAGAAGAGCTGAGGCAGGGTCGCCGCGAAAATCGAAACTGAGTTTGTCAATTTCATCGAGCATGAAAACCGGATTGCGGGATTCAACCCGGCGTAAAGCCTGAATAATGCGGCCGGGCATAGCGCCGATATAAGTGCGGCGATGGCCGCGGATTTCGGCTTCGTCCCGCACTCCACCAAGCGAGATGCGCACAAATTTTCGTCCCATCGCGCGGCTGATGGATTGGCCTAATGATGTCTTGCCAACCCCCGGGGGTCCAATGAAGCAGAGGATTACCCCTTCGCGCTGGCGTCGTATGACATCAGGTGAAGTTTCCTGAGAAAATTCAGATGCGCGGTCCAGTCTTAATTTTCGTATAGCCAGGTATTCCAGGATTCTCTCTTTTATATCCTCAAGGCCGTAATGGTCCTGATCCAGTACTTCCCTGGCGTGGGCAATATCCAGATTGTCCGGAGTGGTTTTAGACCAGGGGAGGGATACAAGCCAATCCAGGAATGTGCGAATGACACCGTATTCAGCGGCAGCGGTTGGCAGGCGAGAAAGGCGGTCGAGTTCGCGTTGGGCTAATTTGCGCGCTTCCTCGGACATGCCCGCTTCTTCGATTTTCTTGCGAAATTCTTCTACATCGGCAGCCTGTTCATCAGTTTCACCTAGTTCGCGCTGGATGGCTTTTAGCTGTTCGCGCAAAAAATATTCGCGCTGGACTTTGTCAATTTCAGAGCGAGCCTCTTTTTGAATTTTTTGGCTCAATTCCAGAACTTCACTCTCGCGAGTGAGCAGGGTTACCAGTTTATGAAGTTTCTCGGTTATTGAATCCAGCTCAAGAATTTCTTGAGCATCTTCAATATCCATCCGCTGAAGATTGGCAATGGTATAGACCGTTTGAAGGGGATCGGTGATGGAGGTAACGGTGGCAACCAATTCGCGCGGCATGGAGGGGATCATTTCGGCGATGTGCGCAAATTGGTCACGAACATTGCGCGCCAGTGCCTCAACCTCCAATCCTGTTTCCTGTTTTTCGGGAATGACCTCTATCCGTGCTTTGAGGTAAGGTTCCGTTGCAACAAATTCGATAATCCGAAAACGAAATAATCCCTGAACCAGTAAGCGAATGGTTCCATCCGGCGCTCTGAACATGCGGTGGATCAACCCGGCAGTGCCTACCCGGTAGAGATGTTCTGGGTCTGGGCTTTCAATTTCGGGGTGTTTTGAGGCAACCAATCCCATGAATCGATCGCCGGTGACCACGTCATCAACCAAACGGATAGAGCGTGGTTGTCCAATTGTCAGGGGAACTCCCGTCTGGGGATAGACAACCAGTCCTCTTAGCGGTAGGATTGGCAAAATTTCTGGTATTTTGATGATTTCTTCGGTTTGATTACCTTCGGGTTGTTTATTAATTGGTTCTTCGATGTAAATTTCCTCTTCCCCCTCATCTGAACTCAGGAAGACTTCTTCATATCCTTCTTCTTCCGCGTCAAATTGAAAATAGAATTGGTTCAGGTCAATGTTCCATCTGGATGCCGGCATACCGCTCATTTATTCCTTAGTGATGTGAATTTGTTTGGGGCGGGCTTTGGGGAGATCGATTCGTAAAAATCCTTGATCGTATACTGCTTCGATATGTGAATCATCGACAGGAATGTTGAAGTGCAGTTCTACGTTAAATTCTCCATAGGGTATTTCCATCTGGTGAATGGCGCGTGGTGATTCGTAAGTGAAACGGCGAATTCCCTGTACAATCAACGTATTCTGATGAAGCAGGATGGTAAGGTCTTCCTCTTTTACTCCCGCAATTTCCATGAGGATGATAATTTTATCCTCAGTTTCGTAAATATCTGTGGGGGGCTGCCAGCGGTGAGGGTGGTTGTTGTTAAGATTTTTTCCAAATGAAGAAGTGGCCTCATCCAAACCTGTAAATGTGGAATGTGATTTTCTTGACTTGAAATAAATGGTAACCATCGTACCTCCACGAAGGGACACACTACAACTACAATGCCTTTTTGGCGGCCTCGATTACAACATTGTAATCCGGTTCTGCTCCAATCGTTGGCATATAGGCAACGTAAGTGAGGTAATTATTGCGATCAACCACAAAGACAGCCCGTCTCAATATTCGCAATTCTTTAATCAGAACCCCATATTTTTTGCCAAAGTCAACATCCATGTGATCTGAAAGGACCATCACCTGATCAATGCCGGCTGCCCCACACCAGCGTTTTTGGGTATATGGCAGGTCTGTACTGATCACCAAAATGGCAATATCTTTGCTAAGATTAGCAGCCGCTTCATTGAATAACCTGGTTTCACGATCACATACCGAGGTCTCCAAAGAGGGGACGGATGCAATGATACGGACTTTTCCCTCGGTAGCATTCAGGGCAGAGACGGTTGACCAATCCTGGGCCTGAACATGAAATTCGGGTGCCACTTCACCAACTTGCAGGTCTGGACCAACCACAGTCATGTCTTTTCCGGCAAAGGTGATAACACCGATTCTTTCTGGAAATGTCATAGCTCAACTCCTTTGGCTAGATGAGCGCCCCTGGTGAGACTCGAACTCACAACCAACGGATTAGAAGTCCGGTGCTCTGTCCATTGAGCTACAGGGGCAGAGTACCCGTACCGATACGGGTTGCACTGCGCCGATGCCGTATATATGGCGGTGCGAATAAGGTTGAAAAAGTGCGAAAAATAAAAGTCCGTTACGTTAATGATTGTAATCTAGAACGCCGGAAGTGCAAGATTTTTTAAGGTTTGGGCGCAAGGTGCGCCGAACCTGCGAAAGATTAATAAATCATTAGAGTTTGAGTGAAACATATCCGTGAAACATTTTTTGCCTTGCTTGTGTGACAAATTTTCGCCACTTGTGTCGTAAGATATTTATAGAACATTCTAGAACGCGAAAGGATGAAAAAAAAAATGGCAGAGCGAATTTTTGTTGCGAACGTGCGGCTTACTGAACGCGAGTACAAGGCATTGCGTTTTCTTGCGGCGCGGGATGCGGTGACTGTTTCGGCATGGCTGCGCGGCCAAATCCGCAAGGAACTGAAAACGCTGGGACTGCCGGTAAGCATGGCGGAACTTGCGCCGTTAGTTGAAAGTGAGGTGCGGGATGAACGGAACAAATGAAAGACCCGCCGTTGGCAGCGGCGGGCAAGGCGAGGCGACCATCGGACGGGTACGCCATAATCATTATAGCGAACTATACACATGCGTGTCAATACTATATAGTAACGCGGTGAAAATTACGGGGGGGGTGGGTCATGGCCGATCTTGACGAACTTTTGAAAACCGCAACGGTTGCGACACACCTACCGCCGATTGTCAATGGTACTGACCTGATGGCGATGGACTTTCCAGAGCCGTTATGGGTGGTCAAAGACCTGCTACCGGTGGGTTTGGCTATCCTTGCTGGGCCGCCCGGTGGTGTATGATGAAACATCGCCGCAGGTCACGGGCGTTATTTGGCAAAGCGTGCCGCCTGAATTTGTCGAGCCATAAGCACCTCACTGGTTGCGGCGGGTGGGCGGGGCATGGCTTACAGGTCAAAAAAAACGGCCTGTAAGCCTTATTTTGTGCCTGCGGCGTGATTTATATGGACGCGTCAGAAAATCGCAGGAAAGTCCGTTTTTATGGCAGATTTCAACGATTTTTGAGATTATCCGCCGGTGAGTGCTGACGGTGGACCCGTTCGAGGTCACTTTCGGTTTGAGCGAGATACCGTTTGGTCACTTCCAGCGAGGTATGACCGAGTAAGCGGCTAACGCTGACTACATCCGCGCCGTTGCGGAGTAAGGTCAGGGCGCAGGCACGGCGGAAGTCGTGAGGACTGGGCGGATTGGCTAGGCCGGCCTGTTTGGAGCGGCGGCGCAGTATCTCACGCAAACCGGCATAAGTCAGGCGTTCGCCTTGAATGGTCACGAATACGGCCGGGTTATCATCCGTCCTCGAACGGGCATACTGCCGCAAGGATTGACGGGCGAGGCGGCCTACAAACACGGTGCGGGACTTACCGCCCTTGCCTTTGCGGATAATCACTGTACCGGTGGTCAGGTCAATGTCCGGCCAATTCATGGCGAGTAACTCACTTGCCCGAAGTCCGGTATCTAACAGGACTAGGATAATTGCCTTATCACGGATACCCGTAACGGACTTATCGCAGGTATCCAGCAGGGCTTGAACTTCGGCGGCGGTTGCGCCTTCGATGGGCGGTGTATCCACTTTGGGCGGTTTGAGTTTGCGGAGCGGCGAGGCGTAGCCGTCAAACTCCGCTTCGAGCCAGCGGAAGAATGCCCGTAGAGTGCGGAAGTAAGCATGACGGCCGCCGGGATTGTTACCGCTTTCTTCAAGGTACAAGAAAAACCGCCGCAGTAAGGCGGTATCTATCTGGTCAAGGTTTGCGGCGGATTGCGCTTCGCAGTAAGCGAGGAAGTGGGTAAGTTTGTCACGGTAGAAGTCAATCGAACGGGGCGAGAGGCGGCGAATATGGCAATCGGTGAGGAAGGCTTCAACGGCCATTCCTGCGGTGGGAAAAAAAATCCGTTGGTCTAGGTTTGTCTGGC
>FWPV01011403.1_pt1 | contig 14165 bp, 12 predicted proteins | sample 2228371 | NCBI WGS metagenome assembly FWPV01 (sample SAMEA103939776, study PRJEB20133) | metagenome
GGGGGAGGCGGCGTCGGGTTGGGACCGGTCGTGGCGGCGGGAGGAGGTGGCGCGGGTGGACCGGTTGTGGCCGCGGCGGCGCTGGCGGGAAACGGTGTCGGTGTGGGAGTGGGGCCGGGCGGTGGGGGACCGGGCGTTTGTGGAGGCGTGCGCGCTGCGGGACCGGCCGCGATACCGGTGGGAGGTGGCGGAACTGGGCTTGCGGGGTTTGTGGTCGCTGCGGCCCCCGACCCGGCGCCGCGGGTCGACCAGGGCACCGGCGGCAGCCTGACAGGCGCGCCGCTCAGCACGAGGTCCAGGACGCCCCAGCCCGCGCTCATGGTACCGTACCAAGGGTTCACCCACGGCAACCCCGGAAGAGCCGGATTGGCAAAGCGAAGGGCAAGGTCACCCATTACGGGCATTCCGTCATCCCAGGCCAAGGATCCGCGCCGGCACTACCTGTCTCCCCCGCGGACCCTGAGACGGTCAGCGGGGACGCCAAGGTTCCAGCAATCGTCGCACAGGTAGCGCCGGTAGCAGACCTGTTCATGGCAACCCACCGGCCCTGTGAGGGCGAAGAGCAACCGGGCAAGATGTTCGTGGACCCTGCCTTTGAGGAGCACCAGATCTCCTGGCTGAAGGCGGGCCTTCAACCATTTCGCCGCATCTTCCCAGGCAGATCCCCACCAGACACAAGCGGACGGCAGGCCGGCGCCGAGCGCGCCCTTGGCAGCGTAATGGCCATTGGGGGAAACGAATGCAGCCAAGGCGGCCCACCGGGCGGCGGCTCTTCCCATCCGCTGCAGTCGCGGCCGGGGCCCCAGCCAATGATCGGAGTAATCCCCGGCCACCAGCACCCTCCGCGGGACGCGGGCGCCTGCCATCACCTCAAAAGCCGCGTCCCAGGAAGCAGGGGCACCGTTGTAGTCGTCGCGGATAACGGTGACTCCCCCGGGAATGGGGAAAGGCTGCATCCGGCCGGTTTGGGGTTCGACCTTGGCGACGCTCTGCGCTGCCTCTTCCAGGGGGACACCCAGCGCCTCTGCCGCCAGCAGGGCCGCGCTGACCGCCGGCGTCCAGTGGGTACCAACGAGTCGGGTGGCGACCTGGGCGCTTGTCCCCTTGGTCCAGGCGGTGAAATGGAGGCGTTCGGGCCAAGTTGACGATGCATTGTCGACCACCAGATCAAGGTCCGCGGGGGAGGGCGTGAGCTCCTCGGCCTGCCCTGTCCCCGGAGGTCCGGCAGTTCCGAAACGCAGGACGCGAAGCCCACGGTCCTTCCCGCCCTCCCTCAACCGGGGCTCATCTCCGTTGACGATCACCGTCGCGGAGGGATCGAGGTTATCCAGCAGCGAAAGCTTTTCCCGGGCGATGCCGTCCAGACGTCCAAGACTGGAGGTATGAGCCTGGGCGATCGAGATGATCAGCGCCAATTGCGGCTGCACCAGGCGGCCGGCCTCCCGCAGCCATCCCGGCCGTCCGGCGGCCGTTTCGATCACCGCGTAGCGGTGCCACGGTCGGACCCGGAGAAGGTTCAACGCCAGCAGGTGACCGGTATTCTGGTTGCCCACCGAAACGAAGGTGGGGGCACGTCTCGACAGGATCGCCCCCAGACACTCCTTGGCGGTGGTCTTTCCCATGCTCCCTGTGACCGCCACAAAACAGGTGTGGTGCAGGGTCGATCGCCACCGAAATGCGAGGGAGCTCAGGAGGGGGGCCAGTCGTCTCAGAGCCGCACCCGCGATCTCCTGTCGCAGAAATCGTCCTGGTCGCATGGTTCAGCATTTCAAGCATACGTGGCCGCCACCCCGGCGGATACCCTTGCCGGGCCGGCCCGCGGGGAAAGTGTTATGTTGATGCGGACGAATCCGAGGCGCAGATGATGGCGAGGTTGCTGGGGGGTCGGGTGGCGGGACTGGGTGTGGATCTGGGCACAGTCAATACGCTGATCTGTGATCAGAACGCACGCATTCTGCTGAATGAGCCCTCCATCGTTACCGTCAATCGACGGACCGAACAGATCGAAGCGGTGGGCAGTGAGGCCCGGCGGATGGTCGGGAGGACGCCGGCGCATCTTGAGGTGATCATGCCCCTGCGGGACGGTGTCATCAATCATTTCGACCTGACCCAGGAAATGCTGCGCCGTTTCCTGAAGAAGATTCAGACAGGTCCACGCCTCCTTGGATCGCGGCTGGTCATCTGTGTTCCCACCGAGACCACCCAGATCGAGCGGAGGGCGGTCAGGGAAACGGGACTGGCCCTGAAGGCTTCCGAAGTTTACGTCGTCGAGGAACCAATGGCGGCTGCGATTGGGGTCGGGCTGCCGGTCGCCGAACCGCGGGGGAGCATGGTGGTGGATATCGGCGGGGGGACTACCGAGATTGCCGTGATCAGTTTCTGCGGCGTTGTCTGCAGCGGGTCGGTGCGGGTGGCGGGAAGCCATATGGACGAAGCCGTAATCCAGCACATCCGCCGCAAGTACAGCCTGCTGATCGGTTATGACACTGCCGAGCGGATCAAGATCGAGCTGGGGTGTGCCGAGCTTGGCGAGGGCTCCCCGCGGCGTGCCCAGGTAAGGGGAAGGGACCTGGTGACGCAGCTCCCGAAGACCCTCACCGTCAGCGCGGAGGACATCTACGAGGCGGTTTCCGACCTGGTGGTGCTCATCATCAACTCGGTCCGGAAGACCCTCGAACGAACTCCTCCTGAGCTTTCCGCAGACATCGCGGCTTTGGGCATTGTGCTTACCGGAGGGGGTGCCCTGCTTGCCGGCCTGGACCGACGCCTTGAACGGGAGACGGGCCTGCCGGTCACGGTGGCCGCAGAACCGTTGCTGTCGGTGGCGGTGGGTGCGGCCAGGCTGCTCAAGGATCAGGCGCTGCTCGACCGGGTTTGCATCCGGAACCTGTAGGCGGGAAATGGAGAGATAGACGGAAGCAGGGGAGGAGATGCAGTTTGCCCAGCCGGGAGCCCAAGATCTTGGGGCCCCGCATCCCGTTACCTGCGGCATTGCTTGCCTTTCAGGGCCCGCCCGAGTAGTCTGATCCGGTCCGCGGCCCCACCCGGAGGGCTCGCGGTCGTTCTGCTACGTTTACTGTCTACGACCACAGGAAGCAGGAAGGAAGATCATGCCGAAGGACACACTCTCGATCACCGACAACCGGACTGGCAGAACTTACGAAATCCCGATTCAGGACGGCACCATCCGTGCTTTGGACCTGCGCCAGATCAAGACCGGCCCCGACGACTTCGGGCTGATGGCCTATGACCCTGGATTCACCAACACTGCATCCTGCCGCAGCCGAATTACTTACATCGACGGGGAGAGAGGGATCTTACAGTATCGCGGGTACCCGATTGAGGACCTGGCTGAGCACTGCAGCTTTCTGGAAGTGGCATACCTCCTGCTCCACGGAGAGCTGCCGTCCCCGTCGGAGCTGACGGAGTGGAGGACGGCGATCGTCCACCACACGATGGTCCACGAGAACATCAAGAAATTCGTGGATGGCTTTCATTACGACGCCCATCCCATGGGCATGCTGGTCAGCGCGGTAGGCGCCCTGTCCACCTTTTACCCGGAGGCGCGCAATGTCGACGATCCTGAGAACCGGCGGCTGCAGATCATCCGTCTGATCGCCAAGATGCCGACGATTGCGGCGTACGTGTACCGGCACAGTCAGGGGCTGCCGTACGCCTATCCGGACAACACCCTGAGCTATCCGGGGAACTTCCTCAACATGATGCAGCGGCTGCCGGCGGAGCCGCGCTACCAGGTTCACCCCGTGCTGGAGCGGGCGCTGGATGTGCTGTTCATTCTCCACGCCGACCACGAACAGAACTGCAGCACCAATGCCATGCGCAGTGTGGGCAGCTCGAAGACGGATCCTTACTCGGCGGCCTCGGGAGCGATCGCCGCCCTGTACGGACCCCTCCATGGGGGCGCGAACGAGGCGGTGCTGCGGATGCTGCGCGAGATCGGCACGGTGGACCGGATCCCCGAGGTGGTGGGGCAGGCCAAGCGGGGTGAGCGGAGACTGATGGGTTTCGGCCACCGGGTTTACAAGAACTACGACCCGCGGGCCCGGATCATCAAACGGATGGCCGACGAGGTATTCAAGGTCACCGGCCGCAATCCGCTGCTCGATGTGGCTTTGGAGCTCGAGAAGATCGCTCTGGAAGATGAGTATTTCATCCAGCGGAAGCTCTACCCGAACGTCGATTTCTATTCCGGCCTGATCTACCAGTCCATGGGTTTTCCCCAGGACATGTTCCCGGTGCTGTTCGCCATTCCCCGGACTGTCGGGTGGGTGGCCCAGTGGCAGGAGATGCTGGAAGATCCGGATCAGAGAATCGCCCGTCCCCGACAGATTTACCAGGGTCCACCGCGGCGCGAAGTACCGCCCGAGTATCGGAACCGCCAGGCGCTTCAGATGTGAATCAGAGGTCGGCGGTGCCGGGAAGTTCCCATCCCGGCTCCAGGCGGGGACAGGTGCGACAGTCGACCGGCGCCTGGCAGAAGGGAATCCGGCAGCGGACCTTCCGTCCCAGCAGAGCCAGTGCGATCCGCTCCAGCCGTTGCGAATGGCGGCCCTTGATCAGGATGACGTCGCCCTCTCCCAGATCCTCCGGCAATGAGGACAGGGCCCGGAGCGGGTCTTCCCGGGCGTCGATCCAGTGGTCCACGCGGTACCCAGCCCTTCGCGCTCCGGAGCGATAACGTTGACACAGGTGGGAGATAAGGATCACCGGGCCGGCCACCTGGGCCAGCTTTCGACCGAGCATCCGGTAGATGTCTCCGGAACTGCCAGGCGGTTCGGTGACGTCCCCCAGGATGACGGTTTTGCGTCGGGCCGGGATCTCCGCCAGTAGCTCCAGAGCCGCCTCGATGGTTTCCACCCCGGACTTGTATTCATCCCGCAGCAGCCAGGCTCCGCTGGGCAACGCCGCCGGCTGCAGACGCATGGCTAGGGGCTGAAACCTCCGCAGTCGCTCGCCGGCTGCCTCCAGGGGAATTCCGGCCAAACCCGCCACCGCCAGCGCAGCCAGCGCCGGGTAGACCATATGTCGACCTACCAGCCCGGTTTGCATTTCAACCGGTTCATCCACCTTCGACTCCACCTGAAAGAGCGAGCCCACAGGCCAGCAAAGACGGTAATTGCAGGCGCGGATGTCGTTGTGCTCCCCGAAGCCGCAGGTGAGGACCGGGCAGACTGCCTCTCCCCGCATCCAAAGGACGTTGGGATCATCGCCATTGAGGATGACCCGTCCGGCGGGGGAGGTCGCCGCCACCATCCGTGCCTTCTCCCAGCGGGTGACCGACAGGGTTGCTAGGGAGCGGTTGTGGTCGCTGGCCACGGCGGTGACCACGGTGATATCCGGCCTTAGCATTACAGCTTGGCGGGCCATCTCACCCGGACGCTCGATTCCGGTCTCCACCACGACGTAGCCGCCGGTGGGGCGGGCGGACAGAAGTGCACGGGCAATATAGAAACCGCGGTTTCCAACGCTGCAGCCGGTGTTCAAGCCGCCCAGCGCAGCTCGGATCGCTCCGGTGGTGGTGGTCTTGCCGACAGAGCCTACCACCGCCACCACTTTGACCCGTCGCAGAACGGTCCGGCGGTACAGCCCGGCCAAAGCCGCCACCGCAGGGTAAGTTCGCTGAAGACACTTCCGGCGCCATCGGAGCCGATGAAGGGGGTCCGTCAAAAATCGGTGCCAGTGGGAATTCAACCTTTCGAGCCCCCTTCCATCTCCGTTGCTTCCGGAGTTCCATTCCCGGAGCGGGTTGTCGGCAGTATCTCTCACGGGGAGTCTGACCTGAAGCCGAAAAACGGTGACCGGAAGGGGGAGTTGCCGGCTCCGGCAACGCGGGAAGAGCTGTCGAGCCGGGGTTCGGATCAGTTGCCGGGACCGGGTTCTGCATAACCCACATCCAGGCGCCTCAACAGGAAGGCGATCCGCCGGTGATCGTTACCCCGATAGACCTCGGCAACGGACGGAACCGGTTCCGGTGTCCGCAGCTCGATGAAATTCGAGCCCGCCTTCAGCCCGAGCCTCCCCAGGGTGAGGGTCTGCACTTCACCCGGCCCGGAACGCCGCGTCAGACGCTCGGTCAGCACCGGCTTTCCATTGAGTGTGACCTCCAGCGTGCGCTCCGGCACCAGGATCAGGGCGAGATCCAGTTCGACCCGGGCCATCCCCGGGTGAGATGCGCGGATCTCCAGCGTTGCCCTGTCCCCCAGCAGGGGGCGATCCACCTGGCCCCCGCGGGGCTCGGCCTGTCCCCAGCCGGAGCCCAGAATCGGATAGACCCATCGGGTCGGCAGGCCCGTGACCCGGAAGGCCCGGACCAGCCGGTCCTCGTACTCAAGCTCGAACCAGGCTGGAAGCTGTTGTTCTACGGCAGGAGCCTTCGGTTCGGCTACAAAATAGTCACCGAAAGACAGGGTGTGTTCATCCAGCAGGTGCAGGATGGCGTACCGGAGGCGCAGATCGGATGCCTCGGCCCGGGCAAACTCCTCCCAGCGGCCCCCGAAAACATCGGCCAGCACCGCCGGCCGCTCTTCGCCGGCTGAGGCCAGGACGAGGCGCCTCAACAGCGGCCGGCGACGGGCTTGTGCCTCAAAGCGGGCGAATGGCTTGTCCACCGCACCGCCGATGACGTTGAGCCGGTGAAGAGTCGAAAAGTGCAGGATGCGATACGCCGACGGCCGCAACGGCAGTTCGACGACCGAGGCGTCGCCGTCCATCTCCGCGAGCCGGAGGTAAAACTGGGACGGAGCCGCCGGAGCGGCGATTGCCGAGGGCCAATAGGGCATGAATTCCGCCAACACGACGATGGCCACCCCCGCGGCGACGGCCAGGGCCAGCCGGCGGGAACCCCGGTGATTCGCCAGCACAGCCACGCCGGACGCCAGGAAAACCGAGAAACAGAGGGTGGTCAGGAAGGAGTACCGGGAAACGGCCCGGGTCACCCGGAAGGGGAACACGTCAGCCAGCCAGTAAAAGGGGAGGCGGACTGCATCCAGGTGGATCAACGGCTGCCGGACATCGAAACCGGACAGGCCGTCCACCGCCAGGAACGGTCCCAGGGCGAGCACGAAACCAAGCCCGGCCGTCGCTGCCAGCCACCAACGAAGCCAGCGCTCCTTTCGCCACCTGAGAAATCCGACCACGCAGACCAGCAAGCTCAGGGTCCCCAGATAGTTCATCTGCAGGCTCGGGTTGCCGGTCCAGTTCGCCTGCACTTGCTGCACCCACCCCAGGAACAGCCAGTGCAGGGTGTGCGGGAGGAAGAAAGACAGCAAATCCGCCGAGCCGTCGATGACGAACCGGAGACCTCCGGACGAGAGACCATCCGGCCCCAGCAGGGCGGGGGGACTGAGCGGGAGAACCGCCAGACCGGCGGCACCGATCGACGCGACGGCCGGGGCCACGCGCCGCAAGTCGCGGTGGACCCACCAGTGAGCAGCCAGCCAGAGTGCTGTGGCCAGAGTCAGGAAGACCGAGAAGTACCACGAGCTCAGCGCTGCGGCGATGAAGAAGATCGCCACCTGGAGCAGGTGGATCCCTCGCCCGGTTCGGCCGTAACGGCACAGCGCCCAGAGAAACAGGGGCAGCCACTGCAGGTGGAAAACCGGGTAGGTTCCCAGGTTACCGTAATGCTGGGGGCTGAAGCCGAAGTAGACCCCCGCGACCAGCGCCCCCGCCCAGGAACCGGTCAGTTCGTAGGCCAACAGGTAACCTCCCCAGCCGGCCAGCACCAAACTGAACAGGAGGGACAGGTTCATACCCAGCAGGAAGTTGGTCCCAGCACCCATGAGAAAGACCAGGAGGCTTGGCAGCAGCCCCTCGTGCAATGTGTAGCCGACAGGGAACCAGACCCGTGGGCTCTCCAGGATGTCCTGCCCCTTTTCCAGAGCCTCGCCGATCAGAGAGGCGTTGGCCATTACGGCGTAGTTCAGGCCCAATGCCGGCGAGAGCGTGGCATGAGAAAGGTGGCGCAGCAGGGGCCAGCTATAGATGAGGCTCAGGAGGAGGAAGAACGCCAGCGCCGCGGCATGGCGCAAGCCCGGCCGGGGCGGTGTCGGGTCGGCAGGGCCTTCAGTCGGGCAGGGGTCCGTCATCGTCGCGGCCGGATTCTACGGGATCGCCGGACGATCTGTCACGCGAACCCCGTCATCTGACTTCCAGGAAGACGACGTTGGATCCGGCCCCCGTTTCGGGATTTCGGAACCGCAGGGGTAGGCGCCAGGGGCCGGGCAGGTGGACGGAGGCTGGGCGGCGGTCCCTGTGCCGGCATTGCGCACGGCCGCTTCCGGCGGCATGTCGTCGGAGAAGAGCGGTGAGGTTTGGAAGCTTGAACAGAGTCCGCGAGACCGCACTGCGGCCCAACCGGTCCCGCTGTACCTGCCCAGACACGGACAGCGGGCAAAGTCGCGGGCGTCCGGGAGGTACAATGAGGGTTCAGAGGATTTGGAGCTTCAAGGGATCGAGGGTTGGAGACCGGGGATCCTGAGCGTCGGGCAGCCTTGGATTACACCGAGAAAGTCAGGAAGGAACTGGACTTCTATGAGGACGTCGAGGATGTCCACGCCCTGCCTGACAGCCAGCACTACGTGAACGAAACCTACCTGCGTCCCCGGCTGGTGGAACATTTCGGGTACGGAAGCTACCAGGAGATGGTTCTGCATTTTGTGGAACGCATCTCGGGATGGCTGGGAGGACGCACCCTCAAAGTTCTCTCTCTGGGTTCAGGCAACTGCGATTTCGAAATCGCGTTGCTCGCCGACCACGGACTCAATCTCCGGATTCACTGCCTCGAGCTGAACCCCCGCATGCTGGAGCGGGCTGCCGAAGCAGCCCGGAAAAAGGGGATCGGCCGACGGCTCCGGCTGGTGCACTGCGATGTCAACGAGCTGGAGCTGGACGAGCCGTATGACCTGGTGCTGGGCAACTACGCGCTGCACCACTTCGTGGAGCTGGAGCGGATTTTCGACCGTGTCCACGAGGCCATGGAACCGCACGCCTTTTTCCTGATCAATGAGATGATCGGCCGTAACGGCCACCTGTTCTGGGAGCCGACCCTCGATCTGTGCAACCGCCTGTGGTCGCTGCTGCCCCGTCCCCTGAAGTTCGACCACCTGCTGCAACGGAACCTGCCCCTGCGCGAACAGTGGGACTGTTCGGCGGAAAGCTTCGAGGGGGTCCGCGCCCAGGACATCTTGCCGCTCCTGGACCGCACCTTCCGTTTCGTCGACTTCGCCCCCTTCTATGCGCTGGTCAACCGCTTCACCGACCGCGACTTCGGCCCGAACTTTGATCCCACGGACCCGCTGCACCGGGCTTATCTGGATCTGGTGTGGCAGCTTGACGACATGGTGTGCCGCCGGCATCTGCTCAAGCCGACCCAGATGGTGGCGGCGGTGGTCCGGCGTGACCAGACTGCCCACCCCGCACGATGGATGTACTTCGAGACCCCGGCGGAGCTCTACGCGCTGGACGACTCCAGACTTTACGAGGTTTTCGACCGTTTCAGCCTCCGGCCGGAGCCGTCCGAATCTGGATAAATCCTGGACGACTTTCTGATCCCCATTCGATGTAGAATGGACGAGACGTGGCTATGGACCAGCAGCCTCGCCAACGCCCTCTCACCCGGCATTCCATCGGATTCGTTTCCCGCCGGACGGGCCTCAAGCCGGACGTGATTCGTGCCTGGGAGCGGCGCTATGGGGCGATAACCCCCGGGCGGACGGACACCAACCGCCGTTTTTACACCGACGAGGAGATCGAACGCCTGGCCCTGTTGCGGAAGGTAACGCTGGCTGGACGCCAGATCGGTCAGGTTTGCCACCTTTCCACGGAGGATCTGCGGCAGTTGGCAGCCGAGGATGAGGCGACGATAACACGGTTGCCTCACCTGCCGCGCCCGGCGGCCGGCGAGCATGGTACGGACGGCCGCGGCGACGCCTGCCTGGCGGCGGTGGAAAATCTCGACCCCCAGGCATTGCAGTACCAGTTGGACCAGGCGGCCGTGGAGATGAGTCCATCTCAGATCATTCAGCAGGTCCTGATCCCTTTGTTGGACCGCATCGGCGGGAAATGGGAGGAGGGAACGTTGCGGGTCGCCCACGAGCACATGGCCTCGTCGGTGATTGCGACCTTTCTGGCGGGTCTGCTCACCAGCTATGGGGCTGCGGCACCAGGGCCGATGCTGGTGGTGGGCACGCCCAGCCGCCAGTACCATGAACTGGGTGCCCTGATGGCGGCCGCCTCCGCCGTGGCCGAGGGCTGGCGCCCGATCTATCTTGGAGCCAACCTGCCGGTGGAAGAGTTGGCGGCTGCAGTGCGGCAGAAGGCCGCGCATCTGTTGGCCCTGAGCCTGGTCTACCCCGCCGACGATCCGCTGCTGGAACGGGACCTGCTGCGCCTGCGCAGGCTGCTGGGAGAAGAGGTACGAATAGTCGTGGGCGGCCGGGCGGCTCCGGCTTACGGCACCGCTGTGGAGCGCATTGGGGGGATCGCGGAACAGGACATGAACGAGTTCCGCCGGCTGCTGCGCAGTTTGCGGAGTCCCCATTGAGCCTGGGTGTGGTAGGTGAACCGTTACGCATCCTGATCGCCGGCTGCGGTCTGGTTGGGGGCGCGCTGGGAGTGAGATTGGCCGGAGAGGGCCACCAGGTCTGGGGGATCCGGCGTCAGGGCCCGCTGCCGGAGCAGGTCCACCGGCTGGCGATGGATCTCACCCGCCCTGATTCCCTGGCGACGCTGCCGCTGCCTTTTGATTTGGTTTTCTATCTCGTCTCCCCGGGAGAACGCTCAGCCGGCGCCTACCGGCGGGCATACCTGGATGGCCCGTTGCGGCTGCTGGAACGCCTGGCCGGACGTCCGCCGCGGCGGTTTTTCTTTGCCTCCAGTACCGCTGTCTACGGCGACGCTGGAGGAGCCTGGGTGGACGAGCAGACGCCCCCTGCTCCGGTTACCTCCGCCGCCGAATGCCTGCTGGAAGCGGAACGGCAGGTGTTGGAGGCACCTGTACCCGCCACCGTGGTCCGTTTTTCCGGCATTTATGGACCAACGCGGGTCAGGCTGCTGCAAAGGGTGCTGGCCGGTCTTGAGCCGTGCAGCCCCACCGCGGACGTTTATACCAACCGGATCCATGTGGAGGACTGCGCGGGCGCCCTCCAGCATCTGGCCCGGCTTGCCGAGCCGCAGTCTCTTTATCTGGCCACTGATCACCTGCCGGTCCTGCGCAGTGAACTGATCCGTTGGCTGGTTCTCCGGACTCAGGCCCCAGGGCCGCCGCAGGCCGCATCCCATGCGTCGGAGCGGGGGAACAAGCGCTGCAGCAACCGCCGGCTGGTCGCCTCGGGTTACCGCTTTGCCTTCCCCACGTACCGGGAGGGGTACGAAGCCATCCTCGGTCAGACGGCATCGGCTGGTGGCCGGCCGCCTGATTCTGACGGAATTCGTCAAGATCCCCTCGGAGAGAGCTTTGTCCAGAAGGGGGTGAATCTATGTCGAGACGTGAAGCGTCATTGAGGGCGACAGGACGGTGGATCAGGTCCTGCGCGCCACCCCAGAGGAGATCGTAAGCCATGTCCCAACTGAAGCCGGGCGATCCCGCCCCCGACTTTGAGGCGTTCACCGACCAGGGCCAGAAGATCCGGTTGTCGGATTTTCGCGGCCGGAAAGTCATCCTCTACTTCTATCCCAAGGACGACACCAGCGGGTGCACCGCCCAAGCCTGCTCCTTTCGGGACTTCTACCCGAAAATCCAGGAGGCGGGAGCGGTCGTCTTGGGGGTCAGTCCCGACGGCGCCGCCTCCCACCGGAAGTTCAAGGAGAAGTATCAGCTCCCGTTTCCCCTGATTGTGGACGCCGACCACCGGATCGCCCAGGCCTATGGGACGTGGGGCGAGAAGTCGCGTTACGGACGCAAGTACATGGGGATGATCCGCAGCCATTTCGTCATCGACGAAAACGGGATGCTGGTGGATGTCCGTTACAACGTCAATGCCAGGAAGAGTGCCGATCTGGCGATCGGAAGGCTATAATCAAACCGATGCCGCCGACTCCCTGCGGGCCTTCCGGCATGATCCCCGCGCTGATCCGCTGGTAGCCCGCCTCGAAGACAGGCAGGGGATCCGAAGGTGTGGTCCCGGGATTGACGGCAGGTCAGAACTGAATCAGAATGACTCGGGAGTGAATCATGGGTCAGTTGTCGATTCGCGGTTATGACAAGGAACTGGAGCGGTGTCTCCGCCGTCTGGCGGGGGAGCGGGGCATCTCGCTAAACAAGGCCGCGCTGTTACTGCTCCGCAGAGGTGCAGGAATCGAGGATGTCCCCTCTGATCGGGTGGGCGACGCGTTGGACGATCTGATCGGCAAGTGGTCGCCTGAGGAGGAGAAGGAGTTCCTGCAACGCGTCGCCGTGTTCGAACGGGTGGACGAGAACATGTGGAAACCATGAGGCTTCTGCTGGACACAAGTGCCTACTCCGCCTTGATGAAGGGCGACGACTGGGTGGTCCGGCAGGTTCGGAACGCCGAAGAGGTGCTGCTGTCGGCGATTGTAGTCGGCGAATTGCTCTTCGGGTTCAGGGGAGGATCCCGGTTCACTGAGAATCTGGCCAGCCTCGAGGCATTCCTGAGGAAACCGTTTGTCACCTTCGTGCCGGTCACCCGGACAACCGCCGACCGATTCAGCCGGGTGGCCATGCAGCTCAAGCAGAGAGGCACTCCGATACCGACCAACGACATCTGGATCGCAGCGCATGCCCTGGAAACCGGAGCCGACCTGCTCTCGCCGGATGATCATTTTCGTCAGGTCGAGGGGCTCGCGTGGCTAGGCCCGCCGCCGATGACCTGAGTTGACGTCGTGAGGTCTTCTCCGCCGGTTGACCGGGAAGGATCTGGACCGGGCACGGCGGAGCCGCTGAGGTATGCGGCAATGCATCTTTATCAGACCCATGAAGGACCGGTGGCGGTCAGCCACGGCAGGATCATTCGGTTGAAGGCCGACTGGGACGAGTTGATCGCCCGCGACGACCTGCCCGAGTTTCTGTCCGGACTGGCTGCGGACGAGACCGCGGGATGGTCTCCCGCCGAGCTGGAATCGAGACTCCTGCCTCCGGTAGGCAGCCAGGAGGTATGGGCGGCCGGCGTCACCTACCTGCGCAGCCGTGAGGCCCGGATGGAGGAATCGGCCCATGTCGGCGGGGGCGATTTCTACGACCGGGTCTACGGGGCACCCCGTCCCGAGCTGTTTTTCAAATCCCCCGCCTGGCGGGTCCGCGGCCATGGCCAGCCGGTGAGAATCCGCCGCGACGCGGTTTGGAGCGTTCCTGAACCGGAACTGACGCTGGTGATCTCCGCCGGTGGGCGGATCACCGGTTACACCATTGGGAACGATATGTGTTCCAGAGACATCGAGGGCGAAAATCCGCTGTACCTGCCGCAGGCGAAAATCTACGACGGGAGTTGTGCAATAGGCCCCGGCGTCTACGTGACGGCCCGCCCGTTGCCTCCGGAGACCGAGATCCGGCTGACCATTTTTCGCGACGGCCCGGTCTTTGAAGATTCGGTGACCCTGGCACGCATGAAGCGCAGCGGCGAAGAGCTGGTTTCCTATCTTTACCGGGAGCTGAGCTTTCCGGTGGGGTGTCTGTTGATGACCGGTACCGGGATCGTACCTCCGCCGGAATTTGCGTTGTCACCCGGCGATTTGGTGCGGATCCGGGTGGAGCCGGTGGGCACGCTCGAAAACCGGGTGGTGCAGAACGGCCGGTAGGAGGAAGGACGGCAGCGATGCTGACGGGGTGCAATCTGCTGGGGGGAACTGAGTCCGCACGCGGTTCCCACGTCTTTCAGGCGGTGGATCCCGCCGACGGCGCGGTGCTGGAGCCGGTCTTCCACGAGGCGTCCCCCGCTGAAATGGACGAAGCCCTGGCCCTGGCGGCTTCGGCGTTCGAGTCGGGTGCGCTTCACGAGCCGTCCCGCCGGGCTGCGCTGTTGCGAGCGCTGGCGGATGAAATCCAGCGGGAGGCCGCGGGCATCGTTCAGCGGGCCATGGCTGAAACCGGCTTGCCGCAGGCGCGACTGGAAGGTGAATGCCAGCGGACGACCTTGCAGGCCAGACTGTTTGCGTCGGTCGTGGAGGAAGGCTCCTGGGTGGAGGCCCGG
>FWPV01011406.1_pt1 | contig 14163 bp, 11 predicted proteins | sample 2228371 | NCBI WGS metagenome assembly FWPV01 (sample SAMEA103939776, study PRJEB20133) | metagenome
AGGCTTACAACCAGCCACAACAAGGTGGTTTTGGTCAGCAAAACCGCGCGCCAATGGAACCCAGCATCGATTTTGATGACGATATTCCATTTTAGGGATCAACTTTTATAATTAATAATGTAAAAGTCAATTTTTTAACGCTGGTACGTAAATAATTCAAATGCTTACCAGCGTTTTTATTTGTAAAAAATATAAAGAAACATTTCGTTTTCATGTATGGATCACACAGCATTTATTTTATAACGCAAAATAATCGTGGTCCGTCCATTATCGATTTTTTACTAAAATTGTTCATAACATAACAAAGAGTATGAATATGATTTAAAACAATTTTTTGCTTTTATTTTTGCAGCTGCTACAGTTTGGTCGTCACCCCTTTTGGAGCTGTAGAGATGACATATTTTTACAAGACACTGGTATTACCCCATGGCGAGCGCCAAGTCTTGATTTGCCATTCCGAGCACCTTCCTCCCATCTATCCGAACCTTTATTTCGCCGGGATTTTCAATCAAGCATTTCGCACCAAGCTTAACCGCGCCCAAAGAGTGGTGAGTTTGTTGAATTGGTCGGTTGATTTAAACATCGACCTGATTGAAAGGATCAAATCGGGTGAAGGTCTTCTTTACAGCGAAATGGAATCGCTTGCATATCGTCTATGTTTGAAAAAAACAAACTCGATAGACTCACTGGAATACGTCGCACAGAGTAATTTTTTAGGGCGTGGCCGCGAGACCATTTCGTTCCTAAAATACCTGATGCACAAATTCAGTGACACCCGCCGTGATGCAAAAAGCTATAAGGACAAAGTCACTAGCAATTTAAATGATTTAAAAGACGTATTTGCTTCCAATCGGGGGCGTGGGATCAAATCCTTAAGAGAAGGACTTACGCACAGTGAACGTCTTCTTCTGTTGTCAATAGTCGCGGAAGACAGCCCTGCAAATCCATTTCAATCAAGAGTCCGACAACGAAATGAATTGATTGTCCGATTATTGCTACAAACAGGCATTCGAGTGAGCGAATTGCTGGCTCTGCGTGGTGATTGTTGTAAAACTGAAATTGACATTGAATATGGTCTGCAACACTTCCTAAAGGTGGATGAAAATCTTTTTTTGGACGAAGATCCGCGCAGTATTCCACCTGAAGCCAAAACGAAAACTAGGCTCATCCCTATATCGGAAGGATTGGCTGCGATGATTGATCAATATATAAAGAATGGTAGACGTTATCGCGGGCGAGAATCTAAAAAAGCACCTGCATTTTTGTTCCTATCGTCCGATAAAAAGCCAAAACCTCTGAGTTACAGCTCGGTATTATATATGTTTGATCGGCTTGAAATTGCTGGAAACTCAGGACGAAGCAAACTGAGCCCTATTTTCCCTCACCGCTTACGCTATACATTTTTTGAAGATGTGGCGCGGGTATCGAATTCCAATCCTGATTCGGAGGAATTTAAAAAAGTGATGCGTTATTTAGGTGGGTGGTCTTCAATTAGTGAACAACACAAGCTTTATGCACAAAAACAAATTCGATATAAAGCACATTTAAGCTTGCAGAAATTACATGAAGAGGCTACTAATTATTAGCGATCTGGATTTTTGTAACAGGGATACCGGAAAATTCTGATAGGAGGAATCACAGAAACCATTTAGTTAAGAGCACCTACTTTTTGCAGTGTTCTTATTTCGACCCCAAACTTGAGTGCTGGTTAGTGATTGTTAACGCATAACTAATCCCTCTTAGCAAAAGACTCAGGGCCTAAAAGTTCTGAGCAAGGTGGTGGATCTGGTTTAGTCGCCAGTGAAGCTGAAGTGTGCCACGCGGGTTGACACAAATTCACCAAAGCGCGGCATAACCTATGACAACCGAGTTGTACTATTTCACATCGTTTGAATTGTTCAAGCGTGTGAAATGGCTGATACCTTTTTAGGTGTCCTTGGTGGTCTATTGCTAAGAGAGTAGTCTATGCAAAAGTCCAATACGGCATTTACCAGACGTGCACGAGTGTCTGTTTTTATTGAACGTAAACCTTTCACCCCATTCAAGCACGAATCCATAAAAGCAAGACTAAGGTTGGTAGATACGTCATCAGAAGTATGGCATATCGGAGAAGACCACCCGATAACTATTGATTTCAATAGCTTCGCACCGACAGAATCTCTGCTTTCTCAGATGCTAATTCATCATCTCAAAGAGTTTGTAGCGAAAGAGTTACCACATAAATCCCCCACTACTATTTTTAATATAATGAAGAGCATCCGTGTTTTTCTCAAGAGCTTTGAGTGGGAGGAATTGGATGGTGAGAGTATTGATGATGTGCTCTCTGATAACCTTCTTTTTTACATCCAAGCAAGTCGTACGTCCGGTGACGAGTCGCGATTGAGCAATTTACGTTATTGGTATCACCAGAGCTACCACTTAGGACTGCAAGGCTTCAAACTTGACACTGCTCAAGCTCTGTCGATGTTTCGTTTCCGAGGTAATTTAAAAGGGACTGATGTTCTTTCGGCAATCCCAGATCAAGGACCTTTGACTGCGTCACAGCTAAAAGTACTAAAAGGCGCGTTATGGGAGTTCAAACCTTCTGCGAATACAACTCCAGGACTAATTTTGGTCTGGATGCTAATTACATTAGGGATTCGTGGTCGCCAAGCCGCCTTACTTATGCGATCCGATTTTGCTATTCATGTAGACGAAATTACAGGGCACAGGTCTTATCTACTGAATGTGCCATCTGTCAAAAAAAGATATGCATTACCTAGGTCTTTTTTCAAACAGAGACCTCTTCCTGCATTTCTTGGCGAGATGATCGATGAATATTTAAGTGAGACACAAATTCAAGACCTCTTTGGTTCATCTGCTCCAAATAGACCGATTTTTGCATTGAGTGAAAGACAACGGTGGCCTTCGGGGATTGTTTGTGAGCCATATTCTATGACTGCAGGCAGCGAAGGTCTGAGTGACTTGCTTCGACGCTTTATAGACGAGCTTAACCACCAACGTCTGTCATGCCGAAAAGACCCACTCACATTCACAATTACGCCTCGTCGGCTTCGCAAAACATTTGCGACGAATGCTGCAGCCATGGGGGTACCGATGGTCGAGCTTGCGGAACTGTTGGATCATGAAGACCTGCAGCACGTCATGATTTATTACAAGCTAGGACTGGAGTTTGCTACGAAGCTCGATACGGTAATGGAAGAACAGTATCGGGATATCTTGACCTACTTTCGTGGCGAGATAAGTCTGAAAGCGCTTGTCGACAAATCACAACCCAATACAGTTTTCGGTCCAGCTCGGCTTCGAAAGTTAGTTGGGATTGGCATGTGTGCAAAAGGAGCCCCTTGCAACCTAACCCCTCCAAATGCCTGTTACGTATGCCCGAAATTTGAAGCGTGCAACGATCCCAATATCCACCGTGAAGTCCTGGAGTGCATGGAGTCCGACATCAAGTTTCAGTTTGGTGATGACGCGCCTCCTGGATTATTCAATGCCCCTCACATTTCTGCTTGCCAGCAACTAATTGCGCAGTTGGAGAAAAATCATGACTAAATCTAATGCTCTGAGAAAATCTGATGTTCTTTTTGCCGAGTTGAAGAATCTCTGGCAACCAAGTGATTCCAAAGTTGAGCAGTTCAATAAGCTGGTGGCTCACTGTAAAAAACAGATGAGCGCTGTTTTCCCTACCGTCAATTGGAATGACGACATTTGGGAGATTTCTTCCTATGAGCCCACGCAATCAGCAAGGCAAGCTACGCACGATAGTAATGTGCTGTTTACCAGAAAAAGTGGGGCAGGCAAGAAAGTCAAAGTTGCTAGGAGTGAGCAAACGCCACTACCTCAGCCATTACGTGATCTCGCGAAGTCCTTTGTTGTGTTGCGACACCTTTCACAACCTGTTACCCATGGCTCCCACATGATCTCTATCAGGGCCTTTCGTTACCTATACGAAGTATTTGAACAATCTGGGTTGCAATATATACATCAGCTCTCTGGTATTCACTTTGACAAAGCAGCTGCGGCGGCTTTACGACATGGTGAAACAAACCAAACGCTGTACCGAACAGGTGAGCACTTAAGCGCAATTGCGGAGCGCTTAAACTTTTTGTCTTTATGCACGATATTTGAGTGGCACAATCCTTTTCCTCGTGCTGCAGGGACTGGAGGCTCTACACAGATTTCAATTTCCAAAACCTCGGAAATTGAACAAGCCGAACAACTCCCGAAAACCGCATATCTGGTCCATCTAGCAGCGTTATGGCGACATTACGACGAGCTTAAGCAAGGTGACAAAATGACAGTCTGTATGGGCGTGTTATTGATGATCACAGGCCTTCGTATGGATGAATTTTGTGGCTTACACGATGATTGTCTCCCAACACAAGCAGACTATGAATTACAACCGAAAGAGCTAACGTTCAGTGGTCGTTTCGGAAAAGTGCTTAAACTACGTGTATTAGCTCGCAAGCGCTTTGTATGGGATGAAAAGGTGATCCCCTCTAGCATGGTTGACACTGTGTTTCTGGTGATTAAACGTATGGCGAAGCTTAGTGCTGAGGCGCGACATTATTGCCAATCACTATTGGTAAAAAATCGATGGCCAGCCTTAAATGGCTTACCGGACCATGAAATGGTCACTGTTGAACAGCTTCAGTATCGTTTGGGCTACGACAATAGCAGCAATCTCGTAGCAACGTTAAAACGCTATGGTGTCGTAAGGGATCCGTCATCCATGGATGGCCGAACAGTGTTTAAGGTTCGCGATATTCATGAAGCGATTGCATCTGCATATCGAAAGCAACTGGGAGTGCTCGCAGACGGATTAGGCCCTGCTCGGCACAAGATCCCGATTTGGCAAATACTGACGCTTCAGTTTAAGTTTCCGAGAAGAAAAAACAGCCTGAAACTGTTTCCAGTCCCCCTTTCCGGTACGCAAGTCCAAGATGCATTTCGTGGACGAGATTATGTGAGGCGTGTGTCAAAACAAGATTCACGTATTCGCTCACTATTTGAACGGTATCCATTTGATGGACTTGAACTGCCACCAGGTGGCGTTCGGACTCACCAATTTAGACATCTGTTAAATACGATTATGCAGCAATCCTCCGCTTTTTCGCAGGAAGATATCGCAAAGTATTTCTTGAGAGCTGGAGTCAGAGACAACGTTGCTTATGACCACTCAAGCCCTTCCGCCGCGATCATTCCTACAATGGAAGTTGTGCATCAGTTTGGGGCGAAATTCGAACCAGGTTATCAATCCAAACGGCATGATGTCACTTTTGAGGATGCGGTTAAGTTCATCCGCAAGTTTCCACTGCTAAGTGCCGATGAATTGTTGTCCGAACTTGATTCTCTGGGTTCAAGCCACTTAATGGATATTGGTCGTTGCCAGCACGACTACACGCAAGAGCCTTGTGGTAACCATTATGCCTGCCTGAACAACTGTCAACACTATCGCCGAGTCAAAGGAAACCCTCTTGAGATTGAGCGTATCCAGAAAATGATCGAGCGTGCAGAACAGCAAATCGTAGCGGCAGAGCTTGATGTTGAAGACGGCTTAGTCAATTCGCATGTTTGGTTGGCTCATCATCGCCGTCTTCTTGCAGGGTGTAACGCCGCACTCGCGATAGAACACGATGAACGCTATCAGACAGGACAAGTTGTTGCTGTATTTCCAAACGGACGTGATTCCTGTGAAGCAAGGTAACCATCCCAAGATGTCGCCGGTGATCCAATCACCGGCATTTGGAGCGAACTATGCCTGTGACTAAAGTAACAAAAACGGTGATCGAGAAACTGGTCACACTGTGTGAACGATATGAAAGCGGTGCGTTGGGCAACAAGTTTGGTTGGCAGGATTTAGTATGCGTCTGTGGCTTGCCTTATCAAACATTGTGTAAATATCCGGAGATTGATAAGGCATATAAAAAAGCCAAAAGAGCCCTGAAAGAGAGAGCTGCAACAGATGCGGTCAAACCCAATCTTATCTCGATTCCAGCATCAGAGATGGAGCTTAAAATCCGCAAACTTCAAGAGGAAAATAAGAGCCTCAAAGCATCAGTGGAAGCATATGACCAGAGATTCGCTAGATGGTTATTCAATGCTACGGCCTCTGGTATCGACATCTCACGATTAGATGCATTAATACCACCAAGCCTCGATGCTGCCGTTCGAAAACGAAATAGCCTGAAATAGTCACAAAAAAACGTCGATTATAATTGACATTGGTAATTTATGATCTACATTTAAGTTGTGACTGACGCTAAGAGGTCACTAGCTCTCAAATACAAGTTGAACATGCTATGGACGGCAGTAACCAAGAGGTGCCGTCTATGTTTTTAATAAACTCAAGAGCCCCGCCGAACAAGATCCACCGGCTATTCGTTTAGACATGTTGTGACTCTCCCTGAACCAATGCATCCAGGACGCTGAGTACACAAACTGTAGAAATGGGTACATGAGTGTGGAACCAACCGCTAATCACTCTTTATATGGTGCGACACTCGGATAGCGCACCCAATGCTCAGGAAGGCCATCAAGTAAAGGTCCTGACATGACTGAAATTACAGCATTGTCTCTGTTTGTCGAACAACAAGAACGCAACCGTCTCAGAAACAGATTGCACAATCTCGTAGAGATGCTGATCGCAAAACTAAATATCGACCCGTTTGGAAAACAACTGGTTATCGCTTGCGGTACTGGAGTGGAACGCAATAACCGGGAAGCCATTCTGGTGTGGCTAAACAAAGCTATTTGCTGCGAAGCCAGGCTTGATGTTTTGGATTCCGAGCTTATTTGCCAAGCGTTGGAGAGACACCTTCAACATTGCATTGGACATTAGTGCAACTAAGCGGGGTCATCCGGCAGGAGCTCCATTAGATACGTTATTTCTACGCCAAAAAACTTACACAAACGAGCAATCACATCCGTGGTGACATTGCAGCCTCGTTCATGGAGAAGTTTTGAAAGGGTGGCCCTATGGATACCTGTGGCATCAGATAACTGTATCAATGTCAGTGTCTGCCCAGTGCGGAACTCATAGTCATCGATACAACGGCGCAGGTGGAATCGGATCATGAATATCCCCGTTCAAAACGCATTTTACTCTCGGTACAGCCTGTCACAACTGAGGTGATTAACATGATCGAACACAGTCAGAAAAAATTGTTTACTGATTCTGTAGGGATTATACAAGAGAATTTCGACTGGCAGGTTCGACATTTGACGTTTTTGTTGATCACCGCGACCGGAATTGATCCAGAACGCAACAACTTGCAGACTTTACTTGGCAATGGACACGAAACTGACAATATCCAAACAATCCACAGATGGGTTCGTAAAGAGCTGTGCTGTCCAAGTTGTGCCCGCACCATCAAGGCTGGTCACTTATATGCGAAACTCAATGGGATCTTAGTAGGTCGGGATAATTTATGAATAACTATAAATACGCGACTAACGGTGGTGAACTCACGGAGTTTTGTATTATTGAACACTTTCAAAACATTGTCGCTATTGGTGTTCGCTATCTCCCAGACTTCGGGATGCACTACATAATAACGTCACCCATCATTGCTCATGTGAACGAACATCAAACGATTAAAACATGGGACAAGCACTATAAATTAGTGACATTAATTACATACGATGCTGATGTAGCGTTCTATCAAAATTACTTTGAAAAAACTGTTAGCCAAGATTTATGGTTTACGGAGATCATCTTAGCCACAGAGTTTAAGACAGTGAACTAACGCTACTGAGAAAAAGTGTCGATTGCTGACTGGTGGATAATCGGGCATAAAAAGGACGCATCGCAAATTCATCCTGATTAAGGAATATCTACCCGCACCATCTTATTTTTGCCAGCTTAGACTAAATCTGGTATGAAGAACGATATCAATTTTAGTTTCTCATTTAGGGAAATAAAGCCCTGGTTTGAGCAAAATAAAGATTCTTGAACACCGATAGGAAAAGGAAAATGGAATTCATTGTTGGTGCAATCGTTATTTATGTTCTTTATAAACTCGTTTCAGCGAAACCCACACCAAAGGCTTCAGGTCTTACCAATACCAATATGTCAGCCAGCACCAGAAAGAATAATCACCCTGCCGCCAGTAATCTGTCATCTGCGATATCAGAGGAGAAAAATGCTCAGGATGATGACTTCGCGACATTCACGGTATACACAAGTTATGGCAGAGAACCGGAAAAGTCGCCCAATACTCAGAAAGGTCGCTGGGTAAGCGAATACGAGAAACTGACCATTAATGGTCGGCAAATCCCCAGAGGTTTTTTCTATTACGGTGGAGTACTGAACACCCTCTCTGGTTATGGAATTGAGCCTTCTCTCGTCGATGAGAAGCGCCAGGCACTCACAACATCATTCAAATCCGGCTCAGATCTATACACGGATGAGTCTCTGGGTTACTGGCCAAGTTATGCCACGTTATCCAAAGGCTGTAGAGGCGCATACCTTGATTTTTTAGCTTCGGACCGTTCAGATCCAAACGTGCCGATTGGATATGTCTTCATATACTTTTATGGATTCGAAAGACGTATTATCGAGAACAAGTCGAATAGCTCAGTATCAGATCAAGAGTTCCTGGCCATATTTGACGAAGTTTTGCGCCTTAATAAGGTGTTCAACGCTAACCGTTCCTTCAGGGGGTATTCGGCTAACTTTCTGGAGTTAATGACTCTATTAAGGCCGGCATTACTTGAACATAGATCGGCAGATATCCCTGAAACAAACAACGGATTATCATTCAAGGTAAGGCTGGCAACCACAATTGCTAATGGACTACCTGTTAATGCAGATCTGGCGCTAGATTGGCTGAAAAATACGTTTGAATATACTTTAAAAACGCCGGCCAGAAGGTGTGAAGTTGAGTTCAGAAAACTTTTCCAAATACGGTTTCAAGAGAAATTTGGTGATGGAATACTAGTAAAACCTAACAAAACCAAGCTCACGCTGTCCTACCATGCAGCCAGTAATGGCATACATAGTGTTGACTTGAATTTGGAAGATTTACCCGACCCAAGCGTGCTGAAAGCCCCCCTTAATAAGCTCATACCAATCGCTGACCAGTGTACAGATGAGTTGAATAGTTATAGCCGGTATTTAGGAAAGGCAGATTCCTCAAAGGATGATATCGCTGCATTAATGCTATTACCCAAGGAGCTTGCAAACGGAACCGACTCTCCCATCATCGGTTCTTTCAAGCAATGGGCTGAGCAAGTTATTGCAGATCATAAAGGACTGACAACAGTTCAGGACTTTTGGTCCCATACAGGCATTCCGATGCCAAAGACCCTTAATAAAAAAGAAGTCGATTTGCTGACGAATCTCGCAGCAAAGGTGGAAATTGGTATCGCACCAGACCAACGCTTTCACTTAACCAAGTTCAAAGCTGACGGAAATATCGTTTTATTCTCTCCAGGCCATGGGGAGTTCTTCGAATCGTCTACAGCATTTCATCAAACCATGCTCGCATTGAGACTAGGTGCAATGGTGGCAACTATTGATGGTGTTGTAGCGGCTGATGAGGAGAGAGCACTTCGCAGAATTATCGAGCATGATGACAAGCTGTCACCAACGGAGAAGAGTTCGTTATCTGCTTATCTGACATGGCGATTAAATAGCCCAGCGAATACCGCTGGATTGAGCGCTAGAATTGAGCAATTAAATGAGACTCAGATTGAGTTCCTTAAACGATTTATCGTATCAATTGCCCTGGCGGACGGTAAGGTAGATGCCGACGAAATAAAACAAATCGAAAAGCTATACGCGACCCTGGGTTTGGATAAATCACTCGTAACAAGCGACATCCACCACCTGACCTCGGCCACAAAGAGCTCTTTATCACCACAACAGGATACACGTAAAACCAAAGATGTATTTCAGTTGGATGAAGAAATATTGGCCATGCATGAGAGTGACACCAGTGACGCAAAATCCATGTTAGAAAGCATTTTTGCGGTGGATGATGAGCCTGAATCTGAGCCTATTGCTGTCGACAACTCTGTGAATCGTGGTTTGGATACAACTCACCAGGCCTTGTTTGAACAGCTAATAACTAAGGCCACATGGACTCGTCACGAGGTTCACGAGTTATGCAGTAAACTCAAACTGATGATTGATGGTGCGATAGAAACGATTAATGAGTGGGCTTACGAAAAAGTCGAGGCGCCAGTTCTGGATGATGATGGTGATATCTATGTTGATCTCGAAATTGTTGAAGAATTAAAGGGTAAATGATGATTGCAAAGAAAATTAGGGCTAAGGAAAGAGACGCAATTATCCAATCTCTTAAGTCGGGTGTTACACCTAAAGTTGGGATCCAACATATTCAGGTGGGCCGGGTACATGAACTCAAGGCCATGATCCAAGACATTGAACGCATCACCGATGGTGGATCCGCTTTTAGGTTAATTATTGGGGAGTACGGCTCGGGTAAAACGTTCTTCTTGAGTGTTGTAAGAGCTATAGCACTGGAAAGAAAGCTGGTTACCGTAAACGCTGACCTGTCACCTGATAGACGGATCCACGCCTCTGCAGGCCAGGCAAGAAACCTCTATTCAGAACTAATGCGCAATATGTCTACCCGTAATAAGCCCGACGGTAATGCACTAACAAGTGTCGTTGAAAAGTTTATTACCGAAGCTCGCATAGAGGCTGATAGCACTGGAAAGAGTGCCAATGCCGTCATTCATGAAAAGTTAGCGTCTTTATCAGAGCTTGTTGGTGGGTATGATTTTGCCAAGGTTATCGAAGCCTATTGGACTGGTCATGAAACAGATAACGAGACCCTTAAAGCAAATGCAATTAAATGGCTGCGCGCCGAATACTCCACTAAAACAGATGCGCGTAACGATCTTGGCGTAAGAACCATTATCTCTGATACCTCATTTTATGATTCACTAAAATTGATGAGTTTGTTTGTTCGCCAAGCTGGCTATCAGGGGCTTTTGGTCAACCTGGATGAGATGGTAAACCTGTATAAGCTTAACAACACCACAGCAAGAACATCGAACTACGAACAGATCTTACGCATCCTGAATGACTGTCTGCAGGGAACTGCGGAGCATTTAGGTTTCTTGCTCGGTGGCACTCCTGAGTTCCTGCTCGACCCCAGAAAGGGTCTATACAGCTATGAGGCTTTACAGTCTAGGCTTGCCGGCAATACCTTTGCTAAGCAAGCCGGAGTCATCGATTACTCCTCTCCAGCCTTACATCTGGCGAGTCTAACGCCAGAAGAACTCTACATCCTGTTGAAAAACTTGCGTCATGTTTACGCCGAAGGTGATGAAAGTAAGTATCTTGTTCCTGATGAGTCGTTAAAGGCATTTCTAAAGCACTGTAGCCAAACTATAGGAGATGCTTACTTTAGAACGCCCAGAAACACCATTAAGGCATTCCTCGATATGCTGGCGGTTATAGATCAGAATCCGAATATTGCTTGGAATAACCTGGTCGCTTCTGTGACTATTGAAGAAGAAAAACCTTCCGATGTAGAGCTTGATATCGAAGATACTGAGGATGATCTGGCCGACTTTAAGCTATGAGGGACGAGCACGAGAAGCTGGACATTAGAGTTCAGCGTTGGATTTTTCAGCAAGGTTGGTGTGGACTCAGAGAGATCCAAAGTCTTGCTATAGAGCCAATTTTATCTGCCAAAACGGATGTTCTCATCAGTGCATCAACTGCTGCAGGTAAGACTGAGGCGTTCTTCTTACCGGCAATAAGTGCTATTGCAGAACAACAGGAAGGGGTTGGTATTCTATATATCAGCCCCCTCAAAGCGCTAATAAATGATCAAGACCGTCGTTTGGAAAGTCTATCAGACTTACTGAATATGCCGGTTACGCCCTGGCATGGAGATAGCTCTCATGGCAAAAAAAATAAACTGAAAACCTCTCCTGCTGGCATTGTCTTAATTACGCCTGAGTCACTTGAGTCACTACTCATTCGTGATGCTGGCTGGGTTAAATCTGCTTTTTCTCTCCTGAAATATGTGGTTATTGATGAATTTCATGCCTTTTTAGGCTCAGAACGCGGACACCATTTGCTCTCATTGCTCCATAGGCTTGAGCACCTACTCGGACGATTAAAGTCACCCATTCCAAGGGTGGCGTTAAGTGCTACGCTTGGTGAAATAGAGAAAGTCCCTTTGGCTTTGCGCCCTAACCAATCATTACCATGCAAAATCATCAGGGATACAAATGCTGTATCGACACTTAAAGTCCAGATCAAAGGCTACGTTAATCCTGCTCAGGTAGACATAGAAGACCCCATCGACGCTGAATATAAAATTTGCCAAGATCTCTTTAAATTTTGCCGCGGTGGCAACCACCTTGTCTTTGCCAACAGTCGCAATAGAACGGAAAGCATCGCGGCAACTTTAAGCGACATGTGTGATCAACAACATGTACCTAATGAATTTTTCCCTCACCATGGTTCGCTGTCTAAAGAGCTAAGAGAAAGCCTCGAGAAGCGTCTTCAGCAAGACCAATATCCCACAACCGCGGTATGTACCATGACTCTGGAGCTTGGTATTGATATCGGGAAAGTTAATTCAGTTGTTCAAGTTACAGCCCCTCATTCGGTTTCAAGCCTTCGCCAGAGAATGGGGCGTTCGGGACGACGGGGTGGAGCCTCAATACTAAGGATGTTGATCTCCGAAGATGAATTGACAAAAGATTCTAGTCCGATTGATAAGTTGCGTTTGGAGCTAATCCAGTCCCTGGCGATGATAAGACTGCTCATTAGTAGCAAGTGGTATGAGCCGGCAGATACATCGCTTTACCACTTTTCGACCCTACTACATCAAATCCTCGCTTTCATTGCTCAGTGGGGGGGGGTAAGAGCGGATCAGTTGTACAACCTTCTATGTAAAGAAGGGCCTTTCCAAAATGTTTCTGCCTCTGATTTCAAAGCTGTTCTACTGCATATGGGAAACGCAGAATTAATTACTCAACTTGGCAGTGGAGAGTTGGTTTTAGGCGTTCTAGGTGAACGAGTCACAGGTCATTACTCATTCTATGCAGTGTTCAAAACACCAGAAGAGTTCAGAATTGTCAGTGGTACAAAAACGCTTGGTACATTACCAATCGACTCAGTGGTACTCGTTGGTCAGCACATAGTTTTTGGCGGGAAAAGGTGGATAGTCAAAGACATCGACAGTGATAAAAAGGCAATTTATGTTGAACACGCAAAAGGAGGAAAGCCCCCCAAATTCGGCGGTGGTGGAATGTCGGTGCATGACGTGGTGCGCCAGGAAATGTTCAAAATTCTGAGAGATGGCGATTACCGAATAGCTGTTTCTGACCAAAAAGTAGACTTTGCTGATGCCAACGCGAGAGAGTTGTTCAAAGAGAGCGTGGCATTTTTTAAAGAGGCAGGGTTGCAAGAGACCTCATTGCTTCAACACGGGAATGATGTATACATTTTTACTTGGCTTGGTGACAAGGTCGTTAACACTTTAGCTGCATTACTCATTATGAATGGATATGAAGCAGGTGTATATGCGGGGATAATTGAAGTCAGCAAAACGTCTATAAGCGAAGTCACGGCTTTATTGCGAAAGCTTTCGGCTAGCGAACTTCCTAATGAAACTGAGCTTGCTCACACAGTATTTGAGAAAAAAATAGATAAATTTGACGAGTTCTTACCAGAAGAAATTATATCGATTGGATACGGAGCAAAAGCGTTTAATACATGTAGTGTCAAAAGTTGGTTACAAACTTATGTAAACTAAGCTTATCCCTGTCATCTGCCGCTGCTGTGCTCGCCGAAACGATTTTTGGGGCATCGGGCGGCAACCATTGGGGGCGTTGCCCGGGTTGTTTGCCCTGTTCCTGGCGCGGGCGGTCCGAACGTTGGTGGAAGTACATGACGCTCTTTCATCCTGCAGCCTTGACTACTGAATAATCCCATCAAATTTACCACCTCATTGCAACCTTTCCTTACCACGGGTTGCAAGTTAATCGCACCACCACTCTCATGGAAAGTACCACTTCGTCGAATCTCGGATTTGTGCCAAAAGCCGACATATGCGTTTACTGTTGCTGAAGCGTTGCTTTTCACTGAAAGCAGACAATCCTGCCAAAACTAAAGCTGAGCTCTCGAAAATTTCGAGACTTCAATACATCGTTAAAACGTAAAAA
>FWPV01007704.1_pt1 | contig 14162 bp, 7 predicted proteins | sample 2228371 | NCBI WGS metagenome assembly FWPV01 (sample SAMEA103939776, study PRJEB20133) | metagenome
GATTTTCTGTGTGTGTGACCCACCACCTGAAGCTTACCAATATTTAATAGTTCACTTCGCGTCCAGATTATGCTATCCTGTTCAAATAATTCCTCACGAAGAATTTCTTCCAATTCAGTGGGATGCTCTAAAAAATTTTCTGGAAGTTTATCTTTTAAATGAATTGAAATACCGGCATGAGATATAAAACAATCCTCCACATCAATAAAGAGCGGCGCAGAATTAATTAAATTCAGATGTTCATCCAACTTTTCAATTCTATTCCCGCTATAAGATGTTAAAGTTGTTTCAGCACCGTTATATTTCCAGGATTTCGCCATTAAGGTTGATGGTTCCCGAATGCTTGCGTAAAACATATAATCGTGGTTGCCAAGGGTAAAAGTTATTTTTTCTGATTTTACATATTCCAAAACTTCGTAACTGTGATTTCCCCTATCCACCAAATCACCAACACAATAAATCGGGATATCCGGATATTCTTGTTTAATTCTTTCTACCAGACTTTGGAGCGTATAAAAACATCCGTGAACATCTCCGATTATTGCAACCATGTAAACCTATATTTTAAAAACTTTTTTTGCGTACTCTGTAAGTTCGTCTCTAAATTTAGGGTGGGCAATGCTGATAAGCGCTTTAGCACGCTCCTGAATAGATTTGCCCCAAAGATTTACGGCACCGTATTCCGTAACAATATAATCAACATCACCTCTTGAAGTTACAACGCCGGCTCCGGTTTTTAGTGTTGGAACTATTCTGGATATTGTATCATCTTTTGTTGTTGATGGAATTGCAATGATTGGTTTTCCGCCTTCAGATCGGGAGGCACCGCGAATAAAATCTACCTGCCCGCCAATACCAGAATAAAATTTTGTTCCGATTGAGTCCGAACAAACCTGTCCTGTTAAATCAACTTCGATAGCAGAGTTAATTGCTACCATTTTATTGTTTTTGGCAATTACAAACGGATCGTTAACATATTCCTGCGGATGAAATTCGATGATCGGATTATTATCAATAAAATCGTAAACACGCTGCGTACCGAGTACGAACCCCGCAATAATTTTTCCCGGGTGCAAAGTTTTCTTTTCACCGTTAATAATTCCGGATTCAACCAATTCTATTATGCCATCTGAAAACATCTCTGTGTGGATGCCAAGATCTTTTTTATCATGAAGATATTTCATCACACAATCAGGGATTGCCCCTATACCCATCTGTAATGTTGAACCGTCCTCAATCAAATCAGCAACATTTCTACCTATCTTATCAAATACAGCTAAAACTTCTGGAGTTGTATCCGGATCAACTTGTGGTAGTTCTTTTATTGGCTCATCGTATTCTACAATGTAATTAATTTTATTTATATGGATAAAACTATCACCTAAAGCACGCGGCATGTTTTTATTAACCTGAGCAATAATAAGTTTAGACTTTTCTGCCGGTGTTTTAATGGTACCAACATCAACACCGTAGCTGCAAAATCCGTGTTCATCAGGTGGTGAAACATTAAGCAACGCAACATCGGATTTTATTCTGCCAAGTTTAAATAACAGCGGTACTTCCGATAAAAAAATTGGTATAAATTCTGCTCTTCCGTCATTAACAGCCTGCCTTGTATTTGCACCGATAAAAAATGCCTTATGCTTAAAATGTTTTTCCATTCCGGGATTGACGTAAGGTAATCCACCAACAATTAATATATGATAAAGTGTAACATCTTTTAGTTCATCTTTTCTATCTACAAGTGCTCTTACCAATTCAGTGGGACAAGCACATCCGGGTTGAACAACAATGTTATCACCTGATTTAATATGCTTTACGGCTTCATCTGCCGTTGTTAATTTATTATTGTAAATCCTTAAAAGATTCGTTGGGATATTATTCTTAAATGTTATTTCTTCAGTAGTTGTCATTTAGATTTCTCTTTTTTAAAACTTATTTCAATTTAAATGCTAATTTGTTGAGAATATATGCAATCTTCTGTACTCCAGATTAAAACTGTTGGCGATCGATTCGTTACAGCAATAACCATTGTATGTACAAACACCTTTTGCTAAACCTGAATCTCCGAGCAAAGCATTAGATAGACCGTGTTCTGCAATTTCCTGAATATAACCAAGTGATGCATTATTTAATCCATAACTTGCTGTACGCGAAACTATTGCCGGCATATTTGGTACACAATAGTGAATGACATCGTGTTTAACATAAACGGGATCAGAGAGGGTTGTTATATGACTTGTCTCAATACATCCGCCCTGATCAATTGACACATCAACAATCACTGCTCCCTTTTTCATTTGCTTTACCATTTCTTCAGTTACAATGTGCGGAGCTTTCTCACCTTTTATTAAGACCGCACCGATTAAAACATCAGCAAACTTAACACCACGGGTTATCGTGTATGGATTTGCCATAACGGTAGTTACTCTTTTCTTAAAATTAATATCAACCTGACGAAGCCGGTTTAAATCCCTATCGATCATAATTACCTGCGCACCTCTTCCTAATGCAGCTCTTGCTGCGGAAATGCCTACGACTCCTGCACCGATAATTACCACCGCAGCCGGTGCAACACCGGTAATTCCACCTAATAAAATTCCTCTGCCGCCTTTACTAAAACTTTCGAGTTGTCTTTCAGCAACCTGAATTGCAAGTTGTCCTGCAATTTCACTCATTGAATGAAGCACGGGAAGACGTTCTTCTTCTTCAATCAGCTCGTAGCCAATTGCAGTAATTTTTTTTCTGATGAGGTTATCAATTATTTTTCTTTTGCCAACAGCAAGATGAAGAAATGAAAAAAGTGTTTGGTTATCCTGAAGCATATCAGATTCTGTCTCTGAGAGAGGAGCCACTTTTACAATAACCTCTCCACGTGCAAAAGCCTCCTCAGCAGAGTAAACAATCTGAGCACCGGTTTTGCGGTATTCTTCATCACTGAAATGACTTCCCTCACCTGCGCCGCTCTGAATGTAAACTGTGTGACCGGCGCGAACTAAAGCATCTACTCCCGCAGGAGCAAGAGCTACTCTTTTTTCTTCATAAAGGGTTTCTTTTGGTATGCCGAATCTCATTTAAATTTCTCTTTTTTTATTTCAAAATTACCATTAGAGTGATTGATTAGCAATCAATTAGTTACTATTTAAAGTGGTGTTATTGCTGATTTTCCTGTTAGTACATTAAGCACATTTTTTGCAGCAAGAATGGACATATTATTTCTGGCTTCAACTGTTGCACTGCCGATATGCGGAAGAAGAACAACATTTTTTAGTTTGTACAAATCGGGATTAATGTGGGGTTCATTTTCATAAACATCAAATCCGGCTGCAAATATTTTGTTTTCTTTTAGCATACTTATCAGAAATTTTTCATTTACAATTTCTCCACGTGCAGTGTTAATTAAAACGGCAGAACTTTTTAATAATGGAAGATTGTTTTCATTAAGAAGATTGTAGGTTTTTTTATTAAGTGGTAAGTGAAGCGAGAGAATATCTGATTTTTTAAGAATTGTATTTAAAGAAACTTTCTTCGCGCCAAGATTTTTTTCTATCCAGAGATTCTTTACATCTGAATAATAAATGATGCTGCACCCAAAAGCTGCAGCGCGTTTGGCAACTGCAGTACCAATTCTTCCCGCCCCAAGGATTCCGAAATATTTATTCTTAAGTTCAAATCCCAAAAATAATTTTGGCTTCCAGCCTTTAAACTTTTTTGCACGTACAAAATTTTCTGATTCAGTCAGACTTCTTGCGCAGGCAAGCACTAATGCCATTGTTAAATCAGCAGTTGAGTCAGTAAGCACGTCAGGAGTGTTTGTTACAATAATACCTCTACTTTTTGCATAATCTACATCGATGTTGTTAAATCCTACTGCATAGTTTGCAATTACTTTGCAGTTTTTCATCTTATCTATTGCTTCTTTATCAATCTTTTCTGTTAGTAATGAAATCAGTCCATCGCAATCTTTAATCTGATTTAAGAACTCTTTTCTGGGAATCGGATTATCTTTGGGATAAATGGAAACTTCAAATCCTTTTTCTTTCAGAAGTTCTATTCCCGGCGCGGGTATTTCTCTGGTGATGAATATTTTCAATTCGATACTCCAAAAATTTTGTAAACTATAAAAAAACGTAAAATGGTTTATCAAAGATAATTATTCGATTAAACTTATTTTGAGTTTCGATTATGTCTATTCGAAGATAAAGGTAACGATTTGATTTTTTTTACTGCTTATGACCGCTGATCTTCAATCAGGCCTTATCTTTTTTATATCCGAGTAAACTAAATAGTGCAAATAAAGAATATTTACTATATAAGACAGGAGACTCAAGTGTTAAACCTAAGGACCCAATCAGTCCTAAAAATCCTAAAAACCTAACTTATTCAGTTTCATAATACCTCCTCTGATAATTAAATCTGGAACTTGATAATCACTATCCGTAAACCTCTGACCAATGTGCATGAACTTGCTGCCACTTACCATCTTTCCAATAATGAACAGACGTAGCTTTCCAGGTAGGAAGTGCAGTACCATCTGTCTTTAAAGCTTTCCCATGGAAAGTGAGTATGGCACAATTTTCATAAAGCTGAATTTTGGGATTCACAATTTCATAAGTGTGAGGCGGAATTTGACCATTAAGAGGTTTCAAGAATTGTCGTACTGAAGCCAGACCTTCTATCCTTTGCTGCTCGCCCTCATTGAAATCGAACCAGGTTATATCATCCGCTCCTATATCCACATATCCCATGGTATTGCTCTGTGCCCATTTGTCCAATGCACTACGTTCAAGTGCAAGAATTTCTTTTTCAGCATCCCGATGTAAGTTATCTGAATTACATCCTGCCAATGTAAGAAGCAGTAAAACAGCTGCAAGATCAATATTCCGTAACGTAAGCCCTCCTTTGTGATAAATAAATAGTTTAAATGAACTTTTTATGATATCACCCAAACAGAAGCTTAACAATAAACAACGCTCCCAAAATACCTGCAACATCCGCCAACAAACCTGCAGGTAAAGCGTGCCGAGTATTTTTGACATTTACTGCACCAAAGTAAACTGCCAAAACGTAAAACGTTGTTTCTGTACTTCCAAAGAATGTGGAGACTAAAATTCCAATGTACGAATCAGGTCCGTGCACAGCCATTGTTTCTGCCATAATTCCCAGTGAACCGCTGCCTGAAAGAGGACGCATCAAAGCCATTGGTAAGGCTTCAGCAGGAAAACCAATGGGATCTGTTACAAATCTTAAAAGCGGAATTAACCAGTTATCCATTGCTCCACCGGCTCTAAAAATTCCTATTGCAACAAGCATTGCAACCAGGTACGGAATAATTCTTACTGCAATGTTAAATCCTTCCTTTGCACCCTCAACAAATTGCTCATACACTTTTACTTTTTTTAATGCTCCATATCCAATAAAAACAAAAATTAAAAGAGGAATGGCAAGTATTGATATTATTTGAATGACTGATTTAAATGCATCAGCAAAAGAATTACCAAAGAATGAACCTAAAAACTGTCCTAATCCTGTTAAAGCAAAAACCGCAATAATGGCTATCAAAGAAAAGATGAAATAAAAAAATCTGCGATTCTGTTTTAACCAATTGGTAAATTGTCCTTTAGGTATTGGAAATCTTTCAAATAATTTTGCGGCAGTTAATCCCACAACAACGGCACAGAAAGCTCCAAAGATTGATGTGCCAATAATAACTGTTGGATTAGCACTTCCCTGCGCTGCTCTTACTGCAATTGCTGTTGCAGGAATCAAAGTCATTCCTGCCGTATTAATTGCAAGAAAAGTTACCATTGAGTTCGTAGCAGTGCCTTTGTTTGGATTAAGCTTGTCAAGTTCTTCCATTGCTTTTAGTCCAAACGGAGTTGCAGCGTTACCAAGTCCAAGCATATTTGCAGATATGTTCATTACCATAGAACCAATTGCGGGATGATCGTGCGGTACTTCCGGGAATAATCTTTTTGTGATTGGTTTTAATGCACCGGCAATTATTTTTATCAGGCCGGCTTCTTCAGCAACTTTCATTACTCCGAGCCAGAGGGCCATAATTCCTATCAAACCAAGAGCAATTTCAACAGCTGTTTGCGCTATTTTGATTGCATCATTCGTAACTTTTTTGAGCCATACAAAACTTATTTCTTCAAAATAAAGTTGAGCTGTGTAAATGTTTTTATCCGGCTGTTTCTTAACAATAATTTTTCCTGATAGATCATTGTCTTTTCCGGCTAATGGAGCAATTTCTTTCCATACTGCTGGGCTTTTATCTGAAATAAGAATAAAAAATTGTCTGTCACCATTTTTATCAGCTGGCGAAAGAGTAATATTTGTCAGGATATCATCACTTGTTTTTGTTTTATAAAAACCAGCAAATTTTTCTGATGATATTTTTAACTGTGCAGATACTTTTTCTGAATCTTTTATATCATCTTTATCAAAGTATATTTCTGCGCCAAGGGGTTTATTGTTGTTGTATTTATTTGAAGAAAAATCAGAAATGTCTAAATAGGTTGCTGAAACAATCCCTAAAAACAGAAGTGCGAGCCAAACATAATTTAACAAGCTTTGCTCCTTATTATTTTAATGTAAGGAAAATTTATTGGATAAAACTAAATCCCTTCTTCAATCAGTGCTTTAATTTCTTTAGTATCAAGTATTACCGATTTAAGGTTTTCACTAATTTTATAATCATCTGCTTTTATAGAAGGAGAATATTTTTCCCTGTAAAGTTCTTTAACCTGATCAGCTAATTTGGCATCATCAATGTCTTTTATCTCACCAGTTACTGTGATATAGGTTAGTCTATAGGTGATATCACTACTCTTAGCAGGAATCTTTTCGTTTTTAAAAACCGAGAAACTTGCCGCTGCACCATATTTTATGTGCTCAAAGTCCTCATCAGTTTTATCAAGATATAAAAAAACATTTTTATCCAGATAAATAAAGTTGCAGGCATACTGCATTAATTTTTCGTTATCAAGATGAATGCAGAGTACACCAGTTATAGCTTCCTGAATTTGCTTTTCAATTTGATTTATATCCCTTACTAAAGTTATTTTTTTGTACATATAATTCCTGCTTAAAGTTGCCCCTTAGTTAACTATACATTTTTTTGTAAATCCGGAATAAGGACATTCCTTACAATGAGAAATATTTTTAACGGTATTTTTATTTCTTAATTCGGTGATTATTGAATTTATTTCTATCTCGAGATCGTTCAAATTATTTTTTGAATAAGAAATTGTATAAGGATTATCAGGATTTTGAATGAATACAAGATTTCCCTCAAAATTTTCAAATCCATTAAATAACCTGCTTGCAATATATAAATAAAATTTCAATTGGATTAAATAATATTCCGCTTGTTTTTTAACTTCTTTTTGCTTTAGCTCATCTGTTTTATAATCGAAAATTCTGATTTTATCTCCATCAAAAATAATTTTATCAATTATTCCGTGCAGATAGTAATCATTTTCTTTAAGATAAATTTCAAATTCGTTTTTGCAATTCTTTAAAGTCTTAAGTTCTTTATATATCCTCGAATTGAGATATCGTGTTAAATCACTCTTTAATTTTGCAAGTGTTTTATTGTCTGAAATTCCCAGACTCTCGATAGTCTTATCGAGATCTGAAATTTCAGTTTCATTCTCCAATATCTTATGGACAGTGCTGCCCAAAAGTGCGGGATCAAATTCTTCAGAAACAGAAAATCCGGATTCGATACTTCTATCATCTGCTTCATCATCTTCATCTTTATAAGAAAGATAATTTTTTGAGATTTGTCTTTGTGCCAATCTTTCCGAATTAAATCTTCCAAATCCATACTCGTAGGTTAAAAAATACTTTAGCGGGCACTGATGATAGATACTAACCTTGGTTGCAGATATTATTTCTCCCTTTTCATCAGAGCGAAGTTTAGTAACATTAAATTCAAAATCTTCTATCAGGGCATCTGTCTTTTCTTTAATAATATCTGTCTCTTCAATTTCCCCTGTAATTGGAATATCAACTTTCATATCCACAATAGAATTATAATACTTACCTTGATTGATTTTAAGAAATTCTAACTTGCTTCCAAAAGAAATTTGTTTTCCGGTAAAGTCATCATTCAATCCATCACTTAATAGTTTTATAAAGGAATCTTTTGCAAATGATTTTCCTTCCTCAATTGAAGAAGAAATATATAATTCATTTTTGGCTCTTGTAATTGCCACATAAAGTAATCTTTTTAATTCTGCCAGCTCCTTTTTCTCCTCAATAAAATTATGTAAGGATACAATGGGTGCAGCAGTATAATCTTCTGTAAAGTCCTGATTAGCAGGAAGTTTAGCAAGTAAACCAAATTTTTTGTTTACTTCAATCTGCCCTGATTTGATTTTTACAGATTGCCCTTGCTCAGAAGTTCTGTATAAAAATACTACCGGAAATTCCAAACCTTTAGCCTGATGAATGGTCATCATCTGCACAGAATTTCTTAGATCGGAGACTGCAGCCTGAGCTTCGTCTTCTATTCCTGTGATTGATTCCTTCAATGTCGAAATGAAATCATAAAGATTCCTGAATCCTTTTGAATTAAAATTACGTGCAATTGAAATAAGCTTCTCAATATTCGCTACTTCCTGATCTCCGTCTTTTCTGCTTGCCAAAACTGCAAGATAATTTCTATCGGTTACAATTTTATTCAGAAGCTGTGGTAATTCTATTGAACCACAAAGTTCTAAATTTTCCAGTAAAATATCTTTAACTGATTGTAATTGCTTATTTTGATTTACATAATTATCAAACTTCCTCCAAAAAGTATCACCTTTCATTAAAGAAATTTCAAACAAAGTTGAATCAGAAATTGAAAAGAAAGGTGAGCGAAGTATTCCCACCAGAGCTGCATTGTTATTTTCATCAGCAAGAAATGAGAGGTAGTTAAAAATATCACTTATCGTTTGTCTTTGATAAAATCCTCTGCCTCCGGCTATTACGTAAGGGATTTGATAATCGAGAAATGCTTTCTCCAGGTTTTTGAAGTGTTTTCTTTTCCTTACAAGGATGGTGATATCTTTAAATAGATATGATTTTGTACTGACAATTTTCAGTATTTTTTTTGCAATCAATTTTGCTTCATCAGTTTCATCAGATTTTTCATCCAAATGATTTATCAAAAATTCTACTTTGCCTGCTTCGTCATCAGGTCGCGCACAAACCAAATCCGCCGCAGGTACCTCACCATATAATTCTTTCGGTTCTGCAAATAGTTTTTTAAAAATATGATTGCAAAAAGCACATATAACCGGAGTCATTCTGAAGCTATCGGGAAGCATTAGCAGATTGTTCTCACCAGAACTTGTTTTTATATCATCACGTGTAAGATTAAATATTTCAATTTCTGCATCCCTGAATTTATAAATACTCTGCTTCTCATCCCCAACAATAAACAAATTACCTTTTTTCAGATAATCCAGAATTGGAAGAAATATTTGATACTGAATTTCATTCGTATCCTGGAACTCATCCACAAGAATGAATTTATATTTTTCAGTTATTAAATCACGAACATCATTGTTCTCCAGTAACAGTTTTGTATGAAGCAGAATATCTTCATAATCAATGTATCCTTCAGATTTTTTTCTTGCTTCGTAACGGGATAAAGCCTCATCAAAAAAAATCAAAACAATCTGCCCAAAATTTGCTAACTCATCTTCAGATTTTTTATAATCATCTATTGAGATAAAATCGTTTAGCTCACTTATTACTTCCTCAACAAAGTTAATACTTTCTTCAAGTCCTCCTGAAATTTTTGAGCTCAGATACTTTGCTTTCTTTACATGGTGATCTTTAGTAAATGCCAGCGGTATAATCTTCCCCAACAATGAAATTATATTAAAAGAATTAGTTTCTACTTTTAGTTTGTTTAAGAGATCAGCTGTTTCAATTGCAATTTCGTTTGATGATTCTTTTGCAAGCACAGTGAAATTAATTTTAGACAACTCATCTATGAAAGATTTTTTATTATCCTTCCAAATCAGATTGAAAGTTTCTGTAAAAGAATGTTCAAAATGATTTATAATTTCTTCAGCAGATTTACTGTAGATATTTTTTTTAACTGCAAAAACATTTTTTCTGTTTCTTATCAACTTTATCAATTCGTTTTCAAGTCTGCCTTTGGAGCCAAATATTCTAATTAAATATTTCACATCTTCGGTCATCATTGGATCATTAAAAGCAGCCCGGATTGTTTCCTCAACAGCAAGCTCAATAAGTTCTTTTGATAATTGTTCATCAATCGGGATAAACCTTGCATCAAGCTGTGATTCAACAGGATAGGCTCTTAGTATATCAATGCAGAAAGAATGAATGGTTGAGATATTTGCTGAAATTAATTTTCTTCTGATAATTTCTAAATTTTTCTTTAATGTGTGATCAGTCTCCGTACTAATTTTCTCATCAATCAATTTAGAAATTTTAGAATAAAGTTCACTTGCAGCCTTATCAGTAAATGTAATTGCGGCGATATTGGATATGTCAACATTGCCTTCGGTTAATGCAGATAAGAATTTTCTGGCAAGTACAAATGTTTTACCCGATCCTGCATTAGCAGTAAGAGCAAGATTACCGCCGGTGTCTAAAACCTTTTGCTGATGAGGTGTAAGTACGCTCATTTTTGTTAACCATTGTTTTTTTGGTAAACCGGTAAAGTTATCCGGAATGTGCTTCCATTAGAAGAGGTTTCTAAAAGTTTTATTTCTCCATTAATACTTTCTAAAAATCTTTTAGCCATACTTAAACCAAGCCCCATACCCTGTTTTTTTGTTGTAAAATTTTCATCAAATATTTTATCTTTTATTTCGGAACTGATACCATGCCCATTATCATTAAATAACAATTTGTATTTATTATTTTCTTCTTTTAAAGAAATCGTTATTTCTGTGGCTTCTGCCTGCATTGAATTACGAATAAGATTAATAAACATTCTTCTTAACTGATTTTCATCAGCTTCAATCTCTGCTTTAGCCAATTGATTGACAATTTTAATTATGGTTTTTTCATGCAGAAACATATTGACAGTATCATTAAGTACTGAAATCAGATCGATAATTTCTATTTTAAGGCTTGGCATTTTTGCAAATCTGGAAAATTCTGATGCAATCTGACTAAGGTTTTCAATCTGATTAAGAACAGTCTGAGATACTTTTTCAAAAAGTTTATCAAAATCCTTGTTCTTATCTTTATAAGAAATTATCAGCTGCTGCAAGGCTAATTTCATAGGTGTAAGCGGATTTTTTATTTCGTGTGCAACTTGTTTGGCCATTTCTTTCCAGGCAGCTTCTCGTTCCATCTCAGCAATTTCAATCTGATTTTTTTTAAGCTCAGAAGTCATCATATTAAATCCATCGAGCAACTCTTTTAATTCACCGCGCTCACTATGTTCAATTTTAACATTAAGATCACCCTTACCAACTGCTTCTGTGGCTTTAGTTAATCTTCTTATTGGTTGTGAAATCTGGTTTGCAAACAGTGTACTGATTATAATAATTATTATCACGGCAAATGAATAAATGCCAAAAATAACAACATTTATTTCTGTTGTCGTAAAAGTAATTTTTATTTTGTTGAATGCATCATTAACTGAGAGTATATAATCAGAGCCGTTTATAGTTATGTACTTATAATAATTATCAAAAGAGTAGTTATTTAATTTTTCAGTTATAAGGTGTTCTTTATATCTGAGATAGTGCAATTGATAGTATGTTTTTGAATTCAGTTTACTGTCAAAGAAACCAATTTTATTATATAATGCCTGCGAATTATATATTTGATCAGTTCCGCTGTATAAAGCAAATGCAATTCCCAGCTCTTTATTAACATTTTCTGCAGCTGTAATTAAATCTCTGTTTTTGTTTTTTTGAAGTTGAGATAAAATATGTTTTTCTACATAGCCAGCCCTTTGACTTAACTCGTTGAATATTCCTTCTTTTGCTCTCTCAGATACTACTTTTGCATTATACAATGCAAGTATTATTACGGGAATTATAGATATAAAAAGAAAGGCGAATAATAATTTCCCTTTAAATGTAAAATGTAGCTTATTAATCCGGCTTAATAGGAAGACAAAAAAGGCAATAACAATAAAAAAGGAGTGCACAATAAAAATTTTGAAGAAGTTAAAAAGATTCCAGGAAAATTCACGTTCAGCAACTGATACTACAGTTAAAACTTCATCATCATCTTTTATGTTTTTCATCAGATATGATTCGAAAGTTTCATTTTCAAATTTTAATTTTAACCAGGCATCATTGTAATTTGAGTCAATCTTTGTTTGAATAATCTGTTTGATCTGCTCACGCGAAGGATAAACATCTCCAAAAACTTCTGCAAGATTTTCATTTCGGAATTGAAATATCTTTAACTGTTTTACATCAATGACTCTGTTCAATACAGATAAATTGGATTGAATAAAATCAGGAAAATCTTTCGCACCTAAGCTTTCAATATCAAAACCTGCAAAAACAGAAATGTAGCCTTTAACTATACCCCTCTCTCTGATTCTGATAATTCCATGCTGATATTTTGAATTGGCTTCATAATCTGATTTTTTTTCAATTATTACAGGACCATCATTTTCGGATTTAAGCTCTTTAAATATTTCTTTATCTGGTTCAAGTCCAACCTGAAATCCACCAAGATAATTTTGGTATCTATCATAAAATTTTATTCCCGAATTTATTGACTCGCGTTGCATAGCACTTTTTGACCATGCGATAAAAGCTAAAGCATCAAAATTTGTTGAACGATTATTAAATGAACGCGTAACTTCTTCATCAAGACTAAGACTTCGAAGAGTCTCTTCCACCATAAAGTTTATAAAGTTATCATCAATTCTGTTTATTTCTATAGCTGTGGTTTTAAGTGATTCTCGTTCAAGTTTTGTATTAAAATAATTAAGCAGTGATATCGAAGTGATTGATCCTATAAGCATTATAAACAGATAATTGTAAATCGTTTCTGGTTTTTTTATAATTACCTGAAAGTGCAATGACAACAGTAGAACTAAAAAAATTATCAGAGCTATTATTGGGATTAAAGGATCATTACTAATAAAAAATGAAACAAGTGTAAATAGTATAACAACTGTGTAAGCGATAATTATCTTTTTATCGTTTGTTTGATCTGATTTAAATCCTGCTCTTTTAACAATTAAATTGATTATTCCCAACAATGCAAGCACAAATGCAAATCCAACAATAAGTATGTTTAAATTCATAACCAGAGATGGGAAATCAGGAAGAATATTAGGTTCTTTAAAATATCTAATCGTGCTATCAAATATTACGCTTCTGATTATTGCGCTTAGTGCTCTGATTAGGAGAAAAACAAAACTTGAAAGAATAATAATCTGGATAATACCGAGTATCTTACCTGTGTTTTTATGTTTTTCAAGAAGATAGGATCTTGTATATCGATAAAATTGAATGAAAAGAACTGTCAATAAAATATTAGTTGTTAAAAATTCCAAAGGAGATTTTACAATTCCCCACGCAAAAGCAGATGAAAAATAGGAGGGATTTGCTAATTCACCTTCGAAAAATTTTGTTGGAAAACCAACTAAAAATATTATTGCTCTAAACGAAGTAAGATAAAGGAAAAGGAGCAAAAATTTTGTTAATCGTGATTTAAGTTCTCTGAAATCTGTCTTTAATCCGAATCCAATAAATATAGTCATCAATAAGACAAGAATGGATTGTATTTTTGATGAAAGCTCCTTTAAACTATTAACTGCACTATTTAATGTAGGTTTTGAAAAAGTGACTAATCCAATTTTGTTACCATAATTGTTAGTCAGCTCAAAGGAATACTTTCTTCCATCTTTGGATTTTTCACTGTATGGTGAATAGATAACTTCAAAATCAGCAAAATATTTTTGAGAGATTTCGTTTGTAAAATTTATTTTATCACTAAATCTGTTATCCGATGTGTATTTTTTTTCTATAGGTATGGAAACGGTCAAGTAAAATACATCTGATTGTAGATGAGCGGTATCAATAACTGTTAAAAACGTTGTAAGATAATTCGATAAGAAGTAGGTTTCACCCAAAGGGAAACTTAAGGGGAAAAGTTCGTTTTGATTAATGGCAAGAGATTGATTCCACGCAATTAGTTTA
>FWPV01011407.1_pt1 | contig 14161 bp, 14 predicted proteins | sample 2228371 | NCBI WGS metagenome assembly FWPV01 (sample SAMEA103939776, study PRJEB20133) | metagenome
TATTTTTTTGCGACAGGAGATTGTTCCCGAGTCCATCACCCAGCTTAGGAAGGAGGGTTGCAATCCCCTTGCGGGGCTATTTTTTTGCGACAAATCGGGATTGGGCGGTATCCCGAAAAAGAGGCTAAGTGTTGCAATCCCCTTGCGGGGCTATTTTTTTGCGACTTGTTGTTGAGGAAGGAAGTACGTTTTATTCAACGACAATGGGTTGCAATCCCCTTGCGGGGCTATTTTTTTGCGACGGAAAGATTATTGTTGGGCAGGGAATTCCACCCACATCTAGTTGCAATCCCCTTGCGGGGCTATTTTTTTGCGACTGATATGGATGGCGAGTTGATTGTCATGGATGCTGTTGTTGCAATCCCCTTGCGGGGCTATTTTTTTGCGACAATATCCGACACAAGCTGGTAAGTGGCGATGTCCTCAGGTTGCAATCCCCTTGCGGGGCTATTTTTTTGCGACAATATCCGACACAAGCTGGTAAGTGGCGATGTCCTCAGGTTGCAATCCCCTTGCGGGGCTATTTTTTTGCGACAGCATACCCCGTTAAGTGCCGTTCTGTAAAGGGCTCTCGAGGGGGGTATTTATGAGAACTGCCACTTATCCACAGGTTGCCTGTGGATAACTCTCCAAAAAGTGCGGTTTATTGCGATGGGTGCTTACAAAGTTGCACTTTTGGATTTTTTGTGGCGGTGCTATGCGATAAGCATCGCCCAAACCTGTTGTCAAGAAGCGCGTTGGAAACTTCCAACAAAGGCATTATAGCATTTTGTGCAAAACATAATGGGTCGTTTGGCCAAAGCGCTTCCAGTGCGTTGGAGAGGGCATTTGTGGTGTGTTTGCGGAAAGGGGCGTGGCTTTGCGATGGGGTTTTTGGCCTGTGAAATTGGGGTAACGGCAGGTGTAACGGGGGTTGTTAGAGAATCAGGTAGTCGGGGTCTTCGGTGAGGCGACCCTGGCCCAGCACCTCTACCGTGCCCCCAATGGGGTAGATGCGGACGCTGTCCTGGGTGAGATCGGCCTTTTTTTGCAAAAGCCGCTTGAGTTCCTGGAGCTGGGCCGGGTTCAGCCAGCACTCGAACACCGAGAGCTGCACGCGCTCGCCAAAGCTTTTGAGGGTGTTGGCCACCTTGACCCGGCGGCCATCGTCGGGGATGTCGTAGGCAATGGTGTAAAAACGTTCGGCGGGCATCTCACCTCCACAGGTAAAAGGGTGTATAGGGTTCGCGGCCCAGCAGGGCGGCCTTGAGGCGGGCAGCCTGGGTTTCCAGAAGCGTCTGGTAGGTTTGGCGAAAGCCCCTGGGGTGCTGGGCTTCCTGGGCAAAGCGGGTCTCCAGCAAGCGCAGGAGGGTTTTGCGGCCTGCATCGTTCAGGTACACACCGCCCCCTTTGGCTTCGCTATGCTTTTGGGGGTGAAGCTCGGCCCGCAAAAAAGCCCCTACCACCACGGCGTCTACCACCGGAACCCGAAACTCCTCCATCAGGTCGAAGGCCAGTGCGGTCGCCCGGCGGCCCTCGGCGTGCAGCAGGCCAAGCTCGGGGTGCAGCCCGGCCAGGTGCAACGCCAGCAGGGTGCGGCCCAGCAGCACCATGTAGCCATACGAAAGGGCCGCATTCACAGCGTCGGTGGGGGGGCGGCGGTTGCGCCCGGTAAAGCCAAAGGGCGACAGGGCCTGTTGCAGGCCGCCGAAGTAGGCGCGGGCGGCGTTGCCCTCTAAGCCCCGGAGGGCTTGCAGGTGGACAACCTGGGGCAGGGCCTCCAGGGCTGCTCGCAGTTCCTGAAGGTGGGGCGCTACCGGGAACTGCCGGGCCAGGCGCTCCAGCACCGAGATGGCCGAGCGTAGCTTGCCCTCGATAAACCCCAGGGCCAGGGGCAGGGGGTTGAGCTGGGCCTGCAACTGGGCCCGCAGCACCTCCGGGGGCAGGCCCTGGGGGGCGGTGGCCTGCCCGTAGAGCTGGCCTTCCAGGGTGGCGTACAGCACCGGGACTTCCTGCCGCAGCAAAAAGGCCAGGGCCGGGGTGGTGAGGCGCACATTGCCCCAGACCACCACCCCCCGTACCTTGCGGGCCGGGAGCTGGGCCAGAATTTGCTCATCCAGCTCCACCAGCAAGCGGCCCTGGCGCAGGCGCAGGGTGGCGGACTGCTCGGTGAGGTGGAGGGTCAAGGCTTAAGCTCCTGAGGGGTTAGAGCCCCCTCCCTACGGCGTAGGGAGGGCCGGGGAGGGTGTGTGGCATGAGCGTCAAGCAAAAGGTGGTGGGGCACGCAGAGAGCGGGGGCATGAAGGAGCAGATCTGGTACCCCACCCTGCCCTCCCCTACGCGGTAGGGGAGGGTTTGGGGCAATATCGGGGGCCAGGTGTTTAGCACAAGCAAAAAGCTGCTCACTGCAGGCTTACCGGCTCCACAAATGGCGTTAGTTTGACCTCCTCACGGGTTTTTTGGTAGAGCTTCCGCCCAAACTGCTGGAGCCTTTCCAGGTCGCCTTTTTTGCTCACCTCGAGGCCGTGGATCAGCAGGCTTTTGTTGCGACTTTGCAACATACCCTGGTAGCCGCGCAGGTCGGCTTCGGCGAACTGCCCCAGCGCCGGGTCGCCCAGATGGCGCAGCAAAGCAATGCTTTCCAGAAGCCCCAGCTTTTGCACCGGCCTGATCTGTTCGAGCGGCTTTCCCAGCCAGTCGGACAGGGCCTGCCGCAGGTAGGCTTGTTCTTCGGGGCTCAGGTTGGGGTCGTCATCGCTGCGGCCTTGCACCGCCAGGCGGTGTTGCAGAACCAGCTCGAGGGCCCGGTAGTAATAGAGCGCTGCGGAGACCGGCTGCCGTTCCCTGCGCTCATCCCCCAGTTGTAAGAGCGTCGCAGCTAGCCAAAGAATGCCCTTGGGCTCTACAAAACCCTGCGACTTGAGCAGGGCCAGGATGGCCTCGAGGCCCTCTTTCTGCTCTTTGAGCCGCTGGGCGTAGCGGGCCAGGGGGTGACTGCGGTAGGCGTCTTGCGTCAGGAAGTTGAAGAGGCGTTGGGCGTTGCTCGAGGCCCCTTCAAAGTCCAGGGCGTACCAGCGCTGGTACATCTCGCAAAGGGCTGCGAACACCTCAAATTTACCCTGCCCGGTTTTTCTTCTGAGGGCCTGGTAGCGGTCTGCTGCTTTGCCAAACTCCCGCGCTCCGTAGAACTCCTGGGCCAGGTGCTCGTCCAGGTCGCCCAGCACCTCGTGGGGGTTGCGTAGCAGAATCAGCTTCTCGGTTCCGGCTACGGGCTTTCGTAAAACCGGATCGAAGGCGTCGTTGTCCACATACGCTACCCGTAGTTCAGGGTGAACTCGCTGAAGGAAGTAGCCCGCCGCCGCCATCCCCGCACTCATGGCCTTGGTGCCGCTGGTCAGGTCGAGGGCAATTTTCTTGCCGGGGTGCTTGCGTACTTGTTCACCAACCGCCTGGTACAGCCGGGTTATGTCGCTCTTGTCAATCTCGAGGGGGTAGACCTGCCGCCTCAGATCTTGCTCGAGCTGGCCCAGGTAGCGCTTACTATCCGGTGTGTGCAGTACGTACACTTCGGGAGCCCCAAGACCCAACGCCGCCAAAACGGTGGCTTCCGGGCTGGTGCCCAGCGTATGAATGGAAACCTCGAAGGTCTCTCGCAGGGGGTAGACCTGGGGCTCCTGCCGCCAGAGATCCAATAGAAGCGGCCAGACCGTCTGTGCGTAGATCTGCTGGGCTCTAGCCCCCTCCACTTCCTGCGCTTTCAGGCTCTGCCAGGCTCGCTGGATTCTCTCCCTCAGTTCCTCCACGCTGTACCTCCTGCCTCGGGTCAAACCCCCGCACCCGCCCAAACCCCAGACTGGTCTTGGCCCCCACCCCGGCGTAAAAGGCGAACCGCCCCAGGGCTTGCATCCACTGAGTCTCCACCGGACTGGCGGCGGGCAGGTAGTAGACCACCCGCCCCACGAAGCCCACCCCACGCTCGTCGGGGTTGGGCCTTATGGCCTGGGTATGGCCCTGGAAACGGGCGATGGTCATGCGCTCCCAGCTTTCCTGAAGCTCCTCGGGCACCCTGACAGGGGCAAAGGCGTTCCAGCGCAGGGCCAGGGAGTCGAAAACCAGCTTTGGCTCGGGCAGGGGGTAGCTTTGCCCTTTGCGGCGAAAGAAGGTGGGGCTGGCAAACTGGAGGCCCAGGCTGGCGCTGGCCTGGCCCTGGAAAAGCCGGGGGTAGCTGCTCATGCTGGCCCAAGGGTGCTCCTCCTGCAACACCGCCATAACCCGAAACGGCTCCTTGAGCCGCACAGTCTGGCCCATTAGCCCAAACAGGTGAGGCGAGAGCCGGGCATACAGGCCTTCTTGCAATATGCCCACCCGCACCCACCAGGCCCCCTCGTGGCCCCCCAGCGAGAGGCTGAAGGGATTGGGCTGGGCGCTATGGAGGTTGGGGTCTATCTGCTTCAGCAGGCCATACACCAGCCCCCGCCAGCCGTCGGGGTCGGGGCGGGCGGGGCCCTCGAGGGTTAGCACAATCGCGGTGAGAATCATGCCAGATCGGTCTGGGCGAAGTCGTCGCCCACATAGGCCAGGGGGAGGCCCGCCACCTTGGCCACCGCGTAGCTGAGGCAATCCCCAAAGTTAAGGCTGGCGGGGTGGCGGCCCTTGCCGTAGCGACGGAAGGCTGAGAGGGCTTCACGATAGTGCTCCGTATCAAACGGAACAATCTCCACGTGCAAACGGCGCAGCAGCTCTTCGAGCAGCAACACCTGGGTTTCGCCTTCACGGTGCGCTAGCACCATCGCAGCTTCCAGCAGGGTTGGAGCCCCTACCAGCAGCCTTTTGGCCTGGTTGAGTCGAAGCGCGACCTCCGGGTAGCCAGACTCGCGGAAGAGAATATGCAGCAACACCGAGCTATCCAGCACCATCAGACCATCTCCGGGTTATATCCCAGGATTTCTTCCTCTTCTTCCTTGCCAGGACGGCGGCCATTGGGTAGCAGGTCGTGCATCTCGCGCAGAAACTCCTCAATTACCTCGCTGCGCGGGCGCTCGGGCCGGGTCAACCGGGTTTTGCGCTCCAAAAGGGCCTTGCGGATCGCCTCGGTTTTGGTTTCACCCGTCAAGCGAGCCAGCTCCTCGGCCAGGCGCTCGACTTCGGGGTTTTTGACAGTAAGGGCCATGGATTCAGTATAGGCTGAGTAAAGCAGTACTGCAGTATTTCAGTAAGGCTCGAGCCTGGCAATGGCCCAGCCCAGTGGGAAGCCGTCTTTGGGGTTGGAGTGGCCAGCGGTTTTACGGGTCTTGGGTTCCTGACCCTCCTCACCCTCGAGTAGCAACGCCAGCCGGATGGACATCCGGCCCGAGCCAAAGCCAATACGCAGGGGGAAGGCCTGGGGGTCGGCTTGAAGGCGCTGCTCGAGTTCCTTGTAGGTTTGAAACGCATTGTTTAAAACATGTTCTTTTGCAAATTCCTCCTCCCGGGCCGCTACCTCCTGGTAGTACTCCCGGCAAGCAGCGGCCAGATCTTGGGCCGAGATGGCGTGCGAAACGGTATCTCTGTGGTTTTGTTTGGCAAGTCCCGTGTGAAAACGGAGCGTGGCCTGAAGCCGGGTTTTGCTGCGGAAGGTTTCGGCCAGCAGTACCGTGCCATCCATAGTTCCCCGCGGGTGAAAAACCCCTATCCGGTTCAGGAGCAGGTTTTCGCTAGGCTCGGTGTCCCCCACGCGCACTTGGCGGAAAGGATCCTGGTGCAGGCTAAAACCCCGCTCGGTGGCGTAGTCCAGCACCAGCGCTTCGAAACCCTGGGCTGTGTTAGGATTAATTCTTTCTGGGGTTTTGATAAGCGGCCATTCGTCTTTAGGTGCCTTCTGGCCCCAGCGCCACCCCCCCTTGTGCTCAATATCCTGCCCCCGGTTCAGAATCTGCTTAAACATCCACGCAGTACGCAAAGCTCCCTTGATGGAGGAGCCAGGCAGGTAAACCCCCAAAGGGCTTCTGGGTAGGGGGCGGAACTCCAGGCCTGCGGCATCCGTAGCGTTCTTGACGGTGTTGATGAACGCCTGGCTGGCCGCTACCCGGCGGAGGGTGGCCAGCGTGGGGTCCAGATGGCCGCTGGCCCACAAAGAACGCAGTGTCTGTTGGGCCTGCTTGGGGCCTTGGGAAACGGCCTCGAGGTAGTTTCGCTGCTGCGCTTCGCTCAGGCACTCCAGAAGCCGCCCGGCATCCAGCACCAGCACCTCCCGGTTTGCCTCGTCCACCAGGTAGCTATAGGCCGGGAAAGCCTCGCCGGTGCCCACATGGATGGGCCCCAGGGTCTCGATGACCAGCCGGTAACTCTCCAGAAAGCTCATACCCGCACCCCCAGCGGAAAAGCGTACAGATAATCCCACACCTTCACTTCCTGCGCTGGAGCAGGATTGGGGGTCACGTCCAGCAACCCAACCGAGGGGATCTGACTAAACACACTGCCCTCCCTGGCCCGCAGGTAGGGGCGTTTGAAGGGGGTCTCGGCCTGGGCGTAGTGCCCCCCCAGGCGGCCCCAGTAGGTTTCCAGGGCAAAAAAGCCCTCGCCCTCGGGCAGGGTGGGGGCCAGGGTGACGTAGTGGGTGGGGTTCTTGGCCTCAGGGAGTTCCATCTCCTCTACGCCCACCACCTCGAAGCGCCCCAGTCCCACGCTGGCCTTACCGCCATAGCCAAAAAGGCCGACCTCCCGTAGGGCGGTTTCCAGATAGTCGGCCTCCTGGTGATGTTGGACATAGACCGTCCAGGTTTGCCGGTTCCCTTCGTCGTTCAGCCAGTAAACCCGGTCGGTAAAGAGGATGCCCTCCTGCGCGGTGCCGGTAGATCGGGCAATGCCCACGCGGGTATGGGCAGCCACGGCGATGCGGGGGGATGTGTCCTGGGAAAGCTCGGGGGCCTCGAGCAGCACCTGCTCCCCTTCACGGATGACCTGAGCAAAGGTGGCCAGGCTCAGGTAGCGCAGCCCTTTGAGCTTCTTGCGCTTCAGGGTGTCCTGCACCTGAACGGGCGGCAGCAGGGGGCGGGGCAGGTAGCCGGTGGGGAAGGCCGAGGAGATGAGGAAGGGCGGGTCGTGCTGGAAGGCCAGGAGCCACTCCTTTAGCTTTTCTTCGCCCTGGGTGTACCGCACCCACCAGGCCAGATGGCCCCAGAGGGTGGGCGCTGTGGGTGGAGCGCTGATGTTGCTCAGCGCCAGGTTAAAAGCCCTAACCTTCATTTTTCCTCAACCTGGTACGAAAGCTCTACTTGCCCGTAGCCCCGGCTGATGTAGCCCCCCAGGCCATCGAGTTGCAAAAGCTCGAGGGCCTTTTGTACGTGCTTGAAGTTTTCCTGGTCAGTTTTCCCACCGTCGCCGGTGTCCATCAGCCTGTAGACCATCTCGAAGGCGAACTCGGCCCCGGCGGGCACACGCTCGGCTATACGAGGCCTTGCATCTCCCCCGATACGGGGAATGAATACCTCTTGCTTCACTTCTGTAAGGTAGCTATTCCTGGCAGGCATTTCTTTCAGTGCTTGTCTAGATTGGGGTGTTAGGAAAGCATCCCTCACCAATAAGCGTGTTGGTCCTCGTTCCTTTGCGATACGCCTTTGAAAGTCGTTTTTTGGCGACTGTCCAAATATTCTGCCTACTGGATCTCCCAATTCACGCCAAATGTATTCTTTTTCGCTTTCAGGAGTATATACGTGGTCTTTGCCGGATTTAGTAATGTAATCTCCCCCAAAGTGCCACTCGAGCAAATAGCGCATCTTGCCCTTGAGCGAGGAGCCGGGAATGTAGGGCTCGTCGGTAAGCGGGTTGCGAATAACGGGATTATCCACATCCCCAATGGCCATCTGGTCTTTGCTCATGCCAATCCGCAGACCGCTTTTTAGTCGGATGATGCCGTGAATGCGCTTGTAGCCAAGCAATTTCATCTGCGCCCTCCCTGATTTTGCCCTTCCTTGGCGTAAAAGTAGGCCAGCACTGCCTCGAGGTACTGCATCATGGCCTCAAAGTCCTCCGGGCTTCGCTTACCCGCATCAATCAAACGATTCATCAGGTTCACAAAACCCCCCGCGTTTTGCAAAGGCCCATTCTTGCGCTGTCCATAGGCCAGCTTGGCTTTTAACAGCTCAAGCTGCGGAATTAGCTTTGCAAACGCCAGCTGGGGGTTTCCCTTGGCCTCACGTTCAAAGCGAGCCTCGAGGGTTCGCAGTTCATGAAAGTAATTGCGAAACTGGCTGGACTGAATCCCCTGTACCTGATCGGCATCTTTTCGGGCGTCACCGTCAAAAAGTCCAGGTCGTAGAATTTTGCTCTCTCGATTCTGGTAAAACTCCATACCGCCTCCTTATCGCTCCAGATACAACCCCCACTGCAACCAGACCGGCAGGTGCCGCCAGGCTGGGGCTTGGTGGTCGGTTAGCTGCAGGTAGTGTTGCCGAAGTTCGTTGCTCCGCTCGCGCAGGGTGTAAGCCAGCAGGGGCTTGTAGCGCATCCGTCGGGCTGGGTCGTCCTGCTGGTGCTGCTTCCAGAGCCGCAAAAGCCGATAGGCCAGAGCACTACTCAAACTCTCTTTGCCCTCGGCGCTCAGATGGCGCCGCAAATCCCGTACCCAAGGCACTAGACGCCGCAGTTCTTCCCAGGGCACGCTCTGGCCGAAGAGGTGGAGCCGCCCCCGCCCATCTTTCTTGGCCTGTTGCTCGGCTTCCTGCACAGCCTCGGCCAGCAGGGGGATGGGGAGCGAGGGGTTCATCAGCACAAACCCGCCCGAGAGGGTGAGCTTTTCGTGCTGGGTAAACTGCCGGTAGAGGGCCTCGAGGTCGAGTGCGAACTCCAGAAGCACGTCCCAGGGCCCTAGCAAGAAGAGGTCGTCGCCGCCAGCATAGACCGAATAGATGAGCGGGTAGCGCCGGACTTTCTCCTTGGCCACTAGCTCGTCCCAGCCCAGGCGCTTCTGGTAGGTTTTGGGGTTGCGAATCAGCTCCAGCACCTCCCCGGCAAAGAAGAGCTCGAGCATTCGTGAAAGGCTCGCCATACGGCTGGGACTGTTGTGATCTTCTCCCTTATCATCCCTGAAGCCCGTGGCAAAGGCTTCGCCCATGCGGTCGGCGTCGAGCATCAGGGCCCCCAGGTACTTAGCTCCGGTGGAAAACTCGGCCAGCTCGGCCAGGGTGAGGGGGTCGTCTTCTTTCCGTCCGCCTTCCTCCTCTTCCCAGAGGCCCTGCTCCCTGGCCCAGGCTTGGTACTTGTCCAGGTTGAGCCAATTCCCTGCTATTAGGGCTTCCCGTAGGGTCGGGATGTGCCCCGCCAGCAGGCGAAGCTCCCAGGGATAAGCCGCCGGAGAAAAGTCGGGGCGGGTGCGCAGGGTATAGTGGTCAGACCGCTCTAAAGCCACCCGCCAACCCGGAAAGCGATAGTGTGGCTTGGGGGGGTTGTCCTTGAAGAACCCCACCTCTTGCCGCTTGGGGATGAGGCGACCCACATGTGCGTCCCGCTCACACCCGTGGCAAAGCTCATCCGCTGCGGATTTGGCCGGGCGCACCCCGCAGGCCACGCAGGGGCGCAGGCTCTGCTTGCCTTCGCTCAGGTACGGCACTTTGAGCTGGCTTTGTAAGGGCCGGAGCTTCACCAGGGCCAGCTTTTGGTGGGCCTCCTGGAGCACCTGGCTGAACCGCTTGAAGTCCGCAGGGGCAAAGGCATGTGCAGCCAGAAAGGGTAAAAGGGTCGCCTCTTGTTCAAGGGACCATTTCTCCCACTCCTGTCGCACTTCATCAAGGGCCTTACCCACTTCCCTGGTGTTAGGCAAGAGCAGGTAAAACTTGCCCCCTGCACTCATGATGCGCTGCAAGGGGGTAAATCCGGTGCGCTCGAGTAAGTCCAGGCCCATGGCTTCCGCAGCCAACGAGACTTCCAGACTCCGCGCCCTGAGCCGCTTGGCCAGGCCCCCCACCCCCGTCTGGGCTCCCTGGATACGGTAGATGTGGCTCTGGATGCCCCCCAGGTCGCCCAGCACCAGCAAGAATTTCTCGGGCTTTTCGTCCCGCAGGGCTTCCACACTGGGTGAGCCACCATGGTAGACCCAGAGCGCCGCAGCGATGGCCCCAGTCAGGCGCAAGTGGTCATAGAGTGAAACATCGGGCTCACCCTGAGTATCCGAAGGCACATTCCAAAGAAGTTCCTGGAAGATTCCAAGAAGGTTTGAAAGAAGGGCCTCCGGGGTCAACCTCAGCTTAGTCAGGGCCTCCAGCCGTGCATCCAGCCGCTCGGCCACCCGCCAGTAGGTGTCCCTGGAGACGTTGGGCCTCTCCTCTGGGTAGGCTTCCCCTGCCTTCTGGCCCACCTCCTGGCCCGCTCGCACCATGCTGTAGCCCCAATCCCGCTGACCATACACCCCCTGCACCTTCAGATTCGCCAGCACCGACTTGAGCGGGGTACTTGGCACGTGGCCGCCCTTTTCGTCCACCTCCTTGCGCTCTCTCGAGGCGTAGGTATCGGCCAGGGCCACGCACCACTCGGCAGGGCTGGTGGGTTTCCAGGGCGTATCACGCCAGCCCTCGTGGTGTCGTGCAGCAGTTTGGGCCAGCCAGTCGGCGTTTGGAAACAGGTTTTGCCACCTACGAATTGCCCACTCGGTGTAGGCGGGGTGACTCCAGTCGGACACCCCTTCCGGCGGTTTGCCCCAGTGAGCTCGCTGGTAGAGCTTGCCCAGATCGTGCAAAAGCCCCGCCAAAGATATTTGTATTGGGTTTACATCTTGCATTCCAGGTTGTTTTACCACATTTTCTCGGGCGTGTTACGCAGATTTGTCACAACCACGCACCGGCAATATAGGGCCTGGGCATGAAGTAGCTCAGAACACGTCATGACCGCTGTTTTCGTGCGCGATTTCCCGACTCCACGAGATCAAACCCACTACAGTACACAAAAATGCAGAGTTAGGCGATGGTTATGGGCTTAACTCTGGCAGCAAAATCTCGTTTTTTTGCGCCCTCCTCACAGACGCGGCCGCCCGCGAAAACGAGAATGCGTCTGGGCCCAGACGCATGTTACGCACCCAGGCGTGGGCCAGGCCCAGCCCACGGGTGCTTGGGTTTCGAGTTTACCGGCGGCCATTTTACTATTCAAGACAAGCTTTTCTTGAAGTCGGCTGGCTCAAAATATGTGAAGAGCCCTCTATTTTGGCAAGGACCACTTCTCCTCACCTCCACACGTCATCCTTGACAAGGGCCCCCCGCCCTACTAACCTAATGTTTGCCTGCCGGGATGGTGGAACTGGTAGACACACTATCTTGAGGGGGTAGCGGGCGCAAGCCTGTGCGGGTTCAAGTCCCGCTCCCGGCACCAGACTCCAAAAGCACAGCTCCCGCCATTCGGGCTTGTATAAGGCACCCTCCGGGCTTCAGCCCGACCTTGGGGATGCCGCGGGGCCCCATTCGATAGGGTGCATTCGGCGCAGGGCCGCTTGATACTAAATCTGCTCAGAAGTGACCTAAAAGCGATATACAAGTCCCTCGGACGCGCCCCCTGGCGCGGCAAGTGAGGGGCGCGTTCAGCGCCGCTCACGCGCAGAGTTGGTATAAGAAGCCAGCATCAGACCCTGAGCAAGCCCCTAAACCCCCTGGCAGCGTAGTACGACTCAGCCCCATTGTGGTACACGAACACGTGGTTGTAGCGGCGGTCGCCAAAGAGGGCCCCGCCGAGCTCTCTGATGGGGTCGGGGGTTTTGAGCCAGCTCGAGGTCTTGGTATCAAAAGGCCCCAGTTGCTGCAAGGCCCGGTACTGCTCTTCGGTCAGGAGCTCGATGCCCATTGCGGCGGCCATTTCCACCACCGAGCCCGCCGGTTTGTTCTGTTTGCGGGCCTCGAGGGCGGCGCGGTCGTAGCAGAGGCTTCGGCGGCCTTTGGGGCTTTCGGGGGAGCAGTCGCAAAAAATAAATTCACCCGCCTTTGCGTCAAAACCCACCACATCCGGCTCACCGCCGGTCTGTTCCATCTGTTGGAGCGAAATGAGTTTGCCGGGGCTGGCCCTGAGCCGGGCCTCGACCTCAGCCCAGGTCAGGCCAGGGTGGCGGTGCATGTGCAGCTCGAAACGCTTTCTTAGAGTGAGCAGCAGGTCATCGGGTGGAATCATGGCAGTTTTTGGGGCCCAGTCCTTCTCAAACTTGTTCAATGGCCTGGGCTTGCTTAGCACCCCTGGTGGCATCTTCTTCTTTCAGCAGCCTTCCATCCTTGAGATGCAGGATGCGCTCGGCCTTGCGGGCGAGCTCGAGGTCGTGCGTGACCAGAATCACCGTACGGCCCTCCTGGGCTTGCTGCAGTAGCAGCTCCACCACCCGGGCCCCCGAAACCGAGTCGAGGTTGCCGGTGGGTTCGTCGGCAAACAGAATAGGGGGGTTGAGAGCCAGGGCGCGGGCAATGGCGACCCGCTGTTGCTCTCCGCCCGAGAGTTTACTGGGCAGATGCTTGCCCCGCTTTCCCAGCCCTACTGCCTCCAGCAGGCTGGCAGCCCTGGCGGTGCGCTCCTTGAAGCCATAGCCTGCCAGCATCATGGGAAAGGCCACGTTTTCCAGGGCGGTCAGGGTGGGAATCAGGTTCCACTGCTGAAACACAAAGCCCATGTGTCTGAGGCGCACCTCCGAACGGCCATCCTCGGACAGGGTCGAAAGCGGGGTGGTATCGAGCCGTACCTCCCCTTCGCTGGGTACATCAAACCCCGCCAGCAGGTTCAAAAGGGTGGTCTTGCCCGAACCCGAGGGCCCCACAATGGCGGTCAGACCGGCGGGAAAGCGATAGGTGAAATGATCCACCGCCACCACGTCTATCTCGCCCTGGTGGTAGCGCTTGTGCAGGTTAATGGCCTCGAGCATCACACCCTCCCCAGCGCCTCAACCACCTTCAGGCGGCTGGCGGTACGAGCCGGCAGGAATCCAGCCAGGAGCCCCAGCACCACTGCCACCAGCAGGGCAAAGGAGGCCAGGCGGAAAGTCACCGCCGAGAGCGCGAGGCCCACCTCCCGTCCGGTGTACCAGTTGACCAGCCCTGAGGCTGCCTGGCCCAGAACCAGGCCCAGCAACCCCCCTACCACACCCAACAGCAACGCCTCCAACAGCACCAGGCCAAAGATGAAGTTGCGCTTGGCCCCCAGGGCCCGCATCAGGCCAAACTCGCGGATGCGCTCGTAGACCGACATCATGACCGTGTTGGCCACCAGCAGACCGCCCACAATCAGGGCTACCAGGCTGATGCCAAAGCGTACCAGGTCGGAAATCCGCACCGCCCGCTCGGCAAAGCGCATCACATCGCCGGCGGTTTGCGCTTCCACGCCGGCGATTTTTTGCTTTATGGAGCGGGCCACCTCTTCCGCCCGACGGCCTGGGTCAATGGAGACCAGAATAGAGGTGTAGTTTTCGGTATTGAGCACGGCCTGCACCGACTCCATGGGAACAAAAATGAAGCTGTCGGTGATGCCACCGGTCTTCTGTAGCACCCCCACCACCTTGAGCGAGACCTGCGGATTCAGCCGCAAGGTCTTCCCCACCGAAAGGTTGTTGCGCTGGGCAATGCCACCGCCCACCACCGCGCCTGATGCGCTTGGCGTGGGGCTGCCGGACTCGAGCTGAACGTTTGGATAGAGATCTTTGGGCCCGAACCCCTGGGGCAGGCCCTGGAAAATGAAGCTGCTCGAGGGGTCAAAGCCCCCCCTGGCAAAAGTGGCCGTGGGAATCACCTGGGTAATGCCGAGTTCTGCCGCTACAGCCTGAATCTGCCGTAAGGTATCCGGGCGCAGCTCGGGGTAGCCGGGGCTGATGGCCTCCACGCCTTCGGGGAGCACCAGAATAGCCGGTCCCACGTTGGATAACTCTGCCCCAAGGGCCTTGCGCAGCCCCTCTCCAAACGACAAGAAAAGCACCATCGAGGCCGTCGAGACCACAATTCCCAGCAAAGTCAGAATGCTGCGAATGGGCCGCGCCCGCAGGTTGCGATAGACCAGTGCCAGAACTTCCACGCCCATCAGGATAACCGCTAAGCCAGAAAAAAGTGGGGTATGTGCCCAGGTGTGGAAAGGTTGTGGAGTGGGAACAGAGGGTCGGAGTTTCAAATCCCTTCGTGTGCTACTTGATCTGGACTTCGAGATGTGAAAAAAGAGGGGGTGCTATGCACTCAGATCGCGAGCACCCCCTCTACTATCTTGA
>FWPV01011408.1_pt1 | contig 14161 bp, 13 predicted proteins | sample 2228371 | NCBI WGS metagenome assembly FWPV01 (sample SAMEA103939776, study PRJEB20133) | metagenome
GCCGCCGCACTGGGGGTTCAGGCTCGCGGCGTACCCGATTCGGGCCAGGGCGTCCTCGTGGCGGCCGGCCTCGTACCAGAGCACTCCCTGCAGAAGGATGGCCTCGGCGTACTTGGGGTTGAGCCTCAGCGCGGTCTCCAGCTCGCGGTGGGCCTGCTCCGCGTCCCCCAGCTTGTGGAACGCCCGGGCTAGGTTGAAGTGCAGGTCGGGATAGCTGGGGTGGATCTCGATCGCCGCCTCCAGATGCCTCACGGCCTCGTCGTACCGCTCGGCCATCATCCGGGCGCGGGCGACCTCGCGGTGGCACTCGCCCAGGTGGAAGCGCGCCAAGCGGAGCGTGGCGGGGTCGGTGCTGGTCTCCAGCGAGCGCTCGAAGGCGGGGATGGCGTTCTCGAAGTCCGAACGGTCCACGCACCGCAGGCCCTCGTCGAAGTGCTTGTCGCGACCGAAACCGAACCACTTGCCGATGATGGAGACGGGCATGGTGCAGATCCTACAGAAGTTATTGTGGCTGATTCCGCCCTGGTGTCCAGCATCCCGAAGGGCCGAAGCCCGAGTCTGGCGCACTGACCGGAAGCCTGGCGGAACGCGTGGTTCGGCGTGGCTAGGGTGCGGGGGCAGCCACCGAAGCCGGGTTTGCCGGCGGGGCGGAAAGAGAAGGGGCCCTCCTGGCCGTTTGCGCCCGCCACTCCGTTGGCTATCCGTACAGACGGCCGCGCGCCCCTCGGCGGCGCACCGATTTTAGAAAAAAGCTCAAAGGACGTCGGCTCCCGTCGCCTCGGCCAGCAGGCGGAAGAAGCCCCGCTTGCGGTCGGAGGAGACCGTCCAGTCCACCGGCACGCTCTGGTAGCCCTGCTCGAAGCCCTCGCCGCGCATGCGGTAGTCGAAGTAACCCCAGCTGGCCCGCTCCGACAGCGCGGCGACCATGTTGTTGTCGGGCTTGTCGAAGTCGAAGTGATCGTCTTCGTTGAACACGATCGGCTTGGGCCGGTAGGCCTTCATCGACCGCACGCGCCGCACCAGATTCCGGATCCCGTCCGGAGACGACACCCCGTTGCCGTGCAGCAGGACGAAGTCCGACTCCCGCACGACCTCCTCCGTGGGCAGGTTGCCGCCCGAGAAGCTGGTGCCGACGAGCAGCCCCCGGCCGCGCACGCGCATCCCCTTGGCCAGGCGGATCAGCTCGTGCACCCTACGGGGCTGGAGGATGGCGTGGTCATAGGCGATGTCGCACTCGTTGTTGATCTCGATCAGCACGTTGCGGTGGCCGCTCTCCAGCACCCAGCGCACCGCGTTCCGCACGCCCTGCACCACGGCCGCCTCGTCGTGGAGCCGCTCGTCCTGGCCGAAGTAGAACAGGCCGAGGATCACCGCCATCTTCAGCCGGTCCGCCTCGCGCAGGATGCGGCTCAGCCGGGCGAGGTAGTCGGTGCGGAGCGTGCCGTCGGCCTCGAAGGCGCTGTTGTGCCACGGCTGCGACTGGGAATAGCCCTCGGGGCTGCCGCCCTGCAGATTGATGGTGAACGCCAGCAGGCCGTGGCGTCTCCACTCGGGCATCGCGCGGACGAACTCGTCGGTGTTGCGCTCCGGATCCCATCGTCCGGTGTCCGGATACGCCCACCGGCTGCGCGTCTCCGGGTTCCGATCGTCGAAGATGCCCTGCACCAGCCGGGCGTTGGGCAGCAGGCCCTGCAGGTTCATGCCGCGCCAAACCCTGCCCTGGAGCGTGGGCTTGCCGTCGATCCAGAACTCCTCTCCGCGAATCTCAACCACCGTAGGGGCGGCTCCCGTAGCGCCGCCCACCACCGCCGAAGCGACCAGAGGCAACATGACCGTGTTTACCCCTTTCCTCCGGCTAAATCTCCAGTTGCATGCCGTCGAATCCGACCAGAACGCCGCGGGGGTGGAAGAAGCGCTCCAGCTCCTCGTGCGTGGCGTTCCCGGTGTGGCTGTGGTGGGTGGTGCAGACCACCGTCCGGTCGTCGATCGTGCCTTGGCTTCGGAGCCGCTCCAGGGCTCTCAGGAACGACTGGGCGTCCAGGTGCCCGTGGTAGTCCGAGGGCTGGAATCCCTCGGTGCACTCCAGAACCAGCAGGTCTAGGCGCCGATCCTTCAGGAAGTTCCACGTGACCTCGGGCCACCAGCCTGTGTCCGTGGCGTACAGAAGCGTCCGCTCCCCGTCGCAGATCAGCAGGTTCTGGGCGTCCTCGTCCTCCAGGTGCTCCGCACGGATGGGGGTGATCGTGTACCCCGCGTGCCGGAACGGCACGAAGCTCCTGGTCTCGTGGAGCTCGAACGGCCAGTCCGGGTAGTAGTTGGCGATCTCCGAGAGGATGAACGCGTTGGCGTAGATGGCGAACGGGGAGTACAGGTTGTCGTTGAACGGGTGGAACGCGTACTGCAGCTCCGGGTAGGCGAAGTGGTCGTCGTGGCTGTGCGTGAACACCAGGGCGGTCCAGTCGCTGGCCCGCAGGCCGTCCCGCTGCAGCTGCAGCAGCGTGTCGGGAGGGAGGTCGATCTTGATGTGCCCGTCGACCAGCGCCCCCGACCGCGTGCGGACGTTCTTGCCCCCGTGCCTCCTCGCGTGCTCGCTCACCCGGTCGTTCGAGAAGTACGCCGGGATGCCGTCGGCCGAGCCGGAGCCGAGGATGCGGAAGGTCATGCGTCGAAGTCCGCCAGCGACCAGAGCACCAGGCCGCTGAGGATCTTGGGATAGTAGAACGTGCTCTTCTGCGGCATCTTCTCGCCGCCCAGGGCGATGCGCCGCATGTCGTCCACGCTGGGCGGGTTCATCAGGAACGACGCCGAGCAACCCTCGTCGGGCGCGCGGAGAGCCTCGTCGGGGTTCCGGGTGTAGCCCACGCGGTCGAGCCCCGTTACGCCCAGGAGCTTCTCGAAGATGAGGGCGTGCAGGATCGTCACGTCCAGCGACTTCAGCTCGAGGCTGCCCTCTCCGGCGACGAGCTCGCCGATCCGCGAAGGCTCGCGGAGCGTCGCGAGGAACGCGGCGCCTCCGGGCAGGACCACCCCGAAGGCGTGCGCGCCGGCCTGCTCCAAGGCCCCGAGCAGCGCGCTCTTGGCCACCTCGCGCACTTCGAACAGGCCCTCCAGCTTCGCACGGACGTCCTCCGGCGAAAGCGGGATGCCGGTGAGGGTGCGGTGCGTGGGCAGCAGCGCCAGACCGGGGTCCGACATGCTGCTCAGCGCCATCATCATGAAGTCCTCGGCGACCAAGCCCGGCCGCTCGCCCAGCTGGGCCCGGAACGCGCACGCCGTCTCGTAGCGGTGGTGCCCGTCGGCGATCCACACCTTCTTCTCCGCCATCGCCCGCTGCACGGCCTCGCAGGCGTCCGGGTCGGTGATCAGGTCCACCTGGTGGCGAACCCCGTCCTCGGTGGTCGTGTCGATCGTCGACTGGGCCGGCGCGCCGCGGACGAGCTCGAACAGCCCCGCGCCAGGGTCCTCGTACAGCCCGAAGATGCACTCCAGATGCGCGCGGGTCGCCTCGAGGATGCGGAGCCTATCCTCCTTGTGCTTGGGGAACGTCTGCTCGTGGGGCAGCACCACTCCCTTCTCGTAAGGCTCCGTCTTGATCAGGGCGATCACCGAGGTGCGGACGAGCGGCTCCTGCGCGCCGGGCACCGAGAACGTCTGGGTGTAACGGTACAGGGCCGGCTGGTCCTCGGGCTTCAGAACGCCGCTGCGCCTCCAATCGGCCAGCGCGGCGGCGCTGCGGGCGTACTTCACGTACTTGCTGCGATCGTCCGGCTTCTGCTCGGGCAGCGTCAGGTGCACGATGTTGTGGGGGTTCCTGGCGGCGAACGCGTCGCGCTCCTCTTGGGTCAGCACGTCGTACGGCGGCGCGACCAGCTCTTCGATCGGGCCGGCTTGGGGGGTGTAGCGCAATCCTCGGAACGGACGGATGGTCGCCATGGCGTCCGAGTTTACCAAAGGGTTCCGACGGGGCTTTGGTAAACTCCGTTCGTGGCCCTCAGCGAGCGGATGGACGCTTGGAAGGCGCTGGTCGATGCCCGTCTGGACCAGCTCTTGCCGGGCACGGACCGCCGCCCCGAGGAGCTCCACGCCGCGATGCGCTACAGCTGCTTGGCGCCGGGCAAGCGCCTGAGGCCCGTGCTGTGCATGCTGTGCGCCGAGGCGGCGGGCGGCGACCCCCTGCAAGCCGCGCTGGACGCCGGAGCCGCCATCGAGATGGTGCACGCCTTCTCGCTCATCCACGACGACCTCCCAGCCATTGACGACGACGACCTGCGCAGGGGCCGCCCGACCTGCCACAAGGCGTTCGGCGAAGCCATCGCGATCTTGGCCGGGGACGCGCTGTTCGCCTTGGCGTTCGAGACCTTGGCGGGCGCGAGAGCCGAGCCGTCCCGCGTGGTTCGGTGCCTGCGCGAGCTGTCCTCGGCGGCGGGCAGCGACGGTCTGGTGGGCGGCGAGGTGGTGGACGTGCTCGCCGAGGGCACGCGGCCCACGGAGGAGCTTCTCGAGTACATCCACACCCACAAGACCGGCTCCCTGATCGCGGCGGCCTGCGCCATCGGCGCCGAGCTGGGAGGCGCGGATTCGGAGCTGGTCCACCGTCTCCGCCGCTACGGCGCGTGCGTCGGGCTGGCGTTCCAGATCGCGGACGACATCCTCAACGAGGTCGCCACGCCGGAGCAGCTCGGCAAGGCGGTGGGATCGGACCGCCAGCACGGCAAGGCCACGTATCCCGCCCTGTACGGGCTGGACGGCGCCCGCAAGGCAGCCTGCGCCGCGGCCGACGAGGCCGTCTGGTGCCTGCCGCAGAACCTCCCGAACCGCGCGCTGTTGGAGGAGATGGCCGCCTTCTCCATCTGCCGGACGCACTGAGAAGCCCATGAACAAGATCCTGCTCGCCATCGCCTCGATCGCCCTGGGCGGTCTGCTGGCCTATTGGGCGCTTCAAGCTCCTCCCCAGGCCAAGCATCCGTCGGAGCAGCCCGCGAGTGCTATCGTGAAGCCGGAGAAGATCTATCCGGTCACGCCGGAGATGGAGCTGGCGATGAAGCGCGCCGAGGGCCGGCCGGTGTTCGAAGGCCGGCTGGTGGGGCAGGACGGCCAGGCAGCGAGCCTTCGTGAGCGCCTCGGAATGCCCGTTCTGCTGTACTTCATTCAGAAGGACTGCCCGTGCTGCGTGACCGCCGGGCCGGGCGTCGCCCGACTCGCGGAGGCGTTCCAGGGCAAGGCCGAGGTGGTCGGCATCCTCGATGGGGAGGCGCAGGCCGTCGCCGAGTGGGTCAAGGCGAACCAGCCGCCGTACGACGTCCTGGGAGACCCCGCCCTGGGCTGCATCCGCCATTACGGCGTCGAGCGCGGAACCTCCATGCTGCTGCTCGATGCCAAGGGCACGGTGGTCGCGGCGACTCCCGGCTACGGCCAGGCGATCTTCCAGAGCCTGGCGGCACGGATCGCCGACCTCGCTGGCTCGGAGATCCCCCGGCTGCGGTGGGACGACATGCCCGAGCGCCCGACCTCAGGCTGCCTCTTCCCATCAGAATAGGGCCATGAAGCTGTGGTGGATCGCAGGCGCCGTGCTCGGCGCGAGTTTCGTGGCGTCGACGCAGATGAAGCAGGAGGGGCAGTGCGCGGACTGCGCGTCCGGCGGCCAGCACGCCGCGGCGCAGGCCTCCGCGAAGGAGGACGGTTGCGCCTGCAAGGAGGCCGTCGCGTTCCGCCTGCAGGCGACCGACGGCAAGACGTGGACCCAGGAGACCATCCTCTCCAAGCCCACCCTGGTGGTGTTCCTGAAGGCCAAGTGCCCGCACACCCCGCCGGCTCTGGCCGACTTCAACCGCCTGGCCAAGGACTTCGGCGGCAAGGCGACCGTGGTCGGCATGATCGATCTGAAGATCGCCGAGGCGAAGGAGTTCGCCAAGAAGAACAAGGTCGCGTTCCCGCTGATCGCCGATCCCGGCGCCGAGACCATGGTGAAGATGGGTGCGGCCCACAGCCTGGACATGGCACTGAGCTGCCCCAAGGACAAGCGGATCGGCTCGACCTACGAGGGCTACTCCCGCGAGATCCTCGGCAAGGTCCTGAAGGACATGGTGCAGCACGGCGGGCCCTCGCTGAAGGTGGATCTCAGCAAGTACCCGGCGAAGAAGGCCTCGGGCTGCGGCCTGTAGGTTCGGGGCCGAGACGAACAGGCGCGGGCCGGGCGTTCGCCCGGCCCGCGCGTCTGTTGCGCCGCCCAGCTAGAAGTCGTCGAGCGGCCAGTGGTGCGCCCCCGGCAGGCGGAAGCGCTCCTCCAGCTCCTCCATCGAAACGCCGTCGCCGATCGGGCGAACCATCACGTGGTCGGCGGTCTGGGTCTCCAGGCCGGGGAAGGCGTCGCGTAGGCGCGGCTCCAGCACCGGATCGTCCGGCAGGTGAAGGCGCACCCGCTGGACGCCCTTGGCCGCCACCTCCGCCCGGAAGCTCTCCAACAGCGCGCCGGTGCACTCCCGGCCGTTGGGCATCCAGCACAGTTCCAGCACTGTGGCCTCCTCGTCGCCGATCTGCGCCACCAGATATGCCGAGGGCTCGGAGGACCCGACCGAGCGCGCCGACCAAACCGCCTTCGGCGGCCTCTGCAGCCGCGGCTGGACCACCAGCGGCCAGTACACGTTGGGCCGAACGTGGGTGAGGGGCCTGACCCGGTTGTACACCCGGTGGATCGCTTGGAACGGCTCCCAGCACCGCGGCTCCTCCAGGGGATCGTGGCGCCGGACCTCGACTCCTTCCAGCGAGGCGCACGGCCGCTGCGCCACGGATCCGACCCGGTAGCGGGTCGGCACGGTCTTCCAGCCCAGGCGCTCATAGTGGTGGTTCACGCCGGTCATCAGCATCGACCACACGCAGCCCTCACGCCTCATGTTCTGGATCGCCATGTCGAGCAGCCGGGTTGAGTGCCCTTGCCTCCGGGCCCGCTCGATGGTCGCCACGTTGCCGATCGCGCCCATCCGCTCCGGGACGCCGTCGGGCCGTCTGGTGGGCCGCACAAAGAAGTGCACGGCCGCGACCATCGTGCCGTCGTCCTCGAAGGCGGCGAGAGTCTGGTACAGCTTGCGGGTCGGCTCGGCGTCCAGAGTGCTTCGGAAGTACCACTCCTCGACTTCGAAGACCTCGTGCCAGAGACGCAGCGCGGCGGGCACCTCGCTTCTGTGGATGGCGCGATACTGGATTCCCATTCCTCCCCAAGGTCCGGCGGTCCTGCGCCGGAAAGGACGCAACCCTACCTTGCGTCCCCTATCGTTCAGCATGCCGAGAACACGTTTCGGCACAATCCAAACTTCCGCGAGTCTGTTGCGGAAGTCAACGCAATTCTGATACGGTCGGAGGATGGGCGGTGGAGCGGCGTCTGTGGCGGAGCGGTTCCGGCGGGCTTTCGCCGGCCAGCCGCCCGCCGATCGGTTGCCGGTTTGGGAGTGGGCGACCTGGTGGGACCTGACCCTACAGGCTTGGCGCACCCAAGGCCTGCCGCCGGACGCCGACGGCGCGCGAACCAAGGAGCTGCTGGGGCTGGACGTGGACTGCCAGTGGTGGTTCCCGAGCTTCGGCGCGGAGGTGCCTCTGCCCATCGAGTCCGAGGCGGAGTACGAGCGGGCCGTGCCGTCGCTGTATCCGGCCCAGCCGTGGATCGACCCGGCGTTCTGGTCGCGGGCGCTGGCCGAGCGGCGGATGGGGCGGGCGGTTTTCTGGGTGACCGTGAACGGGTTCTTCTGGTGGCCGCGGGTGCTGCTGGGCATCGAGCGCCACCTGTACGCGTTCTACGACCAGCCCGGCCTGATGCGCCGGATGATCCACGACCAGGCGGAATTCGCCGTGAGGTGCCTGCGGCTGGTCTGCGCCAAGGAGCCGCCGGACTTCGTGACCCTCGCCGAGGACATGAGCTACAACCACGGCCCGATGCTGGGCCGAGACCTGTTCGAGGAGTTCCTGGCGCCCGCCTACCGGCGTGTGGCCTCCGTGCTGCGCCAGCACGGCGTGCCGCTCTTGGTGGATACGGACGGCGACCCCACGTTGATGCTGCCCTGGCTGCGGGAGGTGGGAGTGGACGGCGTGCTGCCGCTGGAGCGCCAAGCCGGCTGCGACATCGACCGGCTGCAGGCGGATCACCCCGACCTGATCTTCGTCGGGCACTTCGACAAGATGGCCCTGCGAAGGGGGCTCCGCGCGGCCGAGGAGGAGTTCCGCCGACTGTTGCCCGCCATGCGCCGCGGGCGGTTCCTGCCGTCCATGGACCACCAGACGCCCCCGGACGTTCCTCTGGACACGTACCGCGGCTACGTCGCCCTGTTCCACGAGTACGCGGCCAAGGCGGCGGAGCGCTCTCCCAGCGGGTAAAAGCCCGCCATGTTCGCGTGGTTGCTCGTGCCGACGCTCGCCCTGAGTGCGCCCGAAGAGGATTCCGGCCGCACCCTCAGCCTGCAGGAGGCCCGCCGGTTCGTCCTTCCACCCCAGCCGGTGCGCAACGACACCGGCGTGAACGTGCTGCTGGACCACGCGCACCAGGCCGCGTTCGCGATGATGTGGGACTGGACCAGCTGGGCGCGCGGCCTCGGGTTCCGCGTGGTTGGCAGCCACGCGTCGCTCGACACCGTCCTGGACGAGAGGGGCAAGTGCCGCATCCGGGTGCCGGACGGGAGGCGTCGCCCGTTCGCGTGGTGGCCGAATCCGAGGTTCAACGTCGTCGTGAGCTACCAGCTCGGCTCGAGCAGGCAGGACTACCTTCCGGCCGAGCGGAGGAGTTTGGAGAGGTTTCTGGAGCGCGGAGGAGGGGCGCTGTTCCTGGTGTCGCCCCCGAGCCGGACGGAGCCATACTCGCTGCGCGCGATGCTGCTTGGGTGGGGCTGCACGCTGGAAGACGAGCCCGTCGGCTTGGCGGGTCAGCGGCTGGCACGGTTGACCACCGAGGAGGGCTGGACGGTGCTGGAGCGGGCCGACGACGGCACGCCGGTGGCGGCTTGGCGGCCGTTCGGCAAGGGAAGGCTGGCCGTGGCCGACCATCGCTTGGTCCTGCCGTCCGACAAGGCGCCCGAGCAAGGGCCGTTCCGCAGGGAAGCGATGGCCGAGCGGGTCGGCCGCTGGCTGAGGATGCTCAGCGAGGGCCGGCCTCCGGTCGGAGGGCCGCCGAACCTGCCGATGGAGGATCCCGGGGTCGGCGGGGCGATCTACCCCGAGCTGGAGGAGCGCGTGGGCGGCGCCGTGGTGTTCTACGCGAAGAACCAGACCCAGGCCGTTCTGGAGTGCGTGCGCAAGGATGTGCCGCGGGTCGACCGGCAGGTGCGCGCGTGGATCCCGTCTCCGAAGCCCAAGGATCCGATGTTCCTCATTCTCGCCGCCGGAGAGGGAGGCGGTTGGGCGGTCAACATCTACGAGCCGAAGGAGGTGGGCATCATCTCGGCCGATCCCAACGGGATCCTGTCGATCCTCGCGCACGAGGTGGCGCACACCTGCTACGCCGGTCCGCCGAACTCCAAGGGAGGCGACGCGGGAGCGCTCCCCGGCGTGTTCAGCGAGGCGCACGCGGGCTGGTTCCAGCGCAAGGCGGACTTCTGGCGGACCGGCAAGACGGGCCACAACGCCAACCACCTGTTCACCTTCGACCCCGACGCCACGAAGCTGGACCTGAGCAAGGGCGAGTCGTACCCCTACGGACAGGCTTGGACCAAGCTGTGGTGGCTCTGGCAGAAGCTCGACGAGCGCTACGGCCCCACGTGGTACGCCCGCTGGCTGTGGGTGAAGAACGAACGGTGGGCCGACCAGCCGCGCCGCGCCCTCAGCTGGGACGACGTGGTGGAGGACATGAGCATCGCCGTCGGCGAGGATCTGTTCCCGATGATGAGGAAGATCGGCACGACGCTGACCAAGGACCGCTTCCCCGAGGCGGTGTTTCAAGGCCGGCGAATGCGGCTGGAGCCGGCGGAGTTCGACCTGACGCCCGCGGGCGACCCGATCACCGAACCGATCGGCGACTGGCGCAAGCCGCTGCCGCGGAGAAAGTGACACAATCGGCGGGCGCGGCGGAACGACTCCGCCGCGCCCGGCTGGATCGATGTCGCTGGGGCTGGTTTTCGCCATCGCGCTCGGGCTGGCCATGGACGCGTTCGCGGTGTCCATGGCCTGCAGCGCGTCTCTGGCCAAGCTGCACGGGCGGCAGGTGTTCCGCATCGCGTTCCACTTCGGCTGGTTCCAGGCGATGATGCCGGTGCTCGGCTGGCTGGCAGGCACCGGCGCGCGGGCGCTGATCGAACGCTGGGATCACTGGGTGGCTTTCGGCCTGCTGGTCCTCGTGGGCGGCAAGGCGATCGTGCAGGCCCTGCGCGGGGCCGAGGACTCTTGCTGCGGCTCGAGGGATCCCACGAAGGGCTGGTCCCTCGTGGCGTTCTCCGTGGCGACGAGCATCGACGCGCTGGCGGTGGGCCTCAGCCTGTCGGCGTTGGGTGTCTCGATCTGGGTTCCCGCGGCCGTGATCGGCGTGGTGACCGCCTGCCTCTCGTGCGTCGGCATGCTGATCGGGTCGCGCGCCTCGGCCCGCTGGGGCAAGCCGATCGAAGTGCTCGGCGGGCTGGTGCTGATCGGGATCGGGCTGAAGGTGCTGTCGGAGCACCTCTAGCGCCCGAGCCTGGCCTCGTAGCGCAGCCCGATGGTGAAGTCCGGCCCGGTGTTCGCGCCTTCCGGCCAAGACCCGTTGAACAAGTCGCGGTCCTCCGTGAAGAACGCCTCAACGAGCCCGTCGCGCAACAAACGGCGGTAGCCGAACGTCACGAGACGGTGCGGGGCGTCCAGCGGGGCCACGCCCGTTCGGAGCGCCGAGTCCTCGTGCTGCCATTGGGCGATCCACTGGTCCCGCGAGTTCGGTGCCCACACGAGGCCGAAGCCGGCTTGCGCGGCGGCGTCCCTGGCGCCGCTGAGGCGCGTCGGCCCGCCCTGCAGGACGAGGGCGCCGTAAGCCTGGAGGGTCCACCTCGGGCCTAAGGCCCAGCCGCGCTCGACGGCGACCGCTAAGTCCGCGGACCCGCTGCCGAGCAGCGACCCCGCGTCTCCCGTGGGAAGCTTGAGCGCCGCACCGGCGCGCCACTTTCCGAACGGCTTGCGGATCGTGATCGCCACGTCTCCCAGCCCGCTCGCGGAGCCGAAATCCCCCAGCGCCGGACCCCTCACGACGGCCCGGCCCTGCGGAGAGGCGTCGCGCAGCGGATCGGTCCAGCCGAGGACGTTCCGGTGCCACCAGTCGCTGATCCCATCGAGAAAGCCCCCGTGCCGAGCCAGCAACGGAACCTCGACACCCAACTCGAGGCCGTCCGCCAGGCCGCGATGGAACTCCACGAGCAGCCGCGTGGTCTCGCAGTCCTCCAGGTTGCCCTCGGCCGCTCGGAGGTCGTTGGCCTCGGTCCAGGCCAGGCTCCAGCGGGACTCACCGGCTTCCGCGCCAACGTCGCGCGGCGTCCAGCGGTAGAACGCGAGGGACACGGCCCGATGGTTGCGCGTGGGGATCAGGCCCTGCCCTAGGGCCAGGGACGGAAGCAGCACGCAGGCCGCCAACGCGAAACCTTTCACGCGGAGAACTTACCTTCTGGGATGACGACCGGAGAAACGGAGAGGGGAGAGTCTTGCGCTCCCGATCCGTCCATCAGGTACGATTCATGCGCCGGAGTGTGAAATGCATGAAACATGTGCATCGTAGCATCGCAGCGGACGACGCCTTCTACGGCGCCGTCACCGTGGGCGAGAGGGGTCAGATCGTGATCCCCGCCGAAGCCCGGGCCGAGCTGGGTATCCAAGCCGGCGACAAGCTGCTGGTGATGCGCCACCCGGTGTACAAGGGCCTGATGATCTGCAAGATCGACGAGCTGCAGATGTTCCTCAACGAATTCGCCGAGTTCGTCCAGCGCATGCAGCAGAGCGCGCAGAAGCAGGAGGAAGAAGCATGAACCCATGGATCGCCGCGTTGGCGTTGGCGGCCAACACCGCCCCCACGCTCACTTTGGACGAAGCCATCCGCATCGCGGAGGAGAACGCCTTTTCGGTGCGAGGCGCGCAGACGCGCGTCGAGAAGGCCCGGCAGCAGGCAGCCGAGGCGCAGGCCAACCTGTTCCCCAAGCTGACGGCAGAGGGCACCTACACGAAGCTGGACAAGGGCAGCACCGCCAACTTCGGGCCGGGTGTGTCCGTGGTCATCCAGCCGGATGAGACGAAGACCGCGAAGTTCACCCTCTCGTTCCCAGTCGACATCTCCGGCAACATCGGGCGGCTGGTGAGGGCGTCGAAGCTCACGTTGACCGCCAGCAAGGAGACGCTGCAGGCTCAGAAGAACGACCTTCGTCTCAGCGTGCGAACCGCCTACTACCGGGTGCTGCAGGCCCAGGAGCTGGTTCGGGTGGCCGAGGACAACCTGACCAGCGCCCGCGAGAGGCTGGAGAACGCCAAGAAGCAGTTCGAGGTGGGCGCGGCCGCGAAGATCGACGTGCTGCGGTTCGAGACGCTCGTGGCGAGCGCCGAGGCCCAGCTGCTCTCGTCGAACAACGCCCTCAGGCTCGCCAAGCAGGCGTTCAACAACGCCCTGAGCCGGCCGGTGGAGACGGAGTTCGAGCTGGCTCCCGTCGCCGACGAGCCTCGGCAGGCCGGAGACCCCTCGGCCCTCGTGGAGCAGGCTCTTCGCAACCGGCCTGAGCTGAAGGCGGCGCAGACCCAGCTCGAGGCCCTGGCGTTCGTCCGACGGGCCGAGGAGCGCGGCCTGAACCCGAGCCTGGGGATCGCGGGTGTGTACCAGCACAACTTCGATCCGGGGTTCGGTGGGCGCAAGGACTCCTCGCTGGCGGTGGCCACCCTCACCGTGCCCATCTGGGACTCGGGCGTAACGCGGGCCCGCGTGAAGGCCGCTCGGCAGGACGAGGAGCAGGTCGCCATCCAGATCGAGCAACTGAAGCTCGGCTTGTCGCTCGAGGTCAACCAGGCGGTCACGAGCCTGACGAACGCCCTGGCCCGCCTCGAGGTGGCCCGCCGACAAGCCGAGTTCGCGGCGGAGAACTTCCGCCTGGCCAAGCTGCGCTACGAGGCCGGAGAGGCGATCCAGCTCGAGGTTCTGGACGCGCAGGCCCAGGACACGCAGGCGAAGGCGGACCTGGTCAACGCCCGGTACGAGGCGTTGGCGGCCCAGGCGGCTCTGCTGCGGGCCATCGGCGCCGACACGCCGGATTCGAAACAGTAAGGGAGACTCATGAGGACGGAGAGAGCGAGGTGGATCGGAGTTGCGGCGGCCCTGTCGCTGCTGGCGATGGGTGGCTGCGTGAACCGCGCGGCCCAGAGGCAGGCCAAGGAGACCGAGGCGCTGCTGCAGGACAAGGTGTTGCCGGTGAGCGTGGTCCCGGTGGCGCGGACCGAGTTCGTCGACACGATCGAGGTGACGGGCAGCGTCGTGGCGGGCACCGAGGCGTCGGCCGGGGCGAAGATCGGCGGCAAGGTGCTCGAGACGCTGGTCGCCGACGGTGACCCTGTGACCGCAGGCCAGCCGTTGGCCCGGCTTGACGACACCAACTACCGCTTGGCGCTTCGGCAGGCCGAGGCGCAGGTGCAGGCGGCCCGCGCCCAGCTGCAGCAGGCCCGCACCAACGCGGCGGTCGGTCCGTCGCGCAGCGCGGCCGCGGTGGCCGCCGCCGAGGCCCAGCTCCGATCCGCCAAGGCTCAGCTCCAGAAGGCGGAGCGCGGGGCGCGCGAGGAGGAGCGCGCCCAGGCCGCGAACAACGTGGAGGCCGCGCGGAGCGGCATGGAGACCGCGCGCAAGGAGCTGGAGCGGCGCCGCAGGCTCTTCGAGCAGGGCGCGATCAGCCGCCAGGTCATCGGCCTCGAGCAGCGGCTCGGCGCGCAACTGCTCGAGCGTCGGCGCGAATCGCTGGTGGCCACGCCCGCGGGGCAAGCCTACCTGGCCGAGGTCCGCCCCCTGCTGCTGCGGCTGGAGCGCGCCACCACCGACATCGCGCTGCACCAGGGCCGCGGCGGCCGCCTGCAGCTCTCCGCCCCCTCCTCGTTCTGCAACTACTGGCTCGCGCCGCGGCTGTCGGGTTTCGTGAACGCGCATCCGCACATCACGCTCGACCTCTCGACCTACCTCGGTCCGGTCGATTTCACCGCGAGCCGGATCGAT
>FWPV01011409.1_pt1 | contig 14158 bp, 10 predicted proteins | sample 2228371 | NCBI WGS metagenome assembly FWPV01 (sample SAMEA103939776, study PRJEB20133) | metagenome
CTGTGCCCCCTGGCCCCCTCCCCCACGAACACTTTTTCAACACCCTGCTAGGGCTTCCAATCCCGCCATGCCGTCTGCCTTCCTTGTGTGAGCCACCGCAGCAGGCTGCGGACCGCCTGACTGAACGCTTCGGGCTGCTCAAGGGGCGGTGCATGGCCGCACTGATCTATGACCACCAACCGGGCGTTGGGCAGGAGAGCGGCAAATTCTTCCCCCACAGATAACGGTGTGATATGGTCTTGTCGTCCCCAGACCAACAGAACCGGTTGCTGGATCTGCGGGAACAGGTCCCGGAACTGCAGCCGACTGGAATCTTTGGCCAACCGCACCAGGAAGAGCCGCTGCCGCCGGTCGATCAGCTACTCCAGGATCTGCTGCAGATAGGCCCGGTCCAGGACCTCCCGCCGATGCAGGATGAGGTCGGCCTGCTGTTGGATAAAGTCCAAATCCAGCAGGATGAATTTCCCGCTGGCCAGACTGCGTTCAAACAGCCCGGCACTTCCCGTCAGTACCAGCGCCTTGACTTGCGCCGGAAACCGGCGGCTGAAATCCAAGGCCACCTGCCCACCCAAAGAGTTACCGCACAGCACCACCTCCCCCAAACCCTGGCGGGTCAGGAAGGCCGCCACATAATCGGTCAGGCCAGTCACCGTGGGCGCCTCTGGTGCCAGCCAACCCTGCCGGTAGTCCAACGGCAGGTCCAGGCAGAACGTGGTGCACTCGTCCGCCAGGCCTTCCATAACCGGCAGCCACTGCTCGGCGCGGCCGAACATCCCGGGCAGGCAGACCACAACTTCCCCCTCACGACCCACCCGCAGATGCGGAAAGGAGTCCTGCATCACCGGCGCTCTGCTGTCATTGAGATTTTCCAAGAGATTTTACTCACATTATAAAGGTCGGAAAATTTTGTCAAGTGCAGCCGGAAAAAAACTTGACATCGTCATATATGGTATAGTAAGATCATATTAATACTATATATTGTATATTAATAGGTTAGAATCCCATTAGGTATCGATGCCACAGGAGGTTGCCATGGAGGCAGAGCTCTCAGCCCCCGTCAGTTTCCAAGCCATTCCCCTCACCCCCAACGCCATCACCGTGTTGGAGAAGAGGTACCTGAAAAAAGATGATCGGGGCGAAGTCTGCGAGACGCCGGCCGATATGTTCCGTCGCGTTGCCCGCACCATCGCCGAGGTGGAGTTACGCTACGATTCGGACGCGGATGTGGACGCCCTCACCCAACGCTTTTACGACCTGATGGCCTCGTTGGCCTTCATGCCCAATTCCCCCACCCTCATGAACGCCGGCCGGGAGTTGGGCCAGCTCTCCGCCTGCTTCGTCCTGCCGGTGGACGATGATATCAGCAGCATCTTCGAGGCCATCAAGCACACCGCCCTCATCCATAAGAGTGGCGGCGGCACCGGCTTTTCCTTTTCCCGCATCCGTCCTGAGAATGACCGGGTCCTGTCCACCAAGGGCGTGGCTTCCGGCCCCATCTCTTTCATGACCATCTTCGATGTGGCCACTGAGACCATCAAGCAGGGCGGCACCCGCCGGGGGGCCAACATGGCCATCCTGCGCATCGATCATCCAGATATTGAAAAATTCATCACCTGCAAGAACCAGACGGACAAGCTGACCAACTTCAACATTTCCGTGGCCATCACCGATGCCTTCATGGAAGCGGTCCGCCAAGGCAGCGATTTCGCCTTGATCAATCCCCGGACCCGGCAGCCGGTGCGCCAGGTCAAGGCCGCAGAGCTCTTCGACCTCATCGTTAAGAGCGCCTGGGCCACTGGCGAACCGGGCATCATCTTCATCGACGTGGTTAACCGGGCCAACCCCATCCCCCATGTGGGTGAGATCGAGTCCACCAATCCTTGCGGCGAGCAGCCGCTGCTCCCCTATGAATCCTGCAACCTGGGGTCCATCAATCTGGCCAAGGTGGTCAAGAACAAAGCCATCGATTACGCCAAACTCAAAGACCTGGTCTGGACCGCCGTCCATTTCCTGGACAACGTCATCGATGCCAACCGCTTCCCCTTGCCCCAGATCGAAGAGGCGACGCTGAAAAACCGTAAAATCGGCCTGGGGGTCATGGGCTTCGCCGATCTGCTCCTGTATCTCGGCATCCCCTACAACTCCCCGGAGGCCGAACAGGTGGCCGAAGAGGTGATGGATTTCATCCAGCGGGAGTCCAAGGCCGCTTCCGCCGCCCTGGCCGAGAAGCGGGGCAACTTCCCCAACTTCCCCGGCAGCATTTATGACACCGGCAACGGCCGGGGCTACATGCGCAACGCCACCACCACCACCATCGCCCCCACCGGCCACATCAGCATCATTGCCGGCTGTTCCAGCGGTATTGAACCCCTTTTCGGCATTTCCTTCGTCCGCCGGGTCCTGGACGGCACCGAGATGATGGAAGTCCATCCGTACTTTGAGGCGGTGGCCAAACAGCGAGGGTTTTACAGCAATGAACTCATGAAGCGCATCGCCCAGGCCGGCAGCATCCGGGACCTGAAAGAGATCCCCAAGGATGTGCGGCGGCTGTTCGTCACTGCCCACGACATCACCCCCCAGTGGCACGTTCGCATCCAGGCCGCCTTCCAGAAACATACTGACAACGCCGTTTCCAAGACCGTCAACTTCCCTGCCAGCGCCACTCCCGAAGACGTCCGCCAGGTCTTCCTGCTGGCCTACGAAATGGGGCTTAAAGGCATTACCATCTATCGGGACCGCAGCCGGGATCAGCAGGTGCTCAGCTTCGGTCCGGAAAAATCCAAGCCCACTCACACTATTGCTCCCCGGCCCCGGCCCACCCGCACCCTGGGAGTCACCGAACTGATCCACACCGGCTGCGGCAAACTCTATGTGACGGTGAACAAAGACGACATCGGCTTCTGTGAGGTTTTCGCCCAGATGGGCAAGACCGGCGGCTGCGCCTCCTCCCAGATCGAGTCCACCGGCCGCCTGATCTCCTTGGCCCTGCGGGCCGGCGTGGAGCTGGACGCCATCATCAAGCAGATCAGCGGCATCCGCTGTCCCAACCCCCATTGGAGCAACGGCGGCCAGGTCCTCTCCTGCCCGGACGCCATCTCCAAGGTCTTGGCCTCAGTGGCCCAGGTCAAGTTGTCCCAAGAGCGGGAAGAGGGCGTAGCCATGGGCTCCTGTCCTGACTGCGGCGGCGCGGTGGAACACGAAGGTGGCTGTGTGGTCTGTCGTGCCTGCGGCTTCTCCCGCTGCAGCTAAGCCTCTGGCCCAGCCCGCCTCCTTGCCGGCAGCCCCCGGACCTGGGCTGCCGGCCCCACCGGGGTCCGGACCCGGAGACGGCCACAACCGCGGCCATCGTCAGACCACGTCATCCTTGCCGCCGAGCCTGTTCTTCAGGGGCATTCTGAGCCTTGCTGCTTGGGGAGGGTTAGAGACGGCAGAGGGCTGCCAATTCCGGCCGGTCCACCAGCTCCTGCAACTGCCGGAGCAGGTCGGCCAGGTGTTGGGGATCCCGAAAGCGCACTTCCAGGCGCCACGTGGGGTCCTCAAACGCCGGCGAGGGCTGCAGGCGCAGGTGGGGATGGTCCTGGAGTCCCAGGGCCTGAAGGTTGGCTTGGGCCGCATCCCGGGCCCGGCTGAGCCTGGGCCAGCACCAGCGGCGGAGGGTGTCCCACAGCCGCCGGTCTTTGTCCGCGGCGGTCAGGGCCGGATCGGCCAGGATGCCGGCCAGTTCCGGTTTGGCCAGCCATTGGGCCACCGGCAGGCCTGTCCGGCGGCTCAGGGTCGTCAGGTGTTCCAATAGGGCCAGCTGTTTGCTGTGGCTCAGGGGCAGCAGGCGCCACCACGGCAGGAGGGCCCGCCGGTCTGCTGCCGGCCAGGTGCTCAGCCGAGCCCCGGCTTCCACGGACAGGCGCAGGTGCGCCACCAATTGATGCCAGGGTTCTTCCAGATGCAGCAGGGCCTGATATTTTGCCAGCAGGGCAGGGGAGGGGGGTAGCCCCAACAGGGGGAGGTGCTCCTGTATTACCTGGGCCGCAGGAAAGAACTCCAGGAGGCGCTGGATCATGGTGGCCGCCTCCCACGGGTTAAAGCCCCGGCCCAGGGCATTGTCCTGCAGCGAGGCCAGCAGACACCAGCGGGTCGGGGTCTCCGGAGGGGTGCAGAATACCGGCAACTCCTGCCAGCGGAGGTCCTGGAGCACCAGATGGCGCTGCCAGCCGGCGATGATCTGATACCGGCCGTCCGGCCGCTGCCTCACCAGGAGAGGATTGAGTAAACCCAGGGTCTGGATGGAGGCGGTCAAGGGGGCCAGGTCATAGCCGTAACTGACCACAAAGGTCCGGTCGGTGTCGTCCAGGGCCTCCCGGGGGATCCGCAAAAACTCCACGTCGGCGGGGGCATCCTGGCTCACCCTGCTGCCGTTGCCGAAGCGTCTGATTTTGGATCCCTTTGTCATCTTCTCTGGCCCAGTTCCCGGCGAAATGCGACAACGCCGCCGGGACACGCCCAGTTGCCGCCCCTCGTCGGGGTTGGGGGAGGGGGCGCAGGATGGGAGGCAGGGGCTGGGCCCCTGGCCTCCTCACCGACGAAAACCTTTGCAACACCCTGCTAGTCCCCTCAATGTCCCAAGTAGGCTTTCTGCACCAAGGGGTTGCCCAACAGCTCCCGGCTGGAGCCGGACAGGGTGATCTCGCCGGTCTCCAGCACGTAGCCCCGGTGGGCAATCTTCAGGGCCAGGTTGGCGTTCTGCTCCACCAGGAGGATGGTGCTGCCCTGACGGTTGATCTCCTGGAGGATACGGAAGATTTCCTTAACCAGGAAGGGCGCCAGGCCCATGGACGGTTCGTCCAGGAGCAGGAGCCGGCCCCGGCGCATCAGGGCCCGGCCCACGGCCAGCATCTGCTGTTCGCCCCCGGAGAGGGTGTTGCCCCACTGGGAGCGGCGTTCCGCCAGGCGGGGGAAGAGGTCGAAGACCCGGGCCATATCCGCCTGGATCAGGTCGTCCCGACGGCCGTAGGCTGCCAATCGGAGATTTTCCTGCACCGTCAGGGTGCCGAAGATCCCCCGGCCTTCGGGAACGTGGGCGATGCCCCGCTGCGCCCGGACCTGGGCCGGCCAGTCCCGCAGGTCCTGTCCGGCAAAGGAGATGATGCCCCGGCTGGCAGGCTGCAGCCCGGAAACGGCCCGTAGAATGCTGGACTTGCCGGCGCCGTTGGCCCCGATGAGGGTGACGATCTCCCCTTCGGCCACTGCCAGATTGACACCCCGGACCGCCTGGATGCGGTCATAGGTCACCCAGAGATCTGTGATTTCCAATAGCATGGTACAGCATCCCCCGGCCGGGGCCCACGGTGCCGACATTTGCCGGGCCGGTCAGCAGGCCTCTTCCGTCTGCTCTTCCTCTTTTCCCAGGTAAGCCTCCAGCACCCGGGGGTCCTGTTGGGCCGCCTGGGAGTCGCCGGCAAAGATGGTGGAGCCGAAGTCCAAAACCAGGAGTCGGGGGCAAAGCTCCAGGACCACGCCCAGGTGGTGTTCAATGAGGAGGATGGTGAGCTGGAACTCCTTATGTAGATGGCGCAGCAGGTCAACCAACTCCCGGGTTTCAGCCTGATTCATGCCCGCGGCCGGTTCATCCAACAGCAGCAGTTTGGGCCGGCTGAGCAAGGCCCGGGCGATTTCCAGCCGGCGCTGTTCCCCGTAAGGCAGGTGCCGGGCCGGCATCCGGGCGTAGCGGGCCAAGCCGAAACGGTCCAACATCTCCAGGGCTTTGGCGGTCCAGTGCCGCTCCTGGCGGCGGAAGGCACCGGTCCGGCCGATGATCTGCCAGAAAGAGTAGGAATACTGGGCAAAGGCGCCCAGACGGACGTTGTCCAAGACACTCATGTCCTTGAAAAGCCTGATGTTTTGAAAGGTGCGGCCCATACCGGCGGCCATACGCCGGTAGCTGGGCCAGGCAGTAATGTCCTGCCCCTGAAAGAACAGGCGCCCTTGGGTGGGACGATACACTCCCGAGATAAGATTGAAGACCGTAGTCTTGCCCGCCCCGTTGGGGCCAATCAATGCCACCAATTCGCCTTCGGCCAGGCTGAGGTGAAAATCAGCCAAGGCCTGGAGACCTCCGAAGGAATGGGACAGATGGGCTATTTCCAGCAAGGCCATGGTGCGCCCAATGGTATGATCTTTAGCCAGCTTAAAAGACCTTTGGCCCTACCTCCTGCGGCAAATAAAGCCACAGCAGGGAGCTGTCCTCAGGAGTCCACCGGTTTCAGCCATCTGACTTCCTTCAGACCCATGATGCCAGTGGGCCGGAAGATCATCAGGAGCACCAGCAGCAGTGGTCCCACCACCCAACGCCAGAGTTCCAGCGGGCGTAGGAGCTCCATGAGCACCGTATAGAGGGTCGCCCCCAGGATGGAGCCGGCCAGGGAACCGATGCCGCCCAGGTAGACCATCACCAGCATATCCGTGGATTTGAGGATGGAAAAGCTCCGGGGATTGATGAATTGCAGCAGGTGGGCGTAGAGGCCGCCGGCCACGCCGGCAAAAAAAGCCGAGAGGCAGAAGGCGTAGATTTTCAGCCGGGGGGTGTTGACGCTCACCAGATTGGCGGCCAGTTCATCCTCCCGGATGGCAATGATGCCCCGGCCCAGATTGGAGTAGATGAGGTTGCGCAACACCAGCAGGGTGATGAGGACCCAGATGGCCACCCAGAGCAGATTGGTGAGTTTGACCATCCCCATGTAGCCCCGGGGGCCGCCCACGGCGTTGATATTTTCCAGCACACTCTTGACGATCATGTTAAAGGCCAGGGTAACGATGGCCAGATAGTCCCCCCGGGTCCGGAAGGAGGGGAAGGCCACCACCAGGCCGGCCAAGGCGGCGGCCACTCCCCCAAGGATCAGCGCCACGGGAAAGAGGACCGCACCCCATTCCCGGGGGAAGACGGCCACCGTCAGGACTGCCGCCACATACGCCCCCACCGCCATGAACCCGGCATGGCCCACGGAAAACTCGCCCATGTAGCCGTTGACCAGATTGAGGCTCAGGGTCAGGATGATATTGATGCCCACATACATCAGGACCTGCTGGATGTAGGGATTGAGCCAGCCCGCGGCAGGCAGCAGCCAGGCCAGCAGCAGGATGACGCCGACTGCGGCCGCGGCCAGCCACCGGCTCATCCCCACCCGTGTTAGGATTTCTTCAGACTTTTTCCACAAGGGAGCGTCCCAGCAGGCCAGTAGGCTTGAAGATCAACAGGATCAGGAGCAGAGAGAAGGCCACCGAATCCCGGTAGGTGGAGGAGGCCAGGAAGACAGGGGTGAAGATTTCCACCGTTCCCAGGACATAGCCGCCCAGGACCGCCCCCCGGATATTGCCGATGCCCCCGACCACCGCGGCGATGAAGGCCCACCAACCGATGCGGATGCCCATGTAAGGATCCAGGACCGGATAGGCCAGGCCGTAGAGGAGGCCGCCGGCACCGGCGATGGCTGAGCCGATGGCAAAGGTCAAGGAGATGATCCGGTCCACCGGCACCCCCATGAGAGGCACTAAGGGGCGGTTGTCGGCGATGGCCCGCATGGCCATCCCGGTCAAAGTCCGCCGGACCAAGGTGTCCAACAGGACCATGAGCAGCAGCGAGACCACCAGGATCAACAGCTGCAGGTTGGTAAAGGCCACCCCGCCCCAGGAGTATTGCTGCACCGTGATGATGGGTGGGACCTGTCGCGGCTCCGGCCCGATGGTGGCCAGGGTGAAGTTTTCCAGGAACAGCCCGACCCCCAGAGCGGTGATCACCGCCGAGACCTTGGGGGCCTGACGCAAAGGCCGGTAGGCCAGGCGTTCGATGGTGACCCCCAAGGACGCCGTCAGGGTCATGGTAAAGAGCAGCGAGCCGAGAAAGACCAGGATGACCGGGAGGTTGACGGGCAGACCGATAAGCATCAGGGTCGCCCACATGGCCAAGTAGGCCCCCACCATGAAGATATCGCCGTGGGCAAAATTGATCATGGTCAGGATGCCGTAGACCATGCTATAGCCCAGGGCGATGAGGGCGTAAACGCTGCCCAATTGTAGGGCGTTGAGGAGGTATTGCAGGGCTAAGGCCATGGGGTCGGCTCACCGGGGCGGCGGCCGGCCGTCCGGGCGCCGCTGCCCCGGCCTCCAGCATCAGGGTTGCACGCTGGCAAAATACTTAAACCGGCCGTCCTTGACTTCCAGAATGACGGCGCTTTTCACGGGATCGCCGCTCCCCTGAAAAGTCATCTTGCCGGTGACCCCCTCGAATTCCTTCCCTTGGGCCAGGACGTCCCGCACTTTCTGGCGGTCCAGGGAACCGGCCTGGGTGATGGCATTGCACAACATCATGCCCGCATCGTAGGTCAAGGCGGCCACATCGTCGGGCTTTTTGCCATACTTGGCCTCATAGGCCTTGATAAACCGTTGGGCCTTGGGCGTGGCGATATCCGCCGCATAGTGGGTGCTGAAGAAGGCCCCCTCCAGGTCGGCGCCGCCCAAGGTCAACAGCTCCTGGCTGCCCCAGGAATCAGAGCCGATGATGGCACAGGTCAACCCCTGATGGCGGGCCTGTTTCACCTGCAAGGGCACTTCATTGTAGTAATTGGGCAGGAAGAGAACCTGGGGAGAGGCTGCCTTAATGGTGGTCAACTGGGACGAAAAGTCCTTGTCGCCGGTGGTGTAAGAGGTAAAGGCGACGACCTTGCCGCCGTCAGCTTCAAAGAACTGCTTGAAGAATTCGGCGATACCTTTGTTATACTCACTGGCCACATCATATAACACCGCGGCGGTGGCGGCCTTGAGGTGTTCCCGGGCAAACTTGGCCATGACCCGGCCCTGAAAATCGTCAATGAAACAGGCCCGGAAAATATACTTTTTGCCTTCCGTGGTCTTGGGATTGGTGGACCAGGGGCTGATCATGATCACCCCGCTATCCTCACAGATGCGCGCTGCGGGGATGGCGTTGCCGGAGGCGTTGGGGCCGATGATGGCCAGGACATTGTTCTGGCTGATCAATTTCTGGGCCGCGGCCGCGGCGGATTCGGCCTTATCTTCATTGTCTTCAATGAACAACTTCAACGGGATGGTGCGATCGCCCACCTTTACGCCACCTGCCTGGTTCACCTGTTCGGCCAACAGTTCCATGGCCTTTTTACAGGAATCGCCCACAGTTGGTTTGCTGCCCGTCAATTCGGCGTTGACCCCCAACCGCACCTCCTGCTCCGATTTGGCCCCGCAGCCCAGTAGGGCCAGGGTTAGGGCCAGAACGCCCAGCCTAGCAATCCAGGATACCCTCTTCATGACAGTTTTTCCTCCCCTGCTCTGCAAGCCCGATTGTCCCGCGTGAGCGCCGTGTCGTCCGGCGCCCGGTGCCGCTCCCGGCAGAAGTCCGGCCAGCCTTTGCTTAGACCATGTTGCCATGGCAATCTACCAGAAAACCGCTGACATCGTCAATGTCAAAAAACAGGCGCCGGCAGACCGCTGGAACCGTTGCCGGAGTTCCAAGGAATATCGGCCGGACGGCGATGCGTTAAGGACGGATGGCGAATAGTGCCATAACCCAGGAGGCGGCGTTGTTTGCCCCGGGCACAAATGGGTTGGTTTATGCCACCCGGAATTGGCCTTTTGTCCCGGAGTATCAGTTACTGTAGAGGATTCATGAGGTAATTGCTGCCGGATAAGCGGTTGTCGGCAGAAAAAAATGGCCCAGGGATATGATGAGCAGGGAGTAAGCCTAAAAATAGTGGTGGTTCCTTGGCGGGAAAATTTTTACATTGAAAACGATATTTGCTTTTTATTGCTTGACAATATGAAATGAAATTTATATAAGGAAATTAGCTAATATGTTCTGCGTGAGCATGAATGATATAAAGGTCCAGGTTTGGCCAAATATAATCATGAAGGAGAACAGAGTATGTCCACCGAGCTACTCAAGATGACCGCCCAGATAGTCACTTCCCACGCCTCAATGAGCGAAATGACATCGCTGGAACTGATCAATGAAATAACTTCGGTCTACAACACGCTGCTGGCGCTGTCCGGAGAGAAGCCGCTGGCCATGGAACCAGGGCCGGCCCCGGAGGCCGCCCCTGAGGTCAGCCCGCCCAAGCCGGCCGTTCCCATCGAGGAATCCATCCAGGATGATTACATCGTCTGTCTGGAGTGCGGCCAGCGGTTCCGCACCCTGAAGGCGCACCTGCGGCGGGCCCACAACCTGACCCCGGGGGAGTATTGCGAACGGTTCGGCTTAGACCCGAAAAAATATCATCTCGTGTCCCGGAACTACTCCGAACAGCGCCGCCAATTGGCCAAGTCCAAGGGGTTGGGAGAGTTTCGCCGCACCAAAAAGGCCTGATCCACCGACTCCCGGCGGTTTTGGTCCTGCAGCCCTCTCAGGAGCGGTTGCAAAAACTCCCTGTCCCTGCTGGCGGTGGGAGGGGGCCTTTATAGTTCGTAGTTCGTAGTTCGTAGTTCATAGTTTGTAGTTCGTGGTTCGTAGTTATGAGTGAGTGCATAAAATAGATTGCTTCTTATTCCCCTCGCCCCCCTTGGGGGAGAGGGTCAGGGTGAGGGGGAAGGTAATCTCATTATTGCCCTCGATAAGAGTTATTCCAAACCCATTTTTTCACTGGCCACTGATCACTACTCTGAGCCACTGACCACTGGCCCCCTCCCTGCCGAACACGCTTTCAACACCCTGCCAGTGATCAACGTTGGCCGGATGACCTGCCCGCCCCTCCAGAGATCATGGTAGGGGCGGGCAGGGGTATGTTTGCGCCTTGCCAAAATCCTCCGAACAGGATAAAAAGGTTATCACTTATGGCAAGCCACCCATTAGCAAAGATTCTGCTGCCCTTTGACGGCAGCCCGTCGGCCGCTGCGGCCGTGCGCCTGGCTGCGGCTCTGGTCCAGGGGTGTGATGCTCCGGTGGAGCAGTTGACCCTGCTCCATGTCACCGGTGGTAGTTATCTGGCCCGGCATCTGCAAAACGTCGATTTACGCACGGTGCGGCTGGAACAGACCCAGGAGTGGCAGCGTCTCAGGGATAGGCGGCTAGAGGAGGAGATCAAACCCCTGTTGGCGCAAGGGCGGGCACTGTTGGAGGCCGGCGGCGTCCGGGCACCCATCGAGCTGCAGGTCGCCGACGGTAAGGTGGGGGAGCAGATCCTGGCGGCAGCCCGCCAAGGCGGGTTCACTTCAGTGTTCATGGGCCGGCGGGGCCTGTCACCTCTTAAAGGCCTGCTCTTGGGCAGCGCCACTCAGTATATCTTGACCCGGGCCCAAGGGTTATCGGTATTCATCGCCGGCCAGGGTTACGGCGACTCCGGGACCTCGCCCCTCTTTCCACTGCTGCTGCCGGTGGACGGGTCGGCGCCTTCCCTGGCGGCCGTGCGTCAGGCAGCCCTGCTGGCTCGCAGTTGGCAGCCCGACCCTCCTCGGATCGAGCTCCTGCACGTGGCAGACCTGGCCCTGTTGGGTCAGATGCTCGGTCTGGAGGCCAAGACGCTGCTGGACCTGGGTGCCGAAGCGCTGGCCGCGGCCCGGGAAATCCTGGTGGAAGCCGGTCTCCAGCAGGCCGTGGAGGAGAAACTGCTCAGCGGCAATCCGGCCCAAGTCATCGCCCGGGAAGCCGAGTCCCAGTCCTGTGCCATGATCTTCATGGGCAGCGTCGGTCACAGCGCCCTGGGCCGGCTGTTCCTGGGTAGCGTTACCCAAAGCGTCCTGCCTCTGGCTTCCCGACCTGCCATCGGCGTGGTCTATCCGGATACAGAGCCATCCTCATAAAAAGAGAAGTCTGATGCCGTTATGCGATTGAGTATCAATTGGTTGCGGGATTTTGTGCCGGTGACGGCCTCTCCGGCGGAGTTGGCCGACAGACTCACCCTGGCAGGATTGGAGATCGAGGCCCTGGAGACCTTGAGCCCGGAGTTTTCCGGGGTGGTGACCGCCAAGGCGCTGGCGGTGGAACCCCACCCCCAGGCTGATCGCCTCAAGTTGGTGCAGGTGGACGATGGCCGGGAGCAGCTTTGGGTGGTCTGCGGGGCTCCCAATGTGCGGGCGGGGGGCATCTACGCCTTGGCGCCGGTGGGCGCCATCCTGCCCGGCGGCAAGCCCTTGAAATCCGCCAAGATCCGCGGGGTCCGGTCCGCGGGCATGCTCCTGGCCGAGGACGAACTCGGTCTATCCGACGATCATGAGGGCCTGCTGGAACTGCCCCCGGAAACCCCGGTGGGTGCCGATGTGGCGGAGGTGTTGAGCCTCCATGATGTGGTCCTGGAGGTGGCCGTCACTCCCAACCGGCCTGACTGCCTCAGCATCCTGGGATTGGCCCGGGAAGTCGCCGCCCTCTACGACCTACCCCTCCGCCTGCCGACGGTGGAATTGCGGGAGGATCCAGAACCCGCGGCCCGCCATGCCCAAGTGAGCATTCTTGATGCCGAGAATTGCCCCCGGTACACCGCCCGGCTGATCGTGGATCTGGAGGTCCGCCCCTCCCCCTGGTGGCTGCGGCGGCGGCTCCAGGCAAGCGGCCTGCGGGCCATCAACAACCTGGTGGACATCACCAACTACGTCATGCTGGAATACGGCCAGCCGCTGCACGCCTTTGACTTTCAGCGCCTGCGCCAGGGCCGGATCGTGGTGCGGCGGCCCCAGGATGGGGAGGTGCAGTTCACCACCCTGGACGGCCAATCCCGGCCCCTGGTCCCCGATACCCTGCTCATCTGCGATGGGGAGCAGCCCGTGGCCATCGCCGGGGTGATGGGTGGTCTGGACTCCGAGGTGACGGCCGCCACCCGCCAGGTCCTCTTGGAAAGCGCCTATTTTAACCCGCCCTCCATCCGCCGCACCGCCAAACGGCTGGGGTTGGCCAGCGAATCGGCTTACCGCTTCGAGCGGGGGGTGGACCCGGAAGGGGTAGTCCCGGCCCTGAATCGGGCGGCCCAACTCATGGCTGATCTGGGTTCCGGTCGGATCCTGGGGGGCGTCATCGACGCCTACCCCCGGCCCCTTGCCAGTCCCCGGCTGCAGCTCCGGGTCAGTCGCACCAACGCCGTCCTGGGCACGTCTCTGTCCGGTGACCAGGTCAGCGATATCCTGCGGCGCCTGCACATGCCGCCTGCGGCCGGTGACGGCGAGACGCTCACCATCCCGGTGCCGTCCTACCGCCGCGATCTGACCCGGGAGATCGACCTCATCGAGGAAGTGGCCCGGCTGCATGGGTTTGACCAGATCCCGGTTACCCTGCCCCGGGTGGAGATGTGGGCCAAGAGGCCCAATAAAGAAGCCCGGCTGCGGGAACAGATCCGGGAACTCCTGGTCGGCCAGGGGTTTGTGGAGGTCATCAACTACGCCTTCCAACCGGAACGGTTCACCGCCCTCCTGACCGGCAATACCGATGACCGGGAATTCGTCCGCCTGGCCAATCCCATCAGTGAAGAGCAGGCAGTGATGCGGGTGGGGCTCCTCCCTGGTCTGGCCGCCACCTTGCGCCGCAATCTGGCCCATCTCAACCGGGAAGTGAAAATCTTTGAGCTGGGTATGGTCTTCCACCCGCAGCCAGGGGAGCAGCTCCCCCAGGAAACCCTGATGCTGGCCGGCCTGATGTCCGGTCCCCGGCAAAGCCCGGCTTGGCATGTGCCCGCCGATGTCTTGGTGGATTATTTCGACCTGAAAGGCGTGGTGGAAAACCTCCTGGCCGGCCTGCTGGTGGCAGATGTCTCCTACGCTCCCACGGAGTCCTCTTTTCTCCGCCAGGGCACGACCATCTGCACCGGGGAGCTGGAGCTGGGGTATCTGGGTGAACTGCATCCGGAGGCGGCGGAACGGTGGGAACTCAAACAGCCGGCGTGGGTGTTTGAACTCAACGTGGCCCGATTGGTGGCCGCGGCCCAGGATTGTCCCCGCTTCCAGCCGTTGCCCAGGTATCCCGCCGTCTTCCGGGACCTGGCCATCATCCTGCCGGCGGCCATTCCTGCGGCCCGGGTGCAGGAGGTCCTGTTTGTCTACGGGCGGCCGCTGCTGACTGAGGCCCAGTTGTTTGATGTCTATACCGGCCCGCCGGTCCCTGCGGGCGAACGCAGCCTGGCGTACCATCTCTGTTACCGGGACCCGGAGCGCACCCTCACCGAGGAAGACGTGAACCCCTGGC
>FWPV01011412.1_pt1 | contig 14152 bp, 14 predicted proteins | sample 2228371 | NCBI WGS metagenome assembly FWPV01 (sample SAMEA103939776, study PRJEB20133) | metagenome
TTAATCGGACTATTGTAGAATTGAAACAAATACTAAACAGTTATGCTAAACCAGCCTTCAGTTGATAAGAATATAACCTTTCGCCTGGTAATGGTGTTCTCGTTACCCGCTAAAGCTTCGCCATCGGCGCAGCCTCGGTCATAACTAATTTCTTTTATGAGCATAATTATAGCCAACGTATCACCGCCTACAATGGCATGCCCATCCGTCGCGGGGGATGGGACAGCGCCATCTTCAGGCTGATCCGGCAGAGGCTGGAGCAGGGCTGGGCCGTGATCATGTTTCCCGAGGGCACCCGCAGCCGGGGACGGGGATTTCTGGATCCCAAACCTGGAGTAGGGATGATCGCCCGACAGACCCTGACCCCAGTGCTGCCGGTGTGCCTCAGCGGCACCGATCGTCCCCTGGTCGACCTCATTCGCAGGCGATATCCGCTGAGGGCCGATTTCGGACCGGTCATCACCGAGGCAGAGATATCCGAATTCCCCGACGACAGAGCCGGCTATCTGAGGTTGAGCCAGGAGATCATGAGAAGAATTATCGAACTGGGGAGAGGATGAAGATAGAGGTGGCCCGGCGGGCCGGTTTCTGTTTCGGGGTGAGGCGGGCGGTAAAGATGGCCTTCGAAGCGGCTCGGAGCTCACCGCCTCCGGTGTATACTCTAGGGCCCATCATCCATAATCCCCAGGTGGTCGAAGAGTTGGAGAGGCTGGGCGTCAGGTCCATCGCCCGGCTCTCGCAGGCTAAATCGGGCACGGTGATCATCAGATCCCATGGGGTCCATCCCCGGGTTTTCGACCAGCTGCGCCGTCGGCGGCTGCACATCGTTGACGCCACCTGTCCCTTCGTCACCAAGGCCCAGCGGGCGGCCTCGGCTCTGAGAGATGAGGGACGGCAGGTGGTGATCGTCGGCCAGAGGGAGCACCCGGAGGTGATCGCCCTCAAGGGCTATGCCGGTCGGGATTCACTGGTCTTCAATATGCAGAAGAAGGTGCGGCTGAAGCCCAGGATAGGCGTCCTGGCCCAGACCACGCTCTCCCACGAGACGTTCTGCCAGGCCATCTGTTCTCTGGCCGATATCTCCTCGGACCTGCATATCTTCAATACCATCTGCCAGGCCACCCAGATCCGGCAACAGGATACCATGGCGCTGGCCCGGCGCTCCGATATCATGATCGTGGTCGGGGGCAAGAATTCGGCCAATACCTCGCGCCTGGCAGAGCTCTGCCGCCGGGTGGGGAGGCCGACCTACCATGTGGAGACCGAGGCCGAGATCGATGCCTCCTGGTTCCCGGAGGCCGACCGGGTGGGGGTTACCGCCGGCGCCTCCACCCCCGAGGCCACGGTGCGCCAGGTGGTGCAGAGGATACGGGAGCTGACAACGGGAAATCAAAAGTCAAAAGCGTTCTTCGGTTCGGGGTCCGGGGAAAGACGACGAAAACAGAAAATGTAGGATTGAATTCTGCCAACGATACATAGTACTGGCGAACAGTTACCCATTCTGAACTCTGACCTCTGAATTCTGGTTTTACAGGGCCGGCATCGGTCGGCCGATTCTATAAAAAAGGAGCGTGACTCACATTATGGTCAAAAGGAAGAAACTAGTCGAGGACATCGAGGAGCCGGCGCAGGAACAGGAACTGCAGGCCCAAGAGTTCCGGGCCCTGCTGGACGAATCCTTCAAACAACGCAAATTCGAGGAGGGCGAGATCGTCAAGGGCACGGTGGTGCGCATCGCCCACGACGCGGTCATCGTGGACATCGGGTTCAAGTCCGAGGGGGTGGTGCCCCTGAGCGAATTCACCGATCCCGCCCAGGTGAAGATCGGCGACCAGATGGATTTGCTCTTGGAGCAGGTGGAGAACGAGGACGGCCAGATGGTGCTCTCCAAGACCAAGGCCGACTTCATCCGGGTGTGGGACAAGGTCAAATCCTCGGTGGACGGGGAGACCCAGGTGGAGGGTAAGGTGGTCAAGCGCATCAAGGGCGGCTTGATCGTCGACCTCATGGGGGTGGACGCTTTCCTGCCCGGATCGCAGATAGGCCTGCGGCCCCTGGAGACGGTGGACAGCCTCATCGGCCAGACGGTGCCCCTGAAGGTCATCAAGATCAACAAGAAGAAGCGGAACATCATCGTCTCCCGCCGGGCGGTGCTGGACGCCGAGCGGGAGAAACAGCGCAGTGTCATCCTGGCCGAGATCGACAAGGGACAGGTGCGCGAGGGCATCGTCAAGAATATCACCGATTTCGGGGTGTTCGTGGACCTGGGAGGCCTGGACGGTCTGCTGCACATCACCGATATGTCCTGGGGTCGGATCAACCACCCCTCGGAGATGGTGAAACTGGGGGACCGGATCAAGGTCAAGGTCCTGGAATACGACCGGGCCAAGTCCCGGGTGTCCCTGGGCCTGAAACAGTTGCAGCCCCATCCCTGGGAGAACATCGAGGCCAAGTATCCGGTGGGGGCCAAGGTCCGCGGCAAGATCGTCTCCATCGTGGACTACGGGGCCTTCATCGAACTGGAGAAGGGGGTGGAGGGATTGATCCACATCTCCGAGATGTCCTGGACCAAACAGGTGAAACATCCCTCCAAGATGGTCTCCATAGGCGAGGAGGTGGATGCCGTGGTGCTCAAGATCGACAAGGAGGAGCAGAAGATCTCCTTGGGCTTCCGACAGTTGGAGCCCGACCCCTGGTACACTATCGACCTCAAATACCCCATCGGCTCCCGGGTCACCGGCAAGGTGCGCAATATTACCAATTTCGGGATATTTTTGGAACTGGAGGAGGGCATCGACGGCCTGGTGCACATCTCCGACATCTCCTGGACCAAGCGCATCAAGCACCCCACGGAGGTGGTCAAGAAGGGGGATACCGTCGAGGTGGTAGTCACCAATATCGACAAGGAGAACCGCAGGATCTCCTTGGGCATGAAACAGCTGGAGGCCGACCCCTGGGCCACCATCGATGAGAAATTCAAGGTGGGCCAGAAGGTGACGGTCAAGGTAAACCGGCCTTTGGAGCGCGGACTGCTGGTGGACATGGACTACGGATTCGAGGGCTTCGTGCCGCTGTCCGAGCTGGACCGGGGCGAGGAGATCAAACTGGAGGAGGCCTTCAAGGGTGGCCAGGAGATGGAATTGAAGATCATAGAGGTCGATTCCCAGAACCGGCGCATCGCCCTGTCCCAGAAACAACTTCAGGCCGACGAGATCCAGCCCTATCTCAAGGTTGGGGCCGGTGAACAGACCACGGTCATGGGCGACGCCCTCAGGGCAGCCCTGCAGCCCGAGGCGGAAGGCGCCGCTAGACCGGAGGCTGATGGACCGAACGAAGGGGCCCGCCCCCAGGGTGAAGGCAACCCCTGTGTCTGAGATCGAGGCGCTGATATTGTAAACGGTTTGGGGAATCGAGCCCCTTCACCATTAGGGAAGGGGCTCTTTAGACTGCCTTGACCAAGAGAGAAGGGATTAGAGGGACGATAACGGGCTGGAAGCGGGCGCTTGGTGATGTAGAGAGGCAACCACTTCGTTGACGTTATATGGTCTAACCACCGATCGCTTTTCGGTGAAATACCGGCAACCAATCGATAGCCATAATACAGACAAATGAGCAATACTAGGAAAAAACTCAAAATCAAACAGCCCCCGGTCCTCTTCGATTGCACCCAGAGGCTGGTGATGAAATTAGAGGCGCACCTCGGGGGCACCCTGGTGACCTACTGGAACAACCCCCGGGGTGAGGTCTGCCACAACGACGTCCTGGCCTTCTACGAATTATTGGAGAGGATCGGGCCCAGGGAGCGGATATATCTTTTCATCAAATCCCACGGTGGCCACGGCCAGGCCTCGCTGCGCATCGTCAACTTGCTGCGCAAATACTGCCGGGAGCTGGTAGCCCTGGTGCCCCTGGAGTGCGCTTCGGCTGCCACCATGATGGCCCTGGGCGCCAACCAGATACTGATGGGGCCCATGGCCTACCTGACGGCCATCGACACCTCGCTCATCCACGACCTCTCGCCTATCGACCGGGACAACGAACGGGTCAGTGTCAGCCTGGACGAACTGAACCGGGTGATCAAACTCTGGCAGCGGGAGAGAGGGGAGCCCGCCGACAACCCCTACAAGTCCCTGTATCCCTATATCCATCCTCTGGTGATCGGAGCCGTGGACCGGGCCGATTCGCTTTCCATTATGCTCTGCAAGGAACTGTTGTCGTACCACATCAAGGACGAGTCAGTGGCCGAGCGTATCGCCCAGACCCTGAACTCGCGCTACCCCTCGCACAACTATCCCATATTGTTGGAGGAGGCGCGGCGCATCGGCCTGGAGGCAGCCCCCATGGACCGTCAGACCAACGATCTGCTTCTGGACCTGAACCAGACCTATTCGGAGATGGGCCAGCGGGCCACCACGGATTACAGCGAGATAAAAGCCCACGGCAACGAGATCCTCAACATCCTGGAGGCACGCGGCCTGCAGATATTCTATCAGCAGGACAAGGACTGGTTCTATCGCACCGAGGAGAGACGCTGGATCAGCCTCAACGACGAGAGCCGCTGGCGACGGGTGGAGCCGGGGGAGAAGGGGATGAAGATAACCACCCTGCACATCGCCTGAGACTTTCTCTGGCAGACGTTGTCCGAATCAGGCATCCCTGATAGCCGGCCAGGGCGTCCGCCGATCAAAGCCTCGCCCGGCCGCAGCAGCCGTAGTGGCGACAACGGGCAGGGAGAACGGGGAGAATCGATGCCCTAAGATCATGCGATCGGTCCTCGGTGCTTTGTCAGGCAAAATCGTGTTGAAGAAAGGACGGTTATGCTCCTAAGGCTCAAACAGATATCCTGGGCCATGGTTCTGGTCTGGCTCATCGGACAGACGGCCTTCTGCCAGCAGGATCCCCTCACCGACCCAACAGGAGCCGGCCTCGGGACGGCTGGCTCCAATACCAGAGGACGCGGACACGGCCACCCAGCCTTCGGCAGTGTCTGAAGATGTATCAGAGGCTGTGCCGACGGACGACTCGACGGCTCTAAAGAAGACCTCGAAGGCAAGCGGCTTCAGGATATCGGACATCAAACTGGATAAGAACGGGCGGATATTCCTAGCCGCTACAGTGGTGATGATGGGAACGGTGTATCTGGCATACCAGTATTTCAAGAGGAATATCAAATGATTTCGGATTTTGGTAGGCGTCATATATCGACGAGCTCAATATGATATATAGCGACAGGCTCAAGCTCAATATGGTTTGGCGGTGTAGTATTTTGAGAGGCTCAATATGACGTGGCTGTGCCATATCTCGACTGGCCTAGGATGAATAGTAAAAGAAAGCCCCGATGCGGTCGCATCGGGGCTTTGCCAAAAAAAGACGACCAGCTCCTGGAATTGGGTTACCGGGTTGCCAAGTTTCCAGTTCTCCGATTCAATTGATAGAATGGGTTACCGAAAATTGGGGCACCGAATACCAACTACCAGGACTCCAGATTGGGGATACCGAGTTACCATGAAAAATACAGGTTCCAAGGATACCACCAGGTCAACTGGATCTGGCCGTCTTAATAATAATCTGACAAAGAACTATCTTCACATTGATATTATAACTCCCAATCACCTCTTTGTCAAGAGGTATTTTTACAAAAAAAATTTTTTTATGAATGACATCAGGCCATGGGAGATGTTGCAAAAAAGAATTCAAAGTTCTATAATAGCACTATGTCTTCGGACTTCCCCATAAAGCGACGGCGCACCCGTCGGGTGATGGTCGGCTCTCTGGCCATTGGAGGCGGCAGTCAGATCTCCATTCAGTCCATGACCAATACCGACACCCGGGATGTCAGAGCCACTATGGCCCAGATAAGGCTCCTGGCCAAGGCTGGGTGCGAGGTGGTGCGCCTGGCAGTGCCCGATATGGAGGCGGTCAGGGCTTTCGGCCAGATTCGATCCATGACGGTCATGCCGCTGGTGGCCGATATCCACTTCGATTATCGGCTGGCCCTGGCCGTCCTCAAAGCCGGCGCCGATAAATTGAGGATAAATCCGGGCAACATCGGCTCTCAAACCAAAGTGGTCGAGGTGGCCCGGGCCGCCAGCGACAGGAGGGTTCCCATTCGCATTGGAGTAAACGCCGGATCCTTGGAGAAGAGATTATTGGCCAAGTACCGAAAGCCCACGGCCGAGGCCATGGTGGAGAGCGCCCTGGGACACATATCGCTTTTGGAGAGGGCGGGCTTCCATGATATTGTGGTGTCGCTCAAGGGTTCGGATGTACTCACCACCATCGAGGCCTATCGCCTCTTCTCTAGGCGAACCTTATATCCACTGCACTTGGGAGTAACCGAGGCCGGCACAGTTTTTTCGGGCGCGGTCCGTTCGGCGGTGGGCATCGGCACCCTGCTGGCCGAGGGCATCGGGGACACGGTGCGCGTCTCCCTGTCCGGGCCGCCGGCCGAGGAGGTGAGGACGGCCAAGATCATCCTTCAGTGTCTCGGCCTGCGGAGGTTCGGCCCAACCGTCATCGCCTGCCCCACCTGCGGCCGCTGCCGTCTGGATGTGGCCGACATCGCCCAGAGGGTGGAGCAGGAGATAATGCTCTTCAACTGTCCTCTAACGGTGGCGGTGATGGGCTGCGCCGTCAACGGGCCGGGGGAGGCCAGGGAGGCCGATCTGGGCATTGCCGGCGGCAACCACGAGGGTCTGCTGTTTGTGAAAGGGAAGATTGTCGATCGGGTGCCGGAGGCAGAGATCGTCGAAAGGCTGGTGGCCGAGTTCAGGCGTCTCTCCGGAACTTTTCTGAGGGAATAATAATACAGCGGAGGATATATGGCGTCACGCAGGAAGACCGTCTTTATTGTCTTGGCGGCCATCGTCGGATTTTTCTTCCTGGTCGTCTTGTCGGTGTCTTTGGCCTTATCGCTGCCGGGCGGGGAGAGCGCCGGCTGGGGGCCGGGGGTGGGCCTGGTGGAAGTCTCCGGGCCCATCGTCTCCTCAGAGGAGACGGTGAAGGCCATCGACCGATATCGGGATAACAAATCGGTGAAGGCCATCGTGCTGCGGGTGGACAGCCCGGGCGGCGGGGTGGCCGCCTCCCAGGAGATATATCAGGCGATTATGAAAGCCCGTCAAGAAAAACCAGTGGTGTGTTCCCTGGGGGAGGTGGCGGCCTCGGGCGGCTACTACATCGCCAGCGCCTGCGACACCATCGTCGCCAACCCCGGATCGCTCACCGGCTCCATCGGGGTCATCATGGAGTTCCTGACGGCCGAGGAGCTCATCAAGAAGGTGGGGCTGCGCTTCGAGGTGGTCAAGGCCGGCGAGGTGAAAGACGTCGGCTCCTTCACCCGAAGGATGACGCCGGCAGAGCGCGCTATGCTCCAGGCCATGTTGGACGATGTCCACCTTCAATTCATAGAGGCGGTGGCCGAGGGCCGGGGGATGGAGCCGGAGGCCATTGTCCCCTATGCCGACGGCCGGGTGTTCACCGGAAGGCAGGCCATGGCCATTGGATTGGTGGATACCCTGGGCACCCTGGACGATGCCATCTCCATAGCCGGAAGAATGGGGGGGCTGAAGGAACGGCCCCGGGTGATCCGGGAGAGGAGGAAGAAGAGAAGCCTTTACGATCTGCTTTTCGAATTCGGGGAGACGGCCTCCCCTTTGAATCCGGGGAGGGTGGGTTTGAAATATCAATGGCGTTAAAGCCAGGACCTTCTTCCTTGACAGGGAGAAGGAAAAATTGATAAAATATATACGGTAGAGGCGGCTTAGCCAAGTGGTAAGGCGACGGTCTGCAAAACCGTTATTCAGCGGTTCGAACCCGCTAGCCGCCTCCATCTACCTCTCAGGGAGACACAGGGTCACAAAGCCTTTTCCAAGTTTATCAGCAATGTAGTGTCTTAGTGTCTTTGTAAGAGGAAAAGGCCGGGGTGGCGGAACTGGTAGACGCAAGGGACTTAAAATCCCTCGTTCCTCAAAGAACGTGTCGGTTCGATTCCGACCCTCGTCACCAAGCCAATCCCAGGATCGATATGTCGATAATAAAAAAGCCCTCCTCAATATGTGAGGAGGGCCTGCTGTTTTTCTTGGAGCGGGCGAAGGGATTCGCACCCTCGACTTCCACCTTGGCAAGGTGGCATTCTAGCTGCTGAATTACGCCCGCCTGACGTTAATTATAATATAAAAAAATGTCTAAGTCAAGCCCAAATTGTTTTTTCCTGGCGTTCCGGATGTCTTGAAAATCTTTAACTTTTCTGATAGAATATTTTGATTCTTGTCCGATAAATCTATTGGAGGAAATAGAAAATGCCTGAGATCCGGGTCAACGAACAACTCTGCAAGGGCTGCGAACTATGCACCACGGCCTGCCCTAAGCAGTGCATCGCCATGTCGGACCAATTCTCGGTCACCGGATACTATCCGGCCAAATTGGCCAAGCCGGACTGTTGTATCGGCTGCGGGCTGTGCGCCCAGATCTGTCCCGATCTGGCCATCGAAGTATATAAATAACCCTTATAAATTCCAAATTCAGAATTCCAGCATGGCTAATGCCTTCGGCACTTTGGATTTGGAATTTTAAAACAAGAACGGAGCTGAGTTATGGGTGAAAAGATCTTGATGAAGGGCAACGAGGCCCTGGCCGAGGGGGCCATCAGGGCCGGGTGTCGCTTCTTCGCCGGCTACCCCATCACCCCCCAGAACGAGGTGCCGGAGTACATGTCCTGGCGTCTGCCCGAGGAGGGGGGCACTTTCATTCAGGCCGAATCCGAGGTAGCGGCTATCAACATGATCTACGGGGCGGCGGCCACCGGAACCCGCTGCATGACTTCGTCCTCCAGTCCGGGCATCAGCCTAAAACAGGAGGGCATCTCCTACTGCGCCGGAGCCGATCTGCCCTTCTTCTATGCCAATATGGTCCGGGGCGGCCCTGGCCTGGGCAATATCGCGGCCTCCCAGGGCGACTACCATCAGGCGGTGAGGGGCGGCGGACACGGCGACTACCGGGTCTTGGTGCTGGCCCCCAATTCCGTGGACGAGATGGCCAATTTCCCCCACCTCTGCTACCAGTTGGCCTTCAAATATCGCATGCCCTCCATGATACTGGCCGACGGCATCCTGGGGCAGATGATGGAGCCAGTGGAATTCAAATACGCGAAGGTGGACCCGAAGACGCTCAAGGAGGCCGGCTGGGAATTGGGGATAGCCCGGGGCCGGGCCAAGCGCATCGTCCGCTCCTACGACCTGCGAGAGGGAGAGCTGGAGAAGATCAATATCGCCCGGCTCAAGAAGTATCGGGAGATAGAGGAGAAAGAGGTAATATTCGAGGCCAAGCAGTGCGAGGATGCCGACCTGGTGGTGGTGGCCTATGGCACTTCGTCCCGTATTGCCTGGGCTGCGGTCAAGGCGGCCAGGGACCAGGGCCTCAAGGTCGGCCTCTTCCGTCCCATCACCCTCTGGCCCTTCCCCAAAAAGCAGTTGTCGAAATTGGCCCAGCGGGCCAAACGGTTTCTGGTGGTGGAGATGAGCATGGGGCAGTTCGTCGAAGACGTGAGATTGGCTGTCTGCGGCCAGGTGGAGGTTGACCTCTATGCCCGTCCCGCCGGGATTCCCACCAGCGAAGAGGTCTTCGAGGCTCTCATGAAGTCCTATCGCTCTCTGCCGGCGAGAGATAGCAGCTCCAGCCGACCCCAGACTAAAGGACGGCCGGGAAGGCCACGTAAGTCCGCACCCCGAAAGCCGGGCCGGCCAGCCAAGAAAGCCAGGAAAGGAGGGAAGCGCTAGATGGAGAAGATCAATAAATGGCCGGCGGGTTTGGTGGAGATGCCCTTGCGCTATTGTCCGGGCTGCGGCCACGGCATCGTCCACCGTCTCATTGGTGAGTGTCTGGAGGAGCTGGGCATCAGGGAGCGGACGGTGGGTGTCGCTCCGGTGGGCTGTTCGGTCTTCGCCGACGACTATTTCAACTGCGATATGATCCAGGGGCCGCACGGACGCGGCCCGGCCATCGCCACCGGCATCAAACGATCCAAGCCCGAGTGCATCGTCTTCTCCTATCAGGGGGATGGAGACCTGGCCTCCATCGGCATGGCCGAGACCATCCATTCGGCCGCCAGATCCGAGAACATCACCATCATCTTCATCAACAATGCCATCTATGGGATGACCGGCGGCCAGATGGCGCCGACCACCCTCATCGGCCAGAGGGCCTCCACCTGTCCTCAGGGACGGGATCCCAAGGTCAACGGCTACCCCATCCGCATCTGCGAACTGCTGCAGTCGTTGGACGGCGCCGTCTATTTGGAACGGACCTCGGTCCATACCGCCCAGAACGTCATCAAGACCAAGCGGGCCATCAAGAAGGCATTCCAGAACCAGATCGAGGGCAAGGGCTTTTCCCTGGTGGAGGTGCTCTCGATGTGCCCCACCGGCTGGGAGACCACGCCGCTCAAGGCTCTGAAATATATCGAGGAGAAGATGATCCCGCTCTATCCCTTGGGGGTGTTCCGTTCTCCCGAGCAAACCGAGAAGAAGGAAGGAGGTGCCTGATGTATCAGGGGATTCGCATGTCTGGGTTTGGCGGCCAGGGGGTGATCTCGGCCGGGATATTGTTGGCCCAGGCCGGACTGCTGGAGGGCAAGAACGTCTCCTGGTTTCCTTCCTATGGCGCCGAGATGCGCGGCGGCACGGCCAATTGTTCGGTGGTGGTGGCCGATGAGGAGGTGGCCTCGCCCATCGTCTCCCAGCCGGATACCGCCATCGTGCTCAACGAGCCCAGCCTGGCCAAGTTCGAGCCGCTGGTTAAACCCGGCGGCCTGTTGATCGTCAATTCCTCTCTTATCAACACTAAGCCCAAGAGGACGGATATCAGAATAGTCTATGTCCCCTGCAACAAGATCGCCGAGGAGGTGGGCACGGTGAAGATCGCCAATATGGTGGCCCTGGGCGCCCTGGCCGGGTTGACCGGAGCCGTCTCCATAGATTCCTTGGCCCAGGCCCTGCCCAAGGTCTTCAAACGGGCCAAGCCTGAAATTTTGGAGCTGAACGTCCAGGCTCTGAGACGGGGAGCCGAGATCAAGAGCGCCGGATAGAAGGCCGGAGCCGTTCCTATAAAAAGAGGAAGGATTTATCCTTCCTCTTTTTTAGTGCCGCAAATTCTTCAATAGACGGCGGATGGAGATGACTTCTGGCAAACAGCCGCGCCACCAATGTTAGCGCCTGCCCTTGGGCTTATGCCCGCCCTTGTTCTCGGGTTTGCCCTGGGGTGGTTTTGGTGTAGCCTCCGGACCAACCGTGGCTTTCTTGTCCCAACGTTTCTCCTTCTCCCACTGTTTCCAATTCTTTTTGACTTCGGTGAATTTTAATTTGGCATGGCCCGGCGGCATCTGTCGCCAGCCCGGAGGGAGGTTCAACAGGGGATGAGGGACTGCTTTGAAATGCTTCCAGGGACCGGCAGCGGCGGCGGCTCGATACCAGCGGTTGTTATGGAACCGCCACCAGTAGCCCTGATAGAAGAATAGATCCCCGTCCAGATCCACTACGAAATAGACATAGGTGCCGGGAACGACGGCCATCACAGGGTCCGGGCCCACCCGGATCACGGGGAGCCCGATGTTGACATCGACGTCGGCCTGGGCCATCGCGGCGCCGAGGCCGGCCAACATCAGAAGGAGGATGAGAGTTCTCTTCATAATAAGTCGTCTCCTTTTCCTAAAAATTACAATATTTTTGGGGATCTGTCAATACTATTTTCGATCATATCATAGACTAAAAATTCTCTCTTCCTTTGGCCCCGGGGTGAAGTCCAGCCGGCCGAAGTGATTGACAATAGGGCGGTCTATCTGATAAATTTATCTGATGAACTTTCCCAACATACTCACCCTCTTCAGGGTGGCGGCCAGCCCAGCCCTGATGGTCCTGATGCTGATCGAGGATATCCACGCCCGGCTGGCGGCCCTGATCCTATTTGTCCTGGCCGCGCTCTCGGATCTATTCGACGGCCTGATAGCCAGACGTTATCATCAGGAGACCGGGTTCGGCCGTTTTATGGACCCCATCGCCGACAAACTCTTGATCTCCATGGCCCTGGTCTCCTTCGTGGCCTTGAGGATGGCAGCGGCCTGGGTGGTGCTGGTGATCATCGCCAGGGAATTTTTGATAATGGGTCTGCGGACTCTGGTGGCCTATCGCGGGGAGGTGATGGAGTCCAGTGGGCTGGCCAAGGCCAAAACCTTTCTCCAGGGGCTATCGGTGGCCTCCATCCTCTGTTGCGTCCTGGCGACGGATGCGGTCGAGGCCGGCTGGATGTCGCCGGGTTGGCTGTCCAGCCCCCAGGCCAGGGCGGCCGCCAGCGGCCTGCTCTATCTGGCCATGGCCATGACTTTGATATCGGGGCTCGATTATCTGTATAAAAGCCGCTGGCTGATATTGGGACTTTTCAAAGATAATTTCTAAAATCTATGGAACCGTTAGCCAAAATAATCGTCACCGGCTTCGGCATCGGATATTCCCGCTGGGCCCCGGGCACCTGTGGCAGCCTTTTGGCCCTGGTTTCGGCCTGGCTGGTTCCTCTTCCCGCCTGGTGGATTCTGCCGGCAGCCGCCCTGGGTGCCTTTGTCCTGGGAGTGCCGCTCTCGTTCTGGGCCGAGAAAAAATGGGGTACCGACCCACCGCGCCTAGTCTGGGACGAGATGGCGGGCCAATGGTTGGCTCTGTCCCTGCTGCCCAAGACGGCTGGTGTGTACCTGTTGTCCTTTCTGCTGTTCCGTTTTTTCGACATAGTCAAACCCTTAGGGGTGTTCCGAGTCCAAGAACTGCCCGGCGGCTGGGGGGTGATGCTGGACGACCTGGTGTGCGGGATATATTCCAATATAGGCCTGCAGTTGTTCCTCTTGGCTTTCTTCCAGCGATTGTCGCCGTTGGCCAGGCTGTGGAGCTGAGGCTATGACCAAGGCCGGGATATTGACCATCGGCAACGAGGTGCTCTACGGCCAGACCGTAAACGGCAATGCCGCTTTCTTGGGCCAAAAGCTGCAGTCCCTGGGATATGAAGTGGCCTGGCAGATGACGGTGGGCGACCGGCGGGCCGATATCTCCCGGGCGGTGCTTTGGGGAATGAAATATTGCCGGGTGGTTCTGACCACCGGCGGCCTGGGGCCGACCTCGGACGATGTCACCCGCCAGGCGGTGGCCGGCCTTTTCAAGCGCCGGCTGATATTGGATCCCGATGTTCTGGAGCAGATCCGGGACCGCTTTGCCTGCCGCGGACTGTCGATGCCGGCCTGCAACCGGAGACAGGCTTTGGTCCCGGCCGGGGCCGAAGTCCTGCCCAATCCCCAGGGGACGGCGCCCGGCCTGGTTTTCCGCCGGGGGCCCAAAACAGTCATCCTGCTGCCCGGGGTGCCGCGCGAGTTGGAGGCTATCTGGGAGCAGAGCCTGGCCCCGATGTTATCCCGAAGGTCAAAAGACAGGGTGTCCGTAGAGACGCTCCGCACCTTCGGCCTGTCCGAGTCGGCTTTGGCCGACAGGCTGCAGGATTTGGAGAAGACCCTGCCTCAGGGTTGTCTGGCCTATCTGCCGTCTTACCGGGGCGTAGATTTGAGGCTTACCTTAAAACATCGCCTGGCGGGCCGGGCGGAATCGGATTGCCGGGCAGCGGTCAGCCGGATAAAAAAAATTCTGGGACACAGGATATACGGCAGGGGCCGGGAGACCATGGAGGAGGTGGTGGGCCGGCTTCTCTCCGAGCGCCACTGGAAGATCTTCGTGGCTGAATCATGCAGCGGCGGGCTAGTGGCCGATCGGTTGACCGATGTTCCGGGCAGCTCCCAGTATTTTATCGGAGGCGTGGTGGCCTACAGCAACCGGCTCAAGACCAGCCTGCTGGGCGTAAGGCCCCAGACCCTGAAACAGCACGGCGCGGTCAGCCGGCAGACGGCGCAGGAGATGGCCCGGGGAGGCCTTCGCCGCTATGGAGGCGACCTCTGCTTGGCGGCCACCGGCATCGCCGGGCCGGGCGGGGCCGTGCCGGGCAAGCCGGTGGGTCTGGTATATTTGGCCGTGTCCGGGCACTATGGGGAGATGGTCCAGGAGAAGCGTTTCGTCGGCAGCCGGCGCACCGTCAAGGAGTGGGCGGCACAATCGGGCCTGGATATGATCCG
>FWPV01011413.1_pt1 | contig 14152 bp, 13 predicted proteins | sample 2228371 | NCBI WGS metagenome assembly FWPV01 (sample SAMEA103939776, study PRJEB20133) | metagenome
CTTCTTGGGAGGGGTTGATCCCGAAACGGGAGCGGTGATCGAAAAGGGACACCCGTTGGAAGGTCAGACGGTTGCCGGGCGCGTTCTGGTGTTCCCGTCCGGCAAAGGAAGTACCGTGGGTTCTTATGTGCTCTATCGCCTGGCACAGGCGGGGTTGGCGCCTGCGGCGATCCTCAACGCCTTGAGCGAGCCGATCGTGGCGGTGGGCGCGCTGATCGCCAACATCCCGATGCTCGATCAGGTGGATATCGCGGCGTTCGATACGGGTATGCGCGTGGAGCTTGACGGGGAGGTGATTCGCCTTGGGTGAACTCGTTTTTCTCAAGCTGGGCGGTTCTTTCATCACGGACAAGCTGCGTTACGAAACGCCACGCCTGGCGGTCATCGCGCGCGCGGCCAAGGAGATCGCTGCTGCGTTACAGGCCAGGCCGGATCTCGAGCTGGTGCTGGGCCACGGCAGTGGCTCGTTCGGACATTTCGCGGCAGACAAATACCGCGTGCACGAGGGCAATCTGACGGATTGGCGCGGCTATGCCGAGACCGGCGCAGCGGCTCAACGCCTCAATCGTCTCGTCACCGATACGCTCCTGTCAGAAGGGGTGCGCGCGGTTTCATTACAACCCTCGGCCTCGGCGCGCTGTCATAATGGTGACCTGGTTGAAATGGCGCTTGACCCGGTCGTGGAGTTGCTCAAGCGGGGAGCCGTGCCCTTGGTGTATGGCGATGTGGCGCTGGATAGCGTCAAGGGCTGCACGATCATCTCCACCGAGCAAATCTTTGCTTACCTGGCACGCGCTTTGCGGCCGCAACGCATTTTGATGGTGGGCGAGGTCGCAGGCGTTTATTCGGGCGACCCGCAACGCGATGCGATCGTGCGCTTGATCCCCGAGATCAATTCGCGTAATTACAAGGAGATCGAGCGCGCGCTTTCCGCGTCGTTTGGCGTGGATGTAACGGGCGGGATGCTCAGCAAGATTAGGATACTGTTCGAGTTGGTCACAGAACAGCCTAACCTGACGGTGCGCATCTTTACAGGTCGGCGCAACCGCCTGATCGAGCAGGTCCTGATCAATCCCGAGCTGTCGGAAGGAACCTTGCTGCGCTACTAGACGTCCATTCGACGATTGGGTTATAGAGATTGTAACGTTCGATCATTTCATTTAGGAATATAATGCTATGCCTACACTTGTTTTGTTTCTCTTGATTTTGGGATTGCTGATTTTTGCGCACGAGCTAGGCCATTTCGTGGTGGCCAAACTCTTTCGCGTGCGTGTGGAGGAGTTTGGCTTTGGCTATCCGCCGCGAATGCTCAAGCTCGGTACGTGGCAAGGGACGGTGTTGTCGTTGAATTGGCTGCCTCTCGGCGGGTTTGTGCGCATGTCTGAGGATGATCCCACCGTGGAAGGGGGGCTGGCCAGCAAAAGCTCTGTGGTGCGTGCGCTGGTGTATGTAGCGGGCGCGGGGATGAACGTCGTGCTGGCTATCACGCTTTTTGCCATTACCTTCATGATCGGATCTCCTGCCCCTACCGAGGGCCCCGGCGTGGGCATCTATGCGGTGGTGCCCGGCTCACCGGCGGCGGCCGCGGGGCTCAGGCCGGGTGATAACATTGTTTCTCTCAAGGGCGAGCCGGTTCAAAATGTCGAGCAGGCGGTTAAAACCATTAGCGCCAATTTGGGGCAGCCGATTGAGCTTGTCGTTCAGCGCAATCAGAAGCTGCTGGCCCCTGTGACGGTCGTCCCGCGCGTTGATCCTCCTGCGAATCAGGGCGCTTTGGGCGTCTCGCTAGGCCCGCCTTTGCAGTGGCGATCCTATCCCGTTTGGGAGGCGGTGCCGAGAGGTGTGCGCGCGTCGTATGTTTCAGTTTTGAGCATGTTCTCTTATATTCGCGCCGCGATTCGCAAGCAGGTGCCCTTTGAGGTAAGTGGTCCGGTGGGCATCTACCAGGCGACGGAGCAGGTCGCCAAAGCGGGGTTGACCCAGGTGCTCGAGTTCACGGCCTTTTTGAGCATCAACCTGTTTCTCGTCAACCTGTTGCCTTTACCGGCTTTGGACGGCGGCCGTCTGATTTTCGTGTTGCTCGAATGGGTGCGCGGAGGGCGCCGTGTGCCTCCCGAGAAAGAAGGCTATGTTCACTTTGTGGGGATGGCGCTTTTGATCGGCCTGATGGTCGTAGTGACTTATTTTGACATCTTGCGCATCTTCGGCAACTAGTGCGGAGCAAAATGGGTCATGCGGTGTAAACGTTGCGGGGCCGATGTACGATCTGGTCTGAGCGTCTGTCCCTCCTGCGGTTTTGATTTGGGCGAGAAGCGTCGCCTCAAGATTCGTTGCCACGCCTGCGGCAGCCGCGTGTTGAGCGGACCGTATCTATGCCCCATGTGTGGCCAAGTTTTGCGTGCCAACTGGCTGCCTGAGATCGCTCTAGGCGTGGTGTTGCTTTTGGTGGTTGCAGCGGCCGTTTGGGTCTGGCGACGCAGCGCGCTGGCCGCGAACGGTAGCTCTCGGACAGCTTATGTTGCGCAACAAATGCCGACCACGCCTGCGACGATCGTTTCGGCGACTGTCATCTCCGCAAGCTCGACGCCGACACCCAGTTTGACTGCGCAGCCCAGCGCGACAGCCACTCCTACACCGACGATGACCTGGACGCCGACGTTGACCAAGGTCCCATCCACCAACACGCCCATACCGACCCATACGTTGCTGCCAAGCGCCACGCCAACGCTAACCGCGTTCCCGCCAACGCAGGCCCCTACGCCAACCCAGACCAGGCCTCAACCCACAGCGACCGTCCAACCGACGACGCGGGTGCCGCAACCTACGTCCACGCCGACCCCTGCGCTGGCCTGGCCGGCCCCCAAATTGCTAAGCCCGGCGAATGAACAGAGATTCTTCGGGGATCCAAACGCGCAGATTTGGTTGACGTGGGAGCCTGTTGGCGTGTTGGGCAAGGATGAATGGTATTCGGTGAGCGTGCGCTACTTTGCCAATGGTGTGGTGAATTACACCGGTTCTTGGGAGAAGGACGCGCGTTGGATGCTGCCCGGCACGCTGTTTATGAAATACGATCCTGCGCGCCCCGGCTTTCAGTGGGATGTAACCGTTATGAAACAGACGAGCACCAAGCCGGACGGCAGTCGGGAGGGCGTGCCCACAAGCCAGACTAGCGAGACGCGCACGTTCTATTGGCACTGAGCCGTTCGGCAACTAGTTCTACTTGTGCTAGAATATGGGATGTGAAACAAGGGTGTGATGGCCGGTATTGAAGATTTGCACCCGATGGGTTTAGTTGTCACTCGTGTTTTTTCAGACCGAGGAGTGTAGTATGTCCTCAGATTTCGAGTTCGCGCTGCGCGAGCTGGCCAAACGTGACGTCCCCGTGACGAGTCGCCTGCTGGGCAATCTTTCTAACCCTGACCGCGCCGAGGTAGAAGCCTTTGTCGCTTGGCTGGGGCAGCTCGAGTTGGATCGCAAACGCGAGATCTTGCTGCGCATGGTCGAGGTGGCAGAGGATGATTTTGCGATGGACTTTGTTGCCCTCTTTCGCCGTTGTCTCAATGATAGCGATGCCATCGTGCGGCGTCATGCCATCGAGGGCCTTTGGGAGGATGAGAGCGCCAGCCTTGTGGAGCCTTTGATCAAAATGCTCGCCACCGACCCCGATGTCGCCGTGCGCGCGGCGGCGGCAACTGCCCTGGGACGGTTCGTGTTTTTGGCCGAGTGTGACGAGCTGGATCAGCGACGCGGGAACATGGTCCGCGCGGCCCTGGAGCGCACGATCGCCGATACGTCCGAGGATCACGCCGTAGTACGGCGGGCGGTGGAGGCGATTGCCTTTATCAACGACAAGCAAGTGCGCCGCATTATCGACTGGGCCTATGCCAGCGAGGACCCCGCCATGCGTGAAAGCGCTATTTTCGCGATGGGTCGCAGCGCGGATCCTTTTTGGGCCGAGACCGTGCTCGCCGAGCTTGATGACACGTCGCCCTCGATGCGCTACGAGGCCGCACGCGCCTGCGGAGAGATGCAGCTGAAACGCGCAGTGGATCGGTTGATCCAACTGGCGATGGACCCCGATCGCGAGGTACAGGCCGTAGCGGTATGGGCCTTGGGGCAAATCGGGGGCAAACGTGCTCGCCAGGCTCTGGAGCAGTGGGCTGAGAGCGATGATGAGGTATTGGCAGTAGAGGCCAGCGAAGCCTTGGAGGAGCTCCAGTTTTCCGGGCGTCCCATGGACCTTTTTGTTTACGAGGCGGACGAGGCCACGTTGTTTGATGAGGATGACGAAGACGAGGATGATGAGGAAGATCTGTCCGACTCGGATGATGAAGAGTGGGATGATGAGGGTTTGATCGACCTAGATGAGTAACTCGACGTATGGGCGCTGATCAGACGGAGATAGTCCGTATGGCACCGGACGCGCATGAACAGAGCATCATGAAACGTTTCCATGCCGTGGTGCATGGCCGTGTCCAAGGCGTGAACTTTCGCCGTTGCACGTGTGACGAGGCGGAAGCGTTGGGCGTTGTGGGTTATGTGCGCAACCGCTGGGATCGCAGCGTAGAGGTAGTCGCCGAAGGCCCGGAGGGGGCTTTGAAGAGGTTGCTGGCCTGGCTGCACGTCGGGCCGAGCCTGGCGCACGTTACGAGAGTGGATGTGCAATGGCAGCACCCTACAGGTGAATTCCAGGAATTCGAGGTGCGTTTCTAGATGAGGCGCAATCCGGAGCGCACGGCCTGGATCGTCGTGTGGACGGCCTTTTTCACGTTTTGTTTTATCGTCGTAGCCGTGCCTTTGGCGGTGCGCCAATACTTATTGTACGCGCAAAACGTTCAAAAGGCCACCGTGGAATCGGTCGCCGGCACCGTAGTGGTGGAGCCCCCCGTAGGGAGAGGCCCCGCGCCCCTGAGCAAGGGGCAGAGCATGAAGGTACCCGAAGGCACCATCATTCGCCTCGACGACAAGTCGGAGGCGTTCGTCACGTTCTACGATCACAGTGTCATGCGTGTCTTTTCGGGTTCCACCCTGCGGCTGGAGCGCATGCGTTCTCCCCGTTACACATTCAGCCCGTTGCCCGCTATGGTGCATCTAACGCTACAGGGCGGACGCGTCAGCATCGGCACGGCGGCACTGCTCGGGGCGCCGCTCGATTTGCGCGTGATGACTTTGCACGGGCAAGCTGTTCTGGCTGCCGATGGGAGCTATGCCCTGGAGGTAAGCAATGCGCGTTCCGAGATCGCCGTGCATCGCGGCCATGCGACGGTCTCGGCCCAGGGGACAAATGTGGAGTTGAGCGCACGCCAGCGCACCGTGGTTGATCTCGGCTACCCGCCGCAGCCCGCTATGGGCATGGCGCGCAACCTCGTAGTGAACGGGGACTTTCGCGAACCGGTCAACGCGGCCTGGCGTATATTCAACGACCAAGGCACCGACGGCGGCGGCGTGGATGGGTATACCGCCCTGGTGGTGGATGAGGGCCGCAGGGCGGTGGCTTTCTATCGCATGGGCGGCCATGGTAACCACTGCGAGACGATCCTCGAGCAGACCTTTGACAAACCTTTGCCCGACCCTATCACCTCGCTCATCGTGCGTGCCACGGTCAAAGTGCGCTATCAAAGCCTTTCCGGTGGAGGCTATCTGAGTTCCGAATATCCCTTAATGATTCGCTTGACCTATCGCGATGTGTACGATAGCGAGGCCGAGTGGATTCAGGGCTTTTACTACGAGAACCCTGCTGGCACCCCCACAATGTACGGCCAGCAAATTCCTCATGATCGTTGGTATTTGTTCGAGTCCGGCAACCTGCTGGATACCCTCCCGATCCGCCCTTTCCGGCTGATGCGGCTGCGCGTGTATGCCTCTGGCTGGGACTATGAGAGCCTTATCTCGGATATTAGCCTGATTGTGGAATAGGCTGGGCGGGAAATGCTAGGGCGAGGCGCGCAGGGCGCGTAACTGCGCCACATAGATGCGTCGGATGGCGCGCATGATCTCCAAATACGGCTCGCTGGCGTAATCGGGATAAGTCCACGGCCAGGGGCGAAAATCTTTGTCTCGGTATGTCAAAGTGACTTCAGCGTAGATGCCCTGCCCGATGTAGATGCGATGCCCGTGATCCTTGGTTGTGGCCAACACCAACTTGGCCTCGGTGATGTAACCCGGATCCAAGTTGATGCGCCGTCGCCCGGCCTCGCTCCAGTGCTGTTCCAGCTCGTTGGTCAGCCGCTTGATCTCCGCGAGTTTGCCCGGATCGATCAGCTGCTCAAAGGCGAGGAACTGGCGTTCCAGACCGCTGCCGAATTCGGGCGTATAGTAATCGGTATGCGCGAAGGGCAAGCGCGCGCTGCGATAGTCCACCGGACCGAACTGGGCTATAAGAGCCTGCTCTGCAACCTCGAACAGCGCCGCTTGCCCCGTGAACATGGGCATGATCAGCTTGACGGGTTTGGGGGGATGAATCTCACCCACAGGGCGACCTCCTTTCGCGCCCGCCCTTTAGACGAGCGTCGCCTCTATAAGGGCATCATCGCCTGACGGGCGCCACTACGAACGGTTTGTAGCGCGTCCGCGAAAGCAACGCGCGGCGTTCACATCGCGTACACTTGGATCAGTCGCTTCTCGGCCTCCCCTTCGATGCGTGCCACGACCTCGACATAAGGGCCGATGGTGGAGTTGGTTAACTTGCGCTTGAGCAGCTCATCCAGTTGAAAGATGCCCGCCGAGTTGTTCATCAGCACCTCAATGTGCACCGGTTTGGTTTCCCCCGCGCTGAGGAGCACCTGGTCAATGGCCGCCGCCGAGACCGAATGAATGTTGACCGAGCCGGCCTCAAACGGGATGCGAGAGCGTCCCTTGGTCATATCCAGCGCGTCGGCCAGTTTGAGCACACTGGCCTCGGTGGTCAGGCATTGTTCATCGGCGCGATGCGCAGCTACGGCATGCAGGACCTCGGAGGTCATGATCACGCGTTGTTCGATGTCGTAAAAAGGTTCCAGCACTTCGCGTGCTTTGCGTTCGGCCAGGAAGAGGCTATATTCCTCGTGGTGGTGGCGATGGATGCTGATCCCCAGGTCGTGGAAGCAGGCCCCTAATACAACGATGATCTCGGCGTCGGAGACGGTCAGGCCATGATTTTTGACGACTCCCATCGGCACCTGTCCTGCGTCGAGCAGGCGTACCAGCTTCAGGCCAATGTTGGCTACGATGCGAATATGCACCTCGCCGTGATCGGTGATGCCGGAGCGATCCACGGCGTTGATATTGGCGCATTTCCATAGTTGGTGCAGCTCGCGATCCTGGTTGATCTTCTCGATCACCTGGGCGAGTTTTTCGTTGTGCCGCGTTGGCAAAGTAATAGGCATATTCTTGCGCTCCCAATCTCTGCCCACCCCGTGGAGGCTGAAAGCCGGGCCTGCTGGGGTAGGGTTGTTCTAGTCGAAACCCAACCGGCGGTCCCTGAGGCTGATGTAGCGCTGCCGGCCGATGACGAGGTGATCCAGCACCTCGATATCCAACAGCCTGCCTGCGCGCACGATCTGCTCGGTGACGCGCACGTCCTCAGGAGAGGGCGTCGGGTCGCCGCTGGGATGATTGTGGGCGATGATCACAGCCGGCATGTTATCCTTGACCGCGTCGCGAAAGACCTCGGCGGGTCGGATCATGCTGGCGTTGACGTTGCCGATGTATAGCTTGATCATGCGTTGCACGTAATGCTTGGTATCTAGGAGCAGCACGCATAGTTGTTCCTGTAGCTCGTGGCTCATCGCGGCCATGAGCAGGTTGGCCGCATCCTCCGGACTCTTGATCTGTGGGCGACCGTCGTCGGAATAAAGGATCGCGCGTCGCCCTAATTCGAAGGCCGCTTTAACCTGAGCGGCCTTGCCCAGGCCGATGCCCGACACGCGACATAGCTCTTGGACGCTGGCCTTGGCCAGGCCACCGAGGCCGTTGAAATGGGCCAAGAGCTTTTGCGCCAGGACAATGGCGTTTTCTTTCCTCGATCCGGTGCGCAGTGCGATGGCGATCAGCTCGGCATTCGAGAGCGCGCCTTCGCCATAGAGCGCAAGTCGTTCGCGCGGGCGCTCGTTTTCGGGCATCTCTTTGATGACAGGGTGATATTCGACGTGATCCATCGGATGGGTAAACCTCCGCGGGCGGCTACGTTCTCATGATACCGTGAACGGTCTCGTGTGGCAACAATTGCCGAATTGGACACAATTTGACCATTCGTGTATAATCGCAGTTCGCAAACACGCTAATAAGTCATGGGAGTTTGGCCAATATCAAATCCGCGCTCAAGCGTATTCGCCAGGATGAAAAGCGCCGCGCGCGCAACCGCATTATCCGTTCTCGCACACGCACTTTTGTGAGAAATGCCAAGCAAGCTATCGCCGAGGGAGATAGCGCCGAGGCGGTCAAGGCCGTTCAGCAGGCCATCAGCGCACTGGACAAGGCTGCGCAAAAGGGCGTCATTCATCGCAATAATGCCGCGCGCCGCAAGTCTCGGCTGATGAAACGTTTCAACGCTTTACAGAAACTCTAGCGATAAACCTCTTATCGCCTATCGGGCCGGCGGGCTATTCGGGAAATAGTCGTCCGCCAGGCCCGTTTTTCGTTTGGATTCAAGGCCGCGTTCTGAATAGCCTGCTATCACCCTCCGCATAGACTTGCTCAAAGAGATTGGCGTACCAGGCCAACCGATCGGCACGGATGCCGTACTTTTGCATCTCGTACGGGCCGACGTACAAAAGGGATGCGCCATATTTGTCCAGCGTGGTCAGCACTTGCTTTTCGTCCTCACCGGTATGGATGACCTCAAGATCGCGCATTCGCCTCCGAACTTCTGTGTCGTCACCACGCCATTGCACCTCGTGGCCCGGCCAACCCAATATGGTGGGCACCCCCGTCCAAGACGATAGGCGGTTATGATCGGCAACATAATCTTGGCCCACCCCCTCAACCAGCACATCCATTGGCCCCGCATTTGCCACAAGCCAACGATAGGCGCCATATTCGGCAGGGGATATATTAGCCAGGAAGGCCGTCCCATCGAGCGTGGCTTCTCCGCGGTAGCCTCCCGCTCGGGTATAAGCTGCGGCCAGGGGATAGTACAACGAGGCGCATACCAAGAGGCCGAGGAGGGCCAGCGCCCCAAACCGCCAGCCGCCCGCACGCCACATCCGCCAGGCGGCCAGCACCGCGCCCACGCCCAGCAGCACCCACGCCTGGTAGTAAACCTTGAACATTGTGTTCATGCGCGTGTCAAACAGGTCGCGCAAGTAATAGAACTCGGTCGCGTAGGTCAAGCCCACACCCACCGCCGAAAGGCCGAGCGAAAGCAAGAGCCCCGCGTCTCGTTCCACGTGCCAAGCGTGCCAGAGGACGGCTAAAAACGCGGTCAACAGCACGCTCTGCAAAAGTAACAACCATGGGCCGACCATAACAACCGAAACCAGCGCCAGCAGCGTCCTTCCCCAGCCGCCCAAGAGCAAAGTGCCCAGCCAGGGAATCAGCCACACAGCCGTCCAGATCCCCAAGAGGGTACGCCAACGCGCCGCGGGGCTATCTTGCCGCTGCAACCTGATCAGCCGCTCAAAGGCGTCCACCACGACGGGCAGCAACCAAACGCCAAGGCAAAGCAGATAGTGCGTGAGCCGCGTCTTGGTGTAGTGCACCAGGCCGATCCCTTGGGCTTGCGAGTTCAGCTTCAGGTAGAAGGGAAGGTAGAGGAGCAAACTACCGGCCACCATCCATAATCCGAGCGTTAGGCAATCTCTGACCCACACAGCTCGAGGTTGTGCGCCCTGGCTACGGCCAAGTGCAAAGGCTAGCCACGCGATGGCGAGGAACGTGGGCAGATCCCAGGTGTTCAAAAAGCCAAGCGCGCCCAAAACCCACGGGATCGCCCAACAGCGCCACTGACGCCACCAGGCATGCTCTCGCTGCATACGGCCCGTCATATAAAGCTCGACGGCCACGCCCAACGCCAGCAACATATACGGCAGCGACATCACATGGGGATGAAGGTCGCCCAAAATAAAACTAAAGGCGGGGAACTCGGTGATCACGGTGGGCAGCTTGCCCAAGAAGTTACGATCGCTGATGATGCGACTGGCACGCCACCACCACCAATTCCCATCGGGCAGCCAACTGCCACTTTGCGCAGCTTCTAAAAGGCCCGGCACGTCGAGCCACCGGTAAAAAGCCTGCGGGCCAATCCCAAGCGCCCAGGTTAGTTCGAACAGCCCCTCCAGGTTGCCCATCATAGCGATAGCGATTGCGCCGAGGAGGCCGAACGTGAGCGCATTTCTCGCGCCCGCGCGAACAGCGTGCAGGTCGAACAAATCGCGGAGCAAGCCGTAGCTCGCCGTGACCGTGAGCGCCAATGTGCTCGCCAACCCCAAATTATAGCCCACTCCGGATGGCAAGCCCGTCAGCCGCGTTACAACGGATACGATCAAATAGCCTAGGTAGTAGTAGCTGATCGGGAATCCCGCCAGCCATGGGTCGTCGGGCGGCATGCGCGGGCTACGCAGACAAGCGTTCAAGAAGGCGAAATCCATTGGCTCTTCGGTGTGGTTGATGGCGGGGTCGTAGGCTTTATGCAGGGCATAGAGCGTCAGGACTGACAGGAAAAGCAGCTCGACCGTGAGGATGTGAGGCCATTCGCACCGTAGGTACGCCGTCAATTCAGTTCGCTTGCGATACCACAGCAGGACGCTGGCCACTGCCAGCAGAAACGCCACACTCCACAGCGCGCCGACCGCGTTGGGGAGCGCGCCCAACATGCCGAGCAGCCAATATGCGTAGGATAGGAGCAACAATCCCAAGGCGCGCGCATAAGCGTAACCTTTGCCGGGGGAGTGACGAAACAACACAGCAAACAGCGGCCAGGTTAGCCAGCCTAATGTGGAGATTGCCAACCACCACGCTATCGTCGCTAACACGCCCCTTTTCCTCACCGGCAGGATTGCCGAGCCAAGACCCTGAAACCGCCCCGTTTGGGCTTGACCTTGGCCTCACTTTCGGGATAGAGTATACACACTCCGAGGGGCTGTTACCATTAGGGAAGTGCCCGGTTCTTGATCCGGGTTCTGCACAATCGGAGGATAATCTTGTTTCGTTCTGCATTAAAGGAGTGCCATGGCTCGACAAGAAGGCAAGGGAGACTTGATCCGCGCCGCGCTCGAAAGGCGCAATTTCGGGCCGGTGCCCTACGGTGAAATGCATTTCGATCCTGGTTTTGTGACCAAGTTCTATGGCCGCGACCGCGCATCTTTTACATGGCGCGACGAGGTCGAGCTTTCCTTGGCCGTGGGGCGCGGCTTGATCAAACCCTTCTGGTATGGCAGCATCTTTACCACGCCCGAAGGGGGCAGGGTGGAGACTCCCGAACAGGTCGAGACGATGATCGTGCGCGGTGGCTTGTGCATGGATGGCGTGACCCTGGAAGAGGCGCACGAGATGCGCGAGGCTATCGAGATCTGCAAGTGCGTAGGGCTGATCGCCGCTGTGCAGCTTGGCGCCACGCTTTGCTATGCCTGGCGAACGACCGGTTTTGAGAACCTAATGACGGCGTTCTATGCTGATCGCCCGTTTGCGGAATTGATCCTAGAACGCACGGAGCAACGGCAGCGTCACTGCGCCGAGGCCATCGCCGATCTGGGGTTCGAGGTCGTCATGTTCAGCGACGATATCTCCGGCAATATGGGGCTTTTCATCTCGCCGGATCTCTTTCGTGAGTTGATCATCCCCGGCTATCGCCGCATCTTGGAGCCGCTGATCCAGGCTGGCGTTAAGGTCATCTTCCATTCGGATGGCATCATCACCCCTGTTCTGGACGATATCATCGGCTGCGGCATCGCAGCCTACCAGTCCATCGAGTACGGCCTGAACGACCTGCGAACCATCATCGCCCGTTATGGCGATCGGCTGTCTCTATGGGGCAACGTCAATTGCGATGTGATCCACGCCGGCCCCGTCGAGGAGATACCCAGGCTTGTGAGGGAGTGTGTCGAGGCCGCTGCCGGCTTCCCCGGCTATGTGATGTCCACCGACAACTCGATCTTCGAGGACATCCCCGTCGAGCATTTTCGTATCTATCATCAAGCCTTGGCGGATTGTGGGGTGGCTGTAGAGCGCCTGGATTGAGCTCTTTTTGACGCCACCCCACCTATGAAGCGTTTAGCGCTTGATGCGGAAAGCTTTCATACCGGGGTAGTAAGCCACGTCGCCCAGCTCTTCTTCGATGCGTAGCAGACGGTTGTATTTGGCAATACGGTCGCTGCGGCAAGGCGCGCCCGTCTTGATTTGGCCGGTATTGAGCGCCACGACGATATCCGCAATGGTGGAATCTTCTGTCTCGCCGGAACGATGCGAGACGACACTGGTCCATCCCGCGCGGTGCGCCATCTCGACGGCAGCGATGGCCTCGGTCAACGTGCCGATCTGGTTAACCTTGCACAGGAGTGCAGTAGCCGCTTTGCTTTCGATAGCCTTTTGCACGCGCTCGACGTTAGTGACGAGCAGGTCATCGCCCACGATCTGCACCTTATGACCTACGGCTTGCACAAGCTTGGTCCAGCCATCCCAGTCGTCCTCGGCCATACCGTCTTCGAGGGAGATGATCGGGTACTTGTTGACCCACTCGGTATAGAACGCCACCATCTCGTCGCTGGTTAGGGTGCGCCCCTCGCGCGTCAGCTTGTATTTGCCGTCCTCGTAAAACTCGCTGGCGGCGGGGTCTAGTGCGATGTAAACGTCCTCACCCGCGCGATAGCCGGCCTTTTCGATCGCTTCCAAGATGACCTCGATGGCCATGGCGTTCGAGCTGAGCGAAGGCGCAAAACCACCCTCGTCGCCCACGTTGGTGTTGAGGCCCTTGTTCGCGAGCACCTTCTTGAGGCTTTGGTAGATCTCGGAGCACCAGCGCAGGCACTCGCCAAAGGAGGGCGCCCCCACGGGCATGATCATGAATTCCTGCAGGTCGGTGCTGTTGGATGCGTGCTTGCCGCCGTTGAGGATATTCATCATCGGCACGGGCAACGTACGCGCGCTGACACCGCCGATGTACCGATAAAGGGGCAGCCCCAACGCATCGGCAGCCGCCTTGGCGACGGCGAGCGACACGCCCAAGATGGCGTTCGCGCCCAGCTTGCTCTTGTTGGGCGTGCCGTCCAGCTTGCACATGAACTCATCGATGGCTACCTGATCGAGGGCATCCATGCCGATGAGGTCGGGGGCGATCACCTCGTTGACATTTTCCACGGCCTTGAGCACGCCTTTGCCACCGTAGCGTTTGGCGTCGCCGTCGCGCAGCTCGACGGCCTCGTGGGCACCCGTCGAGGCTCCCGAGGGAACGGCTGCCGTGCCCACAGCGCCGCAGGCCAGCGTGACGTCCACTTCGATGGTGGGGTTACCGCGTGAATCTAGGATTTCGCGCGCGACAATATCGTTAATTAGCGTCATGGTACAAACTCCTTTCAATTATGGGCAGGCGCGCCGGCCCACCTCTATGGAATAAAGTTACTTGAGGATCAAGCGCATATCCACGGCAACGGCGCCCTCGCCTTTGGCGCGCACGAGCAACGGGTTGATGTCGAGCTCGGCGATCTCCGGAAAGTCGGTCGCCAACTGCGAGATGCGCAGGATGGTATCGGTGATGGCATCAATATCCGCGGGGGCCTGGCCGCGCACGCCCGCCAATAACTTGTAAGCGCGGATGGCCTCGATCATCTGTCGAGCCTGCGCCCGCGACATGGGAGCCACGCGGAAAGTTACATCTTTGAGCACCTCGACGTAGATGCCACCCAGCCCGAACATGACCAGCGGGCCAAATTGCGGGTCGCGGCTGACGCCGATGATCACCTCACGCGCGTTCGTCACCATCTCTTGCACTTGCGCGCCCCAGATGGTGGCGTCGGGCTTGTGCGCCTTGGCACGTTCGATCAGAGTGTTGAACGCTTGCCGCACTTCCTGCTCGTTCTTGACGCCCACGATGATGCCGCCCACGTCCGACTTGTGCAGGATGTCAGGAGAAGCGATCTTCATCACCACGGGATAGCCGATCTCTCGACAGTAGGCCACAGCCTCGTCGGGCGTGGCTGCCACGCTTGAGCGCGGCGTGGTGATGCCATAGGCTTTGAGGATA
>FWPV01011415.1_pt1 | contig 14151 bp, 8 predicted proteins | sample 2228371 | NCBI WGS metagenome assembly FWPV01 (sample SAMEA103939776, study PRJEB20133) | metagenome
TGGACACAGATGAACGCGGATGGTTTGCACAATTTCGGCAATTTCGCGAAAGCGCCAGATCAGTCTGTCCCCATAGCCCATAGCCCCACAATCGTGGCGCAAGCTTTAGCTTGCCGCGTCTCCGCTCATGGAGACGCCCTCATCTTCCCCCTACCAAGAGAACCGCAGGCCGAATTGCAGCCTCCTCGCCGGTCCAGCCGTCGTGATCCGCCCGAAACTCGGATTCGTGCTCACACCCTGCCGGTTGGGAGAGAAGGACAAGTTCGGGTTGTTCGGATTCACATGGTTCAACGCGTTGAAAGCTTCCGCCCGGACTTCCGTCCGCACCCGCTCCCGCCAGCGGAACGTCTTGAACAGCGACAGGTTCATCGTGAACATCCCCGGTCCGCGCGTGTTCGGCAGGCTCCGCGCCACGTTGCCGATCGTCCAATCCGCCGGATTGCGGAAAGCGTCGGTGTTGAACCAGCGCAGCACGCCGCGCTCCTCGCCGTAAAGCGTCGGGTCGAACAGCACATCGGGCCAGTTAATGCCCGTCAAGTTGCTCGCCCCCCGCACCTCCAGAGGATCCCCAGTCTGCATCGTGGTGATCGAATTCAACTGCCAGCCCCGGATGATGCGCGCCTGCCAGCTCCTCGACCGCGATTTCTTCCAGAACGGCAGCTCGTACACGCTGCTGATCACCAGACGCTGCGAGATGTCGTTCGGATCCAGCCCCCGCTCCAGCCGCCGGTTGTACGCCCCGATGCGGAAGTCGCCGAGCGAGTTCGAACCGCCTCCCGCGTTCGACGTGCAATCGTTGATCAGCTTCGAATTGGTGTAAGAGACCATCGCGCTCAGTCCGTTCGAATACCGCCGCTGCACCGTAACCTGCAACGAATGGTATGTGCTCGAAGCGCCGTGGTTGGCGAAGGTCGTCACCGAAACGTAATCCGGCAGCGGCCTCAAACTTTGCGACCGGGAGATGGTGCTCGTGTTCAATGTTGTCCCCGGTATCTTGCCCGCGAAAGGATTCGGCACAGAGTTTTGCAGCGCGTTGCCGAGGACGAAATAATTTGGGTCTAACTGGTTAATGTTGTAATTGCCGCCGAACAGCTTGATGCCGCGATTGCCGGCATATCCGGCCGATACGGACCACTTCCTCGCCAGTACCCGGTCTATCGTGAAATTCCATTGCAACTGATAGGGCACGCGGTTGTTGGGATCTTGGAATCGCGTGCTCAACCCTCTATACGCACTTGGCCCTGCTGACGGTCCGGCCGGCTGTACGATCACGGGTGGACCTTCGCTGAAAAGAAAAGCCCTGAATGGGCCTCCGCCCGGAGCGGCGAAGGGAGTAGACGCGGAAAACCCCAGCGAATTCGACGCATCTCCCGACGTGTTGCCCGAGAGGTCGTTCAAATACAACACCCCGAATGCGCTTCTCACCGCCGTCTTATTGTCCTTCGTCAAAGCATAGGCGAATCCAAACCGCGGTCCCCAGTTGTTGTAATCCTGCTTGACGAAATGCCGCGGGCGGTCGATCCCGGCGTATTGCATCACGCCGCGCATGCCGGTCTGAGGGTTGATCAGGAACGGGTCGAAATTCGAATAGCGGTTGTGCCGTTCCACAGGTTCGGAGGAAAAGTCATACCGCAAGCCCAGGTTCAGCGTCAGCCGGGGCGTGACCTTCCAGTCGTCCTGCACGTAGCTCCCGTTCATCCAGGCGTGGAACGAGAACGCCGGGCGGATGTCCAAAGTGCCTCCACCCACCTCGCCCAAAAGAAACGACGCCATGCCAAAGCCCGTGCCCGCCGATTGCTGCGGGTTCGACGTCAGCGTCGCGGTGAAGCTGAACTGCCCCGACGCGTACCCGCGCGTGAGATAGTTCAGCCGCACCCACCGCTGGTCCGTGCCAATCTTAATCTGATGCGCCCCGCGAATGATGGTCAGGCTGTTGGTGAACTGCACGGTGTGCTGCGCCCGCTTGCCATAAGACGTCGAACCCGCGCCGAGCGAGAGATATCCGGCGATGTCCACCCGCGGAAAGAGATCCTGCGGGATCATCGGCGGAAAGCCGAGCTTTTGCGGCCAGTTGCCCCCCGCGCTGATTTGCCGGAAGTCCAGATGCTGCCGCGTCAGATTGCCGCGGAATTCATTCACCATGCGCGGCGTGAACACCCGCGTGTAGCTCACGATGAAGTTGTGATTGTCCCGCTTGTCGTTGCGCGCAAACAGCGCCGGATCCGCCGGTCCCATCCCATAGCCGCCGCCGCCCCGGTTGTTGCGGTTGCGCGAATAGCGGGCGAACATGCTGTCTTTCGGTCCGAACCGGTGGTCGATCTTGATGTTCATAGCGCCCTGCACCACCGGCGCCGGCGCCAGCGATAGGAAGTTGTTTGTGTTCGTGTAGATATTAATGGGCGGCACGTTGGGCTGCGGCATGAACTCCAATACCCGCACGGCTAACGGATCCCACCGGTTCCGCGGAATGACGTTTCCCGGAATCGGGTCCCGCACCCATCCGGAGCCGCTCGGGTTCGGGCGCGTGGTCGCAGGATCGAAGATCGGGATGAACTGCCCTAAGCCGTTCCGCGTCTCCGAGAAATCGCCTTGCCGCTCCCTCGGCGGCGGCACCGTGCCGCGGTTCAAACTGCCGGTCTTGTGCCGCCACTGCTCGTAGCCCACATAGAAAAACGTCTTGCCCGAGCCGCGGTACAATTTCGGCAAAATCACCGGCCCCCCCAGCGTAAACCCGTATTGGTTATAACGCAGCATCGGATTGTACCGCCCCGTCACCGGGTCTTTGTCCACGGCGAAGAAGTTCCGCGCGTCGAAAAAGTCGTTCCGCACGAATTCGTACACGGAGCCGTTCAGCCGGTTCGAGCCGGACTTCGTGACCACGTTGATTACGCCGCCGCTCGATTGCCCGTACTCCGCCTTAAGCCCGTTCGTCTCCACTTTGAACTCGCGCACGGCGTCCGCCTGCGGCACCACGGAGATCTCCCCGTGCACGGGCACTGTATTCACGCCTCCGTCGAGCATGATCTGATTGCCGTACACCGGTCCGCCGTTGATCCGCATCTGCGAAAAGCCTTGGTTGGTGATCTCGGCGAATCCGTCGGCGTCGCGGTCGATCGGCTGCACGCCCGCCACAAGCTGCACCAGGCTAAAGACATGCCGCCCGTTCAAGGGCAGTTGTTCGATGCGCTCCTGCTCCACCACCGCGCCGAGCGCTGAGTCCTCGATATCAATGCGCGGCACTTCCGCGGTGACCGTCACCGTTTCCGTCACCGTACCGAGTTCCAGTACAATATCGAGCCGCATCCGCTGATTCACTTCCAGCAAAATGTTCTTGCGGACGAACTGCTTGAAGCCCTGCGCCGTCGCCGTCAGTTCGACCACGCCGATGGGGATCGCGGGAATAGCGTACGTTCCGTCCTCCGAGCTCCGCGCGCGGTACGTCTGCCCCGTGTCCACCTTCCGGACCACAATTTCGACGTTCGGCACACGCGCGCCGCCCGCATCCGTCACCGTCCCGGTTATGCCGGCATTCGGCGTCTGCGCGACGAGCGGAAGCGCCGCCGCAATGGCGAACGTTAGAACGCCGCATATCGTGAAGCCGCGCCGTGACATATCAATGCACTCTCCTTCCTGCCGGAAGCGCCTGCTGCCAGCGCTTCCAAGCGAACCCATTCTACACCCACCCCCAGCCTCTGAACTCCACCCCGCCTCGGTTTGCCTCGTCCGCGGGGCCACAAATGCTCTTCACAGATTTTTTTCGTTTCCGCGTTGAACAATATTTCCCGCGTTTACAGCTACTTCCAGAAATAGCCCCGCTCGCGGCGCGCGGTTCCTTTGACGCTTCCCTGTATCCTGAAGATGAACGGTTCGGCGACCCGCCGTGGGGGGCGCCGGACGGCGGAGCTCCGGCAGTCCTAGGCACCTGCCGGCACGCAGAAAACCACGGCCTAACCGGTCGAGCGACCACCGGTCCCTGTAGAAGCCGGCGGGGGTGATCAAGCCGGTTTTTTCGGGAGGCCTCCCAACAAAAAGCAAGCAAACAACGAACCACCTCGAGTCCATTCTCCAACCCGACCGTCTGCCCAGGGCGCTATCATAGTGGTCTGCCCCCGCTGTCATGACCAAAGCTCTCATTTTCGACCTGGGCAATGTCCTCGTCCCTTTCGATTTCGCCCGCGGCTACGCCGAACTGCAATCCTATTGCGCTTTGGATCCCTCCGAAATCCGGCGCCGCATCAGCGAACGCCGCCTCGCCCAACGCTACGAATCGGGCGAAGTCGACTCCGCCACCTTCCACCGCGAAATGGAGCAACTCCTGGAGGCGAGCATCCCGTACCCCGAATTCTGCCGCATTTGGAACAGCGTCTTTTATCCGGTGACTCTCTTCGCCGATGAGATGATCGCCGCGCTCGCCGCCCGCTATCCCCTCATCCTCTTGTCCAACACCAATCCCATCCACTTCTCTATGCTCAGCGAGCGGTACCCCATCTTCCGCCACTTCCACGAGTTGGTCCTGTCCTACGAAGTAGGCGCCATGAAGCCCGCCGCCGCGATGTACGAGGAGGCGCTCCGCCGGGCGCGCTGCCGTCCGGAAGAGTGCTTCTACACCGACGACATCGCCGAGTATGTCGAAGCCGCGCGCCGCCACGGCATCGACGCCGTTCAGTTCCACTCCGCCGCGCAGATCGAACAAGAGCTCAAAACGCGGGGGGTCGCGTGGGACGGCCTCAACTGACGACGCATCACCCTTTCGGGGCATTGCCAGTTTGCCTCCCTGCGGCGATAATAGAGATGTGGGGAGTAATGCTGGTTCGGCGGCCGGCCGCCACCCAGGAGAATAATCTGTGAAACGTACCGGATCCGACGAATCCCTCCGGTGTTCCTTCTGCCATAAAAGCCAAGACGTTGTCGGTAAGCTGATCTCGTCGCCGAGCGAGTACCCGCGCGCCTATATCTGCGACGAATGCATCGCTGTCTGCAACTCGATTCTCGAAGACGACCGCGCCGAGAGGAGCCAGATCGGTCCCAACCGCCTTCCTAAGCCGCTCGAGCTGAAAGAATACTTGGACCAGTACGTCATCGGACAGGAAGCCACCAAGAAGAAACTCGCCGTCGCCGTTTATAACCACTACAAGCGGGTTCAGATGAACCGGCAGCGAACCGGCGATGTCGAACTCGCCAAATCCAACATCCTCCTCATCGGTCCCACGGGCACCGGCAAGACCCTTCTCGCTCAAACCCTCGCCCGCATTTTGGACGTGCCGTTCGCCATCGTCGACGCCACAACCCTCACCGAAGCCGGCTACGTCGGCGAGGACGTCGAGAACATCATCCTCCGCCTGCTTCAGAACGCCGATTGGGATGTGCAACGCTGCCAGCAAGGCATCATCTATATAGACGAGATCGATAAGATCGGCAGAAAAGACGAAAACCCCTCCATCACCCGGGATGTTTCGGGTGAAGGCGTTCAGCAGGCGCTCTTGAAGATCCTGGAAGGCACCATCGCCAACGTTCCCCCGCAGGGCGGAAGAAAACACCCGCACCAGGAGTTCACCCCGGTCGACACATCCAACATTCTTTTCATCTGCGGCGGAGCGTTCGTGGGGCTCGAGAAGACCATCGCCCGGCGCATCGGACATAAGTCCATGGGGTTCCTCTCCGAAGAGGAGCGCAAAAGCGACGGCGCCCGCCGGCACGCCACCGTCAACCGCCGGGACACCAACCTGCTCGAGCAGGTGCAGCCCATCGACCTGATCAAGTTCGGCTTCATCCCGGAGTTCATCGGGCGGCTCCCGGTGGTAGGCGTCTTGGAAGACCTGAGCAAGGAAGCTCTGGTTCAGATCCTCACCAAGCCCAAGAATTCCATCGTCCGCCAGTACCAGCGGCTGTTTGAGTTCGAAAATGTTAAACTGAAATTTAGCGACGACGCGCTGGATGCGGTTGCGACGCTCGCCATGGAGCGGAAGGTGGGAGCGCGTGGTCTGCGGATGATTCTTGAAGACCTGATGCTGGATCTCATGTACTATCTCCCGTCCTACAAGAAGGTTCGGGAATTCGTCGTGACCAAGGAGATGGTGCTGAACCAGAAGATCAACATGGCGCTGCTCGAAAAGGCTGGTTAGTCCGCCGCCGGTTCCCCGCCCGGTTCCCGGCTTCCGGGTTGGGAGGCGGCGCAAGGGGGTGGGGAAAGTTTTTGAAGGACAGCCAGGCTGTCGCAAAATCCAACCGGGGTTATTAGCAAACCAAGTGTGAGGCCGGCGCGGGAGCCGGTCCGGTCAAATCCATGCTGACATCGAAAGAAAAATCCGACACAAAACGCCTGCCGATGATGCCCATCCGGGACGTCGTCATTTTCCCCCACATGATGACGCCCTTCGTCGTCGGGCGGGAGTCGAGCGTGCGCGCCCTCGAGGATGCCCTCGCCGGCGACCGCAAGATTTTCCTTGCGACCCAGCATGACGCCACAGTCGATGAGCCGCGCCCCGACGAAATTTATCAGGTCGGCACTGTGGCTGACATCCTTCAAAGCCTCCGCCTCCCGGACGGAAACATCAAAGTCCTCGTCGAAGGCGTCGAACGCGGCAAGATCGTCTCGGTGAGCGACGACGAAGGTTTCTTCCGCGCTGTCGTGCGCACCGTCTCCTACCGGGTGGAGAAGGGACCTCAACTCGACGCCCTCATCGCCCGGGTGACCTCGCTGTTCGAACAGTACGTCAAGCTCAGCCAGAACCTGAACTACGAGAGCATGATCGCCGCCGTGCGCGTGGACGACCCCGGCAAGCTCTCTGACACCATCGGCGCCAACCTTCAGCTTACGATCGAAGAAAAACAGGAACTGCTCGAGATCTTCGACCCCATCGAACGACTCACCCGCGTGGGCGAGATGCTCGACATCGAAATTGAAAAGTTGAACGTCGACCGCAGCATCCAGGGACGCGTCAAGCGCCAGATGGAGCGCGCCCAGAAAGAGTATTACCTCAACGAGAAGATCAAAGCCATCCAAAAGGAGCTCGGGCGCGGCGAAAAGAGCGAAATCGACGAACTGAAGAAAAAAATCGAAGCCGCCGGCATGACCAAGGACGCCTACGAAAAAGCCATGGCGGAACTCAAGCGGCTCGAAAACATGCCGCCCATGTCGGCTGAATCCACCGTGTCCCGCAACTACCTCGAGTGGATGCTGGCCATGCCTTGGAAAAAACGCTCCAAGGAGATCCGGGACCTCCGCTACGCCAAGGAAGTCCTCGAAGCCGACCATTACGGGCTCGAAAAGATCAAAGAACGCATCCTCGAGTTCCTCGCCGTCCGCCGCTTGGTCAAGAACCCGCGCGGATCCATCCTCTGCTTCGTCGGACCTCCCGGCGTCGGTAAGACGTCCCTCGGCATGTCGATTGCCAAAGCCACGGGGCGCAAGTTCGTCCGGCTTTCGCTCGGCGGCGTCCGCGACGAAGCCGAAATCCGCGGTCACCGCCGCACTTACATCGGCGCGCTGCCCGGTCAGATCCTTCAAATGATGCGCAAGGCGGGCACCCGCAATCCGGTCTTCATGCTGGACGAAGTGGACAAAATGTCCACCGACTTCCGCGGCGATCCCTCGGCGGCGCTGCTCGAAGTGCTCGACCCCGAACAGAACTTCATGTTCATGGACCACTACTTGGATGTCGAGTACGATCTGAGCCAGGTGTTCTTCATCGCCACCGCGAACGTTTTGCACACCATTCCGCCCGCGCTTCAGGACCGCATGGAAGTGATCCGGCTTTCGGGTTACACCGAACTCGAAAAGCTCGAGATCGCCAAACGCTTCCTCGTCCCCAAACAGCGCAAGCAAACCGGCGTGACCGAATCCCATCTCGAGTTCACCGACGAGGGAATCATCGAGATTATCCGCAGCTACACCCGCGAAGCCGGCGTCAGAAACCTCGAGCGCGAAATCGGCAACATCTGCCGCAAGGTCGCTAGAATCGTCGTGGAAAGCCAGAGCGGACGCAAGAAGCCGGCCAAAATGATCGTTAAACCCGAAACAGTGGTCGAATTGCTCGGTCCGCAGAAGTTCCGGGATTTGCAGGCGGAAAAGAAGAACGAAATCGGCGCCACCATCGGCTTGGCTTGGACCGAAGTGGGCGGTCAGATCCTGTCCACCGAAGTCACCATCATGGAAGGACGCGGCAAGCTGACCTTAACCGGCAAATTGGGCGACGTAATGCAGGAATCCGCCCAGGCAGCCATGAGCTACATCCGGTCGCGCGCCCAAGCCCTCGGCTTGCCCCGCGATTTCTATAGGCATCTGGATATTCACGTGCACGTCCCCGAAGGCGCCATTCCGAAAGACGGCCCTTCGGCGGGCATCACCATCGCCACCTCCATTTGCAGCGCCCTGACGCAAATACCCGTCCGGGGCGACGTGGCGATGACCGGCGAAATTACTTTGCGCGGCAAAGTGTTAGCCATCGGCGGATTAAAGGAAAAGCTTCTCGCCGCGCACCGGCAGGGCATTTTTGAGGCCATCCTGCCCAAAGACAACGAAAAGGATTTGCCGGACATTCCGGAAGTGATCCGCAAGGATATGAAGCTGCATTTTGTCGAGCATATGGACGATGTATTAAAGTACGCCCTGGAGCGCCCCATTGGTTCGGCGCCCGCGGCGTTGCATCCGGCGCTCGAAGCAGCCATGAACCGGACGGCGGAAGAAAAGGTGACCCATTGATCTGGTCCCATGGAGGACGCATGCTTCCTTCGCTCGGCCACCCGGCCGGAGGAGTTTCCGCCGGGAAGCGTCGCGGAGGTCGCGTTCCTGGGCCGGAGCAATGTGGGCAAGTCGAGCCTGATTAACGCCTTGGCCGGACGGCCGCGCCTGGCGTACATCAGTTCGACTCCCGGCCGCACGCGGAGCATCAATTTCTACCGCGTCGGCGGGAAAGTGATCTTTGTAGACCTTCCCGGCTATGGTTACGCGCAGGTTTCAAAGGCGGAAGCAGCCCGCTGGAAACATCTGATTGAAGCGTACCTGCTCCACCGCCGGGAACTGGCGTTATGCATCCTCCTGCTGGATATCCGGCGCGGATGGATGGAAAAGGATCTGGAGCTCCGCCACTGGCTGGAGTTCCACAAACGGCGGCATGTGGTCGCCGTCACCAAGATAGATAAGGTCAAAAACCAGACCGAGCTTCGCCGCGGGTTGGAGGCGATCCGGCGCCAGGCGCCGGACGTCGAACTAGCGCCGTTTTCGGCCCTGACCGGTCAGGGAGTGAGGGAACTTTGGCAAACGATTTGGAAAAACGTGAAAGCACCGTAGACGCCCCCGTGGTGGACGCCCCGGAGACTGCGGCTGCGCAGAAACCGGCGGATTCGAAAGCCGCGGAAGCGAAAACCGAAGAGAAAGAGAACAAGAAGCAGGCGGAAGCCGCCCACGCTAGAAAGAAGCAGCCCGGCGCCAAAGGCGACGGCACCGGCGTCACCAAAAACGGCGTCACCACCGTCGACCTCGTTGAGCTTAAGGAGATGAGCATCCAAAAGCTCAACCAGATTGCTAAGGATTTGGGCGTCGTGGGCGCCGCCGGCATGCGCAAGCAGGAACTCATCTTCAAAATCCTTCAAGCGCAAGCCGAAAAGAGCGGGCTCATCTTCTCCGAAGGCGTGCTCGAATGCCTCCCCGACGGCTTCGGCTTCCTGCGCGCCCCGGAGTACAACTACTTGCCGGGACCCGATGACGTCTATGTCTCCCCGTCCCAAATCCGCCGCTTCGACCTGCGCACCGGCGACACGATTTCCGGGCAGATCCGCCCCCCTAAAGAGGGAGAGCGCTATTTCGCCCTCATTAAAGTCGACGCCATCAATTTCGAACCGCCTGAGGAAGCCCGCAACAAGATCTTCTTCGACAATTTGACGCCGCTCTATCCCCAGGAGCGGTTCAAGCTCGAAACCACCAAGGACAATTACTCCGGGCGCGTCATGGACCTGCTCACCCCGATCGGCAAGGGGCAGCGCGCCTTGATCGTCTCCCCGCCGCGCACCGGCAAGACGATGCTCCTGCAAAGCATCGCCAACTCCATCACCGCCAACCATCCCGACGTCACCCTCATCGTGCTCCTCATCGACGAGCGCCCCGAGGAAGTCACCGACATGCAGCGCTCCGTCCGGGGCGAGGTCATCAGCTCGACCTTCGACGAGCCGGCGGCGCGCCACGTTCAGGTCGCCGAGATGGTCATCGAAAAAGCCAAGCGCCTCGTCGAACACAAGCGCGACGTCGTCATCCTGCTCGACTCCATCACCCGCTTGGCTCGCGCCTACAACACCGTCGTTCCGCCTTCCGGCAAGGTGCTTTCCGGCGGCGTGGACTCCAACGCCTTGCAGCGCCCCAAGCGCTTCTTCGGCGCCGCCCGCAACATCGAAGAGGGCGGCTCGCTCACCATTGTCGCCACCGCCCTGATCGACACCGGCAGCCGCATGGACGACGTCATCTTCGAAGAGTTCAAAGGCACCGGTAATTGCGAAATCCACCTCGACCGCAAATTGGTCGATAAGCGCGTCTTCCCCGCCATCGACATCAACAAGAGCGGCACGCGCAAGGAAGAGCTGCTTATGCCGCGCGATGAGCTGAACCGCGTGTGGGTGCTGCGCAAGGTGCTCAGCCCCTTGTCGCCCGTCGAGCAGATGGAACTCCTGCTTGACAAGCTTTCCAAGACCCGCAACAACCAGGAATTCCTCGCCGCGATGAGCAGCTAGCCTTTACGGCTGCTGTTGGATCCATTCCACGTTGAACCGGGCGTGCTTGATCGACTTGCGCGCCGAACCCGCCGGCAGGTGGTTCAGAAAATAGCTGTAAGCGACATGGATGAAGCCGTCGCCCGTCTGAATCGCCGAAGGGTAGTGGAACGAGCCGGCGTCCTTTTCCCTCTTGTCCAGCTCGATGTGACGGCGCCATTTCCAGCTTTTGCCCTCGTCGTCGGAAAGCATGGCTACGAGCGAGTGCCGCCCCCGCTCGGTGTCGTTCGTCACCATCAGCCACATCCCGTTGCGCAGCCCGATCACCTCCACGCTGCTGCCCGGATTCGGTATGCCGGTGTCGCGCACAGCCGTCCACGTCGCTCCGTCGTCGCTTGATTCCGCGTACAGAACGCGCTTGGGCGGCGGTCCATTATCGCGCATGTACGCCGCAATGACGCCATCCCGCCGCCGGACCAGAGCCGGCTGCACGCCGCCTTCGCTCACCAGCGGCTCGCTCGTCGTCCACGTCGCTCCGCCGTCATCCGTGATGGCGATGAGCGAGAAGTTGTAGCCGTCTGAATACAGAGGGACCAGAATCCGCCCCGAAGGCAATTCGATGGGATGCGTCCGGGGCATCCAGCCCAGCCGCGAGAAATACTTGTCGCCCGCCCGTTCATAAGCGTGCTTCATCTCTTCGAACGCCCGCCCTTGACCGCCCGCTTTCACCCGGGGCTCAAGCGCCCGCCTCACCGTGGATTCGAAATTCCGGGGGATGAACAACAGGTTGTCGCTCCGGTCCCACCGCGGCGGGTCCTGCTTCCAGCCGCTTGCAGAAATGCGCATCTTCAGCAGCGCCGTTTCCCAGCGGTTGGCCAGAATGACGGGCCAAATCAGCCACAACCGGCGCCGCGAATCGGTGAACATCACCGGGTTGGTGTCCGGGAAATTTGGGGTGTCAGCCAGGGTAAAGCGCTTGCCCCACTGCTTCGCCCCGCGCCGGAGCCGCGCCGCTTCAATCTTCACATCGTCCGCCGTGCGTTCGCCTGACCCGTTGTACCAACACACAAACAGGTCGCCGTCCGGCAGCTCTACGAGGGACGGCGAATGATTGTGCCAGTGTTCCAACGGAAAAATGAGTTGCGATTCGAAAACCGGCTGAGCCCCCAATGCGGACCCAACCGTAAGGATTGCCAGCAGCCACAGCGCCATGCCCCCTAGTTTCTCAGAACCGCCTTCTCTTTTTCCTGCTCCATTTCGCTTCGTTTTTCCGCTTATCCAGATGAAGGGAGACCGCGCCAATGCGGTTCTATGGGTGGCTCGGCGTAATTCTCATTCGGGCCCTCCCGGCGCCCGGCGATTGGGAAACAGTTATGGCCCAGGGGAGGGCGCTTTTCCGGCAGGGTTACTACCAGGAAGCGATGGAGACCCTCCGCCAAGCCGTCATGATTTCGGAAGGATTCGACTCCTTAGACCTGCGCAAGACGATCGCCGTGGGCGAGTTGGCCGTGGCTGTGCAAGCCATCGGCCAACTGATTGAAGCCGAAAAGCTCTTCCTCCAAGCCCTGGCTGTTTGTGAGCGGTTACCCGACCCCGCCGCTGAGTGCCTCAGTCCGGTGCTCGGCGGACTCGCCTCCGTATACATCGACAGGCGGCAGTTCGCCAAGGCAGAACCGTTGCTCCGCCGCGCCGTGGCGCTGTTGGGAGCGGATGGAGACCTGTTCGTAGCCGCGCGCTTGCACCTGTATCTGGGCGCCTCGCTGTATTATCGTAAGCGGCCCGAGGAAGCCGAGGCGCAGCTCCGCCGCTCCTTGGAACTCACCGAGCGGGCGGGGAAGCTGTCGCCACGGCAACCAAGTCCCGAGCGATCGCCGAGCGCACCCTCGGCGCGGAGCACTTCCTCGCCGCGCAGGCGATGCTCCAATGCGCCGCCGTGCTGCGCCGCGCCGGGCGCGCCGGCGAAGCCCGCAAGCTCGAAAAGCGCGCCCGCGCGGCCCTCGCCCGCCACGACCGCGACAACCTCGTCGACCACACCATCGACTTCAGCACCCTCCGCCCCTAGTGCCACCGTGGCGCAAGCACTCTTGCTTGCAGCGCCCCCACTCGTGGGGGCGCACGTGGCCGCCTTGTTTGCCTGTGCAACTTCGGTTATTTTGGGGATCATGTCGGGCCAAATCTCGTTGAGCAGGCGCGCGGTCCTCGCGAGTCTCGGTGCGCCGGCGGTGGCGGCGGAGCTCCGGGCGGCCAGGGAACGGGGCGCCGAGGAATATCCGGAGGACGTAGCCGGATATCTCAAAAACCTATACGACCGCCGGAATCAACCCCTCGCCTTCCGGGAGGATTATCGCGGCGGCTTTCAGAAATGGCGGGAGAAAGCGCTTATCGAGCTCCATCTGAGGCTAGGCATGGGGAAGATCGCCGCCTCAGCATCCCATCACCGGCCGCTCGTAGAGCTTGGCGAGCCGGTTGAACGTGGCGGCTACACGCAGCAAAAAGGGATCATCGAGACCGAGCCGCAAGTCCGAATCCCCTTCTGGTTCCTCAAGCCGAAAGTCCGCGGGCCCTGGCCCTTGGGAATCTTCCCGCACGGCCACAGCGAGACCGGGCACGACACCTCAGCAGGGGTGTTCGCCACCGAAGCGCAAAAAAAGAGGGCCCTCGCCGAAGATCGGGACGTGGCGGTGCAGGCGGTGAAACTTGGCATCGCCGCCATTGCTCCCGCCGTGCGTGGTCTGTCCGCCCTGCGAGTCCCGGACTTCCATGAACGGCATGGAGGACGGGAGTGCCGGAGCAATGCGATACATTGCCTTCTCGCGGGGCGCACCACAATGGGCGAGCGGGTGTGGGACATCTCACGGTTCCTGGATTGGGCTGTCAAGCTTCCTGAGATTGACCCCAGCAGAATTGTTTGCATGGGGAATTCCGGCGGAGGGATGGTGACGATCTTCGCCGCCGCCTGCAACCACCGGATCACCGTGGCAGTCCCGAGTTGTTCATTTTCGCCCACCGTAAGCTCGGCGGGATACGTCTATCATTGCGATTGCAACGTAGTTCCGGGCATCATGGAGCTCGGTGGCCTCCCGCACGTGGCGGGTCTCATCGCGCCACGCTTCTTATTGACCGTGAACGGACGCAAAGACCGCCTGCACTCGGTTGCGGCCGTCGAATCCGCTGCCGCCGAAGTGCGCAAGATTTACCGGGCGTCCGGACATCCCGGCCATTACGAGCACCGTTGGGGACCGGAGGGCCATCGCTTCTACAAAGACCTGATGTGGCCATTTATCCAAAAAGCTTTTTCGCAACCCCGCGGATAGAGCCGGCTACGGAAAACAAGGCTCGACGTTTCAGTTCCCCCGCATTGCCGGGCTTCGCGGAAATTGGCGATTGCGTAGCCTGTTGCCATGAGCGGTTGCACACCGGGCTAAATGACAGTCGCGAGCCTGCGAGTTCTGG
>FWPV01011420.1_pt1 | contig 14147 bp, 9 predicted proteins | sample 2228371 | NCBI WGS metagenome assembly FWPV01 (sample SAMEA103939776, study PRJEB20133) | metagenome
ATTGGCTACAGCCATCAGAATGGAAAACATAGAAGCGGCGATACGCGGATCGGTCTTACTCATCGAAACCGCAAAATAGACCGTCTCATAGAAACCGAAAGCCAATCCAAACAAGATAACCAACGGCCAGACCATCCATGCCGCACTGGTAAATGCCAACGATAAAATTGCCACCAGAGAAAGGGCCATGGCTCGAATGACGGATTGATGGTGCCCCCAACGGTCGGTCAATCGCCCACCCGCCAGTGAACCCAGAACAACCCCTATGCCCCATACCGTGGTAACAAACCCAGCAGTAGCATAGGAAATGCCAAATTGATTTTGTAAAAATGGATTGACCAGTTGATTGGCACCATTGATGATGAGCGAGTACAACGCCCCTAACACCGCCAGCGAAATGACAGGCACTTTTGTAAAGGCCCGAAAAGCCCCCCAGGAAAATTGCTGTTCCGCCATGCGCGGCTTTTCTCGAATCTGGAACACCAGTGGGAGAGGAATCAACGAAAGGACTGCCAGACTGTAAAACGCTGCCGGCCAGCCAAGGTTCTCCACCAGCAACCCCAACAACGCCGAAATAGCCACCACCCCCAACGCCCTGCCGCCAACCATAAATCCCTGAATAGTCCCTTGCTCTTCCATTGGTATAGTATCCAAAGCATAACCATCGGTGCAGGTATCATACAAAGCCATTCCCAGCATCAAAACAAAAGCCAGCAGCGCGTAAAAACCATACTGGCTTCCCGGATTTATTTGGGGAACGATCAAAAGACAAACACTTTGGACAAGTAAGCCAATAATGATATAGGGTTTTCGATATCCCCAGCCGGCTAAATTAACTCTGTCACTCAACATCCCCAGGAAAATTTTTAAGACAAATGGAATCAACCCGATTGCTCCAACCAGTCCAATCTGGCTCATCGTCAAATTGAAACGAAGCAAATAAAGAGAGTTCAGGGCAGTAAAATAGCTGAGAATTGCCCCCTGTGCAAAATACAATAGCGCAAACATCGCATATCGGTTGAATCTAGACATTAAGTTCCTCACAGCGCAATTTGATTTAAAACCTGAAATGAGTATAGAATCGAGAAATCAATTCGTCAATCAAACATTGCGCACTTGTCAGAAAATCAAACTTAAAGTATAGTCAACATCGCAAGAAATATCCTGAAAAACTGTTACCTCATCGCTAACCATTATGGAAAACAATCGCGAATCATCCTCTTCCACAAGCTGGCTGGATCGCCCACTGCTTCAAGACATTCCACAAATTACCCCTTATTTTATTTTGATTGCCCTCCTGATCGGTCTGACATTATTCAGCCGATTTTATATTCTTGGCGAACGGGTGATGAGCCACGATGAAGTCAATCACGTTGTTCCTTCTTATGATCTCTCCATTGGAAAAGGCTACCGTCACGATCCAGTGACGCATGGTCCGGTTCAATTTCACTTAGTTGCGCTTTCTTACTTCCTTTTTGGTGCTAACGATTTTACCTCGCGCATCCCGGCTGCACTTTTTAGCGTCGCCACCGTGTTGTTTGTAACCTTTGGCTTTCGCCGTTATCTGGGCAAAATTGGTTCGCTCATCGGTGGTTACCTTTTCCTGATTTCCCCCTACCTGCTCTTCTACGGCCGCTATACCCGCAACGAAGCATTCGTAGCCCTCTACGCCGTCTTAACTCTCTTTGCCGTCCTGCGCTATCTTGAAAAGGGCGAGCGCAGCATGCTTTACCTGCTCACGGCAGTTACTGCGCTTCAATTTGCCACCAAAGAAACAGCCTACATTTACACCGCCCAATTGTTGATCTTTCTGGCTTTTCTGTTCATGGAACACATCGGCAAAGCCCGTTGGGAAAACCAACGGGCACGTCAGATGTTCATGACTCTTCTTTCAACCGCCTTGATTCTGCTGGTGTTTGTTGTCATCCTTGCCGGCTGGAATGCAATTGTCAACAAAAACGCCGTTGAAATTCAACAATCCCTGGGACAAACCTTCACCCCCATTCAGCTGATTGAACTGGGTGGCGTCATCCTCGCGCTGATTTTAGGGGTCGCGTCTGTGGTCATATTACTGCGTAACATTGGCTGGCAGGCTCTCAAGCAAGATCGCTCCTTCGACTTACTCGTGTTGACCGGTTCATTAATCCTGCCTTTATTGACCGCTTTTCCGGTAAAGATCATCGGTTCATTGCTGCGTCAAAACTGGAATCCGATTGATTATTCATCGGAAAGCCTCCTTCGCACCGGCATCTTTCTGATTCTGCTCACCGCGCTTGGAGTGGGCATTGGCCTCCTCTGGAAACCCAAACTCTGGTTGGTGAATTTTGCCATTTTCTACGGCATCTTCACTGTTTTTTACACCACATTCTTTACCAATGGCTTTGGGTTTTTTACCGGCATTGTCGGTTCGTTAGGTTACTGGCTGGAGCAGCAGGGCGTTCATCGGGGTGAACAGCCTTTCTATTACTACATCCTCATCCAGATGCCCATTTACGAATTTCTGGCAATGTTTGGAACATTGCTGGCCGTATACTTCGGTATCCGCTACAACCGCCTCTCATCCTTTTCAGGTGAGCGGCTTAGTGAGAACAGCGAGAATTACGATCAAACAACTTCAATCGAGGTAGAAGAAACGCCCCAATATATAGATGGAGTAGATGGGCAACCTCCTTCACCAGTCTTCCTTCAAGAAAGACCCTTACCCACCTTAGCACTCTTCCTTTTTTGGGCGTTGACATCTCTGGTTGCATATTCAATCGCCGGCGAGAAAATGCCCTGGCTGACCGTTCACATTGCCGTTCCCTTCCTGATTTCGGCGGCATGGGGCTTCGGCTACCTTATCGAAACCACCCCATGGCAAAAACTCAAAGGACATCATGCCTGGTTGGCGCTGATCCTTGTGCCGGTTGCCCTCACCAGTTTGGGGGGCGTGCTGGGCACATTACTCAGCCCTCAGCCGCCGTTTCAGGGCAACACCCTCGATCAACTCCAATCCACTTCCATATTCGTATTTTCCTTGCTGGCTTTTGGGCTTTCCATCTGGGGAATTTTACAATTTTTACAGGACTGGCATCCCTCTGCCATCCTGCGCCTGTTTGTGGCTGGAATGGCGGTCTATCTGGCGGTGATGACTGCCAGAACCGCCTATACAGCCAATTACATCAACTATGATAATGCGAAAGAATTTCTGGTCTATGCCCATGCTGCCAGGGGTCCAAAAGACATTTTAGCCCAGGTAGAAGAAATCTCACGGCGCACAGCGAGCGGGAAAAACATCAATGTGGCTTACGACAATGATGCACTATACCCCTATTGGTGGTACTTCCGCGACTATCCCAACAAACGCTACTTTACCGATAATGTCACCCGCGATTTGCGTGATTCGCCAATCATTATCGCCGGTGAAAAGAACTGGTCCAGGCTTGATTCGATCACCCGAGGTACTTTCCAGAGTTTCGAATATCAACGCCTGTGGTGGCCAATGCAAGATTATTACAACCTGACATGGGACCGAATCTGGAATGCCCTGCGTGATCCGGCCATGCGCTCAGCATTGTTCAAAATCTGGCGAGACCGTGACTATACCGAGTATGCTCAGTTAACCAATAATCCCAATCTGACTGTGGAAACCTGGCAGCCATCTCAAAAACTCAAGATGTACATCCGCAATGACATCCTGTCGTTGATTTGGAACTACGGTGCCGCACCCACTGCCAGCCAGCCGCAGCAAACCGATCCATATATCAACGGTGTTGTGGAATTACTGCCCGATCAGGTCATCGGCCTACCCGGCAGCGCAATCCAATTTGGCTCACCCCGAAAAATCGCAATTGCACCGGATGGCAGCCTGTATGTAGCCGACACAGGCTTGCACCAGATTCTCCATCTCACACCCGATGGACAGTTGCTCCATCGTTGGGGTTCATTTGCCAACATAGCAGAAGGCAACGCTCCTGGCGGTACATTTTATGAGCCGTGGGGTGTTGCTGTAGCTGCGGATGGCTCGGTTTTTGTGGCTGACACCTGGAATCATCGGATTCAAAAATTTACTGCCGACGGTCAGTTTGTAACCATGTGGGGCTTTTTCGGCCAGGGGGTAGCACCGGATGCCTTCTGGGGGCCGCGTGATCTGGCTTTCGACTCCGAGGGAAGATTGTTTGTCACCGATACTGGCAACAAACGCATTGTCATCTTTGACCAAAACGGTAACTACCTGGATGAATTTGGCAGCCCCGGTATTGATCCCGGTCAGTTTGATGAACAGGTCGGAATCGCCATCAACGCGAAGAATCAGTTATTTGTAACCGATACCTGGAATCAAAGGGTACAGGTATTCCAAATTGATACGCAAAGCGGCAAAACCTTCTTCCTGCGTTCATGGGATATTTTTGGCTGGTTTGGTCAATCATTGGAAAACAAACCCTACATTGCTGTGGACAACCGGGGTAATGTTTTTGTCACCGATCCTGAAGGTTATCGGGTTCTCCAGTTCACTGAAGAAGGCCAGTTTGTGCGCACATGGGGAGGATACAGTCCCGACATTGATGGATTTGGATTGGCAGCCGGGATTGCAGTGGACGGGGAAGGACATATCTGGGTCAGTGACGCCGCCAATCGTCTTCTCCTGCGGTTCACGTTGCCATAAATCTCTATTAAACATGACCGCCCGCTCATGTCGGCGGGCGGTTTTCTGTTACACATCTATTTTTTTAACTCATCCCTGAACAATTGACTCAACACAAAACTGACCACACTGGTAATTAGTGCGCCCAAAAATGCTCCCCAGAAACCGTTTACTTCAAACCCCACACCAAACTGTGTGCCTATCCAACAGGCAAGCACAAACATCAACGTATTGATCAACAGAGTACCCAAACCCAGCGTTAGAATAATTAAAGGACAGCTCATCACCATTAGAATTGGTCGGATAACCGCATTGACCACCCCAAAGATCAGTGCCAGCCAGATAAAACTGAGCCAGTTATCCGGGTCATTCGGAAAGATGTAGGAATCCTTCAACAAGGCAACCGCTGCATACAAAGCCACAGCATTGATCGCAAGTCGAATCACCAGTTTTTTCATTTTCTCCTCCTCAAATTATGATAGATGGATGCGCATCCAGATTAGGGTAACATGCGCTTGAAAGCCAGCCCGGCGAAAACTTTCCGTCGCCCGCCCAGCGGGATAATTGACCGATAAAGGTCGTCCATTGCGCAGCCGCCTGCCAGCGGCCGATAATAAGACCGCAATCACTTCATCCTCATGTTCACTGGCAGCAGCCAACCAGAGGATATCCGCATAGGCGGAGGTGGGCTGCCAGGAAGCCACTCCCGCCAGATGATTATCCCAGCGGGCCGACAGGTGCAGAGCTTCGCCGCCGTTCAGCCAGTGCCAGATGTCCTTCCAGAAGTTGGGTTTCAGGCGGTTTTTATCCAGGGGAAGGTTCCAGGTTATTTCTACCGGATAGACTTCATCCAGCCAGCGGCTCTGCAGCGCCCAGTCGGCAGGTTGGCGAGACACAATCCGAACTTTTTCATGATTGATTTTTGGCAAGAATCCATAATGCGGTTCCCACATCCAGCTGGTGCGTCGGCAAACTTCCTCAAAACCGATAGACTGATACAATTGAATGGCAGCCGGGTTATCCACGCGGACGTGCAGCCAGACCTCCTGATCTCCACGTTCACGAATCTGTTGGAGGGCCGTCTCGGTCAGGTGGCGGGCAATTCCACGCCGACGGTAAGCCGGGTGAGTGGCCAAATTGGCAATCAGGGTATACCGTTTACCCTGTCTATTGAACGAGATCAGGCTCAGGTTACCGACAATTTGACCCTCTTCCTCCCACACCAAACCTCGCACCGGAACCTGAAATGGCTCTAAAAGCTTTCCTGCCAGTCCTTCTTCCGGGATAGCAAAGCGGCGTAAATAACGAATGTACTCTCTCCCATCTACGTCCATATGATCGGCGAAGCACATCTCGATCAAGTCTGCCACTGCCAGTATATCTTTTCGGCTGCGTAACGGCCGGATGTGTTGACGGGAGGGAAGCAAAGCAACATCCATAACAAAATTGTACACCGCTTATCAGTACTTGAAAACCCGCTCACCTAATGCGACAATTCTCGAAATTCCCACTCCCCAAATGACCAACCTATCCGTTTTCAGATTACAATCAATGAAACCAAAGCGTTGAGGAACATGGTATGGGAACCTTAATCTGGAATGCCCAAATTTATACCCCGGCTGAAATCCTATCCCCTGGCTGGCTTTTGATTGAAAATCGAACGATTACTCGCATAGGGCGCGGTCAACCGCCGCCAGCCGAACTGGAAAACACCCATGAAAAATTAGATGCCGCTCATCATCGCCTCCTTCCCGGGCTGATTGATCTGCATATACATGGTGCGATGGGCTTTGAATTCATGGATGCCGACCTGCACGCCATTGAAGAGATTGCTCAATTTCTGGTTCAACATGGGGTGACTGCTTTCCTGGCTACCACGTGGGCTGCTCCCCATGCCACTCTACTGAAGGCATTGGATGCCATTGGCAATGCCTATGGACGGATCCGTAATGGTGCAACATTATTAGGGGCTTATTTAGAAGGCCCATATATGAATCCTAACCGCGCCGGTGCTCAGGCCATTCAATTTATCCGTCAGGCAACCAACCACGAGGAAGCTCTCTCCCTCATTCATCACGAAATGGTCAAAGTAGTATCACTGGCTCCAGAATTCCCCGAAAACTTCTGGTTGATTGATACCTGTGTTTCGCGGGGTATTACCGTTGCAGCAGGCCATACCAGTGCAACCTATGAGCAGATGCAAGTTGCCGTTGCTCGGGGAGTTAGGCTGCTGACCCATTGCTTCAACGCCATGAGTCCATTTCACCATCGTGAACCCGGTGTCGTTGGCGCCGGTATGACAATGCCCGAGCTGCGCTGTGAATTGATCGCCGACAACGTCCATGTACACCCATTGGCTCAGCGTATTCTCTATCAGTTGCGAGGCTGTGAAGGAATTGTTCTGGTTTCTGACAGTACGCGGGTAACCGGCTTACCGGATGGTCAGTACATTCTGGATAATCGGCCAGTGCAGGTTAAGCAGGGCAAAGTAGCTTTATTGGATGGGACACTGGCTGGTAGCGGCTTGACGCTTGAGCAAGCCTTGAAAAACTTTGCTAAGGCGGCTGGGGTCCCGCTTGAAGAAGCAATCCTGAGTGCTTCGCTATACCCTGCACGAGCAATCGGAATTGCCCATCAGAAAGGCAGTCTTGAACCTGGTAAAGACGCTGATTTGTTTTTGATGGATGAAGATGGGAATATTCTCTTCACCATGGTAGAAGGCAAAATAGTGTACAGGCGGAGTTGAGCGCTTGTTTTCATTCTTCAAAAAAACTAAAATGATGATAGATTTCTAATATACCGCTTGTAAAATGTGGATGAAGGCAATGCTATAATCTTACCAGGAGCATTGTTTAACCATTATTGAAGGATAACAAACTATGATGCGATTTGATCGTTTTACGGAAAGAGCTCAAGAAGCTGCTCAACGCGCTGCGGAAATCATTCAGCGCTATGGTCATAACCAGATAGATACCGAGCATATTCTGCTCGCGTTAATTGAACAACCCCAAGGGGTCATCTCTCAAATTCTGGAAATTTTGAAGGTTGACCCCAACATGCTTGCTGACCGACTGGATTACATCTTGCGCACCAGCCCCAAAGCCAGCATTTTTGGCGGAGGTGCCGGCCAAATCTTCATCACACCACGCGTAAAGCGCATCGTGGATCTGGCAAACGAAGAAGCCAGTCGGCTCAAAGATGAATACATCTCGACCGAGCATCTCTTTCTGGCAATACTCAGTGAACGGAACACACCTGCTGCCCGCCTGCTGGAAAGCAACGGCCTGACCCGCGAGCGGGTGCTGGATGCGATCATGCAATTACGCGGTGGTCAACGGGTTACCGACCCACAAGCCGAAACCCGCTACCGCACACTGGAAAAGTACTCGCGTGACTTAACTCAACTGGCACGCGAAGGTAAATTGGATCCGGTCATCGGTCGAGACAACGAAATCCGGCGGGTGATGCAAATACTCTCGCGGCGCACCAAAAATAACCCCGTCTTAATCGGCGAAGCCGGCGTTGGTAAGACCGCCATCGTAGAAGGCCTGGCGCAAAAAATTGCCAGCAACGATGTGCCGGAAATCCTGATGGGCAAGCGGGTGGTTTCCCTCGACCTGGGGGCTATGATCGCCGGAAGCCGCTTTCGCGGCGAATTTGAAGAGCGCCTGAAAGCTGCCATCGAAGAAGTGCAGCGATCAGAAGGCGAAATCATCCTGTTCATTGATGAGTTGCATACCGTTGTGGGTGCCGGGGCTGCCCAAGGCGCGATGGATGCATCGAACATGCTCAAACCGGCGCTGGCACGTGGTGAGCTGCAATGTATCGGTGCAACCACGCTGGATGAGTACCACAAACACATTGAAAAGGACTCAGCTTTGGAACGTCGTTTTGCGCCGGTTTATGTGGATGAGCCGAGCGTGGAAGATACCATCAAAATGCTCATGGGTTTGCGTGACCGCTATGAAGCGCATCACAAGGTACACTTCTCGGATGACGCACTGGTTGCCGCCGCACGACTATCTGCTCAGTACGTGACTGACCGACATTTACCGGATAAAGCCATTGACCTCATGGACGAGGCTGCCGCCAAATTGCGCGTGGCATTGTTCTCTTTGCCTCCCGAATTGAAGGAGATGAAAACCGAAATTGAAAAGCTGCGCGCTGAAGAGGAACAGGCTGGGATTGAACGCGATTACGAACGCGCCGCCCGCAAAAAAGCCGAACGCCTGCGCCTCGAAACCGAATTCAACCAGTTGCGTGATCAATGGGAAGCCGAACATAAACTGGATGAGGTTGTAGATGTGGATGACATCGCTCAGGTTGTCGCTCAGTGGACGGGCATTCCCGTGAGCCAGATGATGGAATCAGAGGCTGAGCGCTTGCTCCACATGGAAGAACGATTGAGTGAGCGAGTAGTCGGTCAGGAAGAGGCCATTCACGCCATTTCGGATGCCATCCGCCGTGCCCGGGCCGGATTGAAAGACCCGCGCCGGCCGATTGGCTCCTTCATCTTCATTGGCCCATCCGGAGTGGGTAAAACCGAACTGGCTAAAGCCCTGGCCGAATTCCTGTTTGGCGATGAGGATGCGCTGGTGCGTCTGGACATGAGTGAATACCGCGAACAACACACCGTTTCGCGACTGTTTGGTGCACCACCCGGTTATGTGGGTTACGAAGAAGGCGGTCAGTTAACCGAAGCCGTCCGCCGCCGGCCGTATCGGGTTGTTTTATTCGACGAGATCGAAAAGGCTCATCCCGAAGTATGGAATGCGCTCCTTCAGATTCTGGATGACGGTCGCCTCACGGATGGACAGGGTCAGGTCGTTGATTTCCGCAACACGGTTCTGATCATGACCAGCAATCTTGGCACTGAATTTGTGCGCCAGGGCGGTACATTGGGCTTTTTAAGCGAAGATTCGAGCGACGAAAACCGCGCTCAACACGAGAAAATTCAGAAAGCGCTCAAAAGCACCTTCCGTCCGGAATTTCTCAACCGGATTGACGAGATCATCATGTTCTCCCCGCTCAAGCTGGAGCAGATGTACCAAATTGTGGACCTGCAAATGAAAGAAGTCAGCGAGCGCCTGAAAGAACATGGTTTGCATGTCATATTGACCGAAGCAGCCCGTAAATGGCTGGCAGAAGTCGGTTATGATCCAGCTTTTGGCGCTCGTCCACTGCGCCGTGCGCTCCAAAAGCACATCGAAAGCCCGCTCTCCATCGCTGTACTCTCCGGTAAGTTCCAGCGGGGTGACCGCGTGATCATTGATTACCAGGAAGGGGACAATCAATTAACCTTCCGCAAGGAAGAAGTGGAAGTCAAGCAGCCCGTTTAATCTTCTTTCGCCACTCAAACGCATCTGGCAGGGTAAGCATTGCCCTGCCAGATTTTTGTTTGACAGTTCTTAAGCGGGTCGGTTATACTTGTTGCTTGTAGCAATTACGATTGATATCTAATGAGGATCAATCTGTTCAGGAGGACACTTTGAAAAAAGCTTTGATTACCTGCATCACCGGTCAGGATGGGTCTTATCTGGCCGAGTTGTTGCTTTCCAAAGGATACGAAGTCCACGGCATCATCCGCCGGGCTTCCACTTTCAACACCCGCCGGATTGACCATATCTACCACGATCCCCATCCAAATGGCGGCGAAGTCCGTTTATATTTGCATTATGGCGATATTTCGGTTGCCGAAACTATTTCGAATATCATATACAATGTACGTCCGGATGAGGTGTATCATCTCGCCGCCCAAAGTCATGTGCGGGTCAGTTTTGATATGCCTGAATACACCGGCGATGTGACAGCATTAGGCACCACCCGCATCTTGGAAGCCATCCGTAAAAGCGGCTTTGAAGAAAAATTCTATCAGGCATCTTCCAGCGAGATGTTCGGCGGGGCAAAGCCCCCTCAAAACGAAGAGACTCCTTTTGAGCCGCGCAGTCCTTACGCCGCTGCAAAAGTATATGCCTACTGGTTGACGCGCAATTACCGGGAAGGCTATGGTATTTTTGCCTGTAACGGGATTCTCTTCAACCACGAATCACCCCGCCGCGGCGAAACCTTTGTAACCCGCAAGATTACTCGCGCTATCGCCGCCATCAAGGCCGGCCGTCAAAAATACCTTTACCTGGGAAATTTGGATGCCAAACGCGACTGGGGTTATGCCCCCGAATACGTCGAAGCAATGTGGCTGATCATGCAGCAGGACAAACCGAATGATTATGTCATTGGCACGGGAGAGTCCCATTCCGTCCGTGAATTTTTAGAAGAAGCCTTTGGCTACGCGGGGATGAAATGGGAAGATTACGTACGGATTGATCCCCGTTATTTCCGTCCAACCGAAGTGGACTATCTGCTGGCAGATGCCAGCCGTGCCCGCCGCGAGTTGGGCTGGCAGCCCAAAGTCCGCTTTCACGAATTGGTGCGAATTATGGTGGATGCGGATCTCGAACTGGCCGGCTTACCCTGCCCCGGTGAAGGAAAACGCATTTTAGTAGAGCGTTTTGGGGATTGGCATCGTTGGGAGCAGCAGGTTGTCAGCATGGAGCGCTGATTGTTTGAAGCCGGTAGAACCGCACCGCTCAACCGTCCATCGGTGCTGTTTGTCTGCATGGCTAACCGCATCCGCTCACCGCTGGCAGCGGCGCTTTTTCGCAACTATCTACTGAGGGAGGGTCTGCCTATACAGCGGTGGCGGGTCCACAGTGCCGGAACATGGGTGCAGGAGGGTGCAACCTGCCCAGAAGTAGTGATTCAGGCCGGCTTTTCCAGAGGACTTGACCTCTCTAAACATCGTTCTCAAAAAGTGAACGAAGGACTGCTTAGCAGCCACAACCTGATTCTGGTCATGGAACACAGCCAAAAAGAAGCCCTGAATCATGTTTTCCCACATCATTCAGAACGTTTATTTTTACTCGGCGAAATGAGCAACAGCGATGAGGAAGTAAAAGATCCACCGGTAATCACTTCCTCGAATATTGATCTTCTTCTCAATCAAATAAGCCTTTTAATTCTAAAGGGGTTGCCGCGAATCCTCTTACTGGCTCACGGCAACCTCTAATGCTCATTTACACCTGAGGACTGGCAAACCACAGGGTTTGATAGGGTTGGATTTTCAAGTGTCCTTCCGCAGGATTAATTGAAATTTTGCCTTCAATTAAATCGGTCAAAATCCCTGCTTGCACTGGCAGATTCAAACTGATTTCTTGAACCCTGTTGGCGAGGTTGTGTACGGCACACAACCATCTGTCGCCTTCTGCACGCCAGACCGCCGCTACCGAAGGGGATCCAGTTTCGATCCAGCGCATTTCGCCACCTGCCAGTTCAAAACGGGATTTACGGAGTGCAATCAGATGCTTTAGATAGTGATATAACGAGTCACTCCGCTGAATTTGATCGGCAACATTTACGTGAACGGGGTCAAAAGGAGAAACGGATATAACCGGTGCGTACCATTGAGATGGCGGTGCAGATGAAAATCCCGCCGTCGGTGAAGAATCCCATTGCATGGGAGTGCGCACCCCATTCCGGTCGAACAATTCGATGTTATCGCCCATGCCAATCTCATCCCCATAGTAAATAATAGGGGTACCGGGAAAACTGAACAGCATCGAATACAATAAGCGGATGCGGCGTTGGTCATTATCTAATAAGGGTACCGGGAAAACTGAACAGCATCGAATACAATAAGCGGATGCGGCGTTGGTCATTATCTAATAAGGATGCCAGTCGGCGACGAATACCTAAATTCAGTCGCATTTTTGGATCAGGGGCATATTCGCGCCACATGAATTCCCTTTCTTCCGGTGTAACCATTTCCAGGGTAAGTTCATCATGATTGCGCAGGAAGGTACACCACTGACAATTTTCAGGGATGGTCGGGGTACGTTCAAAAACCCATTCCAGCGGGGCTTTATCCTCCTTTTTCAACGCCATGTACAGGCGCGGCATCAATGGGAAGTGAAAGTTCATGTGCAATTCATCCCCGTTGCCAAAATACGGCAACACATCCTCCGGCCATTGATTGGCCTCCCCCAGCAAAATTGCATCCGGATAATGCTCATCTAAATAAGCCCGTACTTCTTTCAGATAAGCATGGGTTTCTGGCAAGTTTTCACAATTTGTGCCTTCGCGTTCGAATAAATAAGGAACAGCATCCGCGCGGAAACCATCAATTCCCATGTCCATCCAAAAGTGGATGATCTTTTTCATTTCCTCTCGCACGGCAGGATTATCGTAATTTAAGTCGGGCTGAGAGGAATAGAAACGATGCCAGTAATACTGTCCGGCTACTTCATCCCATGTCCAGTTGGATTTTTCGGTATCCAAAAAAATAATGCGTGCGTCTTTGTATTTTTGATCGGTATCTGACCAGACGTAATAATCACGGTAGGGAGAGGTCCGACTGCTGCGTGCGGACTGGAACCACGGATGCTGATCCGAGGTGTGATTCATGACCAGATCAGCGATCACGCGCATTCCACGCTGATGCGCTTGCCGCACCAGTTCTTTGAAGTCGTTCAAATCGCCATATGTAGGCAAGACATTGTAATAATCCGCAATGTCATAACCATCATCGCGCAAGGGAGAAGGATAAATCGGCAGCAACCAGATACAATCCACCCCAAAATCTTTCAGATAATCCAGTTTCTGAATCAAACCCTTCAGATCACCATGTCCATCCCCATTGCTGTCATAAAAAGCGCGCACATAAACTTCATAAAAAACAGCTTGTTTGTACCAAAGAGACCTTATTGAATTCATATATTGGACTCCTTTCGATTGAATGTCCCCTGCAACCAAATTATAGCAGATGCGTAAACCATTAAAGATAATCCACACTTGAATTGGAAATAATCATGCTCAAAAAGCGAAAAACTCTTTTGTTGGGAATCTTCTTCACATTAGCAGGATTGTGTTTGTTAAGTTCTTTGACACTTTTCATCATCAACCAATCACTCCCAAAAAGTTCCAATCATCCAGAACTTCTTTCAGAAAATCAAATGCTTCTGATGCAGGAAGCCAATCGTCTGTTAGAGGCTATGGGCAACGAGGTCTTTCCGGGTTGGTCAGATGAACCAACTGCGTGGGTGTTATACAACGAAACATCCGCTTTTGCCGTGGGTATTGAAACTCCGCTTTCGGAGGGATGGACAATGTACCCGCGCACTCATCAGCGCGGCGGGGCCTGGCAGCCAGTGAGTGCATCCGGTCAAACAATCTTCCGCACAATGATAGAGGATCCACAACAGACACCCGAAAACTTTGTGGTTAAAGTAGGCGATCAAATTGCTGCCTCCTTCCAAACTCAGGAGTATGCATTAATTTATTTTCACGACCTGATGTACGCCGAACTCCCCCCGCTCTTGCGGGAGGTATTTCCCTACCGGCTTTTCTTTCGAGATTTGATCCTCGCTCCAGAGGCTTATATCAGTGCCTTAGCACATGAGGCGTTTCATGTCTATCAGGCCAGACAAAATCCGACACTATTTGAAAAGGCAGAATTAATTGCCAATAG
>FWPV01010687.1_pt1 | contig 14144 bp, 16 predicted proteins | sample 2228371 | NCBI WGS metagenome assembly FWPV01 (sample SAMEA103939776, study PRJEB20133) | metagenome
GACGCCCGTGCCCCGGCGGTGCTTGAACTCGGCCAAGGGGTTGTGGATGTAAGCCTGGGCCTGGGCCGGTGGCACCTGCATGGGGATGCGCTGGGCGTAGGCCTCGATGCGCTCGAGCGCCCGGGCCAGCGGCTCGCCCGAGCCGATCAGCTCGGCCGCCCCGCGGTCGGCTTCGTACTCGCGCGAGCGGCTGACCGCCATCTGGATCAGACCGGCGGCGATGGGCGCCAGCAGCGACACCGCCAACACGGCGAGCGGGTTCGGCCGGTCCTCGTTGTCGCGCCCACCGGCGAACATCGTGGCGTACATCGCCATCTGGGCGATCGCGGAGATCGCGGTGGCGATCGCCGCGGCGACCGAGCCGATCAGGATGTCGCGGTGCTTCACGTGCATCAGCTCGTGTGCCATCACGCCCTCGAGCTCGTCACGGGGCATCGTGCGCAGCAGCCCCTGGGTGGCGCACACCACGGCGTTGCGCGGCCCGCGCCCGGTGGCAAAGGCGTTGGGCTGCTCGCTCGGGGACACCGCCACCTTGGGCATCGGCAAGTTGGCCCGCTCGGCCAGCGATCGCACCATGGCGTAGAACTCGGGCGCGTCGGCTTCGGTGATCACCTGGGCCTTGGCCGAGGCGAGGGCCAGCTTGTCGCTGAACCAGTACGAGCCGCCCACCATCACGAGGGCGATGACGAGCCCGAACATGACTGCGCTCGAGCTGCCACCACCGAGCAGGGCAGCGACGCCGACGATCAGGCCGCCCAGCGCAGCGAGCAGCACGGTGGTCTTCATCGTGTTGGCGAACATGACAGGTGGTCTCCGGGAGTGGTGAGCAGATGAGTGGTCCGGGCTAGAAGTCGAAGATCTCCTCGAACAGGCTCTTGGCCTTGCGCTTCTTGGGCTTGTAGGGCTTGCCCTTGGAACCGTACGAGCGCTCGCGATCTTCCCAGTCGTCGTCGTACCACGGCAGAGGTCGCGGTCCCTCGGGGTGTCGATCGGCGCCGTCGGCGGGAGCCGAAGCCGGTGCCGGTGCCAGGGCGGCGACGGAACGCTCGATCAGCTTGTCGAGCTCGCCGCGGTCCAGCCACACGCCGCGGCACGTCGGGCAGTAGTCGATCTCGATGCCCTGGCGATCCGCGATGACCAGGGTCGCGTCGGGGCAGACGGGGCACTTCACGTGATGACCTCCGGAGTGGGATTCGGGGCGGGGCGAGGGTTCGGGGTGGTCCGTACCCGGACGAGCAACTTGCGGGCTTCTTCCACCCAGAGCACCGAGGACGCCACCCCGACGGCGATCGCCCACTGTTCGAGCGAGATCGAGGTGGTGTCGAACACTGACTGCATGAACCCGACGTGGGTGGCGGTGACCTGCAACACCAGCACCGCACCCAGGGCGAGCCACAGCTTGTCGTTCGTGAGGGTCTGGCGGCTGAAGACCGTGCGGTGATCGCTGCGGGCGTTCAAGATGTTGAAGAACTGGAACAGCACGAACGTGTTGAATGCCATCGTGCCGGCCACGGTGGGGACGCCGGCCTGAGGCTCGGCACCCGGGGCCCAGGCGAGCACGGCCAAGGTCCCGAGCGCCATGACCGTTGCCGAGGTGCCGATCGCCCACCACCGCGGTGCGGTGAGGATCCGCTCGTCCAGTGGGCGCGGTCGGCGCCGCATGATGTCCGGGTCGCCCCGGTCGAGGCCGAGGGCCATGGCCGGTGGGCCGTCCATGATGAGGTTGACCCACAAGATGGCGATGGCGGTGAACGGCTTGCCGTCGGCGATGCCGAAGATCGCAGCGAGCAGGAACAGGGCGGCGAACCCCAGTGTGGTGCTCAGCTGGAACCGCACGAACTTGACGATGTTGTCGTAGATCGTTCGCCCGCGGCGAACAGCTCGCACGATGGTGGCGAAGTTGTCGTCGGTGAGGACCATCGTGGCGGCCTCCTTGGTGACCTCGGTGCCGGTGATACCCATCGCCACACCGATGTCAGCCTTCTTGAGGGCCGGGGCGTCGTTGACGCCGTCACCGGTCATCGCCACGACGTTGCCTTTCGCCTGGAGGGCTGCCACCAGACGCAGCTTGTGTTCGGGAGCGACTCGGGCGAACACCGCGATGTCGTCGATGTGAGCCTCGAGCTGAGCTTCGCTCATGCGGTCGAGCTCGGCGCCGGTGACGGCCACGAGGTGTCCGTCGGGGCCCCCGAGGCCGAGCTCACGGCCGATGGCCGCAGCGGTACCGGCGTGATCACCGGTGATCATCTTCACCCGGATCCCGGCGGCGGTGGCATCGGCGATCGCCGCCATGGCCTCCGGGCGGGGTGGATCGACGATGCCCACGAGGGCCAGCAGGGTGAGGTCGTGGACGAGCTCGGCCGGATCGGTGCCGAGCGATCGGACGTGCTCCCAGTCGTCGGGTTCGAGGTCGCGCTGGGCGACGGCGATCACCCGCAGGCCCTCCTCGGCAAGGCGCCTGTTGTGGGCGTGCAGATCGTCGGCGACCCGTTCGATCGGCTCGGCCGCACCGTCGGGTCCGATCGCGCGGCTCGAGCGACCGATGAGGACGTCGGGCGCCCCTTTGGCGAGGAGGCGGACCACCCGACGACCCTCGTCGTCGACCAGGTCGTGGAACGTCGCCATCAGCTTGGCTGCCGAGTCGAAGGGCACCTCGGCGAGCCGGGGGTGGCGGGCCCGCAGGTCGGCCACGTCGATGCCGCCCTTGGCGGCCAGGACCACCATGGCGCCCTCGGTGGGGTCACCGACGAGCTCCCACGTGCCGTCGTCGCCGCGTCGCACGACGGCGTCGTTGCACAGCGCCATGGGCAGCAGGGCCGCCGAGAGGGAGACGGGTTCGTCGCCGGGCTCGTGCTCGATCCGACCCTCGGGCGAGTAGCCCTCACCGGTGACGTGGTGCACCCGATCCTGAAGGACCACGGCGCGAGCCGTCATCTGGTTGAGCGTGAGGGTGCCGGTCTTGTCCGAGCAGATCACGCTCGTGCAGCCGAGCGTCTCCACGCTGGCCAGGCGTTTCACGATGGCGTGCTCCTGGGCCATGCGCGACACCCCGATCGCCAAGGTCACCGCCGTGACCGCTGGCAGACCCTCCGGGATCGACGCCACGGCGAGGGCCACCGCCGTGAGGAACAGGTCGCCCACCGACTGGCCCCGCAGCAAGCCGATCGCGAACACCGCGGCGACGATCACGCCGGCGAGCACGGCGAGCTGGTGGGCCAGGCGGTCGAGCTGGCGCTGCAGCGGGGTCCGCTCGGCCTCGGTGGCTCGGAGCAGCCCGGCGATGCGCCCGATCTCGGTGGACATGCCCGTGGCGGTGACCACCAGCTCGCCCCGGCCGCGGGTGACCGTGGTGTTCAGGTAGACCATGCACGTGCGGTCACCCAGCGGGGCGTCGTCGAGTTCGACGGGGGCGGTGTCCTTGGTGGTCGGGTGGCTCTCACCGGTGAGCGCGGCCTCCTCGACCTCGAGGTTCACCGCCACCAGCAGCCGACCGTCGGCCGGCACCCGATCCCCCGCTTCCACGAGCACGATGTCGCCGGGCACCAGCTCGGCCCTCGGCACGTTGAGCAGGTGCCCGTCCCGGCGCACCCGGGACGTGGTGGTGAGCATCCTGCGGAGCGCTTCGAGCGAGGCCTCGGCCCGGTTCTCCTGTACGAACCCGATGACGGCGTTGAGGAACACCACGACCAGCACAACGATCGGGGTCTTGAGCTCGCCCGACACGGCGAACGACACGACGGCGGCGGCGAGGAGGATCAGGATCAGCAGGTCGGTGAACTGACCGAGGAACCGCCGCCAGCCCGGTACGCGCACCGCCTCGGCGAGCCGGTTGGGTCCGACGTCGGCGAGCCGGGCGGCGGCCGTGGCAGCGTCGAGGCCGTGGTGGAGATCGGATCCCAGGGCCGCGGCGACGGCGTGGCCTGGTAGCCGGTGGGCTGCGACCGTGCCGATCGGTGGCGTCGGGTCGGGTGGGGCGGTGAGGTTCACGGGACCTGCTTCGGCGTGCGAGTGCTGCTGGCCGAAGGTCTCTCCCGCCGAGCGGCTCCGGTGCCGGGCCCGAGGGCCGTGATGACGACAGCGGACGATCACCGAGGTGACCGGGATACTCCCCTTCTCAAGACGGCGAGGCTACCTGACCCCGCAGCGGTGACCAACGCTGCCATTGGCCCGAGGTGGCAGACTCGTCGCGATGAATTGGGAGGAACGAGACGGCGGACTGCACCGGGAGTTCGTGTTCCGGGACTTCAACGAGGCGTTCGGGTTCATGGCCCGCGTCGCGTTGGCCGCCGAGCGACTGGGCCATCATCCCGACTGGTCGAACTCGTGGAACCGGGTGCGGATCACGCTCACCACCCACGACGCAGGCAATCAGGTGACCGAGCTCGACCGGCGCCTCGCCGCGACGATCGACGAGCTCGTCTCGTGACCTCGTCGTGATCCGCAGGCGACCCGAGCGCTTCCCCGGCTGGTGGGTGGTCGCAGCGTGCTTCGTCGTGCTGGCCACCACCTCGGGCCTCGGCTTCTACGGCCTGGCCGTCTACCTCAACGCCTTCGCGAAGGAAAAGGGCTGGGAGGTCGCATCGATCTCGCTCGCCACGACTGTGTTCTTCCTCGCCGGTGGGGTGGTCGGCCTGCTCGTGGCGCGGGTGATCGCCCGGCGGGACGCCCGGCTCGTGGTGGTGGCCGGTGGCCTGCTCGGCGCGCTGGCACTCGTGTTGCTCGGCCGGGTGGACGAGCGCTGGCAGCTGTTCGGCGTCTACGCGCTGTTCGCCGTGGGCTTCTCGGCGGCCGGGCTGGTGCCGGCGTCGACGATCGTGACCCGCTGGTTCCACGTCAAACGGTCGGTGGCGCTGTCGATCGCGTCGACGGGGCTGTCGGTCGGCGGCATCGTGCTCACCCCGTTCGCCAAGTGGCTCCTCGACGAGCGGGGGCTCGCGGCGGGCACGCCGTGGCTGGCGGTGATCTGGCTCGTCGGCGTGGTGCCCGTGACGCTCCTGTTGCTCGAGCCGGACCCGACCCCCCTCGGATGGCTGCCCGACGGTGAGCGGGCCGCAACTCGCGGCCCGGCCCTGGAGCCCACCGGCGTGCCCTTCGACGTCGCAGTGCGCCACCGCTTCTATCGGGCGGTGACCGTCGGGTACGTGCTGGTGCTCGGGTCACAGGTGGGTGGGATCCAGCAGCTGGTGAAGTTGATGGAGGAGCGCACCGACGCCCGCTCGGCGACCTTGGCGACGACCTTCTTGGCCGCCACGTCGGTGGTGGCCCGGCTGGTGGGTGGTCGCGTGGCGCAGCGCGTCGAGCTCGTGCGCCTGACCGTCGGGCTGGCCGCCGCGCAGGCGGTGGCGTTGGCGGCGATCGCCGTGCTCGAGATCAGGATCGGCTTGTTCGCCGCGATCATCGTGTTCGGGTCCACGGTGGGCAACCTGCTCATGCTGCAGCCCCTGCTCGTGGCTGAGCGGTTCGGCGTGAGGGACTACCCGCGTCTGTTCAGCCGCTCGCAGTTCGTGACGATGCTGGGCACGGCTGGCGGTCCGCTCGCGCTCGGGTGGTTGCACGATGCGGCTGGCGGCTACCGCACCTCGTACTTGGTGGCGGCCGGGGGTTCACTCGTCGGGGCCACCGTGCTGTCGAGCGGCGGCCCGGCCCGCGTGGCGCCGCCCGCTGCCGCTACCGTCGCGGCCCCATGAGCGGCCTCCACCCCAACGTCGAGCGTGTGGTCCGGGCGGCCCGGGCCCTCGGGCTGGAGATCGAACCCCGGCGGTTCCCCGACGGCACCAAGACCGCAGCCGACGCGGCAGCGGCCATCGGGGTCGAGATCGGCCAGATCGTGAAGAGCCTCATCTTCGCCGTCGACGGCGAGGTGGTGCTGGCCTACGTGAGCGGGGCCAACCAGCTCGACGAGGCCAAGCTCGCAGCTGCGGCCGGTGGCACCACGTGCACGCGGGTCGACGCTGACACCGTGCGGGCGGCGACGGGGTTCCCGATCGGCGGGGTGCCGCCGTTCGGCCACACCACCCACCTGCGGGTGTTCATCGACCCCGACCTGCTCCGCTACGACGAGGTGTGGGCCGCGGCGGGCACCTGGCACGACGTGTTCGGCATCGAACCGCACAAGTTGGTGGAGGCCGCTGAGGGCGTCGTCGTCGACCTCAAGCGAGGTTGACAGCTCCGGGCCGACCCTGTGGGGCCGGTTCACCGACCCAGCTCGGCGCGGCGGGCCTCGACCATGCGTCGGAGCAGTTCGGCATCGACCGTCCAGCCGACCGGGACCGTGAACGTGCGCTTGTTCAGCGTGCATCCCGCACGGACCAGCTCGGGTGCGAACCGCTCGAGGACGTCGCCGCTCCACGGGCTGAGGGTGAGGTGGCGCGTCGCCGCCGACAGGCCGAACACGTACTGGCCTTCGAGGCGCAGCATCGGCTGGTTCCAGGCGATCACGTGCTCGAGGTCGGCGAAACGTTCGGTGATGGCCGCGAACACCGCACGTGCCGTCGCTGCTGTCGCCGGATCGAGGCTCGCGAACCACGATTCGGGGTCGGCGTGGCGTCGCGAGCTCGTCGAGCCGCGGTGGTACATCACCACGGCATTGGCGTGGGCTCGGCTCAAGCCATGGCGCTCGCGCAGGTGTTGCATCTGTCGGTCGTACGAGACCTCGCCGAGCTCGGCGAGCTCGGCCAGCAACGACGACACGGGTCGGCCGTGCTTGGCCTCGATCGCCGGGAAGAGGTCGGCCCGCTCGCCACTGCCTCCACGGGTGGGGTTCGGTCGACCGGGTCGTCCGTGCTGATCGGCGTGGTTCGTCGGCGACATGGCGTGGTCGGTCAGGGTACTCGCGGCACCAGGTCGTCGGGGTCCTGCTGCGGTGTACCGTGGCTCGGTGCACGATGAGCTTCGACTCGAACCCATCGGGCTCGTGCGCTCGACGCGGATCGAGCCGCACGACGATCGCTGGGACAGCGAGCGCTGCCGGGTCGAGTTGGTCGCGCCGTTCGACGAGCGGGCGCTGCGCGGGCTCGCCGAGTTCAGCCACTGCCTCGTGATCTACGTCTTCCACCAGGCGACCTGGGACCTGGACCGGATGCTGAGGCGCCCTCGCGGCAATCCCGACTGGCCAGAGGTCGGCATCTTCGCCCAGCGAGCCAAGGACCGCCCGAACCGACTCGGTGTCACGGTGTGTCGGATCGTCGCCGTCGACGGTCCGTCGCTCGAGTTGGCCGGCCTGGACGCCATCGACGGCACACCGGTGCTCGACATCAAACCCTGGATGGTGGAGTTCGGGCCGCGCGGTGAGCTCCGACAGCCGCCCTGGTCGAGCGAGCTGATGCAGGAGTACTGGTAGGTCTGCCGGGTCCGACACCGAGCCTGCCCGGCGGTCCTGGTTCTGGCGCCGCTGGTTCTGGCGCCGCTGGTTCTGACGCCCTGGTTCTGGCATCGCGGTTCTGGCCGCCACCTGGGGGGGATGCGTTAGGTGGCGATACCAGAAGGGCGGGATGCCAGTTCGGCGGGGCGGGATGCCAGTTCGGCGGAGCGAGATGCCAGTTCGGCGGAGCGAGATGCCAGTTCGGCGTCGTCAGGCGGCCGCGTCGGCTTCGTTGAGCGCCTGCAGCAGGGTGTTCCAGGCGAGGGTGGCGCACTTGATGCGCACCGGGAACTTGACCACGCCCTGCAAGGCCTCGAGGTCGCCGAGCTTCACGTCTTGATCGGGGGCGCCGGCGGCGTCATCGTGCTCGTCGGCGTCGTCGCTCTCGATCGACATCATGGACTTGAACCGCCGCACCAGCGCCCGAACCTCGCTGACCGTCTTGCCCTTCACGGCCTGGCTCATCATGGAGGCGGAGCTCTGCGAGATGCTGCAGCCCTGACCCCCGACCTTCACGTCGGTGACGACGCCGTCGTCCACCAGCAGGAAGATGGTGATCTCGTCGCCGCACAGCGGGTTGTGGCCCTCGGCCATCACCGCCGGTGGGACCGGCAGCTCCCCGCGGTTGCGGGGGCTGCGGTAGTGGTCGAGGATGATCTCTCGGTAGAGGTCTTCGAGACCGGGCATTCCTGGCGTCCCTTGCTACAAGCCGAAGATGTCGCTCGCGCCGTCGAGGGCGTCGGCGAGGGCGTCGGCGTCGGAAGTGTCATTGTAGAGGTAGAAGCTGGCCCGGGCCGTGGCGTTGGCGCCGAGCACCTTCATGAGCGGCTTGGCGCAGTGGTGGCCGGCGCGCACGTAGACGTTGTGCTGGTCGAGCACCTGGCTGATGTCGTGAGGATGGATGCCGCGGAAGGCGAAGCTGAGCACGGCGCCGCGGACCTCGATGTTGCGGGGCCCGTGGATGGTGATGTCGTCGCCGTAGCGCTCGGTGAGCGTGCGAAGGGCGTAGTCGGTGAGCTGCATCTCGTGCCGACGCACCTCGGCCATGTCGAGGCTCTCGAGGTAGTCGATGGCGGCGCCGAGCCCGATCGCCTCGGTGATCGGCGGCGTGCCCGCCTCGAACTTGTCGGGGAGCCCGGCGCACGTGAACCCGTCGAGACGGACGTCGGCGATCATGTTGCCGCCGCCCACGAACGGGGGCATGGTCTCGAGCAACTCCTCGCGCCCCCACAGCACGCCGATGCCCGAGGGGCCGCACAGCTTGTGACTGCTGAACGCCACGAAGTCGGCGTCCCAAGCCTGGACATCGGTGACGTTGTGGGGGACGTACTGGCATGCATCGACGACCGCGAGCGCCCCGGCGTCGTGGGCCGCCCGCACGAGTGCGCTGACGGGGGTGATGGTGCCGAGCACGTTCGACATGGCGGTGAACGACAGCACCTTGGCGCCGTCGAGCAGCCGCTCGAGGTCGCTGAGGTCGAGCTGGCCGTCGTCGGTGAGGGGGATCCAGCGCAGCTCGATGCCGCGCTCGGCGGCCAGCATGTGCCAGGGCACGATGTTGGCGTGGTGCTCCATGTGGGTGAGCACCACGGCGTCGCCGGCCCGCAGGTTCGCCCGGCCCCACGCCTGGGCCACCATGTTCAACGACTCGGTGGCGTTCTTCGTGAACACGATCTCGTGGGGACGCGGGGCGTTGACGAACCGCTGCACCTTGCGGCGGGCCCCTTCGTAGGCCTCGGTGGCCTCGCTCGCCAGCCGGTAGGCGCTGCGGTTGATCGGTGCGTAGGCGGTTTCCATGAAGCGGGTCATGGCGTCGATGACCGCCCGGGGCTTCTGGGAGGTGTTCGCCGAGTCGAGGTAGACGATGCGGCGGCCGTCGATCTCACGCTGCAAGATCGGGAAGTCGGCGCGCACCCGGTTGACGTCGAGGGTCATGGCTCAGCCCCGGAACGCTTCGTACCCGTCGCGCTCGAGCTGCTCGACGAGCTCCATGCCACCGCTCGCGACGATGCGGCCGGCCACCAGCACGTGCACGTGGTCGGGCTGCAGTTCGTCGAGCAAGCGCTGGTAGTGGGTGATCAGCACCACGCCCATCTCCGGTCGGTCGGCGCGCACTTCGCGGATGCCCTTGGCGACGATCCGCAAGGCGTCGATGTCGAGCCCCGAGTCGGTCTCGTCCAAGATGGCGAGTTCGGGCTCGAGGATCGCCATCTGCATGATCTCGTTGCGCTTCTTCTCGCCACCCGAGAAGCCCTCGTTCAGGTAGCGGTCGACGAACGACGAGTCCATGCCGAGCCGCTTCATCCAGTCCATCGTGGCCAACCGCAGCTCGAGCACCGACAAGTCGATGCCCTTGCGGGCCGACAGGGCCTGGCGCAGGAACTGGATCACCGACACGCCGGCGATCTCTTGCGGGTACTGGAAGGCGAGGAACATGCCGGCCTTGGCCCGCACGTCGGTCGGCCAGTCGGTGATGTCGTCGCCCTGGAACCAGATGCGACCCCGGGTGACTTCGTACTCGGGGGAGCCGAGCAGCGTGCTGGCGAGGGTGCTCTTGCCCGAACCGTTGGGGCCCATGATGGCGTGGACCTCGCCGGCTTGGACCACGAGCTCGAGCCCACGCAGGATGTCGGGTACGCCTGGCTCGGCTTCGGCAGGGCGGACGTGGAGGTCCTCGATCCGGAACAGCTCGGCCGCGTGCTCGCTCACGGCTCGGAGTCTACGCGCTGCACCACCTATTAGCACTATGCCGGTAGGAGAAATGGGTGGCGGGTCCGTGCCGGGCATCGTCGCTACCGTGACCCCGATGTCGCGCCAGCTGCGCCCGGTGCTCGCCGTCGTGCTCGTGGCGGCGTGTGGGTGGGCCCTGTGGACGCAGTGGGACGAGGTGCGTCCGAACCTCGCCGAGGTCGGGCCCGTGCCGTTTGCGGCGGCGGTCGCAGCCGGCGTGCTCGGGGCGTGGCTGGGCTGCTTGGGGTGGCGGGAGCTGCTCGCCGACGTCGGCCGTCGGCTCGGCGTCGTCGACGCCACCGCCGTGCACTTCGCTGGCCAGCTCGGCAAGTACGTGCCCGGCGGGGTGTGGCCGGTGGTCGCCCAGATGTCGCTCAACCGGGACCGGGGCATCGCCCGCACCGCGACCTTCACGGCCTTCGTGCTGCACATGTTGGTGTCGCTGGCGTCAGCGATCGGGGTCGCCGCCGTCATGTTGCCGCTCGGTGACCCGACGGCGCTCGGCCAGCGCTGGTGGCTGCTCGCGCTGGCGCCGGCGGTCGTGGTGGTGCTCCACCCGAAGATGCTCACGCGGCTCGCCGCGGTGGCCGCCCGGCTCCTGCGCCGGCCCGCGGTTCCGGCGTCGCCGAGCGGGACAGCCATCGTTCGGGCAGCCGCGCTGGTGACGGCCGGCAACCTGGTGTTCGGGTTGCACCTGTACCTGTTGGTGAACCAGCTCGACCCTGACGGACCCCGGGTGCTGGTGCAGGTGACCGGGGCCTTCGCGTTGGCGTGGGCGGTCGGGTTCGTCGTCATCGTGACGCCCTCGGGGCTCGGGGTCCGGGAGGTGGCGATGACCGTCGCGCTGTCGGCGGTGTTGTCGACCGGCGCGGCGACCGCGGCCGCGCTGATGTCGCGCCTGGCGCTGACAGCGGCGGACCTGCTGCTCGGTGCGACGAGCGTCGGTCTGCTCGGCTGGGGTCGGCGCCGGGGGCTCCCGCCTGGGGCCGGCGACGGCTCGTAGATCTGCCGGATCCGATGCCCGGCGCCTCTCGGCACCTCGGGCCTCCCGCTCACGCTCCTGCTGTACCATCGGCCCACGTGAGTGGGACCGGCCCGGCTCGCTATGTCCACGGCGAGCGCCGCCCGGTCGAGGTGCTGGTGTTCCAGGTCGACCCCGACCACCTGGAGGAGTTCCTGCGCGTCGACCACGAGGTCTGGACCCTCGGCGAGGCGTTCATGGAGGGGCTCGACGAGATCCCGTTCCTGTCGAAAGAGGTCTGGCTCGACGACTCCCGCCCGGGCGAGGTGACGCTCGTGTTCGTGTGGGAGTCGATGGAAGCCTGGCAGGCCGTTGCCGACGAGGCCTTCCAGGCGTGGTTGCAGCAGCGCTTCGACGAACGGTTCCCGCACCCGTGCCGGCTGGTGCGCGCGCTGCACGAGGAGTCGGCGTACGGCATCCACCGGGTGAGCCGGTTCGAGCGGGTCGAGCCCGGCCGCTGATCCGACCGCTGATCCGACCGCGGTGGCGGTGTCCCCGCTCAGCCGGCGCGCAGTGCGCGCCAGATGGCGCGATAGCTGGGGTATTCGTAGCCGGGCACGACGTAACCGGACTCGACCATCGCCCGGTGGTAGCGGGGCAGGTGGCGGAACGGGACCCCGGCGTCGACGTGGTGGGCCAGGTGCCAGCCGATGTGGTACGGCACCAGGAAGAACCGGGCCAGGAGGTGCTGGCGGACCGAGTGGGTGGTGATGCGCCGGTCCTTGGACGCTCGCAGGCCGCCGTGCTCGGCGATCGAACGGAGTCGGTTGATGACCCGCCACACCGTGAGGTACGGCAGCAGCCACAACAAGGGGTAGACCAAGGGGTAGCCGCTCGCGATCGACGCAGCGAGGAGTGCCGCCTGCACGCCGAGGATCTTCCACTGGGCGGCGCGCACGTTCGGGTTGTCCGAGCGTAGGCCCTGCAACTGGGCGCGCAGCAGCTTCGCCCCGGTGCGTCCGGTGGCGTCGCGCCAGAGCTTGCGGCGGAAGCTGGCCGGCGTGATCGGGTAGCCGGCGTAGAGCGGGATGTCGGGCTCGTCGGGCCCGAACTCCTCCCGGTGGTGGGCCATGTGCACCCGGCGGTAGGCGTCGGTGCTCGTGAACGAGGGGTAGCCGAGCAGCCAGCGGCCGACGAAGTCGTTCAGGCGGCGGTTCGACAACAGCAAGCGGTGGGCGGCCTCGTGCATGAGCGAGGCGAACTGGGCGTGGGCGCGGCCCATCAACACGAAGGCGAGCGGCCAACTCCAGGGGCCGAGAGCGACCGCGAACCAGATCACGGCCCCGGTCTGCACGTAGAGGAAGACCACCGACCAGGCGTTGCGCCACGACGGGATGCGGCGCAGTCGGTCGCGGAACTCCGGCTGTGGGCGGCCGTCGGGGCGGACCAGGTCGGTCTCGCGGCCAGGCACGAAGATCGCCGGGTCGGGCACCATGCCACCGAGTGGGCGAACCTCGGTCATACCGCGAGCCTACGTACACACGGTGTCAGACACCATGTGTACGTACAGATGGTGTCTGACACCGTGTGTACGACCGGTGCGGACGCGTTCAGGTGGCGTGTTCTCGCAGGTCCTCTTTCCACGTGCGGAAGCGCTCGTGGGTGGTGCCGCTCGGGCCGACTCCCTCGCCGGTGCCGTCGGGGAACAGCCGGAACGTGAAGGCCTGGGAGTGGTCGTCGGCGTCGGCGGCCCAGTAACGGGCGTCGCCGTGCGACGCGGGTCCGGCCCGCCACAGCAACCAGCGGCCCACTCGCCGCTTGTACTCGGCCACCGGACGACCGGGCAGGTCGTCACCCAGCGTCAGCAGGGCCTCGGGCGCCTCGACCCACGCCGTGGCGGGGATGTTGCGGTCGCGCAGCGGTGTCGGGGGGAGCTCGGCCGTGTGGACCGGCGTGTGATCGGCCGGCCGCTGGTCGTACGGGAGTGCCTCGCCGCTCATCGCCCGCTCCGGCTCACCAGCCCCGCTCCACCCACTCTTGGAGGTGGGGTCGCTCGCGCCCGATCGTGGTGTCGACACCGTGTCCGGGCAGCACGATGGTCTCGGGCGGGAACACGAACAGCCGGTTGTCGATCGAGGAGATGATCGTCGCGAAGTCCCCACCTTCGAAGTGGGTCGCACCCGGGCCGCCGGGGAACAACGTGTCGCCGGTGAACAACAGCGGCTTGCCCTCGACCTTGAACGAGATCGAGCCGGGGGTGTGGCCCGGGTTGTGGATCGCGTGCAGCCGCAGCCGGCCGACCTCGATCACCTCGGCATCGTCGAGCAGCACGTCGTAGCCCTGCTCGGCCAGCATCGGCGCGTCGGCTGCGGTGACGGCCACCTCGTAGCCGGCCTCGCGCATCGCGGGCACCGCCTGGATGTGGTCCCAGTGGCCATGTGTCTCGAGTACCCGGCGCACGCCGAGCCGCTCGCACAGCAGCAGCAGCTTGTCGTGCTCGTTGGCGGCGTCGATCAGCACCGCCTCGCCGGTGTCGCGGCAGCGCACCACGAACACGTTGTTGTCGTACGAGCCCACCACGAGGCGGTGGACCTCGAGCGACGAGTCGGCGTAGTGCAAGGTGGTCATGGCCGACAGTCTCGCAGTCGACCCTCGGGTCGACACGCTCTCAGGTCGACACGACGTCGAACCCGAGCGACAGCGCGACCGGGATCTGGGCAGGATCGAACGTGACGTACCGCACCGGTCGCGGCAGCCGGTCGGCGGCGGCCAAGTGGAGCGCGTCGGCCAGGCGCACCGGCTGGGCCCGAGCGAGCTCGCCGGCGCGGTCGAGGCAGGCCTGGTCGACCGGCACGACGGCGACGTGATCCCAGAGCCGACGCAGGGCGTCTTCCAAGTCGTCGCGCAGGATCGGCTCGTCGGTGAGGCGGTCGACGAGCACGAGCGCCTCGGTGAGCGCGAGCGCGCTCGCGCACCAGTCGGTGTCGGCTTCGAGCGCCTCGAGGACGACGCGGCGTTGGGCGCCTTCGACCACGGCAGCCACGAGCGCACTGGTGTCGAGCGCGAGGGTCATCCCCGCAGCTCCGCGAGCAG
>FWPV01011427.1_pt1 | contig 14141 bp, 15 predicted proteins | sample 2228371 | NCBI WGS metagenome assembly FWPV01 (sample SAMEA103939776, study PRJEB20133) | metagenome
ATGCACGACTGGCCATCCATCTGGCGCAAACCATGGTGGAACATGGCGGAGCTCCAATCAATTACATTCAGGTGACGGGCTTCATCAAATCGGGAGAGATGATCGACGGTGTCATCGCCAGGGATATGGAAAGCGGCAAGGAGTACCAGATCAACGGCCGGGTGGTGGTCAACGCCACCGGGGTTTTCACCGATGCTCTACTGCAGCTGGAAAACCCCCGGGCGCCACGAATCATTTCTCCCAGTCAGGGAGTGCACCTGATTCTGGATAAAGATTTTCTGCCGGGCGAGAATGCCGTTATGGTGCCACAGACCGCCGACGGCCGGGTGCTTTTTGCAGTTCCGTGGCACGATAAAGTGGTGGTGGGCACCACGGACACGCCGGTTTCTGAGATCAGTTTGGAACCGCGTGCCCTCGATGAAGAAATCAAATTCATCCTGGATCATGCGGCTCTCTATCTCACCAAAGATCCGACCCCGCAGGATGTGAAGAGCGTGTTCGCCGGCTTGAGGCCGTTGGTCAGAGCCGGTGAGGGTAAAAGCACCGCTGCCATTTCGCGGGATCACTATCTGGTTGTGTCCGAATCGGGTCTGGTGACCATCACCGGCGGCAAATGGACAACCTACCGCAAGATGGCTGAAGAGACGGTGAACCATGCGCTGCTGGTGGCCGGCCTGGATGATCGCGGGTGTCTGACCAAAAACCTGCGTATCCATGGCTGGCTTAAAAACTTCGATCGGGAAGATCCGCTGCATTACCACGGTACCGATTCCGTATACATCAAGAAGATCGTGAAGGCCGATCCTGAGCTTGGGCGCAAATTGCATGAAAGCCTGCCCTACATCAAGGCGGAAGTGGTTTGGGCGGTGCGTGAAGAGATGGCCCGAACGGTCGAAGACGTTCTGGCGCGCCGCACCCGGGCTCTTTTTCTGGATGCACGGGCAAGCATTGAGATGGCGCCGGAGGTGGCCCGATTAATGGCACAGGAATTGAGCTATGACGACGCTTGGTGCGCGTCTCAGGTGAGCGCCTACGGTAATCTGGCGAAGGGATATCTGCTGGTGTGAGCAGTGGGCGTGGCAAATCGACGGTTGGCCGGCCCCGGAGAAATTGCAGGAGCCGGGGCCGGCCACCTGAACAGTCGGCCGCTTCCAACGGTTGCGGTAACCGCGCACGGACCGCCATCCGGGCAATCTCTGGGTGGCAATCCAGGCGAGGGTGAGCATGGGTTTATGCTAAAAAACATACGCAAATGGCGTTCTTTACAGGCGGCTGTGCGTTGCTCTGTCACCGTGACGGCCGGTTCCCGTTCGGCCGCCTGGTGAGTGATGCTTATTGCAGAAATCCCTGGCCTTCCAGCCATTCTTTGGCCACCGCGCTGACATCCTTGTGATCGACGTCCACCGCAGCGTTGAGCAGTTGCATCTGTTCGGTGGTAAGATTCTCTGCGATGGGTTGCAACACCGCGGCGATGTCGGGATACTTGTCGAGGATTTCCTTGCGCACGACGGGAGCCGGACTGTAATCAGGGAAATAGCTCTTATCGTCCTGCAGCGTCACGAAGTCGAAGGCAGCAATCCTGCCGTCCGTGGCAAACCCCATGGAAACATCCACGTTCTTGTCCTTCAGAGCCTTATAAACCAGACCGGAATCCATTTTCTTGATCTTGTCGTACGGGACTCTGAAATCGTAGTATTTCATGAGTGGCTTAAAGCCGTCGGGGCGTTCCCAAAATTCGGCATTGACTCCGATCACGAGCTTGTCGGGATCTTCGTTCAGGTGCTTGCTGAGGTCACTGATGGACTTGATGCCCAATTCGTCCGCCTGCTGCTTGCGCATCATCAACGTGTAGGTGTTGTTAAACTTTACGGGCTGAAGCCACACGAGCCCCTTTTTGGCATCCTCATCGCGCACCCACTGGTACACCTTTTGCGGGTCCGTCATGACGGCGCGGTCATCTTGTTTGTAGTACACCGTGTAGGCGGTGCCCGTATATTCGTAGTAAAGATCGATCTGGCCGTTCTCCAGCGACTGGCGTGCCACCACCGAACCGACTCCGGTTTTGAGGTCCACCGTGAAGCCGTTCTTTTCCAGGAGATCCTTCGCAAGTTCCGGCAGGATGTATTGTTCCGTAAAGTTCTTTCCCCCCACCACGACTTTTTTCTCCTGCGCGGCGGAGCTTCCGGGCATGGCGAGCAAAGCGAGAAGCATGACAACGGCCAGCATGCAACACCACGTTTTTGTCATCACTTTCATAATTCACCTCCGTTGTTTGAATGTTGATGGAATTTGCACAGGCGACATTCCTTCCCGTAAAAAACGTCGCGTCATTTCCCCAGTTCTTCCTGTATCCGCAGCCCGCGTGGAATAACCACGAGTCCCAGCAGTTCGACCAGATAATCTGCAAAAAGCGCCAGGAGGGTAACGGGGATAGCTCCAGCCAGGAGCTGATCGGGTCTCATCAAATCAATCCCTACAAAGATGAGCTCGCCCAGTCCTCCGGCACCAATGAGGAACGCCAGGGCCGCCGTGCCGATGTTGATGACCAGTGATATGCGAAAGCCCGTGATGATTACCTTCATGGCATTGGGCAGCTCGATTTGAAAGAGGATACGTCCATTGGGCATTCCCATGCCCTTGGCCGCATCGATTATCCAGCCCGGCACCGCTGTGATGCCGGCCAGGGTGTTGCGCGCCACGGGCAGAACCGAATAGACAAACAGGGCAAAGATGGCGGGTTTGAAGCCGATTCCAAGGAAGCTCATGGCCAGGGCTATGACGGCCAGAGATGGAATGGTCTGCCCTAACCCTACAATGTACATCACAATGCCCGCATACTTTTTGTAGCGGGGACGGGTAAAAATGATGCCCACGGCCAAGCCAAGGATTGTGGCCAGCGACATGCTCACGAACACCATCCAGACGTGCTGAGTGAGCAAGGTCAACAGATAGTTGAGTTCGTACGGGTCGGACAGGTAGGTGATGACGCCGAACCGTTCCAGCGCGATACCGGCCGCTATCAACAGCACCACTATGGAGAACCGATAGGCTTTCCCAAAAGCATTACTCATCGCCCGAGTTCCCTTCCAATTTTGATTCCCTTTGGTGTCAAAAGGCGCTCCAACAGTGCCATGCCGGCATCAACAAAGATGGCCAGGAGCGAAACGAGAATCGCACCCGCCACGATCATTTCGCCGTACACCCTGGCGATGCCCTGCTGAATCAGCACACCCAGGCCGCCGGCCCCGATGTATGCGGCAATGGCGGCAATACCGATGTTCATGACCGCTGCGGTTCTGAGACCTGCAATGATGACCGGAACAGCCAGCGGAATTTCGATTTCTTTCAGCCTCTTCCAGCCGCTCATGCCGAGTCCGCGCCCGGCGTCGACTATCTCGGGAGGAACATTTTTGATGGCCGTGTAGGTGTTTCTAATGATGGGCAACTGACTGTAGAGAACCAGTGCCATGACGGCGGGAACTTTTCCCAGACCCTGATTGATCAGTGAGAGGAGCGGCAGCAGGATACCGAACAGGGCAATGGAGGGTACCGTCATGAGCACATTCGCTGCATTGATGACCCTTCTGGCGGCCTGTTCGCTGCGCGTGACGGCAATACCAATGGGCACTCCAATGAGAATGGCCAAAAATAGTGCCAGGGACACAATCCAGATATGCTCAAACGTCAACAGCCAGCACTCTCCAGCATTCTTGTAGATAAAGTCGAAGACATTCATGTTCGTCCTTTACGGCTCGTTTCTAACTATCTTCTTCGTCGGTGTAGGCATCCAGGATGGAGCTCTGAATATTTTTCAGCGAAATGGTGCCGATAAAATCTCCATTATCGTCGACCACACAAAGGGTTTGCATATCTTGCATGAGCATGGTGGACATGACGTCCCGCAGGGTGTCGTAGCGCTGAATGAACCGGGGATAAGTGTCCACCGCGTTGCGCACCGGCCCGTTTTCATGCTTGACCAGCTTCGGTGTCACATAGCCGAGAGGCTTGTTGTTCTCGACGACAATGGCGTGCTTGAGCCCCTTCTCCTCGAGGAATTTCAAAACCTCCTGCGCGTCGCAGGATCCCTTCACGATGTTTCTCGGGTTGGTGTTCATGGCATCCTTGGTGCGCAGCAGCCCCAACACTTTCAGGGCACGATCGGCACCGACGAAATCGGCGATGTATTTGTTCTTGGGACGTGTGAGTATGGCTTCGGGAGTGTCGTACTGGATCAATTTGCCGCCCTGAAAAATGGCTATCTCGTCACCCACTTTAATGGCTTCGTGAATATCGTGGGTCACAAACGCTATGGTTTTTTTCAGCTCGTTTTGGATCCTGAGAAACTCATTTTGGATTTCTTCCCTGTTGATCGGGTCGATTGCTCCGAAGGGCTCGTCCATGAGAACGATTTCTGGATCTGCAGCCAGGCTGCGGGCTACCCCGACGCGCTGTTGCTGCCCGCCGGAAAGTTCCGCCGGATAGCGATCGCGAAAGATTCCCGGCTCCACTCTCAGCATAGTGAGGAGTTCATCCGCCCGCTCACGAATCTTGTCTTCCTTCCAGCCGAGCAAACGCGGCACCGTGGCAATATTCTCATAAATCGTTTTATTGGGGAACAGCCCGATGGCCTGGATCGCATAGCCCATGGACTGGCGCAGCTTGACCGCATCTTCAGACAAGATGTCGCGGCCGTTGACGGTGATTTTGCCGCGGGTCAGAGGAATGAGTCTGTTGGTGAGACGCAGCAGGGTCGTCTTGCCGCAGCCCGAGGGTCCCAAAAAAGCAACTACATGTCCTTTTTCAATTTTGAAGGTCACGTCGTTTACGGCCGTAACCACATTCGGTCCGGAACCGAAAACCTTGGTGACGTTTGCATACTCGATCATGGTTTGTCCTCGATGTGTGACGCTACTCTTTGATGTTACCCATCGTCCGAAGATCCGGCATGTTGATCGTATGTCGCGGTGATCTCGGAGAATAATAGGCAGTCCTCAGTTGACTGGGACCATCTGTTTGTGGACACTAGTTCGAACACCAATTATTAGTCTAAGAAAAATTTCATGCGTTGTAAAGAACGCATATTCCAATAGGGCAACGCAAAGGGATCAGGGTATGGTTGTTGCACCAAATCAGGCATTCAGAGGATTGGAGAAAAGGGCACAGTGAAACCGACGAACAGTCGCACTCTAGCGAAATATATCCTCCTTCAGATTCCGGACCTGGCGCTTCTGGTGATAATCCTTGTCCTGCTGAGAAAATGGTTTGGAATTTCGCGCATGCTCACCGGAATTCTCATCGTTTTCTGGATACTTAAGGATATCCTGTTGTATCCGTTGCTGCGGCGGGCGTACGAAGGTCGTCCCTCTAAAAGTCATCCGATGATAGGAGAAAAGGGAATTGCTCGGGATCGTCTGGATCCGGAGGGATATGCCTGGGTGCGAGGAGAACTCTGGCGTGCTCGGGTGGCACAAGGCTCAGCTCCAGTTGAGCCCGGCCGGCCTTTGATCGTTCAAGATGCTCGAGGTTTGACTTTAGAGGTGATCGCTGATCCGCCGGCACGGGCGGACCGTTCCCCTGGAACGACACGGTCGGGATTCAAGAGGTGAGCCTGAAGAAAAGCACCTATGCGCATCACAGGGGATCAAATTCCAGGCCCGACCGGCTTATTTTACGATCGGGTATTCCCAGAACTGGGTATTGCCACCCCCGTTCTCGCCCCCGTCGCTGCCCCCTTCGGACGCCTGACCGGTATAGGTGAAGGCCATTAGAGCCGCGCCGGGAGAGATATTGAAGCTTCTGCTGAACCGGACCTGCCTGTTCGATGTCGTCAAGTTGACCCAACTGGCGCTCACCAGCGGATGGTTGGACAAGATTTTTCCATCAGCGTCGGCTATCAGCAGGGCCAGATTGAAGTAGTCGACGTAGTTGAAATTCATCATGGTTCCGCTGGAGAAGCTGACCGTGCCGGCGATCGTCAGGCTGTCGCCGCTCTTTGTGTACTGATAGTGGATGGCAAGGTCATCCGACTGATAAAAGGCCGAGTGGGTTCCTTCGGAAGCCATTGGGATTTGGAAGCCAGGCTTGATATTGAGCCCACTGTAATTGGGCGTGAGCAGTGTGGTGGCACAGCCCCACGTGGCGAAGGTTGTTGCCAGCAAGACCATAAGCATCATGCTGCGAAATCCTGAAATGGTGCGATATTTTTTCATTTTGCTGCAATCCTTCCCATCCAACAGGTTAGAATTGGTCTGATGTCATCAATGTGCGTAGCTGCTCTTGTGCTTTTGAATATTAATCATAACTTGCGTAAAATCAACTGGATGGATATGAAGGAAGCGGGGCTCCGAGCCGCTGTTGGAGCGAGCAGGGGCGTGGCGCTATTGCAATGGCCCAGTTTGAACGAGGGAGCAGATGGATCAAGAAAGTTTGGATTTCTGGCGGCGGCATTCCATAAGGTTCCTGGAAATGGCGCTGCGGAGCGACCGCCGCCAAGTGTTGAAAACCCCTGATGGTTACGGGAAGCGTACGCGAGAATGCGGAGACACCATTGAATTTTTTCTAACAGTGCGGCATGGCAAGATTGTTCATGCCTCTTTTGAAACCAATGGGTGCATCTATTCGGTGGCTTGCGCCAATGCTGTGATTTCTCTGGTCGAGGGAGCAAGCATTGAAGAAGCCTGGCAGGTCACTCCTGAGACGATCGCCGACTATCTCGAGACGCTCCCGCCAAAGGAATTCCATTGTGCTCAACTGGCCGCCGAAACCCTCTTTCTGGCATTGGCCGACTGTCAACAAAAGCATAGAAATCCGTGGAAAAAATTTTACCAAACCTATGAATAAGAAAAATTCAGATGGAGGATGATACTCAAGAAATCGGCGACATTCTTTGCCACGTGGTGGACACCCGTGCGTGCCGCAAGCTCCCGGTCAATCTGGAATATGGGTCCACCCGCCAGGACGCGCGTGCCTGCGCCGAGGGCCTCGGTGATCTGTCGCAAGGGCGGCTCCGAATCAAATTGCAAAACGGTGAGACCAAGCAACTGAGGTCGCAGGTCGAGGCAGCGCAAAATGATATCTTCGGCGCTTTGCATCAACCCCACACGTTCGACCCGCAAACCGGCAGTGCGCCCACAGGCTTCAATGACCTCCAAGCCGTGCCCCCAGCCGTCGTCCAAGGTGGCCGTCAGCAGCAAAGGCGGTGGATTCCAGAGTCCCGCAAGTTTCCTCTTCTTCTTCCACACCAGCAGAGACTGTAGAGTATTCATCAGTTCCCACCGGGGTGGAACTCCCGAGGTTTGCCAGGTTCGCAGCAGATCCTGCAATCGCTGTCGCAGCGCATCACCGGAAGGTTCCATCACGGACGGTGTGCCCCTTTTACATCGCGTGCCTGAGAGCGATTATTCCGCTTTCAATCGCACATGTAGTCGCCCCGCAGCAGGCGCTCTTCTTCCTGCCTTTTTCCCAGCCAAATAAGCACCTTTTCAAATTCATCGCGAAATTCTCGAAGGGCCTTGCCGCGATGGCTCACCTGCGCTTTTTCGTCGCGACTCATTTCTGCAAAGGTCTTGTTCCTGGGTGGATACAGAAAAATCGGATCGTAGCCGAAGCCGTTGTTGCCCCGCGGACCCTCCAGAATGACCCCGTCACAGGTGGCCTCATAGGTCAGAGCCGGACCGGTTGGCACGGCCAGGGAGAGGACACAGCAAAAGCGCGCTTTGCGATTGGTTTGTCCGGACAATTCCTGCAACAACTTGGCGTTGTTTTCGCTGTCACTGGCTTTGGGGCCTGCGTAACGGGCGGAATGGATGCCGGGCCTGCCGCCAAGGCATTCAACTTCGAGCCCCGAATCGTCGGCCAGTGCCGGCAGCCCCAATATTTTGGCGATAAAGCTCGCTTTTTTGTAGGCATTTTCCTCGAATGTTGCGCCGTCTTCTGCAACCTCAGGCAGAGGGCCAAAGTCATTGAGGTCCTTTATCTCTATTGAAAAGTCGGCAAGAAATTCACGTATCTCAGCTGATTTACCACGATTTCGAGTTGCTACCACAAGTATCGGAGGTCCCATTGACTGCCGTTCCTTTCTTCAGAGTTTCGAGCGATCGATCACTCGCCCGGATTCTAACCAACCGAGTTCGGTTGTCCCTCTTTCAACGCTTCTTCAGCCTTTCCCTTTTTGCCGAAGATTGCCACGATCCACACGCTGATTTCGTAGAGCACCAAAAGCGGCAAGGCCATCAGCAATTGGGAAACAACATCCGGTGGTGTGAGCACCGCAGCAGAAATAAAAATGAGCAATATGGCATACTTGCGTTGCTTCCTCATGAACTGGGCATGCAATAGTCCTATTTTGGCAAGAAAAAAAGCGAAAACGGGCATTTCGAAGACCAGTCCAAAGGCGAGCAGCAGTCGCGTGGCAAATGAGGTGAACTCTCGGGTGCTGATCATGGGCGTGATGAAGTCGTTAGCAAAGGAAACGAAAAACTGAAACCCAAAGGGAAATACGATGAAATACCCAAACATTGCACCACCCACAAAAAACAGGGTGGAAAAAAACACAACGGGGACCAGATAGCGTCTTTCATTGTCATAAAGCCCGGGTGCAATGAAGCGCCACATTTGCAGGATGATCACGGGAGAGGCCAATCCGACGCCGGCGATAAAGGATACCTTGAGGTAAGTTACAAAAGCCTCATGGGGTGCGGTGTAGATGAGCTTCTGGCTTTCGCCTTCCGGGAGAACCTGCAGCAAGGGCCGCATCAGCCATTCGAAGATTCTCTCTTTGAAGAAGTAGCTGACGACAAAACCGACTGCGACTGCTATGGCTGATATGATGAGTCTCTTGCGCAATTCTTCCAGGTGCTGTGTGAAGGGCATCTTCTCTTCGGGCATGCGTCTCTTTCCTACTCTCTGTTTCTTCCCGCGGCTGTCGAGGTGGTCACTTCAAAGTCCTTCAGGTTCTACGCAATAGGTCACAACCCACGCGCCTGCTGGTGATGGACAAGCCGTGGGAATTCCTCGTGATCGCGCAGGATCATGGTACATCTGCAGACTTCTTGTTCCCGGAATCGTTCTGCTCGCTGCCAGCCTGGCTCGATGCAATCTGTTCAGAGCCTTCGGTTTGTACTTCACCTCCCGATGGTTCGGGCTGCGATGGGGTGTTCGCTTCCTTCAAATGCTGCCATGAATCGACTTGAGACTTGAGTTCGTGCTGCGCAGAACGGAATTCCTGTTTGATTTCTCGGACGGTATCGTCCTGATCAAAGGTTTCTTTGAGCTCGTGGGTCGCTTTACGAAATTCTGCATAACCGCGTCCCAAAGCGCGCGCCAAGTCGGGAAGTTTGCTTGGACCAACGACGATTAGCGCAATAGCCATGATCAAAAGCAGCTCCGGAAAACCGATACCAAACATGGAATGTTATACTCCTGATTGTGAGCCAATCCTGCATCTTAGAACCCTGCGATGCCCCTTGACTCTGGTCGTCGAATTGCCGTCTCTCCCAAAACTCTAACACAACATAGTTTGCCAGGAAAAGAGCATTAACAAAATCAACCCGCGGTGGATGACCCCGGTCATAAAATTGCCGAATTCAGGTTTCGATAAGTTCCTGCATGCCTGACCCGATTGATCTTTCCGTCAAGGCCGCTTCTCGTGTTGTGGTGCATTCTTTCCTCTGGTCGGTAGAGTTTCCGGGTCGTCCTTGGAAGACTTCCTGAATTCGCTGATCATCCTGCCAAGCCCTTCCCCAATTTGCGGCAACTTTTTGCCGCCATAGAAGAAGATGAACAGGACCAGAATAATGAGCAATTCCCATATGCCCAGCCCAAACATAACGCCCCCCTGCGGTCTCATTGAGTTGCATAGCTGTGCAAACCGCTCAATAAGAAATTCACTCCAAAATAGGTGAACAACACGCAAACGAAACCCACCAAGGATAGCCACGCCACCTTCCTGCCCCGCCAGCCCTGAACGCTGCGCGAATGCAGCAAGGCAGCATAAATCAGCCAGGTAATGAGCGACCATGTCTCCTTGGGGTCCCAGCTCCAGTAGCTTCCCCAGGCGGAGTTGGCCCAAACCGAACCGGTGATGATCCCCAGCGACAACCAGAGAAACCCAAACAGAATGAGCTGGTAGTTGAACTCATCCAATTGCCGTGACTCGGGGATGAGAGCCAGCATCCCTTTAGGATGGGGATTCGCGGGAGAGGCCTTGCGCGCGAGGTATAATACACTGACTCCGGCGGCGACTGCAAAGGCTGCATAACCAAGAAAACAGGCGACTACGTGCGCGATCAGCCAGTTGCTTTTGAGCGCCGGCACGAGGGGCTGGATCTTGGAGTCGATTTGCGTTGAAAAAGAAGCATAGGCCATCGCGAGAAATGAAAAGATGGACGGAAACACGCCCAGGGCGTGCTGTTTGGTCTTGTATTCAAAGATCAGGTAGATGAGCATGATGGCCCAGGCGGCAAAAACCAACGATTCATAGAGGTTAGACAGGGGTGCGTGGCCGTATCCCAGATCATAGGATTCTTTCCAGCGCAGCAGGATGCCGGCGGTCTGGATCAGCAGGGTGCCCAAGCCGGCGAATCCACCCGCTATCAACAGGGGTCTGTGGCGAAAAATGACCCCCGACAGATAAAAGATAGCGCACACCAGATAGGCAAAGGTTGTGATACTGAGCAGAAGGGAGCTGTTCATAGTCTTGACTGTCCTTAAATATCCTTTAAGTATCCTTGTTTCTTATGTCACTCTAGACTTGAGGTCGTTTTCCAGCCGTTCACGCAATTCATTGAACTCTCTTTCAAATGCAACGGGATTCTTGCTGGTCTTGCCCGCCATGAGAATCCGGGTGGAATTTTTTCCCGGATTGGCGGTGTCTGCCCAGACCCACAGCTTGCGGTGACTGGTGTAGAAGGTCATACCGATGCCCACCAGCATTGCCATAAATCCGGTGTATACCACCCATACCCCGGGATCTTTTTTGACCTGCAATCCAGTGTAGTAGCCATCCTCGGTTTTTAACACCTGGATCTGGTAATTTTGAATCTTGTTGCCGTGGAATTGCGGCATGTTCACCAGGATCCAGGACCCTTTGGGCTGCTCACCCTCTCTGACCAGGGCGATGCCCACAGCAGGCCCGAATTGTCCCATATTTTTCTGGTAGTCCACCATCTGCACTCGATCCGTGGTGTCGGGAATTACCGCGGCTTCCCCAAACTGCAGCGTCAGGGTGGACGATTTGCCCGTGTCGGTGTTTCGGAACTCCACTTGGGCCCGTTTCAAAACAGCCCCATAGGAAGACTGGTAGAGAGTCACTCCAGCGTAGCTGAGTGGATCGTTCACTATGATTGACCGTGTGAGGGCATCCTTGCCGTCATCAACAATGGTCAAATCCGAGCGATATTCTTTGGGCGCCCCGGTATCGTAAAAAGAGACTTGAAAACTGTTGCAGCGCACCTCGAAAGGCAATGTGACCGTGTTGTTTCCCCGGTACAAGCGCACATCCCGGGATGCACCGCCTTCGACGATATTCATATACCCGCGGAATCCAAAGAGTGAGCCGATCAATGCTCCCACCAGGACCAGAAGCACGCTCAGATGCACCACATAGACCATCCAGCGGCTCCAGCGGCCCACCTCCACGATGCCGGCAAAGGCTTCCGAATGGTCTGATCTTCTGAGGGTGCCAAAATTATGAGAGATGATGGAGGTGACTTTTGCTTCCACCTGGTCACGCGGCAAAGGCGATCGAATCTCGCAGTGATAGGCGAATTTGGTGAGCTTATCAGGCGTGATACTTTCGTCGCGTTGGCTGAGTTGCCTGAGCGTTTTGGGCAGGCGCCGCAAGGTGCAGACGACCAGGTTTACAGTCAGCAAGACCAACAGAAGACGAAACCAGGTGGTGTGATAGAGATCGTTTAACCCAAGGGTATCGATGATCCGGGCAACGCCCGGGCTGTATCGCGTATGCAACTCGTGCTGAGTGGTTCCCTGAGGGAGCAGCGTTCCGACAAGGGAACAGGCTGCCAGAGTCAAAAAAATAAAAACGCTCAATTTCATGGATGCAAAAGACTGGTAGAGGTATTGACCAAGTCCGGATTTTTGCTGCATTGGTATCATGCCTTTCACTGGGTTGCCGAAAAAATTTCATGCTTTTATTAACCCTTTGCAGGGACTGCCGGCAAGGGAGAGAAAAGGGCTGCAAGAAATTGAAGCATTGATTTGTTATTTTGGATGGGGTGTGGATCATGTCATGGAAGCTTCTCGATCCTTTGCAGGTGTTCTATGAGTTGCCGGTCGGCTGTCGTGAAGTCGAACTTGTGGAGATCTTCGAGGGAGGCCCAACGGTAAGCTACGTGCTCCCTCAAGCAAAGCTTTCCTCTCGTGACGGTGCACCAGTAGGCAAAAAGATCAATGGTGAAATCCGAGTAGCTGTGGCGCAGATGTTGGAATAGGCTTCCGACAGTGACACCCCAGCAAAGTTCTTCTTTGATCTCCCTGACCAACGATTCCTTCAGCGTCTCACCTGACTCGACCTTGCCCCCGGGAAATTCCCACTGCAGGGCAAATTTTTTGCCTGGCGGACGTTGTCCCACAAAAAGACGATCGCCGGCCACTATGAGAGCGGCGGTAACCTGGAGATTGGGCAGGTGAAGACGCGCTGCCTGCATTGCCTTAGATCCTTTGGGATTGGTACTGTGCAATACTCTTTTCTTTTCCATAATACCCTTTTCATAGCTTGTTTCCATCTGGAAACTCCATTTTTCGGTGTTTCGTGCTGCCCCGAAATTCCACACCATGGGGGCGAATCATCCGAGGTTCTTTCTCGCAAACGCAGGACCAAGGTTCCATTGGATCAAAGCCGGCTTTCGACATGAGCACCACCTGATTCAGCAAAAACGTCGAAGCACGCAATTCCTGTTCATATCTGACTTAGCACCGCACACTGCTTATCTTTTGAGTCGCGGGGTTGTGAATGGGCAAGGGGGAGTTGCCTTGCCGTGGAATAAAGATCGAAAAGAAAGGATAGACAAAATGGTTAAGGAGTACGGTGTGATAGTCTTGGGAAGTGGCCCTGCCGGCTTGCAGGCGGCGGTTCACGCCGCTCGCACCAAGGTCGACGTGGCGGTGCTGGGGCGCGCCCAAAGGAGTTCATTGTATCAAGCCCACATAGAAAATTATTGTTGTTTGGACAACACTCTGAAGGGCGCTGAGATATTGGATCAGGGCAGACAGCAGGCAGCGAGATTCGGAGCCGAGTTCTATGAATCCGATGTGCTGCGCCTCGAACAGGGAGCGGACAACCGTTTTATTGTCACCATGGAATCGGGTGACACGCTTGCGTCATGGTCTCTCGTTTTGGCCATGGGGGTGGCGCGCAATCGCCTCAATGTCCCGGGAGAAAAGGAACTGCTGGGGAAAGGGGTGAGCTATTGTGTGGATTGCGACGGCAATTTTTTCAGAGATCAGGAGGTCGTGGTGGTCGGCAATGAAAGCGCTGCATGTTCGGGTGCGTTGAGTATGCTTATGATTGCCGGCAGTGTACACCTGGTCTATGGGGATTTGGCGGTAGCGGATCATTTGCGCAATCAGGTTGAAGCAAGCGCTATCATCAAGCATCCAGGCCGCTCGGTAAAGTCCATAGTGGGGAGCCGGGAAGTGGAAGCGGTGGTGCTCGATAACGATCAGAGGATAGAGAGCTCCGGTGTCTTTATCGAGCTGGGGGCCAAGGGGGCTCTGGAGTTGGCAACTGCGCTGGGGGTCGGGTTGGATACGGAATCCATGCGCTATGTTGCCGCCAACAAAAAGCAGGAGACCAACGTCCCCGGCGTGTATGCGGCGGGTGATATCACAGGACCTCCATGGCAGATGGCCAAAGCGGTGGGTGAGGGTTGCGTGGCCGGGTTGGAGGCAGCCGCCTATGCCAGACGACAGAGTTCCAGCTGAACGCAGGAAAAGCCGAAAGACATCAAGTGGGATACATACGTTGAAATAGGGCTTGACATGCCGGCAAAAATGCATATGATCGCCTTTCCTCTGAGCGGATCCAGGGTTGTGCGCCAGTGGCTTTGTTGAAAATGCAAAGGCTGGTGAAAAAATGGTTGACAGCCCAAAAGTAAATCGCTATAAGGAAAAGCTCGCTGAGC
>FWPV01011430.1_pt1 | contig 14140 bp, 9 predicted proteins | sample 2228371 | NCBI WGS metagenome assembly FWPV01 (sample SAMEA103939776, study PRJEB20133) | metagenome
AGATAGCCCCCTTACCCCCAGTCGGGGCACGATGTATCTGGCTTCATTAAAATTTGCTGGCTCCTTTCTAGGAGGTGAAGTAAGCCTGGTTAAGCCCCATCTCGAATGGACTTTTTTCAAGCCCCTGGTCTTTAACCATGTTCTCGGTCTCCATCTGGATTATGAATTTGTTAAACCTATCGGCAATTCTCCTGTTCCTTTCTGGGAAAAGTTCTATTTGGGGGGCGAGAGGAGCATCCGAGGATATGAAATCTATTCCATCGGGCCGAGGAGCGAGAGTGGCACTAACCTGGGCGGTGACAAATCTCTGGTTTTTAACGCCGAATATATAATTCCTGTGGGTGGGCCTCTCTATATTATTTTCTTTTATGACCGGGGCAATGCTTATTCGCTGGAGCAAAAAATATCCTTCAAGAACATGTATACTTCGATGGGGTTAGAAACCAGGATCTTTGTCCCAGCCTTAAGGGTTCCCTTCCGGCTCATCTTTGCGTATAATAATCCCACTGTTTATAGCGAAGATTCGCGTTTTGCTTTTCGCTTTGCGATTGGCACTACTTTCTAAAAGAGGAATGAATTTCGCCTGAATTTTGATAACAAAGGAGGCAAAAAAGATGAAGAGGAAAGGCTTTCTCGTAAGCGCGCTCGTAGCGGTTTTAATTCTCTCGGGCTACGGCCTGGCTTGGGGCCAGGGAAAGATTGGGGTGGTAAACTCCCAGGATGTTCTCGAGAAGTCTGTCGAGGGCAAAAGGGTTATTGCTCAGCTCCAGGAACAGGATAAGAAAAATCAAGACCAACTGGCCAAACTCGACGAAGAAATTCGTAAGCTTGAGACCAGGCTTAACACCCAGCGTTTAACCCTGACCGAAGAGGCGGCGCTGCAGCTTAACTCTGACCTGACCAAAAAAAGGACAGAAAGGACTCGTTTGTCCGAGGACATGGCCCGAGATATGCAGGAGCTCCAGTACCGGCTCTATACCCGGCTCCAAAACGAGCTGATCCCTATTATTGAGCAGATTGGCAAAGAAAAGGGGCTGGACCTGATTTTTGACCTCGCGCGAAGTGGTGCCGTTTACTTTAACCCGACCATTGACATTACGGAAGAAGTGATCAAACGTTACGACGCCATTAAGAGCAAGGCTAAATAATTTGCCTTGTCTTAAATGAGCCTGAAATGATCGAGGTCGAAGAAATATTTCGCTTCCTTCCCCATCGTTACCCTTTTCTTTTCGTGGACCGCATACTTGAAATGGAAAAGGGTAAATCCATCGTGGGGATAAAAAATGTGACGGTTAATGAACCTTTTTTCCAGGGCCATTTTCCGGAAAAAAAGATTATGCCGGGCGTGCTCATTATCGAAGCCATGGCCCAGTGCGGCGGAATTTTGCTTTATCATTCGCTTCCCAACCCTGAAGGAAAGTTGGTCGTCCTGAGTTCAGTGGATAAAGCTCGGTTCAGGCGTCCGGTTGTTCCAGGGGACACGCTTCGTCTGGAAGCAAGAATTCTTAAGTTGCGCCGGCACTTTTTCCAGCTCCAAACACGAGCCTTGGTGGGAGAAGAGGTAGTGGCTGAGGCTGAGATTTTAGCTTCTGTGTTAAACGCGAAAGAGCAAGATGAGAGCGGATGAAGTTTTGATTCACCCTTCTGCTTCTGTTCATCCCAGGGCTGAAGTTGAACCGGGGGTGGTCATCGGACCCTATTGTGTGGTGGGAGAAAACGTGCGCCTGGGAAAAGGGACCAGGCTTGAGGCTCATGTGGTCATGACCGGAATCACGGAAGTAGGCCAGGATTGTCTTTTTTCTCCTTATTCGGTAATCGGGACTGAACCCCAGGATATAACCTACAAAAATGAAGAAACTAAGGTTCTGATTGGCGACCGGAATGTTTTTCGCGAGTTTATCACCGTACATCGGGGAACAGTTAAAGGAGGCGGCATAACGCGGATAGGTAACGATAATTATTTCATGGCCTATTCGCATATTGCCCATGATTGCCAGGTAGGACATAAAACTATTTTTATCAACGGCGCCACTTTAGGTGGGCATGTGCTCGTGGATGATTACGCCACCGTAGGCGCTTTCTCCGGAGTGCATCAATTCTGTCGCATAGGCAAGTACGCTTTTATCGGCGGTTTTTCCACCATCCTCCAGGATGTGCCGCCTTTCTGTCGGGTTGCCGGGGCGAGGCCAGTGAAATTATATGGCGTCAACTCCGTTGGGTTGCGTCGCCTGGGTTTCAGCCAGGAAAAAATCCAGATTATTAAAAAAATGATTAAAATTCTTTTATATTCTGAGCTGAATACCTCTCAGGCGGTAGAAAAAATAAAGGCCGAGGTCGAGCCTTGTCCGGAGCGGGAAGAAATGCTGCGTTTTATCGCCGGCAGCCGGCGAGGGATCATAAAAAAGGTGGCTGAGGAGTGGGAGAGCGAATCGGAATAATTGCCGGTAGCGGTTATTTTCCCTATCTGGTAGCTAAGGAACTTCAAAAAAAAGGGAAAAAGCTTTTTGTGTTAGCGGTTGAGCCAGAAGCGACAGCGCTTCTTTCTCCCCTAGCGGAAGCAATAAGTTTTTTTCCCCCAGGCGCGGCGGCAGCGATGCTCCGTTTTCTGAAAGATAATGGAATTAGCGAAGTCGTGATGGTGGGAAAAATCAACCCCGGCTGGCTTTTAGAGGAAAAAAACTTAGATGCTCTGGCGCAAGAACTTCTTTCTTTGTCGCCAGAAAAAACAGCTCCCTCGCTCGTTGACTTAGCCATTCGTTTTCTCCACTTGCAGGGCATTGAGGTTGTTGACCCGGCGCCTTTCTTCCAACCGTATTTTTGTTCCCCCGGCTATTTAACCAGGCATATTCCTCCGGCTGACGTTTTAAACGATGCCACTTTAGCCTTTAGGCTGGCTTGTGTTTTAGCTGAACTGGAAATTGGCCAGGTGGTGGCGGTAAAAAAGGGGATAGTAGCGGCTGTCGAAGCCATGGAAGGAACTGATAAAATGATAACCCGAGCGGCCGAGTTAGCTGGCGCCAATTTTTCCCTGGCCAAAGTTGGCCGCTTCCGGCAAAAAATGACGGCTGATGTGCCGGGGATTGGGCTAAAGACCATCCAGGCGCTGGTCAGCGGCCAGGCCGCTTGCTTGGTCATAGAGGCTGGCGCCGTGGCTTTTTTCGACCAGGAAGAAGCTCTTCCCCTGGCGGAGGAAGCTGGCCTGGCTATTTTAGTTAAAAAGCGAGACAATAACTACGAGGGCGATAATGGATAAGGTGAGAGTAGGGATTATCGGTGTGGGCTACCTTGGGACCCAGCATGCCCGGATTCTTTCTTATCTCGAACAGGCTGAGCTCAAAGGCGTAGCCGATATCGAGTTTAAAAAAGCTCTGGAGATTGGTAACCGGCACGGCGTCCATTATTATCAGCATTATGAAGAGATGCTGGATGAGATTGATGCGGCGATTGTGGCTACTCCCACCTCAGAACATTTTTCCATCGCCAAAAATTTACTCCAGGAAGGAAAACATGTTTTGGTTGAAAAGCCGATCACGGAAACCGTGGAGCAGGGAGAGAAGCTGGTAGAAATAGCCAGAGAGAAAGGACTCATCCTGCAGGTGGGCCATTTAGAACGCTTTAACCCGGCGGTGGAAGCAGTGGAAAATCTTATCTCTGAACCGCGCTTTATTGAAGTGCAGCGCCTGGGCTCTTTTTCGGCTCGTTCCTTAGACATTGATGTTGTTCTTGACCTGATGATTCATGACCTGGATATTATTCTGGCCATGATCAAAGATGAGGTAAAAACCATCCGGTCTTCAGGCATCCATGTTCTTTCCGAGAAGATTGACATTGCCAACGCCCGGATTGAATTTCAATCGGGATGCGTGGCCAACCTCACGGCCAGCCGGGTTCACCAGGGTAAAGTGAGGAAGCTGAGGATTTTTGAGCCGACGGTTTATTATTCGATCGACTATATTGACCAGGAAGTTAAGGTTTTCCCGCTTAACGGCCGACAGACAGATATAAAGACTCTCCGCATCCAGAAAGAGGAGCCGTTGAAAAAGGAATTGCAAAACTTCCTTTCCTCTATCCAGAAAGGCCAGACAAGTAAGGTCTCGGGGGAAGAAGCCTTGCGGGCTCTCAAGCTGGCCTATACGGTCTTGGAAGAGGCTGAAATTTAACCCTTTCTCCTGCCTTTATCACCAAAACGCTGCTCTGGGCCAAAGAGTTATGGGCTGAGCCGGCAGAGCGGCAGAGAATAATGGAAAAGAAAATTAATAAAAAATTAATTGAAAAAAGAAGGCTCATCTCCCGATTAGTTGATAAAAAGTATAAATCTGGCCGAGTAACTAAAAGATTTCATGGGCTGAAGAGTGGGATTCAGAGCCAAAATATCAAATCAAAAACGAAGAGAGTATCTCCTCAGCGTTTCGATTAGGCCTAATTCTAACAAAAAAGAATTTATCAATCTTTTCTCCTCTATGAGAGATGATATTTTCACCAACTAATTGGGAGAAAAGCCAAAAAGAAAATTAATAGATTAATAAAATTAATAAATAGCTGGTCTAAAGCGAAGAAAGTTATTTCCGGATAATAAACAGGGAGTCGTCAAGACCAGAATTATACACCACCCGCGTGATAGTCATGCGCTGGAATTCCTGTCCATCATAATAAGTCGTAAGCTGATGGGGGACAAGGGTGCCATCCACCTTTTTGTAATCTAAATGATACGTTTCGGCTTCGACTGATTGGCCGGTCATGGAATTAATCGTCCGTCCCTTGGTTTTTACGGAAAGGTAATTTTTAGGGTCAATATAGATATCCACGACGGTTCCATCTTTAAAGGTTTGCTGGAGTATCAGATATTCCACATCGTTGATTTTTTCTTTGCCTTTAAAAGTGTAGGAGATGCCATATTTTTCTGGATGGAGCAGGGAATCATTGCCCATCGCCTGGCGGGCAAATTCTCGACTCTGGGTCTCAGGCATTTCCTCGACACTACCTGTCTGGGGGTTAGTAAACCAGGCCTTTTCCCCGTCAAAAACCTGGGTAATACTCATTCCCATCACTTCCATGTCTATTCTCATCTTGTTGGGCTCTTTCTGATAAAGGGTAAAGTTGGCCGTCAGGCCCATCTGGACAATTTCCATCGAGCCGTTAACCGTGCTATCTTGGATAGCGGCCAAAACCTTGGCCCCTCCTTGGGCTTCAATCCATTTGGCTCTGATTTCTTCTGCCGTTTGGCCAGAAAGCGCCACCGAAAAGAAAAGGCCCAGGACTATCATCGCCAACCAAGAACGTCTCATTTTGCCTCCTCAAAAACGGGTTTCCAATTATTTTAATTAATTAATTATAACCTAAAAATGTGTCCCTATTCTACTTTAATTAAAAATTATTGAGCTCTCTCCAAATTAGTTGGTGAAAATATCATATCTCATATGTGGTCTTCCTTGTGCTCCGCCGCTACAGGCTGAGCCTGAAGACAGGTTGGATGATTCGCTTAGGTCCATTTGCCTTTGGCGGTGTTTTAATGAGAGAAGGAAAATTGTTTTGCGTCTGATTTTGACTTTTAAGACAGGCAATGTTAATCATAAGAAAAAAATGAACCAGAATACTTGGCCTCAAAAAAGCGGAAGGTTTTGTTGAGGGAAAGTTAGATGTTCTAAAAAGGAGGACAGCATGCTTCGCCTTTCTTTGAGAAAAAAATCTTATTTTGTTTTCGCCTTATTGCTTTTGCTTAATCAGCTGGTTGTGGCCCAAGAAAAGGCCAAAGAAGTGGACAAGCTCTTTGCTCCCTGGGACAGGACGGATTCGCCAGGAGCAGCTCTGGCCATTATCCAGAAAGGCGAAATTATTTATCAGCGCGGGTATGGCATGGCTAAGTTAGAGGATGACCTGGTTATGACCCCGGCTAAGGTATTTGATATCGGCTCGGTTTCCAAGCAATTCACGGCGGCCTGCGTGGCTCTTCTTTCCCTTCAACAAAAGATATCCTTAGATGATGATGTGCGAAAATATATTCCTGAATTGCCCGTTTATGAAAGACCTATAACCATCCGCCATCTTCTCCACCATACGAGTGGGTTGAGGGATTATAACGTCCTACTCGAACTGGCTGGATTCAGGCCGGATGCTGATTGCCCCACGGTGGAAGAAGCTTTAACTATTATCTGCCGGCAAAAAAGGTTGAATTTTCCTCCAGGTGAGGAATACTCCTACACCAACACTGGTTATTTTTTACTGGGCCAGATAGTCGAAAGAGTCTCCGGCCAGAGCCTGAATCAATTTGCCCAGGAGCATATTTTCCGGCCGCTGGGTATGAAGAATACCCTTTTTCAGGATGACCATACCCAAATCATTAAAAACAGAGCTTCCGGATACTCTCCGGCAAAAAATGGTTTCCGTCTGGACATGAGCAACTGGGATGAAGTAGGAGACGGGAATGTCTACACTACGGTTAGCGACCTTTATCTTTGGGACCAAGCCTTTTATAACCATAAGTTAGGGAAAGACCTGATGGATTTAATGCTCACGCCGGGTGTTTTAAATAATGGCCAGAAGATAGACTATGCTTTCGGTCTGGTTCTCGGACGTTACCGTGGTTTAAGAACAGTCAGCCACGGCGGAGCGTGGGCTGGCTACCGAGCCAGTCTAACCCGTTTTCCAGACCAGCAATTTTCGGTCATCTGTCTTTCTAACCTGAGCACGTTTAACCCATCAGCCGTCAGCCTGAAAATAGCCGATATTTATCTGGCTGATTTTTTTAAGGAAGAAGCGACGCCAGCCAAGCCTAAAGAGATTATTCCTTTTCCTCTCAGTGAAAAAGCTTTGCGCGAAAAATGCGGCCATTATAAAGACCCGAAGTTTGGGCTGTGGCTGGTCATTTCCCTGGCTGAAAATAAGCTTAAAGCCCGAATAGGTCGCCAGGAATATCTTCTCACCCCGGTGGCGGAGAATATTTTCCAGACCATAGTCGATGAAACCTTGGTTAGCCTTACCTTTTCTCGCGATGAAAAAGGTAAGGTTAGAGCAGAGTTAGTTGGCAGAGGTCAGGAAAAAAGAATCTTTTTCCAGGCCGCGCCTTTACCTCCTCTCACTCCTGCCCTCCTTAAGGAATACGAGGGTTTCTATCAAAGCGAGGAATTGCTTTCTGTGGTATATCAAATTGTCCTGGATAAGGATAAATTAAGAGTTAAATTTAGGAATGCCCCAGAGGAGCCGTTAGAAGCCATGGCGCCGGATGAGTTCAGCCTCGAGGGAATAAATTTTACTTTCCAACGGGGTAAGAATAAAAAAGTAACCGGTTTTTCTTTAAGCGCTGGCCGGGCGGCTAATATAATTTTCACGAGGAGGTAGGCTCGATGCATCGTCGGGCTTTTCTTCGAATGAGCGGTCAGATGTTTCTCCTGGCTGGGTTTTCTCGTTTTTCTTCGCTGCCTCTAACTTCGCCTCTGGAGTTTGACCTGGTGATAAAAAACGGTACTGTACTCAACGGATTGGGCGATCCTCCTTTTCGAGCAGATATTGGCGTTCGAGGCGAAAAAATTGAGTTAATAGGTCAACTGAATGAGGGCGCCGCCTGGCGCGGTCAAAAAGTCATCGATGCCTCTGGTCGCGTGGTTTGCCCCGGTTTTATTGATATTCATTCTCACAGCGGGCTCGAACTTCTGGTCAACCCGAAGGCGGAGAGCAAAATTCGCCAGGGAGTGACCACCGAACTGGGCGGCAATTGCGGTTCTTCAGAGTTTCCTCTGTCTGAAAGCCCCAGCGAGGAAGAGAAAGCCTACTGGAATCGGCTTGGGCTTAAAGCGCGATGGAAAGACCTGGCTGGCTTGCAAGAGCAACTTCAATCCCAGGGCATCAGCCTGAATTATGCTACCCTCATCGGCCATGGAACCCTGCGCTCTTATGTCATGGGCGAGGAGAAGAGGCCTCCCACAGCGGCGGAAATGGAAAAAATGAAACAAATCGTCTCTGAAGCCATGGAGCAGGGAGCCTTTGGCCTTTCCACAGGTCTAGAGTATACACCGAGCGGTTTTGCCGAGAGGGAAGAGATTGTCGAGCTTTGCCGGGTTGTAGCCGATTATGGTGGTTTTTATGCCACCCACCTTCGCAGTGAAGATATTCAGGTGATTGAGGCTTTAGCGGAGGCTATTTCTATCGCCGAAGAGGCGCATCTTCCTTTAGAGATAAGCCATATAAAAGCTTGCGGCCAGAGCCATTGGTGGAAAATGCCCTTTCTCTTCGACCTGATCTCCCGAGCGAGAGAAAGAGGGGTAGAGATAACGGCCGATGCTTATCCTTATACCGCTTATAGCACTGGCCTGACGGTTTTCTTCCCGCCGTCAGCCTTTGCTGCCGGCGAGAAAGAATTCTTGAAGAAGCTTCGTTCCGCGGAAGAAAGAAAGAAAATGCAGGCGGAAGTGGAAGAAAAACTTGGGGGCATGCCCTGGGAGAAGGTAGTTATTATTCAGACCAAATTAGACAAGAATAAGGCTCTCATCGGCCAGAATATAGCTGCGGCGGCGCAAGAAAGGGGAAAAAGTCCTTACGAGTTTTGTTGTGATTTGCTTCTCGAGGAGAAAGGGGAGGTTTCCATTATCGGTTTCGGGATGAGTGAGGCTAACACCAAAGCGGCTCTCACTCATCCGCTGGTGATGATTGCTTCTGACGGTTCAGCTCTGGCTCCCTATGGACCGCTTCGTCGTGGCTTACCTCATCCGCGCAATTATGGCACCTTTCCCCGTTTTCTTGGTCATTATGTGCGAGAACAAAGAATCTTAAACCTCCCGGAAGCAATTAAGAAGATTACTTCCATGCCTGCCTCCAAAATGGGGCTCACCGGGAGGGGTGTCATTAAGCGAGGTTGTTTCGCTGATCTCGTCATTTTTGACCCGGAAAAAATAATAGATTTAGCCACATATACGGAGCCGGAGAAGTATCCATTAGGCATTGATTATGTCCTGGTTAACGGAAAAGTGGTGGTAGACCACGGGGAACACACCGGCCAATTGCCCGGGAAAATATTATTTGGTCCAGGCAAGCGAACCGAATGATGAAGTCTAAACACCGGGTTATTTTATGGCTTATAGTTTTATGCTTTGTCCTTTTCCTTTTTTTCCGTAACTTTTCCTTTTTTAAAAATTTATTTGCTCCTTCGGCCGGGGAATTAATCCCTGCTGAGCTAAGGGAATCTCTGAACATAGTCATGGTTATCGTGGACACGCTGCGGGCTGACCACCTGGAATGCTACGGCTATGATAAGATTAAGACCCCTCATATCAACCGGTTAGCGGCCGAAGGGGTTCTTTTCCAGGATTTTATCTCGGCGGTACCGCTTACTCTTCCCGCTCACTGTTCGCTTTTCACTGGAACATATCCCCTTTATCATGGAGTCAGGGATAATGGCGGGTTTTACCTGGACCAGAAGCATGTTACCCTGGCGGAGGTCTTGAAGGAAAAAGGCTATAAGACAGGAGCGTTTATCGGTGCTTTTGTGCTTGATTCCCGCTGGGGATTAGACCAGGGTTTCGATTATTATTATGATAATTTTGACCTGACTAAGTACAAAAAGATCAGCCTGGATGCAGTGCAAAGAAGGGGGGATGAAGTCTTACGGGAAGCCTGTCGCTGGATAGAGGAGAATCGAGACCAAAAGTTTATGGCCTGGCTTCATCTTTACGACCCGCACACGCCTTATGACCCACCTGAGCCTTTCCGCACTCAGTATCAAGGAAGGCCGTACAGCCTGTATGACGGCGAAATAGCTTATGTTGACCAGCTCGTGGGTGAATTTTTGGATTTTATGCAAAGACAGGGTTTGCTGGAAAAAACGCTTTTTTTATTCACGGCAGACCATGGAGAAAGCCTGGGTGAGCACAAAGAAAGCGCTCATGGGTTTTTTATTTATGATGCTGTCCTGCGCGTACCTCTCATCATCCGTTTTCCGCAGGCCTCTGGACCACGCGGCCTTTCCCTTTCAACTCAAGCGCAGAGTATAGACCTCATGCCCACGATACTTGACCTGGTTGGCGCTACCATACCTTCTTCCGTACAAGGAAAAAGCTTGCGGCCGCTGCTCCAAGGGAAAAAAACAAATCCAGCGCCAGCTTACAGCGAGACATATTATCCGCGTTATCATTATGGCTGGAGCGAGCTTCATTCTTTGCGTCAAGGTGGGTTCAAATTTATTGCTGCTCCTCGGCCAGAACTTTACGACCTTACCCGTGACCCTCATGAGCATAATAATCTTTTTCCTTCCCTCAGCTCGCAGGGAAAGAAAATGGCCAGAGAATTGGAGAAGTTGATCAAAAAATATGCCAGTCCGATGGCTTTGGACGCCGAAATTCAAAACATCGACCACGAATCGCTGGTTAAGCTTCAAACCCTGGGGTATATCGGCTCGTTTCATCATCTGACCCGGGACAAACCTGGCCGCAGCCTGGCTGACCCGAAGGATAGGATTGAGCTCTATAATGAAATTAAGCTAACGCAATTTCTGGTCTCCGAAGAAAAGCTGGATTTAGCCGAGAAGAAAATTCGAGGGGTGCTCGAGAGGGACGCCTCGGTTCTGGAAGCGCGCTATCTTTTAGGCTACATCCTGGCTAAACAAAAGCGCTATGACGAAGCCATCAAAGAATTTCAAGCTGCTCTGGAGGTTGACCCTGAATATTATGAAGCTATTTTTGGCCTTTCGCTGGCTTATAAAGAAAATCAACAGTACGAAGAGGCTATTTTAGGGTTTAAGCGAATGCTTGACCTTGACCCAAAAGATACCAAACCCTACATTCATTTAGCTGATATCTATCAGGACAAGGGAAATTTTGACGAGGCCTTGCGTTTGGTTAAAGAAGCCGTGGCCGTTGAGCCGGAATCCCGCTATTTGCGGAATAGATTAGGGGCTATCTATTTAGCCTTAAAAAGATATGATGAGGCCGAAAGGGAAATTAAGGCAGCGCTTTCCATGGAAAGGTACCAGCCGTTAATGAACGCGCATTTTAATTTAGCCTTGCTTCATGAGGCGCGAGGAGAAATTGCTCTGGCTATCGAAGAATACCAGAAGGAACAACAGACCTGTCCTTTCAATTTCCGGCCTGATTTCAACCTCGGTCTTCTATATGCCCGGAGGAAGGAGCTATCGCGGGCAGAGAAAGAATTCAGGAGTTGCTTGACAAAAAACGAAGAATATGGACCTGCATATATATTTTTAGCCAAAGTGCTAATGGATGGTAATAATAACCTTAATGAGGCAGAAAAACTTGCCCTTCAGGGCTTATCCTACCGCCTTGACTTAGAAACCCAAATCCTGGGTCACTATCTCCTCGCTGATATTTATTACCGCCTCCGCGCTCCCGCCAGGGCTAATTTTTATTTACAAAAAGCGCGTGAGCTTCAGGCCTCCAAAAAATAAATCCTTTAAAACTGGAGTTTTAACCCGAGCTGGAACCGGCGCGGATAAGGAATCCACATCGGCTCTTTATAACTTGTGCTCCAGACGTTATAAGACCGATACCGGGTGACAGTGTCGTCGTTCAGGAGGTTGAATATGTCTCCAGCAATGCTCAATTTTGCTGTTTTATAAAGATTAAATGTTTTTTCGAACCTCAGGTTGAAAAGATGCTGGGACTCAAACCTTTCTTTTCCTTTAGGTTCCGCTTGAATCCTTACGCTATAGGGCTGATTCAGGTTTCTAATGCGCACAAATTTCAGCGTTGGCCGACCGGTCTGGAAGAGATAATTGGCACTTACCAGGATATCAAAGGGAAAGTTATAAGCCACGGAAAGCTTGGCCAGCCATGTTTTATCCAGATTAAGAGGCCCTTTAGCGTTGATCAAATGGTTGGGGTCAGTGCCAAACTGCCCGGTATACCAGACAAGAGATTGGCTCATTCCGTAACTGCCTGTGGCCAAAGAACTCAGGTTTAATCCTTCTGCCCTGGACCAGGTCAAAGAAGCATTTAGCATCCAGTTGTCGGCGTAACGTTTATTTAGCTCCAGAATAAGGCCCTTATAGGTTTGGCCCCAACCCTTGGGGTTAGTCAGCCAGTAATCGAAATCACCTCCCACCCAGTTCCACACCTGATAGCTCTGGCCGTTATCCGGGGAGACGCGGGTGACTAATTCATATTTCCCACCCCGGTCCTCATAGCCAAAGACATCTTTTCCTTTTTTATAAATGAAGGTCGCTCTGAGAGCCAGGTTGGTGGTGAGTTGTCTTTCCAACCCGACGGAAAACTGGTCGTAATAAGGATTCTTGATATCAGGGTCCATGGTGTAGCCAGCTTCTGTCGGCAAAACATACCAGAGCTGCCATTTTGTGCCATCCCACCAATAAATATATTTGTCTGGGGCATTAGGGCCAGGCCATTCCCAGTTGGCAATGTAGGGATAGACATAATATCTCCCGTAGGAAGCCTTGAATAAGGTTTTCTGGTCGGACGTTAGCTGGAAGGCCAAACCGAGACGGGGGGAAAAAGAATTCCAGATGATAAGGTCGTCGATTCCTATGCCTTTTTCTCCTGTTTCTTTAAAATTATGCATCAGCGGAAAAGCGGGGATGAAAGCATCATGGTGGTCGTATCTTAGCCCAAAATTTATGGTCAAACGGTTGCTAACCCTCCAGGAATCGTCAACAAAAGCGCCGATATTAACCACAGTTCCGCCGTAGCGATTTGTATCCCACTCATAAAGGAGATATGGTTCACCGCCAAAATCATAGTAAAACTTGCCGCCGCCGTATCCGCCATAAGTATCGCTTGTGCCCCGGTTGAATTGGACGCCGATCTTGAACTCGTGGTCGCCGGCCAAAAAATTGTCGGCAAAGTGTGTCAAAGTGGCGTTGGCTTGATGGCGAGTAACCGTATAGAACCAAGGCCAGACAGGTCCGTTGGAGGTAACGCCGGTTGCCCCATCATAATGAGGCGGAGTATAAATAGAGCCACCAAAAGCTGGCTTATAATCGTTGGGGCTGTAATAACCGGAATATTTTAGCTCAAAGAAAGAATTCCGGCTGATAACCCAGGTCCACATGGCGGTCCAGATATGAACTAAGTCAGTTTCGCCCAGAATGGTTTCAGGCATGTTATAGGGGTCAGGGGAACCAGAACCATAATCTTTTTGTCGGTTGTACATAAAAACGAGCTTATGAGCTTTAGAAAGCTGGGCAGAGAGCTTGAGGAACTGTTCGTTGTGGGTACTTTTGGATGGATAGTTAGGGTCATCGCCAAAATCAGAGGATTTATCCAGCATGTCGTTATAGACCGCAAAAAACCAGATTTTATCTTTGAGAATTGGTCCACCTAGCGTGAAGGCAAAGTCATAGAGTTTCACCCGGTTAAAAGAGTAATAGCCTTCGCCGGTAGCTTCATTATAGGGTTTGGGGTTATTGTCACCAGTCAAGCTTTTGTATTGGCCATAGTAGGAAAGGCTGCCGGAAAATGTATTGCCGCCGGACTTGGTCACAATGTTGACCACTGCGCCAGCGAAATTACCGTATTCTGCTTGAGCGCCGATGCCGGTAATTTCGACTTCTTCGAACATATCAGGCACAGGCCATGACCACGCTGTACCAATTTCTGGGTTGCTCAGGTCCACTCCTTCCACATACATGGCGTTTTCTTCCGAATTAGAACCGTAAGCCATGAACCGCGAGGAATTTTCTCCATGGCTGGTGGTGAACCCTCCAGTCTGGTTGACGATATCAAAGTAGGTGTTGCGGCTGAAGGGGAGTTTTTCTAATTGAACCTTGGAGTAAGTGGTGGAAATCCCTGACCTGGTCACATCCACAACGGGCGAGACAGCGGTCACGGTGACGCTTTCTTCGATGGTCGCTAATTTAAGGCTTATATTTTCTACAGTGCTCATGTTCAAGGAAACAATAATGCCCGTGCGTTCGAGCGTTTGAAACCCGGCCAGCTTAAAAACAGCCTTGTAAGTTCCGGGAGGAAGGTTGAGAAAACGGTATTCGCCGTCAGCTCCCGTGAGCTGCGAGTGAACTCCGCCGAGAAGTGATGGGCTGGAAATCTCTACGGTCACTCCGGGCAAGGGGATGCCGTTTTCATCCGTGACTTTACCCATAAGCCGGCCCGTGAGTCGCTGGCCGTAGACAAAGCTGAAAACCAGCAGAAAGAAAGCTGCGGCCAGGGCCAATCCTTTGACCCTT
>FWPV01008511.1_pt1 | contig 14138 bp, 9 predicted proteins | sample 2228371 | NCBI WGS metagenome assembly FWPV01 (sample SAMEA103939776, study PRJEB20133) | metagenome
AGGGATGCGATCACCGCTATCACGGCAGCGATGGTGAGTCTCACCAGGAGGCTGTTGCGCTGGTCCCGGAAGTAAACTTCGATCCCCCGGATTTCATCGCTGCGGTCGACGATCATATTGGCGTATATCTTGCCTTCAGTCAGCCCTATTGCCCCCAGGTCGGCGGAGACGAAGACGGAGATGAAGAAACCTTCTTTCCCTCCCAGCCGGTCAAGTATCTGGTAACCGCCTTCGGGAATCATGGTGAACAGCTCAGCGGGATCGACGGAAAGGCCCTTCCGGGCGCCATAATTAACCAACTTACCGTCGGCCATGATCCCCACGTAGTCGACGGGATAGAAGTTGAGGATGAACAACACTGCGAATTTGAACACAGTCTCCATGTCGCCGGACATCATCTTCATTAAAAGATCCTGATTAAACAGGCTGATGATCTCAGGAGATATGCCGCCCATGATTAAAACCGATTGTATGTTCTGCAGGTTGCTCACCGATTCCTGGATGACCTTCTCCTTGTTGTCCTTGATATTGCGGTTGTAGGTCACGGTGACGTCCACCATGAAATAGGCGATGATGGCCAGCACCATCAGGAGCACCATGAGCGAGATAGCCCACATCAGCCTGCGCATCTCCCGGCCTGTTACGACTTTCATTCCAACCTCCTAACAATCCAGATACCGAGAAAAATCCAAGATTTTTATCGGTCCGCCGGCACCACGCCTTTAACGGGGGTCCCGTATATACCCCTGAGAGCGTGATTCCACATCAATCCAGGCAATATTGTGATTGAGAGAAGCCAAAACGACAAACCCTCCGCGTTTTGGTTTATACCCATGATGCCCCCTTATGTTTTCACGCTAAGAGTTTCTTTATTGGGGGGATATCCAGGAAAACTCGAGAGCGTGCGGCTTTTTTCTATATGCAATTCCCTTTCGTAGTCTGCTTCCTCGGGCGGGAACCTCAACCAGGAACCTGGTAGGGGAAAGGGCTTAAGTGAAGAGAGCCCACACGAGCTCGTCCGACATCCCCGTCAACCCCGGAGCTTCGCCCATCTCCCGCGCTGCCAGGAGCCTGGCGTCAGGGTGACCTTAGCCCCGCGAAATTCCGGCCTAGGCGGCGCTCGAAAGCAATCTCAAGGACAGCGTTTTCCGCTTCACGCGCAAGGTTTCCAATTTTTCTACCAATTTGCATCAGCATCAATGCTTTCAGATACATGTTTAATAAAGGGCGGGCCTTATCATTCAAACAGACAAACTTATCAGCTCCATGCGGAGCGAATTCCCGGTGACCCGGAACTCTTTAAGTCGTTCGAAGAATTGAAGTCCAGAGCAGAGCGGAGGTACCCGAGGTTTAGCGATGGAGGGCGTCAGTTCTTTTCATAGGCACGAGTATTCTCAGGTCCGGATTAAGGTTATACAAAGGAAGCCTCCAAAAATACCCCCTGGAATATTAAGTACCCGCTCAACCAGGGGGTTTATCTCCAAATATCAATACCCATCGCTTACCCGCGCCATTCACTGGCGAAGCCGCCATTGAGATTTCCCCACGCACTTAAAATTTATTAAACGTAATTTTACAATTTGAAAAATATAATAATGCGTTATTCGCCTTTTTTGGCCGTTTTCTTCTCCAGCTTGGCCAGTTTCTTTTCGGCTTTTCCCAGGTCCTTTTCGAGAGCCGCTTTTTTCTTGTCCATCTTTCCTATCTGTTTCTCCAACTTAGCCTTTTTCTTCTCGGCTTTTTTCTTTCCAAACATCTCTTCACACCTGCCTTTCTTCTCTCTCCCTATGCTTGATGTTGCTTCCTCGAAATGGCCTCCAACTCCACCGGAGATCCTGAAAACCACGTCGTATTTTATGATTATACAGCCTGTCATCGAAGGTATCAAACATTTTTCACCCATCGCCAACTTATATCTCGGCAGAAAAGGCATATAAAAGCCATATATATAAAAATATAACCGTTTCTATTCGGGGAATGCCCTCACTGGGGACGCAAGGTGCCGCCGAAGACCTGCCAGGCTAGAGCCGACTTGGCCAGCAGGCTGAGCAATATATACATCCGTTCGCCAAAGAGGTAATCTCTCCAGGGTCCCACCTTCTTGTACTGCAGAACCATGTTCACAGCGAAGATGTTGAAGAAGATGAAGATGGAGACCATAATCCCGTAGACGAACTTGGGGACGGCATTGGCGGAATCCATAGCCGCGCCGATAAAATACATGAATATGACCACCCAGGGCACCATCCCGGCGATACAGCCGAAGACAAAAGCGGTCCAGTCGGTCTTTTCGGTGGTCTGGTTATGCAACTCCATCATCCACCCGAAGAGGATCATCATGGCGTTAAGGAAGAAGATCAGTATCAGGCTGCCCAAGTCGTACATGCCGGAGAGCATGGCGATAACCATGATCATCAAGGAAGCGCTGAAGGAATACTCTATCCACCGGGCGATATTGATGTGTCTCTCTAGGTTGCGCACATACCATTCGAAAATTCCCGGCGAGGAGACCAGGAAATGGGCCATGGCGCTTAAAAGCAGGAAAATCGCCACCAGGGGCCCGATGCGCAACTGCGCCACTTCCCGGGTGAAGGGAACCGAGGCCCTGGCCAGCGGGTCATACTTGAGATAGCTAGTGGTCACCGGTAAGGAGAAATCGCTGGAGAGAAAGTAGATGAGCAAAGCTTGAGCCAAGTGGAAGAAGCCCATGACCAGGTTGTAAAGACGCAGTTTCCTGAAGGCCTCCTCTCCTCTTTCGGCAGTCATTTCTCGCTCCACTTTGAGGTTTTCCTTTTCGGGGTCCTGTTTTTCCGCCATATTTACCTCCCTCTCCCTGTGCTCTAAACTCACGATTTTATATTCCCCGTAATGGGCTCCGGATAAACCTCGCAAACCTTGCCCCAGTCCAATATCCTCTCCATGATCTTGGCCATCTTCGAGGAAGCCAATCCCCGTTCCGGGAACCCCGGTCAACCGGCTTTTATCCGCTTGGACACTAGGGAAACTTTGATATAAGATGTAATTAAAAGATCTTGATCAAGATTAAAAGCGAGGCGAAACAAAGATGGCATACAAGAGGCTTCACACCAAGTTAATCATTCCCGCGCTTATCCTTCTCCCGTTTTTCTTCATGGCGGGTTGTTCTTCTTGGACCGCTTTCCTGTCCGATCCAGCCAATATATATAAACAGGCCCGGGAAGGGGTACAAGCGGCGCACTCCTTCCGAATGGAAGGGGTGGTAAAAATGCGGCTGAAGACGAAGACGATGACCCACTCCAGCGAGATGCGTTACCAATTCCTCTATGAGAAAGGGGACAACGGCGAGAGCATGGTATGGATGACCGCCTTCATGGAATTACCGGGCAATCCGGCGATCCTCCCCCAAGAGAGCGGGGGCGGGGGTATGGAGATAGAGGGTTATATCGCGGGCAACCGGATATACATGCGGCTTCCGGGATCGGGCCAGTGGGTTTACCAAGAGATGGACATCCCCTCCCAATACCTCACTTTAGATCAAGGAATGATGCCGGAGGACGTGGTAAAGTTCCTGGATTCCGCCGAAAAAGTGGAGGTGCTGGAAGACTCGGAAGGCGATATCAGGTACCTCATCCATCCTGACCCGGAAAAGCTCATGCAACCACATGATCTGGAGAGCCTGAAGGAGTATCTCTCCCGGAGGGGTCTGCCGGAAGAACACTGGGACAACACCGTGGAGATGATCAGGGATATGCTCTCCCGTATAAAATTAACCATAACTGTGGAAAGGCAGTCCGGACTGCTCACCAGTCTGGAAATGGAGGTAAACGACATAAAGCCCGGCGAGGCCTTTCCCGTGCTGGAGCGGAACAACTTCCTGCGCGGAGCCAGCATGTCCTTGGTCTTTCAATTCACCATATCCGACTACGGCAAGACGTTTGATATCCGGCTTCCGGAAGAGGCGAAAAACGCCGTTCCTCGCGAAGATATCCTGGATAACCTGAAAACCTAACGCGCAAAGACGGTTTACTTCTGCGGAGGTGATTCCCCGCAATCTCTTGTTCAAAAATCACGTCGCGAAAATTTCCAGATACGCGCCCTTTCCGGCCGCAATTTCCGGCGAGGAAATTTCATAGATTCTAAGGGAAGAGCAAATTTTTCATATTGTTACCGTATAAAAGGACGTTTTATCCTTGCGAATAAACTATCCCCGGAGAAAAGCAGTCCGGGAATCTGAAAATTGACACGCCAGGCGGCGCCATTCACTTTTGATGATTTTTACAAAAAGTAAATTTATAAACAACTTCATCACATTACACCATTTTGCCCCATCCCAGGCGGGAAAAAGGGAGTCCAGTCAAGTATCCGGATTGTTTCATGAAGAAACACCGCGGGAGACCGGGATAACCAGCGGCTCTATCTATTCTGGGGTCCTGAACATCATCACTCCCGCCAAGAAGAAGGCCACCCCCATGGCGGCGAGAACCAGGCAGTTGGCCAGCACGCTGGAGAAGGAGCGATTGAAGATCATGATCTTGTTGAAACCGTTCATAGCCCAACCGTTGATGGTAAACCAGGACAGAAACTGCAGCCAGGGCGGCTCGATCCAGAGGGGCCACCAGGAACCGCCCAGGGCGGACATAACCAGAATGGCGAACACCACGATGCCCGACACCTGCCTCACCTTCTTTATCCAGGCGGCCAGGAGGGTCCCCAGGCCCACCGCCGCCAGGGAAGTGCAGAACACTAGAGCAGCGATGGCGAGGGGTTCTCTCCCCACGTTGATCCGGAAGAAAAGCCATCCCACCAGAAAGAGAACGGTACACTGGATAAGCACTAGCGCGAAGACCGCCAACTGTTTTCCCAGGATGATCTGCCCCTTGGTCATGGGCGTGAGAAAGAGCCTTTTCAGGGTACCCTGTTCTTTCTCCTCCAGGAGGAAAAATATGCCGGTCATCACCCCGAAGAGCATGAACATCACCGCGTAACCGGGCACGTACTGGTCAAAGGCGTTGGTGGACCTCTGTTTCTGCACGTCCGATTCCTCCACCATCACCTGGGGAGGCCGGTAATCCTGGGGCCACCGCATGGCCATCGCCATGCTCGCCGCCTGGTAAACCGCCTGCTTCACCATCTGCACCCGGGGATCGTTCGCTTGCACCCTGAGGATCTCCGGGACCACGGGCTGGTGAGCGGATAAAGCTGAGGTGGCGCCGGGGGGGATCACCACCGCGGCCACGTAGTCCCCATCCTGCACCTTTGCCCTGGCCTCCTCCAGAGAGGAGAGCTCCACCACCTTTACCAGGCCGGTCTCACCCAAGGCTTCTACTATGGCCACGGCCAGCTGGTCTTGGTGGTCGTAGATGACCGGGGCTTTCACCGGTTGGTTCTCATCAGCGCCTCCCAGGGCCAAACCGAATATGGTAATCAGCACCAACGGAGTGACGAAGAGGTAAAGGTAGGTCATCTTGTCCTTGAACTGTACCTTCAAGTCCTTAAAGGTTATGTTTAAGACCTTTTTCATCCGCCCTCCTCAATCGACCGAACCACCGCTCCCGCAAAATCCTCCAATCCTTTCTATTCCCTCAAGCTCCTCCCGGTGAGCTTGATAAAGACGTCCTCTAGGGAAGGCGTCTTCACCTCGATATGCTTGACTCGCGACCCGCTATCGGTTGCTGCCGCGACGATACTGGGCAGAATACCCCCGGCGCCTGCGCAGGTGACCTTCACCGGGTGCTCTCCCTCCACTCCTAGCACCCCTCTTATCTTTTCGATCTTTTCCCGCAAAGGCTCGGCGGGACCTTCTACCTCTAGCTCCACCACCTCGCCCTCGCCCGCGATGGACACTATCTCCGCCATGGTCCCTTCGGCTATGATCTTGCCATAATCCATGATGGCGATCCGGTCGCTTAAAAGCTCCGCTTCTTCCATGTAGTGGGTGGTATAAAGTAGGGCTATCCCCTGGTCGCGCAGGTCCCTGACCATGTCGAAGATGCGTTCCCGGGCCTGGGGATCCACGCCCACGGTGGGTTCGTCCAGCATCACGAAACGAGGGCTGTGCATCAACGCGCAAGCGATGTTTAGCCTGCGCTTCATCCCTCCCGAGTAGGTGGAGACTTTGTCTTTCTTTCTCTCCTCGAGCCCGGTTATCTTCAGTAGCTCCTTTTCCCTCCGGCTGATCTCCTCGGATCCCATGCCATAGGCCCTGCCGAAGAATCTCAGGTGTTCGGAGGCGTTGAGATCATCATAGACCGCCGTCTCCTGGGGAACGGTACCACTTATGCGCTTTATCTCCATGACGTCCCTGCGGACATCTAGCCCCCCTATCCTGGCATCGCCAGCATCGGGCTCGATCAAGGTGGAGAGCACCTTTATGGTGGTGGTCTTTCCCGCTCCATTGGGCCCGAGGAGGGCGAAGATCTCGCCGGGTTTTATGGCGAAGCTGATGCCGTCCACAGCCCGCACTTCCCCATAGGCTTTGTGCAGTCCCTCCACTTCCACGAAGGCTTTTCCCTCTCCAGGCAACTGGCTCTCACCCCGCTCAAAGGCTTTTTCCCTTTGCAATGACCCTCTCTTTCCTCTGCGAAATCCTTTCCTCTCGCTATAAATATTACGTACGACAACTCCAGTAGGAAGAAGCTCCCTCTCTGTCCTCTGCGAAAGCCTTTCCTTTCGCTATAGTCATCATTTCTCACGCGGAAAATTTTCCGCCACCTGGGCCACTATTTTCTCAGGCGAAAGATTTTCCGCAAGCGATATCTCCCTCTCCTTTCCGCGCGCAGCCTTTTCCTTAGCGATGTTCCTTTCTTTTTCCTGCGAAGGGATTTCCTTGGCTAAAGCCGCTAATTTTTTCAGCGAGTAATTTTTCTCCGGATTCGGCCACTGTTTTCTCAAACGGAAAGTTTTATCTCTCGACAGCTCGCTTCCTTCCTCTCGCAATACCATTTGCCGCGCTTCAGTAATTATAAATGATTTTGCGCATCTCGCGAAATGGCGGCTTGACGGATCTCCTGAACAAAGACGATTTTCCCAGACGCGCAATTCCCCTCCAATCTCATGAGTCAAACAAGAACCATGTTCAATCGTCCAGGGCAAATTCGACGCTGCTTCTTCTGCAGGGATCCTGGGGCAAGGGAATATCACAAGACCTCAACGATGCGGAGCCCATTTTCACGGTTGAAAATAGCTCATCAATCAGAGAGCCAGCACCAGCATGTATTGGACATAAGGTACCAGTCATTGTTTCCTTTCCCGGCCATCGGCGTCTCACTTGCCTTTTCTTCGATTTCGCGGATGGCTTGGCAAAAACCTTTTACGAAAGGTCCCGGTCACATCTTTACAATCACACACTTTTGCACTTTTCTCCGCGTGACCTTACGCCGGAGTCAATCGTTCCAGTGGCGCAAGATCAAAGAGCTGGCATACATCCCCGAGAGCATCACCAGGGGAACCCCCCCTCCCGGGTTAGTGCTCGCTCCCGCGAGGTAAAGGCGGTCGATCACCCGCGATTTCCAGTTGGCCCTGAAGGGACCCAGCTGGGTGACGCTCATCTCCAACCCGTAGATGGCTCCCTCCGGCAGATTAAGGGCTCGCTCGAAGTCCAAGGGGGTGGTCATATCCTTGAACTCCACCAGCCTACCGAAACCGGGAAAGGCCCTCCTTTCGATGCTGGAGATCACTTCCTCGATGAAGTAGGGCTTCACCTCGTCCCAGTGATGATACTTCAACCGGTAGGGGCTGGCGCAGACCACCGAGACCGCATATTTACCCTCCGGAGCCAGGCTGGGATCATAAAGGCTGGGGCAGCAGATCCCGAAGGGCATGTCGTCCGCCCTGGCCATCAGCCCCTTGGCATAATATTCGTCCCAATAGTTATTTACCTGCTCCAGTGAGCCGATGAGCACGGTGAAATGACTCTCCATGGGAGGCTTTTCCTTGAGGCCCAGGTACACGCTGGGCGAGGGGATGGAGTTGCGGTAACCCTCGATCGCTTTTACGAAAGTGGGGCTCAAGTGTTCCCTGCCCACTAGCTCCATGTAGGTAGGGATGCAACTGGCGTTGGAGACCACCACCTTGGAGCTTATCTCCTCGCCGTCTTCCAGCACCACCCCGGTGGCGGTCCTGTCCCTCAAAGCGATCTTCCTAACCGGTGAATTGAGCCGTATCTCCCCACCCTGTGACTCCACGATCTGCGCCAGCGCGCTGGGGATGGCTACCATCCCGCCCTTGGGGTAATAATACCCTTCGTGCGAGAGGTAAGATAGCAGGGAGAAAAGGCCGTTGATGCGGTTGGCGGGCAGGCCCGCGTAGAGATTCTCGAAACCCACCAGCGAGCGCAGGGTGGGATGGGTAAAGTAGCGATCGATGATCCTCTGCTGAGACCCACTGGCTGCCCGCAGGGTCAGGGGTAGGCTTTTCAACAGGGTGGGATTTAGTACCCGTTTTAACTGGTGGGAAAGGGTGGTTATCTCCTTGAGGTTCTCGATGGGCCGGGTGGCGGTGGAGAGCACCCCTTTCCAGATTTCCCTCATCTCCCTGCAGAAGTCCCGGTATTTCTCCGCATCCCCTGGGTGAACGGTTTTCAAGCCCTCCACGGTCTGGTCCACATCCTTGTAGAGCATCACCCGCTCCCCGAAATCGAAACGGATGTCATATACGGGGTCGATAACCCTCATCTCGATGTAATCGTTCAGGTCGAGGCCCAGGTAGTCGAAGAGCAGTTCGTAAACCTCCCTGAAGAGCACGAAAACCGCTCCCACGTCGAAGGAGTAGCCTTCCTTTCGGTACGCGGAACAACAACCCCCTATCCTGGAGCTTTTCTCCAGAACCAGGACCTTACAGCCCTCCTTGGCCAGTAAGGCGGCGGTGGTGAGTCCTCCCACTCCAGAACCGATGACCACCACGTCGTAACTGGGATCCATGATACCATCTCCTCTCTCCCTGCCTGAGACGAAGAAGGAATAAAGAGCCATACAGGGATATTTTATATTCTCCTGTGCAACTTATCCATCACTTTATATGTTGTAAATTATCCAGAGTTTCGATTTGTATCCCGCGCGCCTAATCCGGCGCAGGAATGTATGCGGGGCCTCCTCGTATTTTCGAACGCCCGTGAGTTTGCCGGTCCGGATGTGCATACCCAGGAGCTGGCAATAGCTGAGTAAACCATGAATTGATCTTAAACCATGAATCGATGTAGATAAATCCAGGGTTGGACCGTTTTAGATTGAGAAAGGAAAAAATATAGGCGACTGGTCCACTCGCTCCGTATTACGCGGAGCCGGCCCGGAACTTGCGTTTAACGCGGGTGATTTTTTCGTCGTCTCTCACGACGCGTAGCGCACCGCGCTGACCTTTTGTGGCCGGTATATCGATGGTTACCAGTTAAACAGCAAGATAGCGTATAAATGATATTTATCGTTTGATCGCCGCCTGTCGATCAACCGTAGAGACTCAACTTCTCTATGTTGAGAGGGATGACCCCTAGCGGCAGCGAGAGGATATGGCGAAAATATAGCGGAAAGGAACGGAAAGGATTTTTGCATTGCCACAAGGATAAAGCTGCAATGTGGCAATAAGATCGCGATGCGGGGAGGAAGACATGGCTCTTAACGCAGTGGTGTCCCTGGAGCCGGGAGACCTGATGGAAGGATGCTGAGGGTATGCATGCAAAAAGATTGTATCGTGGGACAAGCAGGCGCTTCAGGTTGAATGTGATTCTTATACCCTTCCTTGCATTGCTGCTTACCTCTTTAAGCCTGAGTATGAATCTATGCCAGCGCAAAGAGGTAGGCTCCAACATAGCGGGAAATCATTATCGTACGGCAATATCTCCTGCGGGCTTCGAGACCTGGATCTGCGTGCAGAATCCCGGGGAGACGCCCGCGGAGATCGAGATGGACTTCATGACCAATGGCGGAGAGGTGCAGGGTCCCCGCGAGACCATTCCCGCGCATACCCGGCGTTCCTACTTCGCCGGCAACTACGTGCACAGCCACGACGTCTCCACCCGGGTCACCGCCACGCGGGGAGAGATCGTCTGCGAGCGGGCCATGTACTGGGGCAACCGTCAAGGGGGTCACGATTCCATCGGGACCACCGCTCCCGCCCCGGTCTGGTACCTGGCGGAGGGGTGCACCGAAGCGGGTGACAACAACTATACCGGCTCCGTAAAACTGGAGGTTGCGGAGAGGGCCGGGGTGGACAGGTGGGGCGACATGGTGACCTCGGGAGTGCCCCTTCCTTATGATTTCGATCTCCACCACCCCGAGGAGGTCGCCCTCTACGACCGCAGCGGATCGCCGGTACCATGCCAGGTGGAGATCAAGGCCCGGTGGGGTGGACCGCCAGAAGACGACTCCCGGCCCGCCAAGTGGGTGCTCCTTGATTTCCCATCAGATCCAGGCGCCAACCAGAGCAAGGAATACTTCCTGCGCAAGGGCCACTCTGGAGCCAACCCCCCACAGGCGGTCCGTGTATCCGACGATGGCACCACCTTACGGGTGAACACCGGGGCGGCAAACTTCAGCATCTCCCGCGACTCCTTCAACCTCTTCGACGCGGTAGAGGTCGAGGGAGTGGGAACGGTCATCTCCCCCAGTGTGGAGAACGGCTTCTTCGTATACTCCGGTGGTGGAATCTACAGCTCGTCCTACGCTCCTCCTTCCTTTCTCGCCGTGGAGAAGGGCGGACCGCTGCATGCAGTAGTCGCCGTAAAAGGGGCTCACCGGTCCCCCAGCGGGGAGGAACTGCTCCACTATACCGCGCGGTTGCATTTTTACGCCGGTTCCTCACGCGTTCGCATTTTCTACACTCTGAAAAATAATAATTCGCCCCTGCTCGATGATACCGGACAGCCACAGTGCTGGGATATAGGCTGCCCGGAGAGCGAGGTCTTCAGCGGAATGGACCTCCGGCTCCACCCCCAGTTGGGCGCGAGCCCAATTGTAACCCTTGACCCCGGGGAGGGAAGCTCGCCGCCCTTCACCGCCCCAGGAGGCGATTTAACCATCTACCAAGATTCCTCGGGAACACCTTTCTGGAACGTCCACCAGGGGCACCATCCGCGTCCCCAATCTTATGTAACCTTCCGTGGATGGAGAGCCCGAGAAGGAGACAGAACGGTGGGGTGGGGTGACCACTCCCAACCTTGGCTGGATATTTCCGGAGACGGGCGAGGAATAACCCTGGGTTTACGGGATTTCTGGCAGCAGCATCCCAAAGCCCTGCGCAGCCACGGCGGGGAGGCGCAGCTCTCCCTCTTCCCCGAGGAATATGGGGGGGATTTCAACTTCCGACCGGGGGAGCAAAAAACCCATGAGGTCCTGCTCTATTTCCACGCGGGTGAAACGGATACCACGGAGATAGACCGGAACATGGCAATGCTGCAGTTCCCCCTCTTTGCCTTGGCCGCACCGGAATGGTACGCGCAGAGCGGGGCACTTGGGAGGATAACCCCGGTTCGGGCGGACCCGGTCTCGGCCGCTTACGAGAACCAGAACCGGGCCGCTTTCGAACCTTCCATCGGTCCCACCGGACGCTCCCTTCTGGGAAGCATCGAGGAGAATGACTTTTATGGCTGGTGCGATTACGGAGATGTACCCCTGGACTTTGAAGCGCCCTCGGGCCAGATGAACCTCAAGTATAACTTCGATTTGGGGATGATCCAGCAATTCCTGCGCTCCGGGGATTACCGCTGGTGGAGCCTGGCGGAACCAGCCTGTCGCCACGTGGCCGACGAGGACCTGCTCCATTACGAGGGGCCTATCGACCATTGGGCGGATGGGGGATACTTCGGACACTCCTACCATGGCGAGCCAGGTGACTCCAACCCCCACCGAAATTATGGCGCACCCCACCCCGATCTGGCCTTCTCCGTCTGTGGTTGCCTGGCCTATTATTACCTTACCGGCTACGAACTCGCGCGGGAGTCCGCCTTCGAGGTAATTGAGAACATCCGCTTTCGTTTCGAAAACAGCTTCGGACGAGGCTCGGGAGAAGGCTTCGCCGAGGCTTATAACGATTACGGATCCTATTCCTTCCGCCCCTTCGCCAACGGGCTGCGTATCATGACCGAGGCCTACGAGGCCACCGGCGATGGGCGTTACCTTTCCACCGCGGAGTGGATTATCCAATGTTCCCACTATGCCGGGGATCCCTTTCTGGCCGCTCCCAGGCGGGGGATGGAGGGAGGGACTTCCATATTCTCCCTGGATCTTTTCACCTTCGCCCTGGGGCGTTTCCTGGATATGATCAGCGCGGCTGGGATAGCCGACCGGCAGAACGCGGCGATCTACCTGGTCCAACTGGTCCGGCATGAATCCGAGCACTGCTGGCGCTTGGACAGATCTGGCTATCAGGGGTTTCCCTACGGCTGGCTCTACGACGGGCGCATCGATGATAGCTTTGGCCCGGTAAACCTCTGTAACTGGCACCTGCTCTCCGCTGACTGTCTCGCCTACGCCTATATCTATGGAGGCGGGGGTAGCTTCGTCAGTCTGGCCGAACAAGCCTTCCGCACCGGATCTGAGGTCCCCAACGGTCCCGGGACGGAACCCGGTTACTGGTCGACTAAAGAGTCAGTCAACGCTGCCTGCTTCGGCCAAGTCTTTCTATCGCTACAACCCTGAAAGCCGTTTCCAGCTCGCCCGGGGCATCACATTCCCAACCGACGCTATGCACTTAACCTAGGCTCCGTCCGAGATGCCCATTCCACGATATCTTGATTTAGCACATCAATTGCTCCCAAATTCACGAGCGCCCGCCCATGGGATTCGTGATATTTTACACATTGTTATATTTAATTCTTTCTCTACCTCCCGTAGAAACATTAAAAGGGGCCGGATAAATCCGGCCCCCTCCTCGCCAGGCGAACTATTCTTCCAGTTCCAGGCTCTTCTTCTCTCTATGCCTGCGCCAGGCGCGCCTCAGCATGCGGTAACCCAGGTAGGCGCCAATGACCACCGGGGCCATTGACTTGGTCATGTTGGCCATATTCTTCAGCTGGCTCGTGCGCACTTCCGCCTCCACCTTTATAACCGCCTGAATCTCTTCCATGGTAGCCTTCATCTCGTCGGTGGTATCCTTTAGCTCCTGGACTATCCCTCCCGCCGCGGTTTTCACTTCCTGGTTCAGCTTATTGGCCGAAGCGCGTAATGACGCGAGGGCTACGCCCACGGTAATCCCGCCGATGACCAGCAGCCCTCCCACCACGATTAATGCGGAAAGCCACAACTTGTCCAGGGCGATGTTCACCAGCAGGATGATGCAGGCAATGACGTAGACGGAAGCCATGCCCAGGATAACGCCGCCGAGGAAGGCCGCGCCCACCCTCACCCCCATGCTGGCGGCGCTCTTCTTCAGCCTCTCCTTTAACTCCTCCCCTTCAGGACCGCTGAAGCGAGAGGCCAGCTTGCCCAACTTGGCGGCCAGCCCGGAAAGCTTCTGGAGGTGCTCCCTGATCTGCTCAAGATTATCCACCCGGTTTCCCTCCTTTCCGTTGAAGCCCGAACCTTTACTTATATAGAAAATCGACTAAAAACAATCCAGCGGTCCTTTTCTCGAATGGTCCCATGCAGCGGTTATTTCCTTAAAATATTATCAATATCATGTAGAAGATTTCTACAGCCAGTTGTCTTTACCTTTTGTAAACTTTGATCCATCCTTCTGGCTCGTGGTCAGCCCCTTCAAAACTAAAAATCCAAGTAAGTGGCCTGAAAGGGAACGAACCCGTCGGGGCGGGCATGAATTCCGACTATCCCATTCCCGTTCTCTTTTCCCTTAAGCATTACTGAGAGTTTCACGCCGGCAATACGGCGGAAATGACCTTGGCCGCTGCAAGTTTTGCGCTGGAGCCAGTGGCGGAAGAGAATTAGAGCTCATCCTATCATCACCGCCAGACAACCTGACAAGAGTAGAAGGAACGACCTACAAAAAAAATCATCTACCCCCACGGAATACTTCCTCTATGGTCACAAAATCCGTGCAAGAGAAGGATAACCCCTAGGATATCTGGGAAAAGTTATTAGAGAGGGTTTCCGAACTTTTAAGTTTTTCGCGGGCGAAGGTATATAATACCAGTTGAATAACACCAGTTGAGAAACGGATGCGATCGCAAAGCCCTTTTGACGATTTCCCCAGGAACGGAAGGAGCTGGAGATGCT
>FWPV01011435.1_pt1 | contig 14136 bp, 11 predicted proteins | sample 2228371 | NCBI WGS metagenome assembly FWPV01 (sample SAMEA103939776, study PRJEB20133) | metagenome
GGGGCACGTCGCCCAGGCTGTATCCGGGCTCGCTCGTGTGGTGCCTAAAGAAGCCCGGCCGCGACTTCCGGGAGAAGGTCGAACTGTGGCTCGCCTGGAGGCGAGTGGCAAAGGAGGTGGCCGAGGGCACCCTTGGCGGAGATTTCGACCGCAGCGACCGGGCGGAGCTTCAATCGAAGGTGACGGATGCGGAAGAGGCCGCCAAGGACGAGGTCTGGGGCGGTTACCGCTTCGTGGTCATCGCGGACAGCCAGGAGCCCGATGGGCTGAAGACCATCGACCTTGGCGCGGGCCACTCGAGCGGCAGCGAGACACTCTGCGGCAGGGTCATTGCCGCGCTGAAGTCCCAGGCCTTGCTCAATGAATCGGTCGGAGCCGGCTATATCGAACGGAACTGGCCGCCCGCTTTCAAAGAGTCGGGGGCCTGGCCCCTTTCCAGTTTGCGGCAGAGCTTCTTAAACGGCTCGCTGACGCGCCTGTTGGACCCCGATGCCACCTTGCGCAGCAAGATCGTGGAGTTCGTGGCCAGAGGCGAGTTCGGGCTCGCCTCCGGCCCGACGCCGGACGGAGGCTACGAGCGGGTCATGTACCGGGAAGCCATCGACCCGGCCGACGTTACCTTCGAGCCGGCCGTCTCCCTCATCAAGAAGCACAGGGCCGAGGAGTTGAAGACGGCACCGCCGGCCCAGCCGACGGACAGGGAGGCGGTGCCGAGGAGCGCTGGGCCACCCCTCACCGCCACGCCGGAACCCCTCCCAGCTGGCGCGCCTGGACTCCCGCCCGCGGCGGAGTCCGTCGCCGGTGCTGCGGTGCGGACGTTGAGGATCTCCGGCGAGCTGCCGCCCGAGGTCTGGAATCGCTTGGGGACGAGACTCTTGCCGAAGCTGCGCAGCGGCCTCGAGGTCAGGGTTGCCGTCGAGTTTTCGGTCACGCTGCGTTCCGGCGAGGCCGGGAACTTCTCGTCCGACCTCGTGCAGATACTCGCCGATCTCGGCCTGGCCGACCGCCTGCGAATCGAGCCTGGCGGGGAGTCCTCGGGCGATCCCCGGCGGTGAGAGGGCGGTGCACGGCGCCGTGTCGAGACGCCGGTACCGCTCCTCCCGGAGAGAGGCGGGAATGTTTCGTGCTGGAGGAGGGCGGACAGCGGCGGGCTGTGGGCGCGCGAACCCTCATCAGCGCCGGTAGGTCGGGAAAGCCGCTCCTGGCCCGCACGTGCTCGAAGCGGCCGGACCTATCCGTCGGTCGGGCCATCAAGGCCGTAGGTGGGGTAGGACCCGCCGGGGTGGCCGGACCGTGGTGTCCGGCAAACCGCGGGGTGCGAGCATCACGTCCCAGACGTACTGCAGGACCGGTGTCCCGTCCGGGGGCAGCGCCATGAAGTCGTCGACCACCGTGCAGTTGTGGTAGTACCCGAAGCTCGACGGGTCGCCCAGGCACGCTTCGGTCGCCGTCACCAGTTGGTGCGAGAGGAGAAACGGCGGGGGATTTTCCTCCACGTTGATGGGCAAGCCAGGAAGGCCGATGTTGACCCACGAACGCAGAATGGGAGCGAAGATGGGCTCCTTTTCGTGAGCGAGGCCGAAGAAGCGGTCCGCCGGCGTCGCAAACGGTTTGGTGGTCCACTCCCGTGGCTCGGTGGCGCTGAACAGCAGGGCGCCGGCGGTCTCGTAGAGCTTGGCGGTCATGGCGGCGTTCCCGCCGCCCTGAGAGTGGCCGGCGACGAGGATGTGCTCCCACCGCGGCTTACCGCCGGCCAGGTAGGCGCCCCACCCCTCCTCCGGGTACCCGGCGTGGAGATAGGCCAACAGCTTCGTGAGGCGGTTGAAGGCCGAGTTGTCCGGGCCGACGTTGGGGGGGGTGTACCCACTCTCGACGCCGGTGAGGATCTCGAGGCGCGCGTCTTCGTAGCACTTTTCGGGTTGCCCGGGACAGATATCGAAGTTGACGGAGAGGCGGTTGTCGTAGGCGAGCGCTATGGCGTGGTAGCCAAGTTCCGCGGCGCGAGTGAGGAACCGCGAGTAGCGGTCGGGCGTGCCGCCGGTGCCCGGGAAAAACAGCAAAAGCCGGCCGATCCGGGCGCTCGGCGGTCCGATCGCCACCAGATGGGCACCCAGGATGTCGTCGATGGCGGGGTCGGTGGCCGAGGCGAGGATGGTCCGCAGCGTCACTCCGACGCCACCGATGTCCAGGGCGCAGCGGTAAGCCTCCGAGACGGAGGCGCCGAGGACGTAGTAGTACACGAAGGCCTGCTGGGAACCCACGAAGACCTCCGGATCCACACGGGTGACGGGCGCCGGCTGGCGGTCGTCGCAGCGGCCCGCGAAAGGGTTGTCCGGGGCCACGCCGACCACCCAGATCTGCTGGTCGGTGACCCCGGGGCGCACGTCAGGGGTTGTGGCGAGGGAGAGGCTGACGTACGAGCGATTGTCCGCGACGAAAGGCTCCGGGGAACCGATGAAGGGCGGGGCGCCCGCCGGCGGCCTCCAGCGCCGGTAGGGCACCCAACTCTCGCCGACTTTGGACCACACCACCAACTCGGTCTCGTCGACCACCCCCAGCACGAGCAGACCGCCACCGGCTTCCGGGGCCACCCAGCCGTAGGGGTCGCTGACCCGGACGGGCTCGTCGCTCACCCGCGTCACCTCCCCCGATACCGTGTCCACCAGGGTCAGCTGCCCCGGATGTGCAGGGTGGCAGTTGGCCACGTAGGAAAACGTATCGTCGACCCAGCGCAGATCCCCGTCGGTCCGCTCCGCCAGAAAGGCGATGTCGTGCACCTGGTCCGGCGTGGCCACGTCGAGCCACCCGGCCGTGCCCCACTCCGGCGGGCGGCGCAGTACCAGCAGCCGCGTCGAAGTCGCAGCGCCCCGCTTGGTGGCCATGGGTGAGCAATGCTCCCGGCCGGTGGTCAGGAGCTCCTGGACCGGTGTCTCCTGCTGCAGCCTCGACCGCGCCACCTGGGTGCCAGTGGCGCCCTGGCTGTAGTACACCGCCCAGCCGGAGGCGTCGCGGCCGAACTCCGGGCCGTTGAAGGTGGACGTCAAAGGGGCGGCGTTGCTGCCCATCTGCCAGCGCGCCGTGCCGCTGGGCAGCCCGGTGAGCGGGTCGAGCACCGCCACCCAGATGGCGCGCGAGGAGCCGTCCTGCCACGCGATCAGCCCCTCGCCCGTGTCGAGCCGCAGGATCTCCGGGTCGAGCCAGTTCTCGCCGGCCCGGCTGATCCGCTCGGTGGTACCCGGCGGCACCAGCCGGCCCTGCGGCTCGGCCGCCGCCGGGAGGCTCGGGGCGACGAGTGCGGCGGCGAGCGCCCCGGCCCCGCCGCACCGCCGCACTGCGAGCCCGAGGGCGCACCACGCCCCACGCCCGGGGACGTGGTGATCCTTCGAGCCGGATAACTTCATCTCCCTCGGTGGGAAGCTCCGCAAGGTCCGGCGCTGGAAAGTCGTGTTCATGTGAGTTCTCGACGAACTCACCCCCGAAAGGTTGACCGCCTTCAGATAGCCCCACCGAGGAGCGTCGTGATTCGTTGCCCCGCCACATCACCACACGCCAGCGGTGCCGCCGCCACGCCGGCGCGAGCTCGTGGTGAGACCACGGCTCATCCTGGGCAGCGCCGCCCCGCCCCTCGAGGGGTGCGCCGGACGACGTGGGCCGACCCACCGCGCCGTGACCGGTGCTTCCACCTTATGCCCTGTCCTGGCGAGAGACACCCCTCGCGCCGCTCGCCGGGGAGGCCGACGGGCTCACGACCATTGACGTCGGCGCGGGGCATTCCTCGAACAACGAGACCCTGTGCGGCAGGTTCATCTCGGCGCTCACATCGCAAGCGCTGCTGAACCAATCCTCTGGCGCAGCCTACATCGAGCGCAATTGGCCGCCGGCGTTCAAACAGTCCGGCGCGTGGCCGCTTACGAGCCTGCGGCAGAGCTTCCTGAACGGTTCCCTCGCGCGGCTTGTGGACCCAGACACGACGTTGCGGAGCAAGATCGTGGAGTTCGTGGCCAGAGGCGAGTTCGGGCTCGCTTCGGGACACAACCCCGATGGCGGCTACGTGCGCACGTTCTTCACGGAGGCCATCGACCAGGCAGAGGTCGCCTTTCATGCGGACGTGTATCTCCTCATGGCAGACAGGGTCGCGACCTCGCAACCATACGGGGGAGCATCACCACTGCCGGCAGCCTTACCGGAGCAGTCAAAACCCGAGGGCGGCGTTGCGCCCCCGCCGCCAACGCCCACAGCGCCGAAGGCTGGGCGGCGTGCGCTGCGGCTGCGCGGTAACGTACCGCCCAAGGTGTGGAACATGGATAAGGATTTCCTTATCTCCCTGCAGGCAGGGTAGGGAGTGAGAGAGGTGGAGTCAAGGTGTTGGTGAGGCGCAGACGGCGCAGATCTGAGGCTAGGCCGTCGCGATGGGGGGCGATCTCTGAGGAGGTGCGGGTGCTGCGCGTGGTGCGTGGCACGGGCGGTCACGGCGTGGTGGTCAGGCGGCGGTGATCGTCCGCTTGTGTGAGACGGGATCGGTGCCGGGCGGGCTGCGCGCGTCAACGCGCGTGGCCTCGAGGTGGCCGAGGATTTTCCCGAGCACCCCCGGCTGGGTGATGAACGCGATGACCTCGGCCATATGGCTCATCGCTTTGACGAGCAGTTTTTAGCCTTCATTACCCTGCGAGAGGATCTGCGGGCGGGCCGCCGCGAGCGCGGCGCGGTCGACGGTGTCGCCGTTCAGTGCCGCAGCGACCTTGTCGTGGATCTCCGTGCGAGTCGCGTTGTGCGCCGCGTGCTGGGCGAACAAGTCGCTGACGATGGCGAAGATATGGTCCTCCTGCGTCTGGGTCGCCCCGACCTCCTTGAGGGTCCGGTGGATGCGGAACTCGATGAACTCGCGCGCGTGCCCGCCGTGCATGAAGTGTCCGCCGAGGCGGGCGGCGACACGGCCGGGGCGTCCGGCAAGGGCCAGGCCGGCGGCGGCGACGAGCAGCACGGCGAGGCCGACGAGCAGCGCGTGGTGCCTCCGGCGGTGGCACGGGCGGGTTTTGGGGCCTGGGCTTCCATCTTGGTTTTCCTTTCCGGCGCGAAGTTCTGCTGCACCCTCACCATCCCCGATGGGAACCAGCCGTTGCCGCTTTCCTGCCGCCGTGTGAAGAAGTGTGAAGCGTTCCCCGCGCTGCTCTTACGCCGCCTTCCGGAAGGTGTGGCAGCTGGAACAGTCCAGGCGCTTGTCGCGCACGTGCTTGTCGTGGAGCTTGTAGAACGTGAGGGTGCCCTTATTGCCGTGGCAGCTCTCGCAGAGCGGTTTGCCGTTGCGCGTGGCGAGCGGCGTGTAGCCGAGTTCCGCCCAGTCCAGACGGTTCTGGTCGTGGCAGGTGGCGCACTGGAGCGCTTGGGAGGCCGGCGCCACCTCGTGGAAGAGTCCCATGAAGCGCTCCGTGGCGACGAACTGGTGGCCCTCGTAGGGCCAGCCCACGGCCGCGGCACCCTGCGCGACGGCGGCGCCGATGTCCCCGGTCGAGAAGAAGACCCCGATCTTGAGCGGCAAAAGGCGTCCAGTGGTGGGGTCCTGGGGTTGCCGCCCAAGATGGCGCTTGACCGGGATGATCTTCGCACCGGCATCCTGGACCGACCCGAGCGGCCCGGCCATCAGCACCCTCCCGTTGGGCTGCGGCACGGCGCGCGTGCCGAACTCGTAAAACTGGGAGCGCCCGTTGAAGAAGCGGTACTCCGGCTGCACGTGGGAGGCCTTCAGCATGTGGGGTTCGTACAGCTTAGTGGCAGGATCGAGCTCGCCCGGCAAGCTCCAGTCTCGCTCCATGTCGGTCGCGGCGACCTTGGCGAATTCGGGAATGTGGCAGGCGGTGCACGCGACCCGTGCCGTGTGGCCGTTGAGCGTCGCGGAGCCGTGTGGCTGTTGCGGGTGGCAGTTGGTGCAGGCGACCATGTCAGGCAGGTCGCGCTCCCGGAGGTCCACGCCGCGGCCGGCAATGCGGTGCCCGGCGGTCGTGTGGCAGTCGAGGCAGTCGAGCCCGGCGCCGCCGGCCGACTGCGGCGCCATGTGGACGTCGAACGACGCAGTGGCGGTGCGATGCGCCTCTTCGAGATCACCACGCTTGTAGTTGTTGCCGCCTCCGGCCTTGCTGTGGCAGTTGAGGCAGGTGTTCTTGTCCGGGAGGTGAATGTCGGTGGCAGCGTTGAGGACCCCAACCCCCATGGCGGCCTCGTCGGGCACGAACCGGAACGCCCCGTTGACGCTTTCAACCTTGCGCTTGTAGATTGGCGAGTGGCAAAGCAGACAGTCGATGTTTTCGAGCTGCTCTTGCGAAGGCTGTGGCTGTGGTTTGGCGCCAAGCCCCGTGTGACAGCGGGCGCACCCGCCGTCCACCTGCTGGCCGGCCACGTTCGTCAACTTGCCGATCCAGTTGATGTCAGGGTAGACGCAAAAGTCGTTGATGCCGCCAAGCTTGCCGGCGAGGCTCGTGGACAGGCCCACGGCTTCCGAAGCGTCGCCCAGCCACTGGTAATGGACCGAGCCGTGCATTTCCAGCGCCTGGGTCAGGTGGCACGCCAGGCAGGTCTTGGTGCCCTCGTACGTGGTGAACCGACCGGCGTGTGAACCGGTCGGGGGTGGGCTCGCCACGTCACAGTTCGACGGTGCTCCAGCCACATCGCGTTCGTCGGTTTCACCGCTCTCCACTACCTGTGCACGGATGCGGCATGGCACGGGAGTCGGGCTTGCCAGGACAAGCTGCCAGAAACCCTTGCCGTCGGCCGTGACGGTGGCGAGGGGGGAGCCGTCAGCAGCGCGGGCCAAGGTCACGCTGCTGTGGATAGGCGCCCAGCCGTCGGCGACGAGGCGAGATTCGGCGCCGTGCCACTGGGCTGTGTCGATGTGCAGGGGAATTCGGCGGGTGAGCTTTCTGACCGGCGTCGAGGCGAAGACGATCGGCGAGCCCAGGAGCACGGCAACGAGGAAAGCGACCGGGGCACGCTGTGGCTTCATAATCGTTCCTCCCAGCGGCACCGCCGGGGGGGGCGATGTCGGCATCTCGGACCTTACAATAGTGCCGCAAGAAATAGCGGGCAGTGACATAGATCACGGAAACGTAAAGGGGGGGCACGCCCCCTCAGCCGGCGCGGGTCCCGACGAAGGCGGCGGCGATGCTCCCTTCGAGGAACTCAGGCAGTCTGAGCGGCGAGGGAGGTGGGGGGTACACACCGTGAGCGAGCTGGGGAGAAGCGGATAGGCGTTGTCGCCACCTAAGGGGCGGTTCCGCCGGCGGGTTCATCTTCGGGCAGGTTGGGATCCGCGGTGGCACGGTCGCGGGCTTCGTTCCCGCGAACGACTGGGCAACGGTCCGGGGAGAATCCACCCCGCGTCGCTGGCGAGACAGCTCCACGACGGCGACCCGAACGCGCTCCGCCGTCCCGAGCATAGCCGTGATATGGAGCTTGCCCACCTCCCTGTGTTCCCCCTCACTCGTCCCCTACCTTGCTTGCCACGGCAAGGGGAGGGCTCATCCATCCGACCGTGGCCGTCACGGGTCGCATCAGGTCTCGAAGAGCGATGTATTCGAGCAGCCGCTGGTGGTACAGGCCCACCGCGTCGAAACGTCGGGCGACCAAGGTGGCGGTCGCGACACACACATGATCGGCAGGATGACCTGGTACGAGGAGGTCATCTCGAACAGCAGCAGCACGGACGTGGCGGGGCACCGCACGATGGCAGCGAGGACGCCGCCCATGCCGACCATGGCGTAGGCCCCCACCCTGGCTATGGCAGGACCGAGCAGCGCCTCGAGCCCCCGGCCGTCCCCCCCGCCCAGCATGGCGCCGACGAACAGGGCGGGGTCCCCGCCCCACCCCCTGGAACCAAGGGTGAGCGCAGTGGCGAGGATCTTGCCCACCGCCAGCGCCAGCAGGAGCGGTAGCGGCAGCTCGCCGAGGCAGGCCGCCGCTGTGGTGTCGAGGCCGTCGCGGTCATCGGGCGGAACCGTGACCGAGGTGTGGACGGAAAAGCCCGAGTGCCGCCACGACAGCAGCAGTCGCGTGCGCTCCTCCGACAACAACCCCTCCCTCTGCAGGAGCCGAAACACCTTGTGCCGGAGCACCAGTGCCGCGGCCTCGCCGTCGACGAAGGGCACCCGGGGTCCACTGCCCGTCCCGCTCCCACCCGCCGCGCGTCAGAAGCGCGTGCACGTGGGGATGCCAGTCGAGGTCGTCGCCGAACGTCTGCACCACGGCGACCATGCCTGGCGTGATACGGGCACCATCCGGCGAGGCCGCGGTAATCATCTCCCTGGCTGTCTCGTAAGTCGCGCGGCACAACCGCCCGAGGAGCGGGCGGTGGTGGAGGAAGTAGGGCCGGAGCATCTTGGGGATGGAGAAAACCACTTGGCATGCCCGACCTCGGCCAGCACCTCCTCACGGAGCAACGTGGCGAGAGCAGCAGCGCGTTTGCCCGTAGGGTTTCGGGTCGGTGTTGAGGTCCATCGGCGACTGAAAGGTGATGAGGTGGCCGATGATATTGCCCGCCGCATCCAGCTCCGGCGCCGTGGTGTTGAAGCCGACCGGGACGTAGCCGATCTCGGCCTGTGCCAAAACCGCGCCGTTGCTGCCATCAATGGCATAGATGTTGCAAGCGAGGTCGTTAAGGGTGACAACATCGCCGGTGAAGGCACTGCGCGGGCTCGACGGGCTGCCGCCGACGAGCGGCAGGACGAAGTCCTGGTCCCATTGCCGGATCGTTGGCGACGCGGGGTCGGACTGCCAGCGCTGCAGGAAGCTGTCGGGCGAGTTGCGCACGAAGCCCTGCGCGGTGTTGAAGATGGCATCCGTCGCCGGGTCGACCGAGATGAGGTCGGCGGAGATGCACAGGTTGTGCTTCGCCTCATAGCGGCAGTCGACGACCACCTCGTTCGACATGAAACGGGGGAGCGTAACCGCCCCTTCCGGGAACGAGTTGAGCCAAGCGACGATGCGCGGCTCCTCCGCGATCCCCTCACGCCGATCGAGGACGTAGAGCGTGCTGCGACACGTGTGGAAGACGACGTTGCCGTCGGAGGTGAACTGCGCGCCCAGCGTGCCGCCGTCGGTTTGCACCTTTCAGCGCAGCCGCCCCTGTGGATCGAACGACATGAACTCGCCGCACAGCAGCGCGCCATACCGCCGTTGCCCCTGGAAGCGGCAGGGGACGGCTGGATTGCGGGTCAGCTCCTGGCCCAGATAGCTGTTGCCGTCGCCGTCGATGAACGGGGCGCTTAAGCGTACCGCGGAATCGAGGCCGTGCGCCGGGCCGAGCCGGGTCAGGATCGCGCCCGTTGCCGCGTTGGCGCGATAGAGGAAGGTGGTGGTTTCGTCAATCGGCGTGCGGCCGGTGAGGCTGACCACCAGCCACGTGGTTTTGTCGGGGGCGACGACCGTTTGCGAAAACGTCGTGTGCGGTGCATCCGCCGTGGTCGTGCGGCTGAAGCGACACCCCTTCGTGCCAACCTCGCGGTCAGCCCAGTCCGCGTTGCGGCCATCACGACGCTGCCCCGCCCAGGCGCCGCCAAACATCGCATTGCCGTAGGAGATGGCGGCGTTGACGCTGCCGCAAAGGCTGGTGGCCATATCGGCAGCGGCCGACGCCGCGCCAGCCGACGTCAACAGGCTAACGAGGAGCAGACCTCCCCCGGCGCAGCACGGCAGAGAGATCAGGTCCACCTCGCCGGCGTCCTGCGCTGACGCTCGTCTTGCCAGGGCCCACCCAGTGCCACCAAGCCATCTTCGCCGCCATGCTGTCCCCTCCTAGCGCCATCGCATGCTCATCCCCCGGCATGCTCGGCTAAAAACGCACCCTTAAGCGCGCGGTTATTCGGAAAATTCGGATAACGCAGCAAACTGTATGTGATTCTTCGATGTCGGCGGCGACGGTGGGTCAGAGGCTGCCGAAGAACTGCCAAATCTGCTCCGTCGCGCTGATTTCCCGGCTTGTCGTGCCAGATTTGCGCAGCGTCGGGCCGACGGGCGATCCAGGCCACGTGTGCCCGCCGCCGATGACACGATAGGCGATCACACCGGCGCCGTTGCGGCAGCCCTCGAAGCGGTCAACCTCCACCCGGGTGCCGTCGTCGGGAACGGTATCGGGCAGCCGCTCGGTGCGCGGCGTCGGGCCACAGCCGTTGTTGCGGGCAAAGAAGCGCACCGTCTCCGGGCTGGAGATAACTTGGCCTTTGCCGCGGCCGAGCAGCGCAGAGCCGGACACTTCGCCCCCTGCCCAGGGCATCAGCCTGTCCTCGGTGCCCTGGATCAACAGGATGGGAACGCCGCGGCCGGGCCGGCAGCGGCCGAGCATGTCGACCGGCAAGTTGGCGACGACCGGCGCGAAGGCGCGGAAGACGGCCGCCCGCTCACACGCCAGCCGCAGCGTGAACATGCCGCCGTTCGAGGCGCCGGTGGCAAAAATCCTCGCCGTGTCCATGGGATAGCGGGTGCGGACGTGGGCCAGCATGGCATCGACGAAGGCCACGTCGTCGACCTCGGACTCGGTCGTCGATCGTCCATCGTTCCACACCCGGTCCCGCTTGATCGCGGCTGGATAGGCAACGAGAAAACGCTCACGGCGGGCGAGCTCATGCATCTGCGTCGTCGCGGCGATCTTCTCCGGCGAGCTGTGGCCGCCGTGGAAGACGACGACGAGCGGCAGCGGCCGGTTGCCCGCCTCAGGTGGCACGAACAGGTAGAAGGTGCGGGGAATGCCGCCGGACATTACCGTGTGCTGTTCAAGGCCCGCGATGGTGCCGCTTGAGGTCCCCTGCTCGCGCGATTCCCGCCGCTGCTCGAGGCGTTTGCGCAAAGTCCCGCGCTCGAATGTGTAAGACGGCGCGGCGAGCAGGGGCAATAGCGCGAGGGCGACCGCAAGCGCCGTCAACGCCCGCTTGAAGCGCGAAAAAACCTTCATCTTACCCTCCCTGTGCGGCAGACGCGGCAACGGTGCCCTGGTAATGGATAGAAATATCCTAGGCGCTCCGGCTTGCCCATCCTGCCTCCCTGCCCGGCCGGTCGGCCGCTCCGCTTCGTAGGCCTCCGCGGCCTCCCGGCCGCGCTCCTCGTCCACCGCCTCCCCGGCCCCTACCGCTCCCCCCCGCCCCCCCGCTTGACACGACCGACCCGCTCATAGACGTGTCCGTGCCGGTGGATGTGTCCGACTTACAACCGGTGGTGAGCCAGCGGTCGCGTGGGGGATCACAGGCCGCTCCACGCCAATAACGAATCCCAGAAGTCGCACTGCGTGCTCCTCACTCCCTCGCCCGGCGCCGGAGGGGTGGTCAGTTCCAGGTAGAGGTCTCCCTCCGCTCCGTAGGCGAGCCAGGCAGGTCCGCCCGGGAGCGAGGGGTCCCCGGTCACCGCAAGGTGCCGCCACGCGGCGCCGATGAACCCGGCCAGTTCCACCTCGCCCGGACTGGGTCGATACCCCTGGGCGTCGAGCGCGTTGAAGACGTAGAAAAGCTCCATGCCGTGTACCGCCCCCAGGGCCCGCACCGCGGGGCTGGCGTTGTTGGGTGGGTAGGTGAAGAAGTAGCGGTACACCGGCTCCGCCTGGCCTCGCACCGCCGCCCGGGCGATCCGCCGGGCCGGACAGATGAAGTTGGCATCCGAGGTGAGCGCCGTAAAAGCGAGTCGTGGAGAACCGTACTCGGCAACCGGGTAGGCGGCCGGAATCCGGGTGGCCAGCACGGAGCTGCCCCCCGCCCAGGCCAGCACCGCAGCCTCGTACTGTGCCTCGGTTAAGATGTGGGCCGTGGCTGTGGCGGTCTCGTCGCGGGTGGCACCCACCACCAGCGGCACGCGGTGGTGTTGCCCCGACGCCAGGAGATCCAGAAGTGTCCCGGGGATCACCGACCCGTCCACGTGCGGGCCGTATCCCCCACTCGGCTTGATCACCGACACCTCCGCCGGCAGGGTTGCGAGCAGGGCCGCCACCGGCAGCGCCCGCAGGCACGCTGCCACGTCGCCGGCCGGCGCGCACCCGGCCGCCTCGACGTACTCGGCGGCGAACTGGGTGGCGCGAGAGGCGCTCGCGGCCACACACCCGCCGCTTTGCATCAGCGCCGCCGAGAACAGGCCCCGGGCCACGGGCGAAACCAGCACCATGCAGGTTTCCACCGCCCCCGCCGACTGCCCGAAGAGCAGCACGCGCCGAGGATCCCCGCCAAAGGCGGTGATGTTGCGGCGCACCCACCCCAGAGCGGCGATCAGATCCCGGGTGCCGTAGTTGCCCGCCGTGTCCCAAGCGCCGGTGGCCAAGGCCGGGTGGGCAAGGAAGCCCAGCGCCCCCAGCCGGTACTGGGCCGTCACCACCACCGCCCGGCTCGCCGCGGCGAGGCGGGCGCCGTCGTAGAGGAACGACCCGTCACCGAGCCGCACCGAGGCCGAGCCCTGCACATGGCCGCCGCCGTGGATGAAGAACAGCACCGGCAGCCGGCTGGCCGTCGTGGCGCTGGCCGGGGTCCAGACGTTCAGTTGCAGGCAGTCCTCGTCCCCCAGAACGTCTTCGGCAGCGTCGAGCTGAGGGCACGGCGGTCCAAACTCTCCCGCCGGCCGCACACCGGCCCACGGCACGACGGGTTGTGGCGGCGTCCAGCGCGCCTCGCCCAGCGGGGCAGCGGCGTAGGGGATGCCGCGGTAGGCGAGCACCGCCCCTTCGCGGGCGCCCTCGAGGACGCCGCCGTCCACCGCCACGCGCTCGCCCACCGGCCTCCCTCGCCCAAGGACGCGCCGAGCCCGTACCTCCGCGGCGGCTGCCGTCGCCGCCACCAGCAGGAGAATCACCAGCGCCCGTCTCTCCATGCCGTCTGCCAGCGACTCCTCACCGCTTCCTGCAAGGACGAACGCGGTGCGCAGGCGTTGACAGCCGTCCGCCGCCGAAGCGTTCGCTCACCGCCCGTCCGCCCGCCGCGCGCGGGCCAGGCTGTCGATGAGAAGGAGCAGCAGTGCCAATACCTTGGGCGTGCCGTCGTCGGCCGGGAGCCCCTTGTGAGGGTTCAACTCCATGATGTCGCAGGCCACCAGCTTCACCCGGGTTGCAAGGGCATCCACCAGGTGCAGCAGCTCCCACCACTCCAGCCCAGCCCCAGCGGGGGTGGAGACCTGGCCGTGGAGGGCGGCGGGGGAGAGCACGTCGAGGTCGATGGTCAGGTAACAGGGGCGATCTCTTACGGCGGCCGGCACCTCGTTGAGTGCGGTCGCGTCCGCCAGCAGGCGCTTGGTGGCGGCCAGGGAGTACGGGCGCAGCCGCGCCGCGTACTCCGGGGAGGAGGCGAGGCGGTCGAGCGTCTCGGTGCGCGGATCGAAGTCGGTGCGCAGGCCGAGGGCGAGCAGGCGGCGTACGTCGGCGAGGAGGAGCAGGTTGGCGGCGGTGGCGGCGTGATTGAACGCCACTCCGTCGAGAAAGAAGAGGTCGTTGTGGGCGTCGAGCTGGATGACGCACAGCTCCGGGTAGTGCCGCACGTATGCGCCGACCAGCGGCACGGTGAGGGTGTGGTCGCCGCCGGCAAACACCGCCGGCAGGCGCCGCTCGACCAGCTCGTCGACCGCCCGCTGGGCGGCGGCGAACAGCTCCCCCACGGTGCGGGCCGCCGCCCCGACGTCGCCAAAGTCGCGCAGCACCACCCCCCGGCCAAGGAGGCGCGGTAACCCCGCAGCGACGCCGGCCTCGCAGTACACCCCGCGCTCGTAGACCTCGAACCAGTTGGCCCAGCGCTGGCTCAGCCGGCGCAGGTGGGCCGGCGCCTCCGCCGCCCCGGCGGAGATCGCCAGGGAGGCGAAGGGCACCCCGGCGAAATGGATAGGAATTTCCCTTCTCGCTGCAGGCATGGTAGGGAGTGAGAGAGGTGAAGTCAAGGTGTTGGTGAGGCGCAGATGGTGCAGATCTGAGGCTAAGCCGTCGCGATGGGGGGCGATCTGAGGAGGTGCGGGTGCTGCTCACCCGGGCGCTGCGCGAGCACGCGGGGATGGTCCTGCGGCGGCTTTCCGGCGAGACGGCGAATACCGCGCCGGTGATGACGCTCATCACCCAGTTCGGCGGCGGCAAGACGCACACGCTGACGGCGCTCTACCACCTGACCACCTGCGGCGAGCAGGCGAAGGATTTCAGCGGTGTTC
>FWPV01011436.1_pt1 | contig 14134 bp, 3 predicted proteins | sample 2228371 | NCBI WGS metagenome assembly FWPV01 (sample SAMEA103939776, study PRJEB20133) | metagenome
TTTAGTTCTGTACATAATCAACTTCTCGCTTGGGCCGGTCTCTGCCCGCTCCCGCCCACGCCTGGAGCCACGGTGGCGCGGTCGGAGACCGGCTACAGCTTCAGGAAGTTATACTTTTACGAACGCTGACGTGCTGCTGGACGAATCGCCCGCCGTCGCCTGCGCTGCCCTGCCTCTCGACCTGCGCGAGGCGTTGCTCGCGGCCTTGTAGGGCGATCTAGCAAATCACCCCACAAAAAATCTGCTGAATCTGCTGACAAAAAATGTCAAATACAACTCGTTCGCCTGAAGCTTCAAAGGCGCGTTCTCCGCTGTGGCAACGCGGGATCGTGCGTGCGGTGTTGGACTATGCCCGCGAGATGTACGGCAACCAGGCCATCTCTGGATTATGGCTGATCCGCGGCTTGTGGGGGGCAGGGCCGGCGGGGCGGGTGGGGCTGTTCCTGCTTGGCGGTGGTCTGCCACTCGCGGCGGTGTTGCTGAGCGGCGCATTGATCTCCGGCAGAGCGCCGGTGTTGTGGTTTGGATTGGCGTTGTTCGCGGCGGCATGGGCTTTCACGTTAACCGCGGCGACACGCCTCTCGTTGCCCGCCTACGTCATTGTCTGCGCTTACCTGGCCTGGTACGGCGTCCTGGTGGGTGGGACGCTGGCCGGTACGCCGGCGTTTGCGTTGTCTACGGTGTGGATGGTGTGGCTCGGCGGCGGGATGGGACACGGGATGCCGCGCTACCGCCGTTGGTTCTGGCTGTGGGTGCTGTGCTTTGGGGGGGCGTATCTCACCTACGGCGCGTGGGGATTGTACCGCAATCTCCCGCATGCCTGGTACTGGCCTGGACAAGTCGTGTTGAGCCTGCTCTACCTGGGCGCGTTGCGCCTCACCGACCGCCTGCGCAAGCCGCTCGCGCTGGGGCGGACGTTCTGGGCGTCGCTGGGCGTGATCGCTTTGTTCTTCGCGCTCGCGGCACGGAAGGATGGCGCTGCACTGCGCGAGAACGCCGTGCTCTCGTTCCAGGGTATCCTGGGGCTAGTAGATTTGTTCTGGATGTGGCTCGGCGGCAGCCTGTTTGTCGGCGCGTTGGAGGCCGGGGAGTGGGGGACGGGCAAACTCGGCGAATGGTTGCCGGAGAAGTTCACCCGCTGGCTGTGGCCGGTGTGTTGGCTTGTGACGGCTGCGGCGGGCTACCTCCTATTGTGGCCATCCGCCCCGCCGCTGTTGATGTGGCCTTTGTACCGCCTGGGCGTTTACACGTGGGTGGATTCGTGGTCGTATGCCGTTTATTGGGCGGTGCACGGGCAGGTTTTCGTCAGCCTGGCGGCGCTCGCGGCGCTGCCGGTGGGCTGGGGGTTGGGCAGATGGCGGCGCCGGCCCGCGCCGGCCGCCGTGCTCACGCCCGCGTGGATCAACGGTGTGTGGATTGCCGCGTTTGTCGGGCAGTTGGGCTATCACCAGGCGATGACGGCTTTCTGGACGGTGGAGGCGGAGGCGGCTGCGCCCTTGCGCTTCTGGCCGGCGCTGGTGCTGCTCGGCGGTCTGGTCTGGCAGATGATCGAGGCCGGTGGGACCTGGTCGCGCGCCTCGTGGGGGCGGCTGTACGGGTTGGTGGGCGGCTTATTGCTGTTGATCGGTGTGGCCGTTGTGCTGGTCGGCGTCGGTTCCCCTATGGTGATCCTTGAATACACCTACTATTCATTCCTCGGCATCCTCTATCTAGGCGTGCCGCTAGCTCTGCGCGCTTTGCTCTTCCGCGATGAAGACGCGGCGCCGCTTTCGGGTGGGCAGTTGGCAGTGCTGTTTGGTCTCGGCTGCTTGAGCGCGGTTATTGTTCTGGGAATTGATCCTTACGCGGGTTGGCATTTGGCCCTGGCTCCGCTACTGTGGACGGTCGCACTTGTACTGCTCGGTTGGCGTCTCTCCCTGGATACGGGGTGGGCGGGGGCAACGGCCGGCGGCGCGTTGGCGCTCGGTTTTGCGACGTTCTGGATGTCGCCGGAGATACTGCCGATTCCGCTGCTCGTGTTCATCAACACGTGGCAGCAGCGCTACGTGGATACCGTGCTCAACCGTCCGGTGATGCAGGCCGGGCAGTTGTGGTTCACGTTGCTCGCGCTGGCTGCCGGGGTGGGGGTGGGGCTGGCGTGGAAGCTGCGCCGGCGGCCGGTGTGGTTTGCCCTGGTGTTCCTGGTCTGTGTGTTGAGCTTTGTGTGGCTGGCGTTGCGCATTCCCGGCATGTAACAGCTTTGCTGCGTGTTCCCCTATCCAAACGAAAAGACGGTAGACATGATGTCTACCGTCTTTTTTCGTTATGAACACACGCTAGGGCGCGCTATAGTTGCGCATCACCAGCGGCAGGAAAGTGATGTATTTCGGCTGCGCGAACACGCCAAACGTGCTCAGGTGACAGATAGGCACGCTGAACCAGTTGGCGTCGGGGTGCCGATCGTAATCGCCGCAGGCCGCATCTTCCCATGCCGTCCCTGTCCAGTAGTTCAGGCAATGTAGACGTTCAGGCCGAAGGCTTTACCGGCAGACGCAAACTCCGCGGCGGTACAATTCCATTTGCTATGGGAACGTACACCAGCTCGGTCGTTTGCGTGGCAGCAGTGGCCGGGACGGTAATCATGGTGTGATTGCCCTGCGTGTCGGTATAGCCAAAGAGGCTGCCTGCTTCCTGTGTTATCTCAACCTGTTCAACGACGAGGGTTGTATCTTCCAGGCTGTCGCTGTAGGCAGCGATGTCACCCACGCCGGTTGCCACAAGCGTTGTCGTATCGGTCACGCCGACGGTTTCTGTGAGTGGGATGGTCAGCACGATTTGTACCGTGGTCGTCATCCCCGCACCCAACTCGACCTGTCCTGCAGGGGCTAAACCGGCATCGCCAACGCGCAACTCCACCGGCCAGCCGCGCGATGAATTGGCAGCAAGGGTGAACGAAGCGGCCTGGTGGTAGAAGTTTTGCAAGATGTGCGTGTAGATCACGGTCTTGCCAACTTCATCGAACTGCGTGTAGCCGTCGGAGAGTTCGACAGGGATGACACCCAGCACGCGGATGTTGTCCATCCAGAAGGTGGTGTCATTACCCTTCGTCTGCAGCGCGAACCAGGTCAGGGTTTCGTTCTCCTCGTTGACCTTCCCCGCATCGGTGAACGGAATGCGTACTTGCCGCCAGCCGTTCTCTTCCGCTACGGTGTAGCGGCAGTAGTCGAGCGTGTTGCCGCCGTCGAAGACCATTTGCAGGGCATGGTTGGGGTTCTGTTGCTTGATGTAGAACTCCAGCCAGTAGTAGGGCGCGGTGTAGAGCGGAGTTCCCCAACGCCCAATCTGCGCGGCGTCCCAATTGGCACCGACCAGGTCGGCGCGCAGAGAGCTTTGCCCGGCGTAGACTTCATCGGTGGCGGTGAAGACCATCGTGCCGCCGTGCCAGGTGCCGTTCCAGTAGCCCCAGCTCCAGTCATCGGCGTGTTCCAGCGCCTCATCGAGGTAGATGTTGGCAGCACCGGTATAATCGGGGCGTGGGGTGAGCACACCCGCACTGGCCTTCGGCTTACCACCGAAGAAGTGGCGCAGCACGATTTCGGCCGGCTTGTCGAGCGGGGTGTAGTCGCGGTCACAGATGCCGCCCTGCATCGGGTTGGTATCCCAACTCCACAGGAACACGCCGGCAAACCACGGCTCTTGATAGACGGTCTCGAAGAACGCCTGGTACAGGTCGGCCTGCTCTTGCATGTCAAGCGGTTGCGCCGCACCGTAGTCCCACGGGGCCATACCCGCGCCGTCAATGCTGCGGTAACCGATCTCGGTGAAGAGGATGGGCTTATTCCATTCCTCGGCGAGACCCTTCAGGAAGGAGATCGGCTTCGTCCAGCCGAGTTTGAAGTCCTCAAGGGTAGCGGTGGAGGTGGTCGCCAGCGCATAGTAGGCGTCAATGCCGATGTAGTCGAGCGCATCCCAGAACATCACGGTGTTGGTATAGGTGTGGTTGGCGGCATAAACGAGCGGACCGCCGTAGAGCCACCTGATGCCGTTGGTGCCGGTGATCAGTTCGCGCCAGCGCAGCTCCTCAACCGCCGTGCCATCCAACTCCGTGCCGATGCTGAACTGCTCGACGCCGTTCTCGGCGGCAATTTGCGCATAGTGGTTGATGAAGGCCTGGTAGCTGGCAAACCATGCGTCCCACTCGGCCGCGGTGGTGAAGCCCTCGCCGATCTGTCCGCGCCAGTGCGTCGGATCATTCAGCAGATCAAGGTGCGGCTTGAGCATGACCTTCAGGCCGAGGTTGTGCGCCGTCTGGATCGCGTGGATCACGTCGGCATCGGTCGGGGTCTTGTCAGGATGAGGAGCAATCGTGGTGGAGGTGACAGTGTCTTGATACCACGTTGCCAGGAGACTGATCCACTCCGCACCGGTATCAACCAATTTCGCCAGCGATTCATCGGAGCCGGTTGATGAGTATTGCCCATGCCACCAGGAGACATACGCGATCCCTTCCTCCTTTGGATACGTTGAAGGTGTCGGGAAGAACATCGCCGTGACAGTCTTGTTGCTATCCATTGTGATGACGGTCTCGGTCATGGTCCCGGTAGCATCACCGCTCCAGCCTATGAACTCCCAGCCGTTTGCCGGAAGCGCGCGCAACGTCACGCTAGTACTCACAGGGTAGGATGGCCCTGGCGGGTCCGCTTGTACGGTGCCTTGTCCGCGTGTGTTCACGGTCAGCTCATAACCAGAAATGAATTGCAGACGTCCTTCCACCTGGGGTGCGATGGTGCCTTGATCGGTGATGTAGTTAATCACAGCATCGCGGACGTAGTACTGCGTATCGTTGACGATCTGGTCCAATGGCCACAGCGTGACGCCGCCGTTGTTGAAGTTACACGAACCGGCTGCCAGATAGTTGACGGTCGAGACGGTGTAGTAGGTGGTCGCATCCATGAAATCAACGCTATGACTGTTGATGGTCAAGCTGGCGACGTTGTTGCCATCGGGCAGGTTGGGATACGTATCCAGGTAGGTGATTTGACCGCCGGCGTTGATGTCCAGCATACAGGTGGTGTAGTAGGAATAGCCACCATAGCCGGGCACGTACTTGTAGTAATAGTAGTTGCGGTACGCGCGCTCCAGAATGGCCTTGAGCTGCGGGCCGTTCATGCGCATCGTGACCAGGGAGTTCTCGTAGGGCATCAGCGTGAACATGTCGGCCACCGTTAAGGTGTAGGGCGTACTTGGCGTAGCCGTACCGGCCACCTTGCGGTTCGACATTGCGCCGGAGAGATGGAAGTCCACGTTAATGCCATGCTGCGCCAGCTCCCAGACCGAGGCATCGGCTTGCAAGTTCGCGCCGTTGGTCTCCTCTGTGTACGCATTCAGCGTATCGATCGGGTAGAGCGTTTGCCCTAGCGTCTTGTTGTTGTAAGCGGTGAAGAAGGCCACGTATGGATCCACGATGCCTTTGATAGCTGCATCTTCGGGCGTATCCTGCTTGACCTGGAGGTAGTCTCCTGCACGGGAAGCGACCTCGTAGCCACCGCCTGCCTTGGCGCGCATCCCGATCACTACCCTGCCCAGCGTGTTGTTGTAACGATAGGCCTGGTTGATGATCACGGGGGTATTATCCGGGCTGCCGACGATGGCCGGCAGGTACTTGTAGTTGCCGGAGGCAGTCGTCTGTTTGCTCGGATCGGTGTGGCTATGCGAGCCGATGATGGCGTCAATGCCACTGGTCTGCGCTGCCAGATTGGTGTCTACGTTGGTATCCACTTCGATGCTGGCCGGATTCTCCGTGAAACCGATGTGCGTCAACGCGACAACCACGTCGTTGGCTGTTCGCAATGCCGGCACGCGCGCCTGCGCCTCGGTGATGGGGTTGGTGAACGTTAGGCCGGGGATGTTGCTCGGCAGCTCGTAGTTCGGGACGCGATGGTTGCCGATGCCCAGGATAGCCACCTTGATGTCTTCGCCACCGGGGCCGGGCAGTGTAACCGACGTATCCGGTACGACCGGTACGTCCGCAATGCCATAGGCGCCGGTATCGTAGACGTTCGCCTGCAACATGGGGAAGTTAGCCTGGTGGAGTACAGCTTTGAAGATCTGGTTGCCGAAGTTGTACTCGTGATTGCCGACCACCATCGCGTTGTAGTTCATCGCGTTCAGGACGGCCATCATTGGATGGGTTTGCAGTTCAGGCGGCAACGCCGTACCATCGGCGGCATAGCCTAGCGGCGCCGACTTGAAGTAGTACATCATCCCGTCGCCCTGGATGGCGTCGCCACCGTTGAGCAGGATGGTGCGAGTGGGGTTGTTTGCCCGTTCTTGCTTGATCAGCGTCGCCAGTTGTGTGTAGCCTACGTAGGTGCCCTTGGCCAGGTTGCCGTGTGAGTCGTTGTGGTGCAGGATCGTGACCGGGATGATCGGCCCGCTCACGTTGTCACCCTCGCGGATGATGCGTCCGTCTAGCAGGGTTCCATCACCGAACGGCCCGTTGTAGGCCGTTTCCGGTGTGCCGTAATGGGTGCGAGTCCAGCTAAGCACCTGGTTCAGCATATCCCCCCAGTAGGAGATGTTGGTCATGTACTTGAAGGGGGTGAAGCCGTCCTGGCCGGCCGGGGCCAGGAACTCGTTGGTGGCGACACGATAAGTCTGCGTCATCACCAGCGGCTCCCAGGTGTCACCGTTCTTAACCTCGACATCATACGCACCCCAGGCCCACCAACTGCTGTGGTAACTATCCGGATTGGTGGGGGTTGTACGTACACCGTAACTGTAGTATTTGAAGCGGACGCCCGCGACCTGGAGCGTGCCCTTGAAGAGCGTGGCGCTCTGGTTGAGCAGTTCCATGATCTGGGCGCCGGTCATATCGCCCACGATGGTCTGGTTGCCGAAGGGCAGCACGGTGAACAATGCGCCGTAGGTGAGGGTGTAGGGCGTGGTCGGCGCGCCGGTGGCGATGATGTCCGCGCGCAGGCCGCCGGAGTTGTTGAACACCATGTCCGCGTCGTTGGCCGGTTCGGCGTCGTTGTTCAGTTCGTTGTAGATGGCATCGTTGACGAACGCGCCCATCGTGTTGTCCGTGGTGCTCTTGCGGATCAAGTCAATCTTGGTGTAGCCGATCACCTCGTTGATGCGTGTCTGGTAGTCAGGGTCATTAGTCCACGTCCTCAGACGGGCGGCGGTTGCCGTGTCTGGTACTGTGGCGGCCGGTTGCGTCGCCGGCGGCGTTGGCGGGGGATTGACCGCCACCGATTGCCAGGCGATCGTTGCTGTGCCGGTTACGCGGTTGTAGACGACATCCGCGCGTCCCACACGACGACCGTTGTAGTGAGCCTGGACGACCGTGACCCCGTCGACGACTTGCGCAGCGGCGAGGTTAGTGTGACTGTGACCACCGATGATCAGATCCACCGGTTTGCCGGCTGCTACCAGTTTCTTGGCCAGCGTCTGGTCACCGTAGACCGGAATACCGTAGCCGTACCCGCCATCGGTGTTGCCCAGGTGGCTGAGGACGACAAGCACTTCCGCACCCCCAGCTTTCACCGCGTCATAGTAATACGCGATGGATTCCGCGGCATCCTTGAAGCACAGGCCCTGGGTGGCTTCCGCCACCGTGATGTACGGCGTTTCCTGCGAGGTCACGCCGATGAGGCCGACCACCACTTCGTGGCCGGGTGCGCCCACCGTCATCGTGATCCAGGGTTGGGCGAAGGCAGGCGAAGTCCAGCCGGCGGTAGCGCAATCACCGGTATCCTTGATAACCAGGTTAGCCGCCAGGAACGGATAATTCGCTTCCTGCGTGCGGCTGATCAGCACCTCCTGCCCCCAGTCGAACTCGTGGTTGCCGAAGGTGGCAGCCTGGTAACCCACGAAGTTGAACAGGTCAACGGTGGCGGCGCCTTTCGACAGGTTGGAGAGCAGACTGCCCTGCATCTCGTCGCCCGCGTCCACCAACAGCACGCTATCGGCCCCCTTAGTCGCGCGCGACGAGATGATCACACTGGCGACGCGCGCGATGCCGGGGTTGCTGCCGGAGGGTTCCAGTTGCCCGTGGAAGTCATTGGTGTGCAGGATGGCGAAGGAGTCCACGTTGGGCAACGTGATGGGGAAGAGGTATGCCTGCCCGCCGTTCTGCGGATTGCCGACGTAATCCACGACCATCACGCCTTCCGGCCGGCTGTAAGCATGGCCCATCAGGTTATAGACATAGAACTCCATACTCGCGGTATGATTGTCCGGGCCGGGGCCAATTGATTGATCTGGACTTATCGGGCCGATGTAGTCCCATCCGAAAGGCGGTCGCGCGAAGTCGAAACTGCCCGGTGCGACGGTATCGGGGTTTCCGTATATATCGAAGCCGAACAACTGGTAGTCGAAGGTGGTGTTGGTGCTGCTCAGGTCCAAATAAGCCGCCGGGATATAGAACTCCATGTAACCGGAGTTGTAATCCGTGTAGATGAGGTAGGGACTATAGCGGCTGGTCAGGTCGGCTTGCAGCGCGTAGATGCGGGGGATGTATGTGCCATCGCCGAACGGGTAGTTGTAGATGACGAATTCCGGGTTGCCGTCTTCGTTGTTGTCAATATACAGATCGAACTCGGCGAAGTAGTAATGCGCCGTGTGCCAGGGCGCCCAGGCGTCAATGGCGAAGGCGATTATCGGGCCATAGCTTCCGCTGGTCCACCCGTAGTCCGCGCCGAACGCGCGCACGTCGCCGGCGGTTCCCGTCTCTTGGGGGTCGCTCCGCAGCAGGGGGAAGCCCCACAGGCTGGAGGAGATGGGGCCGGTGTGTGTGATTTCGAACGTGGCCGCATCGGTGGCGGGATTGGCAATCACGGTCTGCGCTGCGATGTCGAGTTCAGTGTAGGGGCGCGGCACAAAGTAGAAGGGTACACGCAGTACACCTTCCGCCTGGACTACAGCCTGAGGCTGAAGCGCGGCCATAGTCGCTGTGCCTGCTCCTGCATTGCGCATGACCAGCGGCAGGTAAATCTTATAGATTAAGGGCGTGAAGGTGACATACCCGTAGATCTCTTCGAGCGCCAGGAAGTCGGCAGGGAGTTGGGTGGCGTCGAAGGTGAAGGTCACCAGCACCTGGGCTTCGCTATCCGGGAGCACCGTCACATTATCTGTGGAGAAAGTCACGTTCATACCCTGGTTCAACGATGCGCCTTGATAGGCCCAACCCACGGTATAGGTATGCGTGACGGTGTCGAAGTTGCGGAGGGTGACGCTGCGGGTGATGACATGCTGATTCTCGCCCGCCACGAAGAACTCGCTCATGCTCACCGAGGTGTTTTCACCCACGGCAACAACCGGTGTATTCACGGCCTCATAGGCCCGCACGCGGCCCGCGCCCTGGCGCGGAATCGGTGAACCATCGGCGAGGTCTACGGCGGTGTTCATGATGGCGGCCTTGATCTGCTCCGGCGTCCAGTCGGGGTGCGCCTGCACCATCAACGCGGCTACGCCGGCGATGTGTGGCGAGGCCATGGAGGTGCCGATGTAAGAAACGCCTGCCGTGACTTTACCCATAGCCGCCGCGAAAATTGCTACACCGGGCGCCGTCACATCGGGCTTGAGCTTGGAGTCTGTGCCGCGCGGACCGCGCGACGAGAAGTCGGCGACGGTGTCGGCGGGGACATAGGGATTGGGAAGCGTCATAACATCATCTTCGGCGCTAACCGTGACAGACATCCCATCCCGCCCGGTCAGAATCACACCATCGTTGAGACCGACGAAACCGGCCGGAATGCCGTTAGGCAGGCCATCATCGGCCATTGTGACCAGCGCATTGCCACCGGCCACCGAGTTATAGATAAGCACGCCTACTGCGCCTAGCGCTTCGGCATTGCGTGCCTTCACGGCAAAGCCGCAGGTACCGCGCTGGATGAGGGCGATCTTGCCTACCAGTGCATTGGTTGGCGTAATGCCAGCGGTTCCACACAGTTGGTTCGTGGTCGTGTAGTTCCCCACATAGGCCAACGGAGCGGTCAGCGCTGTCCTGTAGTGCGCTTCGGGCTCATTGAAAGCGCTGGGTTGATACATGATGGGGCTAAAAGCAGCGGGATCGCCGGCATCCTGGACGGTCGGCATGGTGGCGTAGCCGGTAGTTGAAGCCGCCGTGCCAATTGCACCCGAGGAGGTGCCCGGTGATCCGGCAATGTACGGCACGTTCGCCGAGTTGCCGATGGAAGCGGCTACCACGATGCCCGCAGCCACGGCATTGTTCGTCGCCACGACATCGGGATCGTCTATGTCGCCCGGCCCATAGCTGGAGCCTAGCGACATATTGATGACCTGCGGCCAGCCGAATTCCAGGTAGTGCGCCACTGCATCGTCGAGCGCATTCACGACCAGGTTGGTACTACCCTCCGCGCCGAAGACCTTGAGGGCCATCAGGGTGGCGGCAGGGGCGACGCCGGTCATCACCTGCCCCGCAGCGATGCCCGCGGCGGTGGAGGACACGTGCGTTCCGTGTCCGTTCTCGTCCAGCGGGTCGTCATCGGGGTTCGGCTCAGGCTGGTAGTCTGGACTGGAGGGATCGGCGTTGTAGGTGGTGCCGGCGTAGTCGTAGCCGGCAATCACTTTGACGGTAGGGAAGGTGCCTTCTTCAACCACGTCGGGGTCATTGGTGGCGTAGTCATCAGGATTGCCGCTACCGCCGAGGGCCGCATGGGTATAGTCAATACCGGTATCAATGACGGCAATGGTCACCCCGTTCCCGTCGTATCCCAGATCCTTCCAGACCTCCGGCGCGCCGATGAGGGGCACACTATTTTGCAAATCCACGGTGTGCTGCGGTGCGCGGTGGACGGCCTTGACGTGCTCCAGGGTGAGGATCTTGTTGGTCTGCTCCAGCGGCACATAGGCCAGGAACCCGTTGTAGACGGTGGTATAGGGTTTGGAGACGACTTGAACCCCTAACTGCTCCAACTGGCCCTGGACTTTGGCCTGTGTTGCCTTTAGCTGATTGACATACGCCGTCATTTGGGCGGCATTGACCTGTTTGGCCGCTGCCTTCTGCTCGGCATAATATACGGCCAATGGCGCCTCGTCCAGCTCGATGACCATCATCATGCTCTGGCCCTTGACCTTATCTTCCAGGGCGTGAGGCACACGGCCATACTGCGCGATGATTTCTTCTGCCGAGAGATCGGGCAGCTTTGAGGTATCAATCTCAACGGTGTGCGCCGGCATGGTGCGCTCGGGTGGCGTTGGGGCGGCCTGCACGGGTTGGGCAGCCGGTGCTTGCGCTGCGTTCTTGGTCGGTGCTTCAACCTGGGATGTCGCCGGGGTTGAAGCGATAACCGAACCGAACGGCATAATCAATGTCACAATCAGAAGTAGGGAAAGCAAACGGAACTTTCGCATGGTGTAACACTCTCCTTTCAACTCAACGATGATTATGAACAACTAGATGGACTAAGGAAGGAACACCTTTTTCGGTTTTTGTTGTACTCACCTCCTTTCTTTTTCCCCTTTTACGCTTTAGGGCAGAAACCAGAGCGCTCGTATGGCAAACCTGTATTTTAAGCCGCGTTGTTGCCTCCCAGGCTTTTATGGGACACGGATAAAAACGGATTTCACGGATAATGCCAGGAAAAATCCGTATGATCCGTAAAATCCGTGTCCAAAGTCTTGAAACTGGTGATAAGGTAGCCCCTTGAGTTATTCTATGAGGAAATCTGGTTTGTTGCGCATCGTCGGCTGATGAGCTTTTCCTGTGAACACCCTATAGTTTAGCAAGAATTCCCCAGGATGTCAATAGACGCAAAGCAACTCAGTTCTGTTTTTTTGTCATTTGCCGGCAAGCTGACATTTAATAGACCACATCAACTTGTCTTCTCGTGGCTGCCGATTCGACAATTGCCGCACAGACACAATCGGCGCGATAGCCATCTTCGAAGGTCGCGCCGTAAGGGGCCACCTCCTTGTTGTTGACGATACAATCGAGGAAATGCGCCAGCTCGTGAACAAAAGTATGCTCCCAGCCGATCATGTGTCCCTGTGGCCACCAGTTCGACCACCAGGGGTGATAGGGTTCGCTGATCAGCACCCGGCTGAAGCCGCGTGTTTCCTTGCGCCCTTCTTCCACCCAATAGACCTCCAGCTCATTCAGGCGTTCCAGATCGAATACCAGGCTGCCCTTTTCGCCGTTGATCTCGATGACCTGGTGATTCTTGCGACCGGCAGCGAAACGAGTGGCTTCCAGGGTGCCGATGGCGCCGTTCTTGAAACTGACGGTGGCTACAACGGCATCATCAACATCTACGGTGCCCATCGAGCCATCTGGCAGTGGGCGGGCCGGAATGAACGTGCGGGTCATGGCCCCGACGCTCTCGATCTCGCCCACCAGGAAGCGTCCCAGATCAATGATGTGCGATCCCAAGTCACCGATGGCGCCGGCACCGGCCTCGGCTTTGTTCAGACGCCAGATCATCGGCGTGCCGTAGTGCGGCATAATCCACTCTTGCAGATAAACGGCGCGGTAGTGGTAGATGCGGCCCAAGGCACCGCTCTCGATCAGCTCGCGCGCCTGGCGGATGGCCGGGACAAAACGGTAATTGAAAGCCACCATGTGCTTGACGCCGGCCTCTTCTGCGGCTTTCCACATCGTCTTGGATTCTTCGGGGGTACGTCCTAGAGGTTTTTCGCAGAAGACGTGTTTACCGGCCTGGGCCGCCGCAATGGTGGGGGCGGCGTGCAGGTTGTTCGGCGCGCCGTTGTCGAAGAGTTGCACCTCGGCATCCTCGATCACTTGATGCCAATCGGTGCAATACTTCGCGTAGCCATAACGGCGTGCTGCCTCGGCCACCGCCGTCTCGTTGCGTCCACAGATCGCCACCAACACCGGCACTGCGGCCGGCGGATACATCATATAGGGGATTTTTTTGAAAGCATTGCTGTGGGCTTTGCCCATAAAGGCATAACCTAACATGCCGACACCGATGCGCGGAGCTTCACCCTCGGCTCTGGCCCCGGCCATTGTTGTAAAACCACCACTGTCACTCATGTGTGCCTCCTTGAATTTAGAGTTAAGAGTTGCGAGTTGCGAGTTGCGAGTTAAGAGTTGCGAGTTGCGAGTTAAGAGTTGCGAGTTAAGAGTTGCGAGTTGCGAGTTAAGAGTTGCATGTTGGCGCAGTTTGACGGCGCTTGAGTGTAAAAACGAGAAGGGAAATGATCTCTTCGAGTAAGGACAATCGCAGTTCCATTAACTCGGTTGAAAGAATTCGACGGCTCCGGTAATACCAGCCTTCTGCTTCGCGCGCCGAACCCAGACTATAGCGTAGAAACTGGTCATAGGTTTTGGACTGCACGCCGCGCCCGAAACCTTCTTCCAGGTTGGCGGAAATAGAACCAACACTGCGTATCAGTTGATCTGCCAATGGCCGTCCTAGTGGAGACTTCCATAAGACCTGGCAATCTTGCCAGGCCAAGTCATAAAGATACAGTGCTTTTGGATACGTCAACGACTGCCACACCGGTCCCTGCTTGACAACATCAGGCACAGTCGCCATCCATCCCTCGAATGACAACTCTGTATCCTGATCCCGCCCCCTCATTGTACCCCGAACCTCCGCTCTTCACTCTTCACTCGCTACTCGCCACTCGCTACTCGCTCCCAAACGCCGCATCAAACGCCACCGCCGACGGCGCGAAATCCTGCTTGCGGATCATCGCCAGCGCTTCCTGCGCACCGTACTCCCGCTCCATGCCGCTGTCTTCCCACTCGATGGAGAGCGGGCCTTGATAGCCGATGCGGTTGAGCGCGCGGATGATCGGATCCCAGCACACGTCGCCATGCCCTGGTGAGACAAAGTCCCACCCGCGCCGCCGGTCGCCAAAGTCCAGGTGTGAAGAGAGGATGCTGTTGCGCCCGTTCAGGTTCAGCCGCGAGTCCTTGACGTGGACGTGAACGATGCGCTCCGGGAAGGCATAGATCAGCTCCGGCGGATCAATGAACTGGTGGATCAGGTGGCTTGGATCGAAGTTGATGCCGAACGCCGGATGGCCGTTCACCGCCTTGAGCGCGCGCTCGTAGGTGATGATGTCATAGGCGATCTCCGTGGGGTGCACTTCCAGCCCGAACCGCACACCCTCGGCCTGGAACACATCCAGGATCGGCGTCCAGCGCGCGGCGAAG
>FWPV01011437.1_pt1 | contig 14133 bp, 14 predicted proteins | sample 2228371 | NCBI WGS metagenome assembly FWPV01 (sample SAMEA103939776, study PRJEB20133) | metagenome
TAACCTTTCCTAGATCGGAAGAGCGTCTAGGAAAGGTTACACGCGCGCGTCCTCGAGGACCGAAGAGTAGTCGACAAGCCGGCTTCCCGTCGTGCCGCGCAGGACCGGGGCGCCGGCGCGGTTGGCGGCGATTGCGGCCTCAAAGTCCTTGACGGTGCGGATAGTTAGGGGCCCGGATCGTCCACCAGACAGGTGCCCGTCGGTGGCTGTCCGGCCAATGAGCTCGCGTTCCAGCGCGGGCTCCAGCATGCGCTCCTGCGCTTGCGCCGAAATGGATGCCAGAACGGCGAGCGCCGCCCAGCTGCCAGTCGCCATGTGCCGCATGAAGCCCCCACGCTAGCGCAACCTAAACATCGTTACGCGAACACTGCAACCCTTCCGCGCGCGCGAAGGAGAGCTTTGGTGCGGTCGGGACCCATCTCTAGGCGAGCGATCTCGACACTCTTGGACACTAGCCGTTCGGACGCAGGCAAACCGGGATGGCAATTGGCTCCTCCGCGGGGCTGAGATCGACCTCGCCGCCCTTCCTCCGGCTCCTTGGGTCTTGCGGCTTCGAGACCGTTGTTTCATGGGGCGCGTGACAGCCTCACTAGAGCAGGGAGTGCTCTACCTCATCGACCGGCCTGGGGTCCGCGGCAGCGCCGAAGCCAAAGCGATTGTCGACCGCTGCTTGGTGGTGCTCACGGCCGCAAAGACGGCGGACGCCCCAACGAGGATGAGCTGAGGCGGAGGTGGACGCCCTGCGTGGTGAACTCGTGGCCTGGTCCGGCAAGGACCAGGCGCCGACTGTCAATGGAGAGTCAAGGAAGGCTTGGTCGAAGAAGGGTGTATACGCCCGAGCGTCTTGGCCAAGGGCCGCGCCGGTCAATCCAAGGCGGGGACCGCCGCAGCCGCAACGCCAGCGCAGGTTGGCTTCGAGAGCGCGTCAGCGCGTTCGGCGTGGAGAACGATGCGTCCGAAAGCCTGAAGATCGCAGACCTCCGCCTGATCGGACTGGCGGTTTCGAATGCGATCGCGGGTGATCTGGAGCGCGTCCAGAGGTAGCGGTGCCGGCTTCAGGCCTTTCTCAAGGCGCCCCGTGAAGCGGTCCCAATGGATGGGCATCACGAGGATTGCGTGCGTGTCCACGACCAATGCGCGCCAGTAGTCGCGGAAGTATTGTGCCGAAACGATGCCAAGACCCCCGATACCGAGAAATACGATCTCGGCGTTCGGTAGTGTTGGGCGGGCTCCGTGCCAGTCTGGTCCACTCGCCCGCGGCAATCCAGCGCTCGGATGCACGAGAACCCTGTGTCCGCCATACTCGATCAGGTACGACAGGTTCTCCTCGTCGTTGTACGCACCGAAGTGCGCCGGCAGGCGACGGTCCGCAGGGGTGTCCCCAGAAAGTATGTACTCGAGAACCCCCAGCGCGGGGCCGTGATCGGCCCGGTAGGCCGTCACCCGGAACGGCCCTAGGCGATACGGCTGGCCCGGCACGGGCTCGCAGGTCTGGCGTTCATGTAGCTTGCTCGCCAACATGAGATTGGCCGTCGATCTGGTTCCGACGACGATGGCCTCTGTCGGCTCCAGCGGAGAGCTGTCCGAATCTGGGCGCGTGAGTTTCGCGATGTCGGCACTGTCGAGCGCATGGTCGTGGTGAGCATGAGCGACGAGGATTGCATGGAGTCGCCTGACGCCAGCCTGCTGCAGGCGCTGCTTGATCAATCCTGTATCAGGCTTGAGCTTCCCGAACACGGTCGGGCCCAGCTTGGGTCGCGTGAAGTAGCCATCGACCAACAACTGGTCGTCGCCCGCCTTGAAGACGAGCGTGCTCACGCCGAAATAGCTGATCTCGAGCGGCGCGGCCTGCAGCCCCGCCGCCGGTGCCTCGGCCTTGGGACAAATCGCCAAAGCGGGCGTGGCTAGAAGCGCATACACCGCTCCCGCCAGACAGGTCAGCCTCTTCATGTCCGTCGTGCTCCACCCCTGTCCAGCCTGCAACGTAAGCGAAGATTTAGGCGTATTGGCAAGTTCGGGTTGCGGGTTCGTAGAAGGTCGGCACTATTGGCGTGTTCGGGGGGATCCATGCAGCATTCGGTTGTGGTCGCGGCGTTGTGCGCGGTGTTCGTAAGTGGTTGCGTTACGAGCCCGAAGCTCGGCTTGATGGAGCACAGCGCCGCTGCGACCGAGGCGTCGATCAGCATCGCATGGCAGCTTGAGAACCGATACCGGCTCATCGCCAGCCAGGTTGAAGAAGAGCGGTTCCGCAAACACCTCAGCGCCTACGCTGAGGAGTACAAGACTTGGTTCGCAAACGAGCGCTACGCGGGCCCGTTCCCAAACGTGCTCGGGTCGGATCTTCTCTATACCAATCGGATCCCGTTCTTGTCGCGCGGCAAGGCTCGGGGCCCCGGCGACAATTTCGCTACCAACTACGACACTCGGACTACAAGCTATCGTTGCCGCCGCTCGGAGAACATCGCGAGGCCACGCTGGGATGACGGCTGCGTCCCGGTCGGGCAGGGCGAGGCAAGTTGGATCCAGGACCCACGCCGTATCGCCCGCATCTCGGTCGCCAAGTGGTCCGGCCAGGAGTGCGAGTGGATCGTCGGCGATGCCCCGCGTCGCACGGCGCCATGTACGGACTTCCGCGCACCCATTCTCATCGACGTGCATACGCCCGTTACCGCGCGCGTCGTTGGATCGGGCGAGACGCTCACAAGTGAGATCTATGCGCGAGATCTCAAGATCGTCGCTCTCGGCGACTCTTTCTCTGCCGGAGAGGGCAACCCGCACTCCCAATGGCGGCTCTTCAGCCTGAAGCGGCGGCCGGCGTACTGGCTCGATCCGCGATGCCACCGCTCGTTGCTGTCGGGCCCTAGCCTCGCGTCGGCGTACATCGCCTACAACAATCCCCACACCAGCGTGACGCTACTGCACTACGGTTGCTCTGGCGCGTCCGTCGCCGATGGCGTCGCCTTGCCTTGGGCGCACCTTGAGTCGAGCAAGGGTATCGACCGTCAATGGCGTGGCTTCGAAAAGGTTTGGCAGGTCCACCGGCCCGCGGACCAGATGACGGCGGCGCTGGCGAATGGTGTGAAGTCGCCAACGCGCGAACAGCAGCCCCAACAGCCCGTTGAGCCCAATCTAGACTATCCCCGCAGCCAGATCGAACAGGCGCGCGCCGATCTCGGCGGCGTGCGCCCTGACGCCGTGTTCGTTACGGTTGGGGGCAACGACGTCGGCTTCGCAGACATTGTCAAAGGGCTCGCGGCGCACAAGTGGACGCCAGACCTGCATCCTACGCGAATCAAGGCTGACGTAGGCTCCGAAGCTCTGAACGATCAACGCCTCGCAGCGACATTGGACGAAGCGGCGTGGATTGAAGTGGCTAGAGCGACGTCGCCGAACGAGTGCGGGACAGTGCTTGCGACGAAGCCTGGGCCCGAGCGCGACACGGCAAAGCTCAAATGTGCGATTGCCCTCGTGAAACGCCGGATCGGCGAGGACGCCGCGAGCGCCACCACACTCCGCGGGCGATATCAGATCCTAGCTAAGTCGCTCGAGGAGCTGGAGCCGCAGCAGTCGGAACAGGTGTTTATAACCACCTATCCGAACTTCGTGCGGCGGTGGAAGAACGACCGGAAGCCAGGATCAACTCAAGGCAATTTGGTCGAGTGCGAAGACAGGTCGCTGGATGGGCGCCCAGGTCTGGTCCCTGGGTTCATAACCGCGATTTCTTCAGCCGGCGTTCGCGCTGGCCACGCCCGCGAGGTTGATGACCTCACCAACCCGCTTAACTCCGCCATAGTGGGGATCGCGGGCCAGGAGAAGTGGACAGTCGTCTCCCAGCACACCAAGGATGGTGAGGGAAACGGCTACTGTAGCATCCAGCGGTGGTACAACACCTACGTCGACTCCCTGTGGAACCAGGGCAACAAGCGTCTGGCGGCTCGGCCGCTTGGCAATTTCCGAGTCTCCGACAACTCGGGCCTTGTATCAGACGGGGTCGAGCTGCCTGCAGGCCAAGCCGTCGTCTGGAACGCGCCGGCGGGCTGCTTCCTCAAGCTCGACACCACGGGATCCCCGGTTGGCGGCTGCGTGCGATACCCTGATGGAACCGACCCGGTTTTCTACGGCATGACACGCAAGAAGGCTAAGGGGGTCAACCGGATCGCCGCGCCCAAGATCGAGGGCGGCGGCTATCTGGAGGAGGCCGCGTCGCTGATCGTGACGACCGGCCCCGTGCACCCGAACCTCTTCGGTCATTGCAACTACGCGGCCGCCTTGGCCACGGCGATCGGCAGCTCTGAGGGGCTCGCGGACAAGCTGTCGGCGTCGTGGCGCGACGGAAAGGATAGAGACAGGCCAGTGAAGGTCACGGACGTCTGCGCGGCCAGCGCGTGGGGTTATCAGGGGTCTCGTTGATGATGGAGACGAGAGGGCGTGAGGAACTGGAACCCCGGTGGGCCGCGCGACCGTCCGACGCGACTACCCCGGGACCACTCAAGTCCCTTCGTGGCGCGAAGCGGACGGTCGGCCAGCGATGCGGCTATGTAGCGTTATGCGAAGGGGGGACACGCCTGCCGGACTTCAGGGCGGTGGTCAGTTAGACGTCGACCTCCACCACCACACCGCTGTGGTCGCTGAGACGGCGGCCCTCCACGATACCCTCCCAAGCGCCCACAACACGGCTCTCCGGTAACGTTTCGACCGGCAAGAGCACGTCGTCGATCAGCCCATATCGTAGCAAGCCCGGCGGCACGCGCTCGAAGTGCGTCGCGCAGGCGAGGCCGGCGGCCGCCATGGCCTGCTCCAGCCGCAGCCGGCCTTCGGCAGTGCCGTAGTAATGAGGGCCGCAGGTTCATGTTGAGGTCGCCCGCGACGATCATGGGGGCCTCGGGGTGGGCTTCTTGAAAGCGAATCCAATCCTGCCCCTGCAGCGGGATAGTGCGGAATTGCTCGGACCAACCGCGCGGCTTGAGGTGGCGCGGCGGCTCACCAACGTCCGTCTGCCAGGGCAGAACCGTCCCGTAGACGACGAGCTCGCCTCCAGGCGCAGCGATGCGGGCCGCAACAGACCGATTATCGTCGGCGACCTTGAGGGTCTCCTGGACGGGCCAGCGGCTCCAGATCGTCACCCAGCGCCCACCTGGCTCTGAGGAGGTCCTGGGGGCCGTGCTCGCCGCCTCGTAGCCGTCCAGCGCGACCCGGTCGTTGGTCTCGGTCAGCACCCAGATGTCGGCAGCGGCATGACGCAGGACATCCTGGCGGGCCGCATCGTGCCGATGCGCCCGAGCGTGCTCCAGGTTCCAGACGCCTATGCGTAGCGTCACGCCGTCTCCCGATTCCGATAGCGGACGTACATCATGACCATCAAGCGGATCACCTCCGGAGAGGAGTCGAACCAGCGGAACGGGTCATGGGTCTTCTTCTGACGGGCAACTTCGCCCGCCTAGACCTCACCCCTTACTGCGCGGTGCATTTCGTCTGACAATGCCCCTTTGGGCCCTCGTCGCCGATCTCGTTACGGGCGAGATCGAGCCGGGTGAGGCTGTTGAGATGCGTTGCACTTGCTAGCGCCTTTGCGCCCTCGACGCCGATCTCGTTGCCGCCGAGATCGAGCGTGGTGAGGCTGTTGAGATGCGTCGCACCTGCCAGCGCCTTTGCGCCCTCGTCGCCGATGCTGTTGCTGTCGAGATTGAGCGTGATGAGGCTGCCAAGATGCGCCGCACCTGCCAGCGCCTGTGCGCCCTTTACGCCGAACCTGTTGCTGCCCGCGAGGCGACAAAAATGGCGTTCTTGTGCAGAATGCCGAACTGCGTCGCCACCAGAGCTTAGATGACCGCTGTGGAAGGCCGCGTATTAAACTGTATCAGGCTCCACGCGACTCTGTCGGCATCCTCAGCCGGATCGCTTCTGGCGATGAATCGAACCAGCGGAACGGGTCGTGGGTCTTGTTCTGACGGGGCCATTTCACCCGACTAAACCCCTCCTCTTACTGGGCGGTGCATTTAAGCTGACACTGCCCAGCCAGCAGAAATGTCCGGAATCCGCAGAACAACCAAGGTCTGCTCCTGGCGCTACCCTGACCCTGCCATAACCAGTTCGGACGTTCGGACGAGTGGGCTGCAGGGCTACCTCAGAGCATGTGGCTAGCAGTTTGGAGACGCCGCGTTGTCACTTGATGCTCAAATTGGCGGACTTGACGCGGTTGGCGCGTCCTAGAAGCCAGCTCGTACCGGTAAATCTTTGAGGTACGGCCGGATTGGGCCGACATTATTGGCAGCGCACTAGGTCCCGCGCATCCGTGCGGTCGCGGCCGTTACCGTGCTTGTAGATCAGGCGGTCGCCGACCTTCAGGGTCTTGAGGCCTGAACGCTCGACCTGGGTGATGTGGACGAAAGCCTCTCCCCCGCCGGCATCGGGCTTTATGAAGCCGTATCCCTTGGCTTCGTTGAAGAAGCCCACGGTTCCGACCACGCGGCCGTCGGAGCCTTGGCAGGCCACAATCTTCTCGGCCTTGGGTTCACGCACCTTGGCCTGTGCGGGAAGGACCAAGAAACCCATAAGGACGATTGCCTTGACGATGCGCATCTCAACTCCGTTCTCGAGGGCATATGTTCGGTCGGCTCCACGATTTCCGCAAGGGATCGGGCGGTACGAAGATGGAGCTCTTTCGTCAGCATGAAAGGATTGTTAGGTCGTATTGCCGCTCCTGTTGGCAGCGCCGCTGCTCGGCGAGCCAAGCCCGTCCAGCTTCGGATTCCGCAAAGGCTTTGGCGGCGCCCGACAAGAGCAGGAACATCCCCGCCAGCTTCACGCGGCGATCGATCTGCGGCTGGAAGGCTCCATTAGTCGCGGCCAGATTCGACCAGCCCGGCTCGAACGCCGCCCGGTCCGCGGTCGGGATCAGTGCATGGCGCAGGGCGTGGCTCGGATCATTCTTCTGGAAATAGACCACCTCGACATGCCGACGCTGCCCCGCAATCGGGTTGGGCTGTGCCAGAAGGCCCAGGAAAGCGTTGGGTTGGTGGAAATTGAAGCCGTCGATGGCGAGTACAACAGAATTGCCGTCAAGAGGCAGGGCCTCGGCTGCGCGCCCGGGAACCATCCGCAGGCCAGAGTAACCGTACCAGGTCTGGCCTTCCTCCATTCCTGTGATCTCGAGGATCTCCGTGGGCTGGAACGGCAGTGCGCGGCCCAATCCCTCCAAGGGATAGTAGGCCCCATCGCTAACGTGACCAGCGGCGACATCTCCGACCCGGGTGGCGGCCAGCGGATAAGCGACATTGGGGCGGCCCCGGACCAGGAAGGGCTGCTTGTACTGATACCGTCCCAGCGTTGCCGACAACACCTCGCCGGGCTTGATCGCGTTGGGGCCCGTGGTCACGTCGATCGTGAAGGTGGGGCAACTGCGGATCACCGTTGTGCCAGGGATGTAGCGGCGGGCCATGTCGTAAACGGGCGCCGCCACTTGGACGCAGCCCGCTGGGACATTGCCCACCTGGGCAGGGGCCGGTTGGGCGGCGCCGACGGCGGGGACGAGCGTCACCAGGGCTAGGATCGAAGCGGTCAGTCTGGTCATTTCAGGTCTCCTGCAACTGTCGTGTTCTAGAAAATGAAATCGCCCGGCCCCAGAGGAGCAAAGCCCCGGACCTGGATCTGAAGGTCGACATAGCCGTCGCCGTTCACGTCGCCCTGGATGAGCCCGTTTGCGTAGCGCAGTTCGCCCGCGACGCGGTGGAAAGCCTGATCGGCAATGTAGGTGAACGCCTGGTCCCCGGCCGCGCGGGTGTTGGCGTCGATGGCCGACAGGTCGACGATGTCCTGGCCGCGCGTGAAGTCTGGGTGGGGCCGGAATTCCGCTTCGGCAAGGGCCGGGCCGGCGGGCAGGCGATGACGTCGACCCTCCGCGGGAAACTCTCGTCCGTGCTGCCGTAGGCGAACCTGTCGAGGCCGGCGCCACCGGTCAGCGTATCGGCCCCGAGACCGCCGATCAGGGTGTCGTTGCCGGCCCGTCCGTCCAGCATGTCGTTGCCGGCCCCGCCGTCCAGAAGGTTATCCCCCGCCGAGCCGCGGATCGTGTCGACGAAGGCTGAGCCAACGACATTCTCGATGTTCTTGAAGGTAAAAGCTGAGCCGTACGGGTTGAACATGCCCAGCGTCGGCGTGGTCTGGGACTGGCCGAGGGTGATGTCGGTGACCCAGCCGCCAATGTAGGCGTGCCAGACGTTGAGGACGAGGGTGTCCACCCCGCCCAGGCCATCGACGACCTCGCCGTTGCCTGTGACCGAGATTCGGTCGGCGCCGCTTGTGCCGACAATGTTTTGGCGCGCCATGATCTTCTCCTAATTTCAGTCGCCTGGTCGGCGGCCGAGGGACTGTTGCAGGGGGGCGGGCCGCTCGTTCCCGAGGGCTGTCCACGCCTTGGGGGGCCGGGCCGGAGCTTCCGTTGTTGTAGGTCGCAGAGTCGGGCGCGAGACGTGATCGCGAGGCGCCCTCAGAGCGTCAGTAGGCTTTCTCGCGACCGCCGATGATCAGCTTCTCGCCCTGGCAGAGGTTGCCGGGGTCTTGGCAGCTCGTGTCGTCGCTCTGCGGAGGGGGCGCCAACATGGACTTCAACACCGGCGTCAGCACCGCGGAGTTGAACTTCAGGCGGCTGACCACCTGCTGATACTGGCGGGCCACGATGTAGGTTTCGCGGATCCCGGCGGCCTTGGAGGCCTGAAGGAAGCCGATGCCCAGCTTCATCTCCTCGTTGTAAGCCTGCTCGGTCATGGTCGGGAAGCCGCTGAGCAGAACCTCAAGGTCGCGCAGGATGGCGCTGGCCTTGACGATGTTGGCGCGCTTGTAGCCCGCGGCGATGGCCTCGTTGGCCCACTCGACAGCCTTGCTGGTGTCGAAAGTGTGGACCTGGGCTCGGGCGCGTTGGGCCGTGTAGCGGGCCTTGCGCGCCGGGTCGGTCGCGGCCGCGGCGGCTTCCCCGCAGGCTTTGATCGCCAGGGTGCTGTTGGAGCCCAGGACCAGCTCGCCGGCGCCCGGCCCGATGCCTGTGGTCCCGGGGAAACCGGCCACGCAGTCGCAGGCTTCCTCCGGCGTGTAGTCGCGCGGGACCCGGCACTGCTTCTGCTTGGCCAGCAGACTCGCGGGGCTGCGGTCGTAGGTGCGGTAGAGCTCGTAGTCGGTCAGGACCTTCTGGTAATTGTTGCGCTTCGGACCCGTCGCCAGCCCGTACGCGGCGGCGTCGGCTCCGTTGGCGGCCTTGGTGATGTCACCGATGAAGCGGGTGAAGTCCTGTGGATTGTTCGCCGCCTTATCGAACATGTCGCTCCAGGTGTTGAGACCCGAAAACTGCTCCGGCCGATAGGCGCGGCCGGCCGCGGCGGTGGAGGCGGTTGGCAGGCGGGCGACCGCGCCCGCCGCCGCAGTCGTCGACCGCCTGGCCGGCGTGGTGGTCTGCGCGTGGTCCTCACCGCCTCCATCGCGGCCGCCGGAGCGCCCGGAGTCGGCGGGGAGGGTCGACGACGGCTGTTCCCGGGTCTTCACGGCGGCGGCACGGGCGCGCTCAGCCATTTCGCAGACCTGTCTCGCGCGGGCGTCGAACATCCCCATGAGCTTGCAGGCGTCGCTGGCCGCATGGGCTTGCGGACCCGCCAGGCCTGCTGTGGTGGCCAGGAGGCCGGCTGCGATTGATGATCTGAGGTTGGGCATGGGGTCGTCCTTTGGGCATTTCCGGCCGCGCGAAGGGCGTCGGCGACAAGTGGATGGCGTCGTTGTGGAGTGCTGGTGGGGAGGAGGTTGCGGAGTGGGCCGAAGCCCTAAGGCGGAAACACCGCGCCGTAGTTGGTGGCTAGCAGCTGGACGCGATCGAAGGTCAACCGCACCTGACCGAGCGCCTCGTCGTGCATCTGCAGGATGCGGCGGGTCTTCTGGACGCCGGTCAGCGATGGCGAGGCCGACTGGGTCAGGAGTTGGTCGGCGGCTTGCCGCGCTCGGGCCGCCCGCACTCCGTCCTTGCCGCTGAGGTCCAGCCAGAGCCGCTCCAGTTTGGCGGCCCGGATCCAGGCGAAGGCGTGGTTTGCGTAGGCCGTTTGGAATTCGGCAGGACAGCCTCGCGTGTCCACCGCTCGCACGGCCTCGGCGCGCGCTTGCGGGTCGCGGACGGTCCGCGTTCGACTATCCGCCTGCAGGACGCGTTCGATGCAGGCGCGGGCGCTTGCCAGTTGTGCTGCTTGGGCTCCCGGCGCGGTTGGAGGCGAGGGATTGGGCCCGCCGCATGCCGAAAACGCGAAGAGCAGGGGGATCACGGTGAGACGGCTACGCATGAGGGCCTCCCGGGCGCCGTACTGCATGCGGCGCAATGTCCTGGAGTCGGACCGGCGGGTCGGCGACCTCGGCGCACTGCCGGTAGTCGAGGGTGCCCCACAGAGTCCCCAGCGGGACCCAGCCCGTCCGGCGCTCCGCCGCAATTCGGCACCAACCTTGCCGACAGACCTTCAGCTGGGCGAGTGCGTTGGGCGCCAGCGCCACCCTCCGAGCCGCAAGGTCATGTGGCGAAGGGCGAAGCAGAGCGGCCGTGGCCATCCGGTTCTGCACCCAGCGATTAGAGCTGACGTTCTTCGACCATACCCAGGCGCGGCCCCCGACAGGATCGCACACGCGAAGCCAGTCTTCATGCTCGGCGATCACCTGCAGAGGCAGGTTCCTCGCTGTGAAGATCCAAAGGATGCGGGCCTGGCGGTCCGGGCGCGCCCGGGCGTTGACCCGGTCGTGTTTCAGCGAAACCCAGCGCGGGACCCGCTGGCCAGAGGGTGTAGCGTAGTTAGCCGCGTCGGCTCCGACGCTGCAGGCCGCCACCAAGCCTGCGAGGGCCGCGGCGCCGGCGCGAACCGGCCCTTTGCCGGCCGGCCGGCGACGAGATTCAGCTTGGGGGGGGTGGGGCATGGCGCGTGAGCTCGGAGGGTTCAGCGCGGCGGCTCAATGGCAGGTGCCATAGGCCCGGTCGCCCCATGCGCAACCCACCGAGGTGTCAGCCGACGGCGGGGGCGCGGAGGACTGGCTCGGCTCCGTCCGGTAGTAATAGGCGTCGTTGGTGCTGCGACTGTACGACGAACCGGCGGCCGCGTCGCCAGAGCCGCGCCTGCCGCTGGTCCCCGAGACGGCCTTGGCCACAACGTAGGCGCCGCCGATCAAGGCCGCGGTGCAGATGAAGGGATGTTCTTCGCAGAACGCCTTGTCGCGCCCGCTGGCGTTTGACCCCGGCGCGTTTGCCGCGACGCCTTGCCCGAAGACAGCATCGGAGACCGTGTTCACGGTCACCTTCATCGCCGTGTAGTTGTTGCGGGCGTCGACATACCACACGGTCGCCGCAGCGCCTGGCGCGCCGGCGCTCACGATCGCCAGCATGTCCTGGCTGGACCTCAGATTGAAGCCGTTGACGCTGTAGATGTAGTCGCCGGGCTGCAGAACAGAGTAGAGCTTCGAGCCAGGAAAAACCCTGGTGACCTTGAGGACCTGGAAGCCGTTCCAGGTGTAGCCGGCCTCGGTCTCGACCCCGAGCCGTCCGCCCGCGTCGGGAAGGTTCAGTGCGGGATATTGCGGGCCGCCCGCAGACAACGTTCCGGGCGACGCCCAGGCCTGCGTGCCGACGGGAGCCAGGGCCAGGGAGAGCGCCACGGCGGCGGCGGTGAAAGCTTTCATATCGGTGCTCCTAGCGGTGCGAGCGGTAGGTCCGCCCAGCTCATGACCCGACGATCGGCGCCAGCGGGTCTCGCGGCAATTTACAAAGGCCGTAACCGTGCGGCGGCGCTGCGGACGATTGTATTAGACGGAGCGGGGAAGGCGGCTATCGTGCCCGCGTATCGAGGGGGAGTTGGATGCCGCGTAGCGAGCGACTGGATGTGCGGAGCGTGATGTTCGGATTGGTGGTGCTGCTCTTCGCGCTGTCCAGCTCGTCCACCTCGGCGGAGCAGGACGATGAGCCCGAGCCCCCGCCACCGCCGGTGGAGATCGCGCTGGGGAATGAGTTCCTGAACCAGGGCGCAGCGGCGCGCGCGCTGACGGAATACACCAAGGCTCTGCGCAAGGCGCCTGACAACGCCGACGCTCTGATCGGTCGTGCGGACGCCTACCTTGCGCTCAAGAACTACGATGCCGCGCTCAATGACTACAATCGTGCGGTGGCGGTGTCCGACCACCCGGCAGACGCCCTCCTGGCACGCTCAGGCTACTTTAATGCTAGAGGAATGGTCAGAGAAGAGGAGCGGGACCTCGACGGGGTTCTGAGGCTTTGGCCCGAAAACACGTCGGCGCTTATCGCGCGCGGTATCATCTATCGAAACCGTGGCGACATCGCAGGCGCGCTAAAGGACCATCGGCAGGCCGCCAATCCTCGCTTCAAGGGCAGACGGGTCGATCCCTTCGCCTACTGGAACATTGGGCTTGATCTGGCGGCGGAGGAGAAGTTTGGCGAGGCGATCAAGGAATACGACCAGGCCCTGGCCATCAACCCGCGGATGGTTGGTGTTTTGACAAGCCGTGGCGATGCACGCCGGTATACCCGCGCCTGGGACGCCGCGATCGAGGACTACAACGAGGCGCTTAGGATCGATCCGGAGAACGACTGGGTCTTCTACAATCGAGGGCGCGCGCGGTGGGGAAGGGGTGACCTTCGACTCGCGCTCGCGGATTTCGACGCGGCGATCCGCCGGAAGCCGCAGCTCGCATTTCTCTATCTCGCCCGGGCGGAGCTTCAGATTGACCTGGAGCGTCCGGAGCTCGCCCTGGCCGATGCCAACAGATCCATCGAGTTGGATCCGAAGGAGGCCCGCGCCTACGTCGTCCGTGGTCGAATCGCATTGGGCGATCCCAAAGGCGTCCGGGGGCTTTCTGATCTGGATAAGGCGCTGCAAATGGCGCCGGACGACGCTGACGCCTTGATCTACCGTTCGGAACTGCACGCTCGGAACGGCCGCAATCGCGAGGCTTTGATAGACGCAGAGAGGGCGGTTTCGCTCGACCCCGGCAACATCGACGCGATAGGCGCGCGGGGTATGGCCAAGCTCTACAGCAACGACTCGCTCGGGGCCTTGGCGGATTTCGACAGTGTCGTGAAGCGGGACCCGACTTCGTTCAAGGGCTGGGCAGGCCGGGGCGCCGCACACCGAAGACTTAGTGCCTTCGATGACGCCATCTTTGACTACAACAAACTGCTTGAGTTGAGGCCCAACGATCCATTGGTCTTCTCCGATCTTTCCCGGGCCCTGTTCGGAAAGGGTCAACTCGACATGGCGCTCGCGCGTGTGGATCAGGCCATTGAGGGCCTACCCGACGACCCGGACGTTTTGATGCTGCGGGGTCGTTTCCTGCGGGTCTCGGGCCAGTTTGAAAAGGCCTTGGCCGATCATGAGCGGGCAGTCGCGCTCCGACCGCAGCTCGCGGATGCTTACCACGAACGCGGTGCGACCCTCGTCGAGCTGGGCAAGCATGACCAGGCCCTGAAGGATTTCGACCGCGCGATCCGGCTCTCGCCCAATCACATGGATACGCTATCCGATCGGGCGGACCTCTACGTGGATCGCGGACAATACGACCTGGCGCTTGCCGATTTGAATCAAGCTATCCGCGCCTGGCCGGATGAGGCGGACCTTTACATAGACAGGAGCATGATCTTTGCGAGAAGGCGGGACGACATGCGCGCCCAGCAGGATCTCGAACAGGCCATCAAACTTGATCCAAGGTCGGGCAAGCCTTTCGCCTATCGCGCCGTAATCCATCGCGAGCGCGGGCGCGATGAACTGGCCGAGGATGAACTGAGAAAGGCAATCGCAATTGATACCAGCGACTACCTCGTTCTCTACCTGCGGAGCCTCATCCGCGTCGAGGAAGAGCGTTTTGAATTGGCCATCGCCGATCTGGAGGCCGCGCGGTCATCAGCGCCGTGGCTGAGCAAGTCAATTGACAGGCAAATGGCTGATGTCCGTGGAGCGATGTCGGCCTTAAGGGACCGCAACTTCCCGGGCGACGGGCGGCGTATCGCCTTGATCCTGGCAAACGAGTCCTACGCGAACCTACCGAGTCTCCCCAACGCAGGCCATGACGCCCAGGATGTGGCGGCGGCGCTGAAGGCGCTCGGCTACCAAGTTTACG
>FWPV01011438.1_pt1 | contig 14127 bp, 13 predicted proteins | sample 2228371 | NCBI WGS metagenome assembly FWPV01 (sample SAMEA103939776, study PRJEB20133) | metagenome
GATTGTTTGTGCCATGGCTGGGGGAGCCTGGGCATTTCGGCCCGCGGTTCTAGCTGACAACAAGGAGGTGCTCAGGGAGTTCGCGCCAAAATTCCTGGGTGACGATCTCTACGTAGCCTGTTTCGCCATGACGGAGCCCTCCGGGGGGTGCAATACCGAGAACGTGGACATGAAGGGCCGAGGTATCCATACCCGCGCCTATCTGGACGGCGACGAATGGGTGATCAATGGAGCCAAACTCTGGCCCACCAACTCCGGCGTTTCGGACGTCTACTGCGTGGTCTGTAATACCGATCCCGCCCTGGGGGATGAAGGCATCGCCCTCATCTACGTTCCCGTTCCCATCGAGGGATTCAGCTTCGGCAGATTTGAGGACAAGGCGGGTTTCAGGTCCAGCCGGGAAGGCGATTTTTACTTCGATAACGTACGTGTGCCCAAGGCATGGCGGGCGGCGGGACCGGGGAAGGACGCCGAGTTGCTGGAGGACAACCTGATATTCGCCCGCATTTTTAGCGCCGCTTGGGCGGTAGGGATCGCCCAAGCGGCGCTGGAGGAGGTCCTGGAATTTACCGCGGAAAGGAAGGTGGCAGGGAAACCCATCAGGCAGCATTCCGCGGCGGCGAACATCATCGCCGACATGATCATCGACGTACAGGCGGGAAGGGATTGTTACATCAACGCCGCTTACATGTACGATCACCCCGAGCTTTACGGGAAGCGCACCTCCAAATACATGCTGGCGCGGGGCAGCCTGGCCAAGGTGTTCTGTTGTGATGCCGCGGTGAGGGTTACCAACAAGGCGATGGAGCTTATGGGCGCTTACGGTTACTCCGTCGATCATTACGTGGAGAAGCTGTGGAGGGACAACAAGATCATTCAGCTTTGGGAAGGTGGCGCTCAGCTGGGCAGGCTGGACGTGGCGAGGGGATATTACGACTACGACCAGTTCTACGAAAACGAGGTTTACGAGGAGATAGAAGGGATACGCTAGCTTAGAACGTATCCAGTATGAGATACAAGAGGTCTATTTATCCAGGGGGTTGAGGTCATGGAGACGGTTTCCATCGAACGGAAGGTCAACAGGTTCGTGCAAAGCCTATTGAAGCCCGAGGATTTAATGCTCATCGAGTCGGTGCGGGGGTTCGTGGAGGACAAGATCATGCCCGTGAGGAGGGAGATCGACGTCTCCGCGCGGGGCGACTTCGCTTTGGTGAAGGGGATCCAGAAAAGCGCGCTTCCCCTGGGAATCCAGGGTGGATTTCTACCCGAGGAACACGGGGGCATGGGAATGGACTCCGCGGTAACTCTCTCTCTTCTGGCGGAGGAGCTGGGTCGGGGGGAGCCATCGCTCTTCACCCTGTTCGCTTCCGGAATTCTCGCACTGCGACCCGCCGTGGTCTCGGGAAACAGGGCCGTTCTGGATTATTTCGCCCCTCGTTTCACCAAGGAGAACGAGTTATTCCTGGGAGCCTTTGCCGTTAGCGAGATCGCCAGCGGGTGCGACGCGGAGAACGTGGACATGAAGTCCCGGGGTGTTTCCACCCGGGCCACGCTGGAGAAAGAAAGCTGGGTGATAAATGGCGCCAAGGCATGGGTGACCAATGCGGGTATAGCCTCGGTCTACTGCTTGTTATGCAGCACCGGGGACTCCTCTGAAGACGATGGGCTCGCCCTCATCTATGTGGAAGCTCCAGCGGAGGGGCTGGAGGCGGGAGAGCCGAAGAAGAAAGCGGGATTTTTAGCGAGTCGAGAGGGGGACATCTATCTCAAGGACGTTCGTGCGCCCCAGTTATGGAGAGCTTCTGGTCCGGGAGCGGACGCGGAGCTGTTCAGGGAGAATATCGCTTTGTCCCGTATCTGGAGCGGAGCCCTGGCCATCGGTATCGCTCAAGGAGCCTTCGACGAGGTCCTTTCCTTTACCTCGGACCGCATTGCCGCGGGGAAGCCCATCAGGCAGCACACCGTCGCCGCCCACATCCTGGCGGACATCGCCATGGGGATACAAGTGGGAAGGGACGCATATGTAAATGCCGCCTATCTCTTCGATCATCCGGATACCTACGGGGAGAGAAGCTCCATGCACATGCTCTCGAGGTCCTCGATGGCAAAGATCTTCTGCGCCGACGCGGCGGTTATGGCCACCAACCGCGCCATGGAGCTGATGGGTTCCTACGGATATGTGACCGACTATTACGTGGAGAAATACTGGAGAGACGCCAAGGCGGTCCAACTTTGGGGTGGAGGGTCCCAGCTGGGCAAATTGGATGTGGCTAGGGGTTATTACGAGTTCAAGCAGTTCCATCACAACGAACTCTATGCGAAGATAAGGGAACTGAGCGGGAAGCCCTGCTGAGATCCCTATGCGAAGGTTAACCCTGGAGGCCTTCTCGCTGGTGGCTATAGGCGAGTTGAATTCGCCAACCTATTGGTGGGAAGTACCCCAGGGGGTATTATCGCTGAGGTAAGCAAGCTAGCGGAGGGCGGAAGGTCTCTTGGGCCACCGCTCCTCCGGCTAATGCCAAATCAGGACTAAGCTTTCTCCGATGCGGTATTCAGCGGCATGCCCGCATGGGTGTTTCGCTGGCGGGCTCGATTCTTCCCTACTTTATCGGGCTGTTCACGGATTCAGTGGCGCGCTGTTTTAACCCTGGGGAACCAGCCCCTCCCGGAGATAAAGGTAGTTAAGGGGTTGAGGAAATTCGGTTCACGTCGATCTCGACAACCCTGGAGGTTTCCTCATCTATGGCGAAGACTATGCCCTTTTCGGGGTATTGCCAGATCTGGATGATGGGACCCCCCATGGTGGTTCTCTCCTTGATCGAAGGGGCGCCGAATTCTCTCGATACATCCATGGAGGTGGAACCGATGCCCACTCCCCTGGGAGTCTTTCCCGCATAGGGATAACGCAGGTTGATGGAGAGTACGATGTCGAAGTCTCCAGGCCTGCGGTTCTTGTCGGTGTCCTCCATGTAGACGGTGAGTTTCCAGCCGCCGGAGCCTCCGGTGTAGGAGGCATAGACCAGTTCATCATTGCTGCCGGTCTGGTTGGGAAGGCCGTATATCTCTTTCACCCGGCTGTAGAGATCCCCGACCTTTATGCCCGCAGCGCTCACTCCGGGAAGGATGGGCTCCCTTCCGGTAACCAGGAAGACATCTCCGGTGGAAACCTGCAGGTTACCATCGCTGAAGGCGGCAGGTTTAAGGCCTCCCTGGGCGGTGACCACCACCGTGATCACCTGCCCACTGGCCTCCTCCACCAGGAACTCCACGCCGACGCGGGAATAGGCGTAGTTGAGGAAGATGGCGCTGCCCATGTCCAACCGGGATACCGAGGAGCACTCTCCGAACTCGTCCTCCAGGTCCCGCGGGCTGCTGCCCAGACCATTCTGTTTTAGGGTGGTTCCGTAATAGGGCTCCGAGACCTCGATCTGGCCCACCCGATCGGAGTCGTCCAACTCGCCGTTTCCGTTGTCATAGAGTATCAGGACCAGGTGCCAAGCACCGGGAAAATCCCTCTCTACCTCCTGCTTGAGACGGCCGTAGTAGAGATGAAGGTAGCCCCCTTCGTATATTTTTGCTTCTGGCTCCCCGTAGATCTCCCTTACCGTGGAGAAGCCGGAATCGATGTCTATTCCCGCCAGGGAGAACCCGGGTACGATGGGGGCGTGTTCCACGTCCCGAGGTGGCTCGCTGTAACCCCTTCCCCAGCATCCCGTCACCAGGATGAGAGCGAGAAAAAGCCAAGGCCACAGGAGTGCGTGCGATCTCTTCGTCAAGCTCAAGCCTGCTTCACCTCCATCTTCATATTCTACGGCAACGCCCCGCAAACCTCCATTTAGACGACTCCTCCTAACAAATTAACAGATCGTAAATTATACCTTGGAAGCGTTTGGTGCCCATCTGCCGGGAAACAAAAACGAAGGCACTTCGCTTTTCGATCTTGTCCGAGGCTTCTTGTGCGCTTGCCTTAATGCGAGGGATACTGGCTTAGAAGAAAGGTACTACTCGAGCGATAGGAGCATAAAATCTCTTTATTCAACTCTTTTCCCTTGACCAATGCAATCACTTATAAAAACGTGTCAGCGCATCATCCTGAAATACTTCAATAGATAGGATAGCATCACGGCTTATCCTGTAACACTTCAATAGATTGGATAGCATCACAACTTATCCTGAAATAATTCAGACGGTTTCTGCCAGGCGCGCTGTTTCTCTTCGACCAACCCAAGCATCACTGGTTAGAGCTATGAAGTTTCCTCGAAAATATCGAGCGAAATAAGAAAAACCCGGTTCCCCTCGAATCCTTTTATCATAATGGGATCAACACACGCCGGCTCTTTATCATGAGCTTGATAATTTTGTAGTGGCAATGAACGATTCAAGTTCTACGGAGCGGCGTTACTTATAAAGGTGCTCAACCTGGAGGCCGGTAATGGAGGAGAGTTCGCTGGCGATGGAGTGGGCGAGCTCCCGGTTTTCCCGGGGATGCCTGCTCAGGGAAGACTGGAATGCCTTCACCCTGCCTCTTTTAAAATAGATATATACGTTGATGAAATAAGAGATATCCCTCTCGGGAACTTTATCGTCATCCCACTGGGAAGCTCGTCGCGACTCCTCCACTACGATTCTTTCCATCTCCTCCCGGGAGAGCTGCCGGGTGAAATGGATGAAGAGGCGAATCCTGTCCAGAAAGAAATTGCCTTCCTCGATACGCAGGTAGGTGGGGGAAGAAAAGATGGCGAAGATGGAGAAGAAAACCAGCGAAAGCCCCGCGATCACTCCCCAGAAGGAGATGACCTGCAGGGTGGCCAAGAGCACCAAGAGCACTCCGGTATAGAAAGCTAAGAAAAGCGTCGTGTCCCAGGCTCCCCCGCTTATCTCGTGTTCTATGGCTCCCGCTTCCCTTTCCTGCAAAGCCCAATCCTTTATTTATTAAACCATCCTCGTCGGATTAACATTATATCATCGATTCCAAGAAGGTCGCCGGGAATGCACGGGGATGTTTCATCTCGACAAGAAGGTCGCCGGGAATGCACGGGGATGTTTCATCTTGAACTTGGATGGTTGCGTCGCGCCAATCCTCCAGGGTATCAATCTCATGGGCAGCAGGAAGCTTCATCTCCGCGAGACCCTGGCTAGCTCGCCACACCAACCCACAACGACGTAAATTTTTCCCTCGCGCTCCATCTAATTCCTGCGGCACAGTTAGAAAAACAGGCTCACCGAACGATCCCGGAGAACATGGTAAGGCCATATCGACCTTTTGCCCGGACCACACTTTCGCGCACATCACCTGGCGACCTTTAGCGCGGGGGCCGCAATTACTCCTCCACCAGGTAAACCACGTCGTGCTCCCTGGCGTGATCGATGACCTTGATCCCCACCGACTGGCCTCGATGCGCTTCCGTTACTTCCTGGTGCTCCAGTTGCATGGACTCGACCTTCTGGACCCAGTCGGAGGTATGGCCCTTGATATGGATGGTGTCTCCCGTCCTCAAGGTGTCTTCCAGCTCCACGGCGGCTACGCCGATCTTGCCGAAATAGTGCCGGACGATTCCGACTTGTCTCTCCATCTTTCCCTCCTTTCGCTAAGTTCCGCCAACTGATACCCTCCATTACTTCCGCGCCCCTGCTTCCAACAATCTCCGCTTTTGCGCTCACCCAAGGGACGCTTTTTTCTCGTCCTCAGTAAAGATGGATATAACTTTTCCCCGGTTTTGCTGCATTGCCCGAATAATTGTGCCTGGTCGATTGGAATGATCTATACCAGTTTCTCCCAGTTATCACTGGCTTTTTCCAGTTTCATCCTGTTATTTATTCTATTTTAAACAATAAATTAATTAAATGTAAAAATATATAATTACGTGTTCCGCATTTGTATGGGCGCGGGCATGAGAATGTTCGATGCTTCCCCCGAGACCGCCCATAAAAAGTATGTCCATTCTGCTGAGTGGCCAGGAAAAAGTTTCCGCAAACCCAAGGTGATGATTATGACATTTGCCGAGACGGTCACGGAATTATGAACGACAGGTCAGGACCTTCTTCCCATGGCCAGGCTCCTCCACCATGAGGCCTGGGAGTTTCCCGTCTCTCTAAACTGGCTTTGGGAACCGGAAAGGAGGGAGAAAACTGAACGTGGCTAATCCTCCCGGCCAAAACTTCTTTTTACGGTTCAGCCAAGCTATAATTTTCCTGGACTGTTTTTCTGGGACCGCCTTGTCAAGGGGGAAACCGTGAGCTGGTTATTGAATCTGGATTATACCGTTTTCCGCTGGATAAACGGATTAGCGGGACATAACGGACTGGCGGACGCCTTTTTCAAGGCGGCCTGCAATGACCATCTCATCCCCTATACCATGACTTTCCTGCTGCTGATCATGGTCTTCAGGGGGTTTACCAGGAGGGAAGATCGCGAGCGCCTGGGCGCGGCGGTGGAACTCACCCTCTCCATAGTGGTGGTCAGCGCGCTGGTCCAGCTGGTCATCGTCTTCGTGCACCGCAACCGTCCTTTCGTCGATCACCAGGTGAACCTGCTGTTTTACCGGCCCACCGACTGGTCTTTTCCCAGCAACCCCGCCGCGGCGGCTTTTACCTTCTTCTTCTCCATCCTATTTGCGGACCGGAGGTTCAGCGTCTGGTTTCTTGTCCCTGCCGTGTTGATCTCCTTCGCCAGGGTGTACTGCGGCGTATGTTATCCCGGGGACGTGCTGGGGGGGATAGCCCTCGCTCTTGTAAGCGCCTGGCTGGTACACCGGATAAGCTGGATTTCCAAACCTTTGAAACAGATGGCCTGGTCGGTGGAGAGCTACTTTCGCTCCCTTTCCAGCCTGAGGGAGTGAGAAGAATGGAAGTTTTTCACGAGGACATTCTGGAGACCTTCCTTTTTTCCCTGATCGTCTGTTTCGGCATCCTTCAGATAATCGGGGGGCGCAGGGGGTGGCGAGGATTGTGTATCTATGGAAGAAGAATGTATCCCCAGGTGAACAACGCCATAGGCGCCGCCTGCCTGATATTCGGATATGCCTGGTATTTCACCAACCCGGACCACATGAACACTCGCAATATCGAGGGTTTTATGAGCATACTCTGCATGGCGCTGGGGGCGGTGGCGGCCTTTTCCGCTAACGTTATCCTCTCCTCCCTGGCGGGATGGATAAGCCGCCGCTACAGGAAAAGGAAGTGGAACAGGGCAGCTCGGGGAGGAAAAGGGAGACTCCAGGAGCGGTCTCTGGCAAAAGTTAGCGCCACCTACTACTTTCCGAGCGCCGAGATGGCGGAGGGTCCCCTTTTTGTCAGGCGGCTGGTGGTGACGGACCAGGAAGGGCTCACCGAGGAGCTGCTGGACTTGCTCTTGAGGGGGGCGGGAAAGAAAGAAGTGGCGGTGCTGGAGCCGGATTACGACGTCCTGCTGGGAGTGAATGGTGGGGGACCCCGAGATTTCCGTTCCTTCCTGGCAACTTCGCTGGAGGAGATATCCGGAACGGTTGGGATGATCGATGAGCGGGTGGAGGTAGTGGGACTAGGCGCAGGCGCCAATCTCCTGCTCGCGGGAGGGGAGGTGCTGGGAAGGCGCTTTCCCCGCTGCAGGGGCGTGGCCATTTATCCCCTGGGATGTGAGGATGGCCTGGTGGAAGACGCATTGAAGGAAAACACGGTCGCGGAGACGGTGCGGGCGGCGCTAGGGCGAGGTATCAAGATATCCATAATCAGAAAATTTTTCAAGATGTGGTTATTGCTGCTCGTCTTTTCCATGGCATTGAGCCTTGGCGTGGCGTTTGCCTTCGATATCAGGTGGAAGGCGCTTTCCGGAACGGTGATAGGCTTCGCGCTCTCTCTTTACCTTCTCTTTCTCTACCTGGAGGTGAAACATCCCCATCTACTGGGGGGAAGCAGGGAGAGGGCCATGATCGCGCTGCTGGAGGAGAGCGTGGCAGCGGGTTCGGAGGACCACCTGCCTCCCATTACCCTGATGGCGCCGCCGAACAGCGCGGCGATACGAGCATTTCGTCGGGACGAAACGCCCGGGGACACGACTTTGGATGAGATGGAAAGGAACCGTCTGGAGGTCGTTTTCGTCCAGGGGACCAGGAGTGGTTTTTTAAGCCATCCTTGGGTGATCGCCAGCCTGGCGGGAGGAGTTCGGGAGGAGGGGTAAAATAAGGATGATTTTTCCAGGCGATAGGCGGTTAAGGCCGGGGAGAGGCTTTCCCTTCCGGAGAGTTTCCGGGAGAGTTTCAGTCTGAGTTTCCGGGGGAGTTTCCGGGAGAATTTTACGCTTTGTGGATTGTGGGAGGGATAATAGAATTTAACTAGCTGTTCGGGTAACGCTCCCCGCGAGGAGGGAGGATGGATGAACCGACAAAAGGATATATCGGATCAAGGAAAGCGAAGCAGGCCGGAGATATGGAAGATCGCCATACTACTGGTGGTGATCTCCATGATGGTTTACGCCTCGGTGAAATTCTGGATGGGTATGCCCAAAGGCGGAAATGGCATGCCTTTGACCAAGAAGGATATATCCCTGCCTTCCGATGTGAATATTTCCACAGGAAAAGTCGCTCCCTCCAAGAACCAGATAGACCCGTCCAGCGTGAAGTTTCAAGATCTGGTGCCTCTGTGGGAGCAAAATATCGGTGGTCTGAATTTTCTGGCTTGGGGGGAGAGCGTTCTCCTAGCCGCTTCCACCACTGGCCAGGTCATGGCCATGGATCCCAATAGCGGGACACCTCTGTGGAATTTCAAGGTGGGATCATGGATCGCTTCCCATCCCCTCTTTGCCACCGGCATGGTCTATTTTGGTGCCGTTGACCATAATCTCTACGCCCTGGATGCCCTTAGGGGAAACCTAGTGTGGATGTTCCATGCCCAGGGAGAGATTCTCTCCCCGCCGGTCTTTTACGGAGGAAAATTATATTTCGTCTCCGACAATAACGAAATATACAACCTGAAAACCAGGGTTTATGCCCTGGATGCCAGGGACGGCAGGCTCATTTGGACCTATGACGCCAAGGGCTGGGTGGCGTCTTCGCCGGTGGTCGATCTAAACAGGGTCACATTCGGTTGCTATACCCGGGAGGTGCTTTGCCTCTCCAGCATGGATGGGAAGTATCAGTGGAGTTCTCCCACCTCCAGCCTAGTTTTTAGCTCCCCTGCCGCGGCGGAAGAGGTTATCTATACCTGTTCTATCGACGGAACTGTCTACGCTCTCCAGGCGGGAGACGGCAAGGTGATCTGGCAGCAGCCTTTAAACGAGTTCGTTTGGCTTCCACCGATGATAAGTGGGAACATGCTTTTTCTCGGGTCTTACAGCCAGAACATCTATGCCCTGGAACGGTCCAGCGGAAAGCAACTCTGGTCATACAACCTGCGTGACTTGCTCGATTTCTATCCACAGCTGCCAGGCGACCTGCTCTACGTGTTTACTACTTCAGGGAAGATTTACATGTTGAAGACTCAAGACGGTAGCCTGCAGAACGCTTACCAAGCCAAGCGCAATTTTTCCTCCACGCCGCTCATCCTGGGAGACAGGATATTCGCAGGAACTAGTGACGGGTGCGTGTGCGCATTCTCCTTCTCACCAGCGCCATCCACCCCACCCGTCGCCTTGCCCTCGCAGGCGGCTTCAGGCCATTGATGGGAACGGGATCACGGGGCTGTCATCGATATGGTTGAAGCAAACGAGGTGGGAGGGCCGGGGAAAAGAAGAACCCACAAAGCGCCCTGGGTTGGAAATATTGGAGAAAATAAAGAGGGTGGACATTTTACAATATGTGATTATTCACGGATAAAGTGCTACGCCGTATGAGGTTGGGAAGGCATGACTACAATAATCATCCATGTTTAGGGTGCGAGATATCGTAAGGGGGCGCACCAGAAAGATGTCCACCATCACGATTTCCGCTTTGCCCATCGGGTCTATTGATATTAAACTCCGGATCAACACTGAGCGCAGGGTCGCCTGAAGGAGGAAGTGGTTGGGGGATGGGCTTAAAAATGGGACGCTTGGGGAGAATTGCGTGTCCCACTTCAGAGATATGACCGGGCAAGGAGAATAGCCTGTGCGTTTAGCGCACCCGGACCCCAGATGATTTGAAAGCCATGGGACAGGTCAATGCATAGGAGAGGAACGGGGAGAGGCGCCATCCAGGTTCTATGGGATCATATGGGATGAAAACTGGTGAAGAGTTGCGAAAGTGAACCCAGTGGTGGCTGGAAAGAGAAGATCAGGGCAGGATTGACCGGAGAGATAGGCTACGTGGGCAATCTGTGCCTCACCTTCTTTCTCTACTTATGCTTGGCGGCCGTATCCCTCTCACCCATCCCCATAGTGGGCAAAAACTCTCCCATCCAGTATGCGGCCTACCGCAACGAATACCTGCGGGGAGCGCTCCAGACCCTGGGATTGAACCGGGCTTCAGATCTACAGTTGATAGTGTTAGCGCTAGTGGTAATGGGCTTGCTGATGATATCCTACCTCTGGTCCATCTATATATTTCGCAATCGCGAGGACAAGAATTTGTACTCCGTGCTTTGGGTCACTCTGGCGATCAGCGCGGTGCTGGTGTTAATCCCTCCCCTGCTCTCCAAGGACGTCTTCTCCAACATCTACTATGGAAGGATCAAAGTGGTATATGGCGCAAATCCCTATACGGTTTCCCCACAGCGATTCATCGGCGACCCCATCATGGCCTTCACCAGTACTTACTGGAAGAACACCACCATCGTGTACGCTCCCCTGTACACGATTTTTTCCATGGGTCTTTCCCGTTTGGCGGGTCAAGGAATCACCGCCGAGATCTACGCCCACAAGGGAGCGATGGCATTCTTCCACTTGGCTAATACCCTGCTGATCTGGAGGTTTCTGGGCAGGTTCTACCCTGAAAGGCAGAGGCTGGGGACCATGCTGTATGCTTGGAATCCCCTGGTGCTGATTGAGGCGATAGGGGGTGCCCATAACGACATCATGATGGCTTTCTTTGCCCTTCTCGGGCTGGTGCTGGTCTTCTATGACCATCCCTATTTGGGGGTGGCATCCCTTACCTTGTCGGCCATGGTCAAATACGTAACTGCGTTTCTGCTGTTTTCCCTGCTCTTTTACCTTGTATCCAGCAGGGGGCTTTGGAGGGAGAGGCTGAAAATCCTACTCCATTCCCTGCTCATCATCACCGTCATTGTGGTGGCGCTTTTCGCCCCCTTCTGGGAAGGTTTCGCTACCCTCAAATCCAATATGGAGAACTTCAAACTAAAGACTCCTCATAGCGTGGGCTTCGTGGTGAGCTATGTCTTCAAACAGTTCTTCCACCACGTTTTGAGGGTTCCCACCCAAATCGCCGAGATAAGGGCGGTGGACATCTCCAAGGCTTTACTTCTCTTGGTCTTCCTGTGCCTGGTGTTCTATTTTTCCAAGAAGATCAAGCAGAAGGAGGACCTCATCGACAATTGGACCTGGATTCTTATAGCTTTCATCCTGACCGCTAGCTACGCCTTCCCCTGGTACATGCTTTGGGTCTTCCCTTTTCTGTGCTTGAGGCCATGGGACACCAAAACCAAGGTGATATTATTTCTGGGGACCATCTTCGCCTTCGAAGGGTGCGATTTTAACCCTTAGCTTTCAGTCCAGCTGGCAGGGAAATGGCAGGGAAAGAAGACCGGCCGCCTCCGGGGGCCGGCCGAATCGCTATCGTGGTGACCGCGCCGCTGATATCGCACTCCCCGGTCTTTGAAGTCTTCCGGTCGCGAATATCCCGGGGTTGCAGGCACGGAATCTGGCCATATGGATGCGGGAGCAACTTAAAGCATGAACAAGTTTACGCTGCCGTTTATAGCGAGATAAAGCGCTGTGGGGGTTACCCTACCGCTCTCCCAAGCATAGGCAGGGGGTGACCCGTTTGCATATAGTTGCATATAAGATGTAAACACCTGCGCAACTGAAAGCCTGTACGCCATCCAGAATTTACCCTCTAGCCCTGGAATAATTCCGGTTCCGTTCAGGTTCCAATCAGTTTTTCCACCCGGCGGAAGAGTTCCTCTGGCTCTACGGGTTTTTCCACGTAATCGTCGGCGTTTACCTCCATCCCTCTGCTCCTGGGGATGTTGGTCTCCTTGGTCATGCGCTGGCCAAAGCTGGTAAGCAACATCAGGGGGATCTTGTTCAACTGGTCATCTTTGGCAATCTCTTCGGCGGCAGTAAACCCGTCTTCCACTGGCATTATCACGTCGAGTATGATCAGGTCCGGATTTTCCTCCCTGGCCTTGACGATTCCCTCGTCGCCGTCGTAGGCTACCACCACTTCATACTTCTCCTCCAGCAGGGTTTTAGTGGCTTCCACGAAATCACGATCGTCATCGACCAGAAGTATCTTTTTCATTGCTACCTCCTTTTCTACGGGACCTGGCTCTCGTGATGGAGCTGTCGGATTGACTCTCGCTTATCCTCAACATATTTCCAATATCTAATCCCTATTATAATTATTACCCTCCGAGGAGAAAATTAATCTATTTTTACCATATTTCATAGAGGATGGAAAGCGTGGGAATCCAACAAAATATGAAGGGAAAGATTAATCTCTAGTTTAGCCCTTAATCCTACACTACTTGTTATCATGATCCGATAACCCATAATTCTCCTGCACGAATAGGTGGATTCTTGGCGAAATAATATCTAGTGTTATGAATAGGTAGGATAGAATAGACTTACGTTCTGAGAAAGGGAGGTATGGGTTATACGACCAAAGCACAGTTGATCAAGCGGAAGAAGAGCGAGCAGTGGTACATCAACTTGACCTCCGCATTACCCCAGGCTATGGACTTCGAGCGGGGGGAGAGGGTGGAGTGGTTCATCGAGGACCGGGCGACACTCGTTCTCAGGCGGCTCTCCACCCCTCCGCTTCCGGTGGGGAAGGCTAAAAAAGGGGGCTCTAAAGGGAGAACTCCCGCTTCCTCGAAGACTGCCGGGGCACCTTCCGGGACCAGCGTAGCTACGAGAGGGCGAAAGCCCTAATCTTCTCGGAGCAGGTGTGCATGGGAAGACACACCGTAACCGGTCTTCTCACTACATCGGGCAGGAAGTTCGCGGACTGGTTGGCCGCCTACCGACTCTTCTCCCAGGAGCGGGTGGATACCTCCGCCCTGCTTTCTGCGGTGAGTAAGAGCATGCTGGCGGAGCTTCCCCCCGGCCATCATCTGGTGGTGGGCCTGGGCGCCACCCTGGTGAGAAAGAGCGGCAAAAAGATTCAGGGGTCAGGGTGGAGGCGCGATTCCATGGGGCCCGCATTCTGCAACAACTTCATCTGGGCCCAGCGCTTCATTGAGGCCTCGGCCGCCCTGCCTTCGAGCTCCGGCCCCTCGCATGCGCACATGATCCCCATAACCTTCGCCCACGCCCCCACACCTCCGAAACCAAGCAGGCCTACCGGGTGGAGAGGAAGTTGCGCGAGTCCCAGTTGCTCCTGGACAAGAACCTGGTCTCCTTCGCCATGGAAAGATCCCTAGGGCGCCAGGAGCCAGGTGAGGGCGATTCTGGAGAGCGATTTCCTCTCCCGGGCGGAGAACGTGCTTGCTATAGGGGGCGTGGGGGCGGGCAAGACGCACCTTCTGTCCGCCATCGACCAGGAGCTCATCTATTCCAGCGCCTGGGTCATCTCCTACAGCTGCCACCTGCTCATGCAGGAGCTCATCGCCGCCAAGCGCCGGCTGGAGCTGGAGAAAAGGCTGAAAAGGCTCCGGGCCTTCGACGTCCTGATCATCGACGACTTAGGGTAAGTGACGCATGAGCGGGAAGAGATGGAGGTGCTATTCGCTCTCATCTCCGATCGCTACGAGCTCAAGAGGATCATGCTCTCCTCCAACCTACCCTTCTCGCGCTGGGAGCAGATCTTCGGTGACGCCTTGACCACCGCCGCCGCTATCGATCGCCTGGTTCATCACTCCATCATCCTCGAACTCAATCTGCCATCTAATAGGCTGGAGCAACGCAACACCGGCAAGAGCCCAAGAAGTCAGTGGAGGGAGCTGATACAAAGAAGGGCTCTATGCCATCATTACAGGCTTTATAAGACGGGAATTTTAGTTGTAGCCGAGGGGAAAATCTAAGTTGATGTCAAACAAAAGGGTTTTTAAAGCCCGGTT
>FWPV01011426.1_pt1 | contig 14125 bp, 9 predicted proteins | sample 2228371 | NCBI WGS metagenome assembly FWPV01 (sample SAMEA103939776, study PRJEB20133) | metagenome
CCGTCCCCGCGTCACCCTGATCCGCGACGGTGTGACGCGGGAGGCCGATCCGACCGAAATCGTCCTCGGCGATCAGATCGTCATCCGCGCCGGGGATCAGGTGGTGGTCGATGGCCCGCTACTGGAAGGTGCGCTGGAGGTAGACGAATCGCAGTTGACCGGCGAATCGGACCTGGTTCGCAAGCAGGCCGGCGATGAGATCTTCTCCGCCAGCTTCTGCATCACCGGCCAGGGGGTGATGGAAGCTGCCCGCGTGGGAATGGAGAGCTTCGCCAGCCAGCTGGTGGCCAACGCCCGTTCCTTCCGTGTGGTCAAGACCCCCCTGCAGCGCGATATTGATCTGGTTATCCGCCTGCTGATCTTGATCGCGGTGTTCATTGGCTTCCTGCTGCTGGCTTCGGCCATCATCTACAATGTGCCGCTGATGCGCAGCGTCCAGATGGCGGCGGTGATCGCCGGGATCATCCCCAACGGCCTGTTCTTCATGGTCATCGTGGCCTACGCGATGGGGGCGGTACGCATCGCCCGGCTGGGCGCACTGGTCCAACAGGCCAATTCGGTTGAGTCGCTGAGCAACGTCGATGTGCTGTGCATGGACAAGACCGGCACGCTAACCGCCAACCGCATCCAGTTTGAGGCCATTCACCCGGTCGCGGTTGACGAGGCCACGCTGCGTCGCCTGCTGGGCGACTTCGCCAGCAGCGCCGCCGCCAGCAACCGCACCGGCGAGGCCCTGGCGGAAGCGCTGGGCGGGCAGCGCCGCCAGCCCGTCGACGAAGTCCCCTTTTCCTCCCAGCGCAAATGGAGCGCCCTGGCCTTTGACGAAGAGGAAATGCGCGGCGCGTATGTGCTGGGCGCACCGGAGATGATCACGCCGCACCTGGCCGATGCCGGGGCCATCCGCGAGCCAGTCGAGGCCTGGTCGGTGCGCGGGCTGCGCGTACTGCTCTTCGCTTACCGCCCCGATACGCTACGCCTGTATGACGATGATGGCAAGCCGGCCCTGCCGGATGGTCTGATAGCGCTGGGCGTGATCGCCTTCCGCGATGAACTGCGCCCGGACGTGCAACGCACGCTGGCCCGCTTTGCCGAGGCCGGTATCCGGCTCAAGGTGATCTCCGGCGACAACCCGCACACCGTCGCCGCGCTGGCCCGCCAGGCCGGGATGACCGGCGAGATGCGCATCGTCTCCGGCCTGGAACTGGCGGAGATGGATGAGACGGCCTTCGCTCGCGCCGCTGACGAAGGCACAATCTTCGGGCGGATCACCCCGCAGCAGAAGGAGCGGATCGTAGAGGCGCTGCGGGCGCAGGGTCACTATGTGGCGATGGTCGGAGATGGCGTCAACGATGTGCTTTCCCTGAAGAAGGCCCAGCTGGGCATCGCCATGCAGAGCGGCAGCAACGCCACCCGCAGTGTGGCGGATATGGTCCTGCTGGGTGATTCGTTCGCCGCACTGCCCCCCGCCTTTACCGAAGGGCAGCGGATCATCACCGGCATGCAGGATATCCTGCGTCTCTTCCTGGCGCGGACGCTCTCCGTCACCCTGCTGATCCTGGCGACGATGGTGATTGACATCGGCTTCCCCTTCGTGCCCAAACATAACTCGCTCTCTGCCCTGCTGACGGTCGGCATCCCGACACTGGCTCTGGCCGTGTGGGCGCGTCCGCAGCCACCGCGGGGCAACCTGCTGCGGGCGATCATGCACTTCGTCTTCCCGGCGGCGATCACGATCTTTGTCTTCGGCCTGTTGCTCTATGCCGCCGTCTTCACCCTGATGTATTCCGATGTGATGGTGACACCGGCCACACCGGAGGAAATCGCCAGCTTCCAGCTTTACGCCGGGATCGACTATGAATTGCCAACCCAGGCGTCCTTTGCCCAGGAGGTCGCCAGCCTGACGGCGCAATCGGCGCTGACCGTCTTCGTGGTGCTGGCCGGGCTGCTGCTGATCGTCTTCGTGGAACCGCCGATCCCGTTCTTCGTGGCTGGCGACCGGCTCAGCCCGGATCGCCGCCCGACGATCCTGGCTCTGGTGCTGCTGGGGAGCTTCATCGTCGTGCTGGCCCACGAGCCATTCCGGCGCTTCTTCGAGCTGGTGAGCCTGACTCCGCCGGGTTACCTGGCCGTCGTGGCCTGGACGGGGCTATGGGCGCTGGTGCTGCGCCGGGCGTGGCGCGGGCGCTGGCTGCAACGCTTCCTGCAGATCGACACCGCCCCGGGCGTGATCCGCTAGGGGGCAAGACCGCCAGAATCATTACAGGAAACAGCGGGCCGATCGTCTGGACGGTGTTCTATCGCTTGCTCCAGGCAGAGGGATACTGCTCCTCTGGCGCCTACCCGGCCCCGTGCCCTTCCTCCCCGCCTTCGTCCGGGGCATGCTCGCGGGCGCGCTTACGCCGCAGCAGGCGAGAGGCAGCGGTTTCCTCCTCTTCCAGCGCTCTGGGTGGCCTGGGATGGGCCTGGGGCGGCCCGTGGCGGGCCGGACGCGGCTCCGGCGGATGTTCCGGCGGACGCTCTGGCGGCCCGGCCAGGGTTTCCGGGGCGGGGCCGGGCGCAGGCTGGCCTTCCCGTACGCTGCGGCGGCGAGCGGCCAGCGACGCAGCGACAGAGGGGGTAACCTCCTCAGGGACGGGACGGGCTGGCGTTGGCTGGCGGCGCTCATCAGCGGGTAGGATGTGCTCGCCGGGCGGGTGCGGCTCAGCGCCGGGCATCTCGCCGCGGGCGCGCTGGCGGGCAGCCCGCAGGCGGTCGATCTGCCCGGCGCGGGCGGTTTCCCGGACGGGGGCCGGGCGACCCAACCGCGCTTCCAGCCAGGCCCGCGCCCGGCGCAAATCGGCAGCCGTCACCACCAGGCGGCGCGCACCAACATCCAGCGGCAACAGGATCGCTGCCAACGCCAGCAGCCACGGCCACAGCGGCAGGGCGGCGCGGGCAGCGCGCACATCATGGGCGTAGACGGCCCCCGGACGGCCAGCCAGCGAACGGCCGCCGGTCAGTTCGGCCAGTTCGTTGAGCAGATTCAGGTTCTGGCTGCCCGCCGGCAGGCGGTATTCCGGAGAATAGGTCAGCACCCAGCCGGTCGTCTGGGCCACGCGCACGTCGGCAGGGATCACCGCGCCGGGCGCGGGCTGTCCGACCAGCCGGATGAAGTACGCTCCCTCCTCCCCCGGCTCAAACACACCCTCATAACGCCCCGGCGCAACCTGAAAGAGCTGGATAGCCTGCGGGCGCAGGCTGGGGCTGACGATCCCGGCATCCAGCAGCAGGCCATTGAGGAAGTTGCCCAGGCTGTCGCGGGCGTCCACCACCAGCACCGCCTGTTCGCCGCGCTGCTCCACGCGCGCTTCCAGGTTACTGTTCAGGCCTTCGGTGATCGTCCAGCGTACCATCTGGCTGAAGAAGCGCGGATAATCCGCCCAGGTCACCCACTGGCGTGCCCAGCGGGCGGCAGCGTCGCTGGTCCAGGCAACAGCGCGACCCAGCCCATATTGCCAGGCCGCCAGGATCGGATCGGCGTTGGGCGCCGGGCTGCGCAGGATCACCTGGGCGGTATCCTTGGCGGTGGTGGCCACATAACCCAGCAACGGCGGGATGCGCCGGATGCCGCTCAGAATCGGGCTTTGCCCGGTCAGCGCCGGGAAGAATTCCTCCTCCACGATGTACGAGCGCGTGGCCAGTACCGTCTCGGCGGTGAAAATAGCCGGGATGGTGCTGACATCGCGGGCCACGTGGAAGTTACCCTGCCCGGCGGCAGCGACATCCTGCAGGAAGGGGGCGTACCCCTCGCCAATGGCGACGACGGTGGTCGTGGCGTTATAGCGGATGCGCATCTCCTGCACGGTGGCAACAATACCGGTCGGGTTGGCCCCGCCATCCGTGAGCAGGATGACGTGCTTGAGTAGCGAGGGGTCCTCCGGCAGGTAAGCGGCGGCAACCCGGATGCCTGCCAGGATGTCCGTCCCGCCGCCGGCCCGCAGCGTGGCAACCTGTTCCTGGATGAGAGCCGGGTTTTCCGCCGAGATCGGGGGCACCACCCACGACGCGCTGCTATCGAAGCCAACGACGCCAACCCGATCGACCGGGTTGAGCAGGTCAACCGAGCGGATGATCGCTTCCTTGGCCAGGTCGACGTTGGTATAACCGCTTGGCCCGATCGCCCCCATCGAACCAGATTTGTCGATCACAAAGAGCATGGTCAGGGCCGGCAGGCGCTCCTGATCGCGGAGCTGCATCTCGACCGGCAGGGCTTCCTCCAGAGGCGTGCGGTAGTAGCCGCCCACGCCATAGCTCTGGTCGCCACCGATCACGACCAGCCCGCCGCCCAGATCGCGCACGTAGGTGCGCAGGGCCTCCATCCGCAGGTAGGAAAGATCGCGCGCCGGGATATTGACCAGGATCACGCTGGCGTAGCTGCTCAGAGGAGCCAGGCCGATGGGCAGATCGGCGGACGTGGCGGTATCCAGTGCCAGGCCGACTTCCTCCAGCGCCGGGCGCAGGTGTTCGATATCTGCCCGGCCCTCCGGACTATCCCGCGCCACCAGCAGCACCCGCGCCGGGCCGGTGATCTCTGTGAAGGCGGAAAGCTGGTTGTTCTGGTAAAAGCCATCAGCGGCGGCCTCCGCCGGTTCCACCTGCACGCGGATGTCGCTAAAACCAGGATTGGGGAAACCGGCGCTGAGGCGGAAGAAGTAGCGGTTCTCCCCGGCGCGCAGATTGACCGGGACACGGGCGACCGTCTGACCGCCGGCCTGCAGGACAACAAACGCAGGCGTGTCCACACCGCTGGTGATGGTGTAGTTGATCTCAAACGGCTCATTGACATTAAGGCGGGAAGGAACCTGCACGTCGGTGACAGCGACTTCCGGGGCGGGCTGGCGGCTGAAGGGCACGAAGTCGATCTGAACGCCGGAGGCAGCGGCCAGCCGGGCCGCAGCAGGGGCGTCGCCCACTGTCGCCATGCCATCGCTGAGGATCACCATGCGCCGCGCTGCATCCGCCGGGAAGAGGGCCATCCCCAGCCGGATCGCCTCCGCCAGGTCGGTGTTGAGTGTGCTGGGGCGGGAGCCGATCGGGCCAAGCTCCCGACCGGGCAGCATCGGGCGCTCCACCAGCGCATCCCCGCCGAAGAGGATCACGGCCGTCTGGTCGTCAGGTGGGCTGCTGGCCATGGCCGCCCGGAGGTAATTCAGAGCGGCGGCCTGCGCGTCGGCGTCCATGCTGTCGGAGACATCGACCAGGAAGACCACAGCCAACCGATCGGCAGCGCGGGTCAGGTGCAGCCCCGCCAGACTGAGCACGATCAGGGTCACGATCAGCAGACGCAGCGCCAGACTGAGGGCGTCACGCCGTCGGCGGTAGGCAGCGCGAGGCCAGCCGATGGCGGCGATCACCGGCAGCAAGGCCAGCAGAATCAGAGCAACCGGATTGGTGAAGGTCATGATACCCTCACAGCCTACCCACCTCCGGCGCAGCTGCCGCCCGGACGATAGCCTCCGCTGCGTCTTCGTCCAGATGGTTATAACGGCGGTTACCGGGGTAGATCACCATGTTTGGCCCATCCCCGCACATATCCAGGCAGTTGGCCGTGCGCAGCAGAAACGGCGGGCGGAGCGGATCGGCCTCCGCCAGGAGAGCCTCCAGGCGGCGGTAGATACGCTGGCCACAACCGGCAGCCTTACAGTTGACACCGGTGCAGACGATCACGCGCGGGGGCTGGAAGTCAGACATCCCCCCTCCACCAGGATTCTGCTAACAGGTGGCCAAAACTACTGTCATGCGTCAGTGTCACCGTCACAGCCATAACCGGTCTGGCTCCTCAATAATGCAGGCAGTATCTTCGATCGATTCTCAATCACCCTTCGCCCGGCAGCGGATGCATCACATTCTAGCCCGATCCCTGGCCCAGATTTCCGCCGGGCGGGGCAGACGCATCCGCCGCTGATACAGCCACCACTCCAGGATCAGCAGGGCCAGCGCGGCCAGCGCGAGCAGCGGCCAGAATTCACGCTGCCCGATCTCCTCGCGGGCTGCCTCCGTAACCTCGCTGGCGCCAATGATCAGGCGCGGCGCAGGACGAATCAGGCCCTCGGCGCGATCAAACAGGTTGACGGCGAACGGTTCGCTACGGATCAGTTCTCCCCGGGCATAGGACTCGATCGCATAGAGGCCCGGCTGTGTCGCGCCGGTGTAGATCAGCGGATCCTCGCCCACATGGAGGGTGATCGTCGTCCCCTGCGGGTCGGTGATCCGCACCATGTCCGCCTCAAAAGGCGGATTGAGCGCCAGCGTCTCGCCCACACGCAGACTCTCCACGGTACCGGCCGTTCGCGCTGGCGTATACCACTGCATCAGGTTAGCCAGCAGGATCGGCCAGGCAATCTGCAACGGCAGATCAGAGCGATGCAAATCGAAAGTCAGGATGGCGATCTGACGCCCGTCAACCGTCCCGGCCAGCAGCAGCGGCCCACCATCGACCGTGATCAGCGGCTCGGCCCAATCGACGGCGGTCAGCACGTTGAAGTCCAGCACGCTGACGTTGTCAAAGTTGACATACTGGGTACGGGGATCGTCGCGTCGGACACGGGGGTTGCCCGTCTCCAGGCTGCGACCCAGCACCCGGAACAGGGCGGTGTCGCCCGGCGGATTGACGATCAGCAGGTCGCCGGGCGGCAGGACGCCATCCTCCGGCAACCAGCTATCCAGGATGTACAGGTCAAATGTCTGGCCGGTCGGCAGGCCAGCGGCGATCTGCCCCTGAAAGGCGGCAACACCCGGCAGACTGGCCAGCGCCTGCCGCAGGTACAGGTTACCAGGCGTCATAAGCAGGACGCGCCCGGCTCCCGGCGGGTTGAAGACTGCCCAGGCACGATCGTCCAGGGCCAGGTGGTCAGGCACGGTTGAACCGCTGGCGGGCCGCAGTACCGCGCTCACCGTCGAGAAGTCGCCACGCAGGTCGGTATAGACGACTTCCTGCACGCTCCCGCCGGGAATACGATAGCGTTCGGCCCGGTCGAGGGCGCCATCCAGTTCCAGGCTGAGGATGACCTCGGCGGTCTGTTCCCCGAAGTTGGTCATCTCCACGAAAACCTGCGGCGGTTCTCCGGCGCGGGAACGCGGTGCCAGCGCGGTGAGGCCCACATTTTCCGCCCCCTGGCCGATCGGGACATAGCGGAATTCCCCGGGGATGGCTGGCAGATCGGGCGGCAGGCCGCCGTCGCTGATCAGCACCACGCTGAAATTCTCCGCCCCGGCTGCGCCACCAGCCGCCAGGGTCAGGGCCGCCGACCAGTCAGCCGGGCCATAGGAAGGCCGGGCGTTCAGGATAGCTTCCCGCAACAGATTGCGGTCGCTGCTGGCGTTGGCCAGCACCTCCGGCACAGCAGCCACGCGGATCACGGTCATCGTGTCCTGCGCGCTCAGAGCGTCCACCAGCGCCAGCGCCTCCCGCTGAGCAGCAGCGAAGCGCGAAGGCGAAACATCGGTAGCGGTCATGCTGGCAGAGGCATCCAGCAACAGAGCGGTCCGCCCGGTGGTGATCGTCGGTATCTCGACAAACGGGCGCATCAGCGCCAGGACAAGCAGGGCCAGTGTCAGCAGCTGGAGGAACAGCAGCAGGTTGCGGCGCAGGCGCTGCCAGGGGGCGTTGGCCTCGCGATCCTGCACAATCTGCTGCCACAGGTACGTGCTGCTGACCTCCGCCTCATGGCGGCGCAGACGCAGCAGGTACAGCAGCAGAATGGGGATTGCCAGCAGGCCAAGCAGCGCCGCCAGCGGTGTCAGGAAGGCCATAGACCGCTAGCTCCTCCTTCGCCCGGTGGCCAGCCATGCCGCCAGGACGTCCACAGCAGCCGCTTCTCCTGCCGTCAGGTCGGAGAGACCCGGTACGCGGCGTTTCGTTTGGATCAGGAAATAGCCCGGATAGGCCGTGGCCTCTCCCGACCGGAGCCGGGCATGACCCGCATAGAGCCGATCGTCCTCATGAATCGCGCCACCCGGAAGGGTCACCTCTCCCCGGTGCTTGCGGCAGATGAAGCAGCTACTCTCTGCCATCGATACCCTCGCTCCAGTGCTGGGCACGGTGTACCGGGCGCCTGCAACTACGCCGCCCGGCCTGGCCCTGTTCAGCGCACCACGCCCAACCGCCGCAACTGGTAGAGGATAACCTCCTCCCAGGGTACAGAGGTTTCCACCGGGACGTAGTGCATGTCACGCGCGGCGCAATACGCCTGGATGTCCTCCCGCCAGGCTTCCAGCCGCCGCCGGTACAGATCACGCATGGCGTCATCAACCGACACATCCTGGCCAGCGGTCGTTTCCACATCCAGCAGGCGCAGATCGCCGGCCAGCGGTGGGTTGACTTCATCCGGGGCAAGGACGTGGATCAGGGCGATCTCATGCCCGCGCCCCAGCAGAGCGGTCAGACCATCGGCGTAACCATCCGCCGAGAACAGATCGCTGATCACGATACACAGGCCGGGTCGCCCACCGCGCAGGGCATATGCGCGCAGGTCGGCGGCCAGGGCGGTCTCGCCGCCAGCGCGGAATCCCTCCACCGTACCGAGCAGATCCAGGATGCGCCCCCGCCCCCGCGCCGGCCCCCATTGCTGGGCAGAGGGGCCGCCCAGCGTCCGCACGCTCAGGCGGTCGCCACTGACCAGGGCGATATAACCCAGTCCGACCAGCAACCGCCGGGCGAAGGTGAACTTGTGGGCAGCGGGCGGCGCGCCGGGATCGCGCGGCCAATCCATGCTGGCGGAGGCATCCAGCAGCAGATGGACGGCCAGGTCTTCTTCCTCCTCCAGCAGCTTGATAAAGGGCCGCTCCAGGCGGGCGAAGATATTCCAGTCCACCCGGCGCAGGTCATCACCACGGGTGTAGTCGCGGTAATCGGCGAATTCAATGCTTGTGCCGCGCTTGGTGCTGCGCCGCTCGCCTTTGATCGCCCCGGCCCGCACCTGGCTGGCCACCAGGGCAAGTTGTTCCAGCTTGCGGAGGGTCTGTTCGTCAAAGAGCGCACTATCCGCCATGAAGCCGCGTTCCTCGCTGCGCCGATGGCCGCGGCCTAGGGCACACGCACCACAATGGCTGAGATGTTGTCCAGCCCGCCATAGGTATTGGCCGTCAGCACCAGGCGATCGGCGGCTTCCTGCGCGGTCGCCGCCCCCGCCACAATCGCGGCGATCTCGCTATCGGAAACCATGTTCCACAGGCCGTCGCTGCACAAAAGCAGCCAGCTGTCGGCTGGCAGGCGGCGGGTATTGATGTCCGGCTCCAGGTTGTCACTGAGGCCCAGCATCTTCCACAGGCGGCTGACTTCCGGATGATGGGCAGCTTCACTGGCCGTGATCTGGCCGATTTCCTCCAGGCGTTTGGCGACGGAATGGTCGCGGGTGAGCTGGCTGATCCGGGCCGGCTGGTTGCCGCCGCCGGTGATCAGGTAGGCGCGGCTGTCGCCCACGTGAGCAATATGGGCCAGATCGCCGATGATCACAGCAGCGGTCAGGGTGGTGCCGCCGCCGGGCACTTCCGCCCGCAGGCGGCTATCAGCGACTTGCACCGCTTCAGTCAGCACCTCGGCCAGGGGCGGGATCGGTTCCTGATCAACCTCGATATGGCGCAGGAGCATCGGCAGGTAGATCCGCTGGCTGATCATATCCATCACGATACGGCTGGCCAGCATCGAGGCCTGTTCCCCATCCTCATGCCCGCCCGCGCCATCCGCCACGATAAAAACGCCAAAGTCCGGGTTGCCCTGCGTATTGTTCTGGCTGCTCAGGAAGGCCAGCGTAGAATCTTCGTTGTTAGAGCGCACCATGCCAATGTCGCGGCTGTGGCCGTAAGACAGGCGGCGGGCCGGGCCGGGTTGTGGCACATCGGGGATGCCCGGCAGACGCTGGGTAGCGTGAATATCCGCAGGGGGATTTTGCGGGCTTTCAGGCAGGGTTGGATCATCAGACCCCATGGCCGGATTGGCGCCCGCCCTGGACTCCGCAGCGGGGTCTCGATCGGCGGTGTCGCGGGTTCTGTCGTCCATAACATCAACATCTTTCATCCCATCGCCGGCCGGTTTGACCGGGGCGAGCGACTAAACCGTGCAAAAGAGGACGTGGATCAGGCTTCTTTCGGCACACGCTCCAGCAAATCAGCGATGACCGTATCAGTCCGGATACCCTCCGCCAGCCCTTCAAAGTTGAGCAGCAGGCGGTGGCGCAGTGCCGCCGGGGCCACAGCGCGGATATCCTCAAAAGCGACGTTGTAACGACCGCTGAGCAGAGCGGTGATCTTGCCGCCCAGGATCAGGGCCTGCGCCCCGCGCGGACTGGCTCCATAACGCACATAGCGCCGCACGATGTCCGGCGCGGTCGGGCTTTCCGGGTGTGTGGCCACAACCAGCCGGGCGGCATAATCGCTCAGGCGGCTGTCGATAGGCGTCTGCAGGGCCAGCTGGCCCATGGCAATGATCCGCGCACCGTCGGCAGCTTTGCGTACCACCGGCTCTTCCGCCCCTGTGGTGCGCTCCAGAATCGTGACCAGTTCCCCCGCACTGGGAAAGGGTACATCCACCTTGAACAGAAAGCGGTCCAGTTGCGCTTCCGGCAGGGGATAGGTGCCTTCCATCTCCAGCGGATTTTGCGTGGCCAGGACAAAGAACGGCGGCTCCAGGTGGTAGGTGCGGTTAGCAACCGTGACCGATTTCTCCTGCATCGCTTCTAGCAGGGCGGATTGCGTCTTGGGTGTCGCGCGGTTGATCTCATCGGCCAGGATCAGGTTGGCGAAGATCGGGCCGGGTTGAAAGACGAATTCGCGGCGCCCATCCTCCCGCTCCTGCATGATGTCCGTCCCGGTGATATCGGCAGGCATCAGATCGGGCGTGAACTGGATACGGCTGAATTTGAGGTCGAGCACTTCGGCCAGCGTACGGATCAGCATGGTCTTGCCCAGGCCGGGCACGCCTTCCAGCAGCGCATGGCGACCGGCGATCACGCAGATCAGGACGTGGCGGATGACTTCTTCCTGGCCGACGATCATCCGGCTGACTTCGCTCACGATACGCTCAGCCGTATCGCGGAATTCGTCTACGCTGAGGGTCGCCGGGGTGGATGGGGCTGTAGTCATGCGCTTCTCCGAATCGGCCTATCGCGCCGCGCTCACTGGGATCATGGCCTGATCATACGTCAAACTGGCGAACGCGCCAGAAGCCTGGCAGGCTAGAACCGCCACTGGCTGACCATATAGCCGTACTGGTCAATGGCGGTAGCCCGCAGCGGTGTCTGCCCCGCCGCCAGGATCAGCAGGTAACCGCCCCCGCCGACCGTCGCCGGAGCATTGCCCCCGCCCGCGAATTCGATAGCAACAGCGGTTACCGCAGGATGGCCGGTCAGGCCGAAGGCCACCCGCACAGTCTGCCCGGTCGGATCGGTGAGGCTATCCACAAAGCCGCTGCCGCTGGCGGGCACACCGCAGCGGTTGACAGCCAGCGTCTGCGGGTCAAAAGTCAGGGCCAGGCAGGTGCCCTGTGGGCCACTGTAGCGGATCAGTCGCAGCGATCCGCCCGCCGCAGGCTGTTCCAGCAGCACGACCGGCGCGGACAAATCCGCCGGGAGCGTGGCTTCAGCGGCACTGTCGACGACGGCGGGCGTAGCGGTGGGCGGCACCGTTTGCCCGGCGGGCATCAGGCAACCGCTCAGGAGCAACCCCGCCAGCATCAAAGCGGCAATCCGCTGGCAGAGAAGAGTCTGGCCTGTAGCGCTGTGGATCATCTGGCGTCAACCGTATCTGTTCGCTCACCGACCGCTAGGGTTCCAGGGAGGCAAAGTAGTTGCGGATGACATCGCGCAGGCTGAGCGGGATGTAATCCCGCTGGAGGGCCTGGCGGGCGGCGTTGGCGTAGTCGGTGAACACCCGGTCGTAGCCGATGATCGATTCGCCCGTCGATTCCTCCGCAAAGTTGCCTTCATCAACCACGACACTCCCCGGCTCGCCGGAGCCGCCAAGCAATACCTGCTGGCCGCCGCTCCCGCCGATGGCCCGCGGCGCAAAGACCGGCTCATACTCGGTCAGGCCGCTTCCATCCGGGGCGTTATTCTGGTCGATGGTCTCCCCACTGGCGGCAAAGCCACCCTCCTGCTGGCCACCGGCGCTATCCCCTGCCCCGCCGGAAGCCCCGGCGTTCTCGCCTGCCTCAGCACCAGGCTCGGCCCCCTGGATGATGCCCTGCGGGCTTTGCTCGCCGCTCTCATCCCCGGTCTGGCCACCCAGCTGACCGGGCTGCCCTTCCTGGCCGGGAGCGATGCTTTCCTCCTGACCGGGCTGGATCTGCTCAATACGGGTGGTGGCGTTGCCTTCGGCGGGCTGGTCGCCCATCTGCTGGCCGGATTCACCCTGGCGCTGCTGGCGGCCGGGCTGCCGGGCGACCTGTTGCGCCCCCTGTTCGGCCTGCTGCGCCGCCTGCGAGGCGATCTGCCGGGCCGCAGACTGGCTTTCCGCCGCCTGCTGGGCCTGCTCCTGGGCAGCCTGCGCGGCCATCTGCTCGGCCCCTTCTTCCAGTGCCTCCTGCGCCGAGCCGGTATCGCCTTCCTGCAGGGCTTCCGCCGCTTCCTGCAGGTTCTCGGCCAGCGCCGGATCAGCTTCCCGGAGCGCCTCAGCGGCGGCTTCCAGGGCCTGACCCAGGGACTGCTGTTCCGCCTGGCTGATGCCGGTCAGTTCCCGGCTGAGTTGTCGCAGCGCTTCAGCGGTTCGAGCCGGGTCGGCCTGTTCCAGAGCCTGGCTCAACTCGGCGGCCCGATCGCGCACAGCGTCAGCAGCCCGACGGTAGGCCTCCCTCTGCTCCGGACTGAGCGTCGTGGTCCGCTCGGCCATCGTCCGCATCTCCTGAGCCAGGTCGGAGAGCGTGGCTACAGCCTCCTCCCGCGACAATCCTTCCTGGGCCAGCCGCTCGGTAGCGCGATCGATGGCCTCCAGCAGCGCCTCGCGGGTTTCCTCGTCTAGGGCGGTGTTCTCCGCAACCTGCTCGCGCAGGGCCTCCAGTTGCTCCATTTGCTGGCGGATGGTGGTCTGCACCAGTTGCTGTTCAGCCAGCACCTGGCTCTGCGGGTTGGGGAGGAGCAGCAACAGGGCCAGGAAAGCGATCAGGCCCAGCAGTACGCCAAGATCACGGCTTCTGAGGCGCAGGGGCAGATAAGCCGCCGGGTCAATGCGCCGGGCGCGGGTCAGCGTGTCTTCCAGCAGGCGGGTCGTGATCTCTGGATTGGGGGAACGGGTACGCCCGGCAGCGATCTCCAGCGAGGTGCTCAGGCGCTCCTTGAGATCAAACGTGTCATCAAAGAAGCGGGCCAACCGCAGGCTGTCCTGCTGGCGCAGCCAGATCACGGCCAGCGCCCCCAGCGCCCCCAGCCCGGCAGCGATGGCGGTCAGCAGCGCGATCTGCTCCGGCAGAAGAAGAGGGCGCAGGCGGGCCACCAGCGCGAGTGCGATGCCCGCTCCCACGCCAATCAGCAGGCCGCGCGGCAGCCATACCAGGCTCTGCTGCAGCCGCAGACGGCGATCCCAGCTGGCCAGCACGGCCAGCAATTGCAGGGCAATCTCGCGGATCATGGTTTTTTACCCCCGGCGGTGACGCAGATCGACGATGAACCGGCAGGCGACGTCACCATGCCCTGCCTTCATTATGATCCCGGCGGGCCGATTCGACAATGGCAGGCACGTCAGACATCCTCAACACGATCCACACGGCGCACAGCCACAATTAATAGCCCCACCGTCACGATCAGCGTGAAGATGACGAACACAATCCATGGGGAGATCAGGCTGATCACCGCGCCATTCTGCAGGGTGACGTCGAAAATACCGGCCACCTGACGGTCGCCCAGCAGGAGCAGCGTGCCGAACAGCGTCGCCAGGGGATTGGTGGCGATGAAGAAGCCCATAATGTAGTACAGCGCGGCTTCCACACTACCGGCCAGCGTCGCCCCGTAGGAGAGAATCAGGCCATTGATCATCGGCAGCACGATCAGCAGGCCAATGGGCAGGATGAGGATGGTCGAAAGGGCAAAGGCGTAGCTGAGCACGCTGGCGGAAAGCGTGCGTCGCGTGAGCGCCGAGAAGAAGACACCCACCGCAGCCA
>FWPV01011133.1_pt1 | contig 14122 bp, 9 predicted proteins | sample 2228371 | NCBI WGS metagenome assembly FWPV01 (sample SAMEA103939776, study PRJEB20133) | metagenome
GGCACCTCGCGCCAGCGCGGCCTGGGCCACACCGCGCCCAGCACCAGCACCAGCGTGGCGTTGGCCCAAAAGGGAAAGCCGCCCATGCCCTGCTGCTCAAACCAAGCCCCAGCCAGCACCACGGTCAGCAAGAAACCCAGCGACCCCCACAGGCGCACGCGCCCGTAGCGCCGGGCATCGAACCCACCACTGCCGCTGACCGCATGCGCCAGCGCGGTTTCGGACAGGGGCATCATGGCGCTGGTGTGGGTGAACAGCAGCAACAGCACCAGCGGCAGCCACAGCGGCCACGGGTGCCACCACAGACCGAGCGACAGCGCCAGCGCGGCCAGCGCACACAGGCGCAGCCAGTACACCGGGTCGCCGCTGCGGTCGCTGAGCCACCCCCACAGATACGGGGCGAACAGGCGCGTGGCCGACTGCAGCCCGGTCAACAGGCCGATGGCCCACAGCCCGTAGCCCAGCGACTGCAGCCACAGCGGCAGGTAGGGGTTGAAAAAACCGATGTGCGCGAAGTAGCCCGCCGACAGCGCGGCAAACGGCCACAGGCCCCGCGCTGGTGGGGCCGCCTTGGCGGTCATGGGCGCGCCACGGCCGCGCTCGCGTCCTGCGGCGCTTGCGCAGCCACCGGCCCGGGCATCACGCGCACGTCGACACACTGGGCGCGATGGCGCAGCGCATGGTCCATCAACACCAGCGCCAGCAGCGCCTCCACGATCGGCACCGCGCGGATGCCCACGCACGGATCGTGCCGCCCCTTGGTGACGACTTCGGTGGGCTCGCCAGCGGTGTCGATCGAGGGCCGCGGCACCAGAATCGAGCTGGTGGGCTTGATGGCCAAAGTGACGACGATGTCCTGCCCGGTGCTGATGCCGCCCAGCACGCCGCCCGCATGATTGGACAGAAAGCCCTGCGGGGTAATGGCGTCGCCGTGTTCGCTGCCGCGCTGGGTGACACAGGCAAAGCCATCGCCGATTTCCACCCCTTTGACGGCGTTGAGCCCCATCATGGCGTGCGCGATGTCGGCGTCGAGCCGATCGTAAATCGGCTCGCCCAGCCCGGCGGGCACGCCTTGGGCCACCACGCGCAGCTTCGCGCCCACCGAGTCGCCTGCTTTGCGAATCTCGGTGAGGTAAGCTTCCAGCGCCGAGACGTCGGCGGTGGGCGCGAAGAACGGGTTGGCATCGACGTGCGCCCAGTCCTCGAACGGAACTTCGACGGTGCCGATTTGCACCAGCGCGGCGCGGATGACCGTGCCGTACTGCTGGCGCAGCCATTTGCGCGCCACGGCACCGGCGGCCACCGTGGGCGCGGTCAGCCGCGCGGAGGAGCGCCCGCCGCCGCGCGGGTCGCGAATACCGTACTTGTGCCAGTAGGTGTAGTCGGCGTGGCCGGGGCGAAAGGTCTGGGCAATGGCCCCGTAGTCTTTGCTGCGCTGGTCGGTATTGGCGATGAGCAGCGCAATCGGCGTGCCGGTGGTACGGCCCTCGTACACGCCGCTGAGGATTTGCACCTGGTCGGCTTCCTGCCGCTGGGTGACGAACTTGTTGCTGCCCGGGCGACGGCGGTCCAGCTCGGGCTGGATGTCGGCTTCCGAGAGCTCCAGCCCCGGCGGGCAGCCATCGATGACGCAGCCGATGGCCGGTCCGTGCGACTCGCCGAAGTTGGTGACGCGAAACAGGGTGCCCAGGGTGTTGCCGCTCATGTCGGCATTATCCCAGAGGGCCGGACGGAGCAGCGACCCACACGCAAGCCGAGAGCCCTTCCCGAGAGCCCTTCCCGAGAGCCCCTCCCGTGGGCGCGCTGTGGGCGTGCGTGCGCCGGCGTCAGTCGGATACCCCGGCGTCAGTCACTGGGGGCCACGGTGAGGGCGCTGCGCCGCCCGCCGCCCGCACGGCATGCGACAACTGGGCGGCCTTGGTGGCCTGCTGCAGGCCGCGGCGCAAGGCGCTGGCGGCGCGCAGCGCGGCATCCATGGCGTCGATGTCGAGCTGGCCCTGCGCGCCGGCCCGCAGCAAGGCCGCCTTGAGCACCGCATAGGCGTCTTCGGCCTCGGTGGCGGCCAGCTGCAGCGCCTCGGGCGTAGTGTGCAGGGCTTGGGTCTCGTCGATCAGCGCGAGCGCCCGCTTGGCAAACGCGGCCAGTTCCAGTTGCGGCAGCCCCGGCGGCGGTTCATCCCAGGGTTGCAGCACCTCGGCCGCCTCGTCCGCCTGTTCGACCGCGACTTCGGCGTAGCGTGCGATGCGCAACAGCTGCGGCAGACGGTCGGCCACGTCGCGCGACAAGGCCGAGCGCTGCAATTCGACGACGAATGCAGCCACCGCGCGCTGTAGGGCGTGCGCCACCGCCCGGTCGCGGGCCAGCGCAGTGCGCACGGCGTGGGCGTCGCTGCCGCTGGCAGCGCCATGCAACACCGGCAAGCCCGATACCCCGCGCAGCGAACGGGCCGCGTAGCCGCGCAGCCGCTCGAGTTCCGCGTGCAACGCATCCAGCGCCAGGGTGGGCACGGCCAACACCGTGGGGTCCAGGTGACGGGGCCGCGCCTCATCTTCTTCGGCACCGCGAAAACGCGCCTGCAGCCACGCGGTCAGCCGGTCGGCGATCGGCCACATCAACCCGACGCCCAGCACGTTGAACGTGGTGTGAAACAGCGCCACCGTCAGCGCCGGCGACTCGCCCAGACCGAGCCAGCGCTTGGCATCCAACATCAGCTGCACCAGCCATGGCAGCAGCGCCAGCGCCACCATGCCGGTGAGCACATTGAACAGCACGTGCGCGGCGGCGGCGCGGCGTGCGTTGGCCGTGGCGCCCAGGGTCGCCAACACGGCCGTCACGGTGGTGCCGACATTGGCCCCGATGACCACCGCCGCTGCCCCAGACGCCGTGATCAACCCGGACTGCGCGGCGCTCAGCGCCAGGGTCAGTGAAGCACTGGAGCTTTGCATCAGCACCGTCAGCACCACCCCGATGGCCAGCTGCGCCAACACCGCCGTCCACTGCCCGCCGGCGGGCAGCTCGATCTGGCGCGCCACGCCATCGAACGCGTGCTTGAGCCAGTCGATGCCCAGAAACAGCAGGCCAAATCCCGCCAGTGCCCAGCCCAGCGCGGCGCGGCGCGTGCCGGCGCCGGTGAGGCGCAGGATGACGCCCACCCCCACCAGCGGCAGCGCGAGTGCATCGATTTTGAAGCCGAAGCCCAGCACCGCGACGATCCAGCCGGTCATCGTGGTGCCCACGTTGGCACCAAACAGCACCCACAGCGCCTGCCCCAGCGCCAGCAAGCCAGCATTGACAAAGCCGATGGTGGCCACCGTGACCGCGCTGGAGGACTGCACCAGTGCCGTCACCAGCACCCCCGCGGCCAGCCCACGCCAGCGCGTGCGCGTGGACGCCGCCAAGATGCGCTCCAGCGCGGGACCGGCGGCCATGCGCAGACCGTCGGTCATCAATTCCATGCCGAGCAGGAACAGGCCGACGCCGCCCAGCAGGCCGACGACGAGGGCCGCGTCGGTCACCGCGACGCGCCCGCCGTGCCGCTGTCTGGGGCCGAGGCGGTGGCGTCACCCTCCTCCTCCGGCCAGTCGCGGATGTACGCCTTGAGCATCTTGTTCTCGAAGCTTTGCATCTCGACCACGGCCTTGGCCACGTCGTAGAAGCTGATCACGCCCATCAGCATGCGGTTGTCCATCACCGGCATGTAGCGCGTGTGGCGCTCCAGCATCATCGGGCGCACTTGGTCGAGTTCGGTCTCGGGGGTGCAGGTCATCGGGTGGTCGTCCATCACCGAGCGCACCGTCACATCCCCCACGCTGCCGCCGTTGCGCGCGATGCTGCCAATCACTTCGCGAAACGTCAGCATGCCCACCAGCTCGCCATGCTCCATCACCGCCAGCGAGCCGATGTCGAACTGGGCCATGGTTTCGACGGCGCGCTTGAGCGGCTCGTCGGGCGACACGGTGTAGAGCGTGCCGCCTTTGACGCGCAAAATGTCACGGACTTTCATGGTGCGCTGCCTCCTGTTGTCACGCGGGTGCCGCCGCGTCCGGTCTGCGTGACGCTAATATAGTCCACAAAACGAGGAGACACCATGCCCGGTTACGCCGATCCTGGCTTCGATACGCTGGCGCTGCACGCGGGCGCTGCCCCTGACCCCGCCACCGGCGCGCGCGCCGTCCCCATCCACCTGACCACGTCGTTCGTCTTCGAGTCGAGCGACCAGGCCGCGTCCCTGTTCAACTTGGAACGCGCCGGGCACGTGTACAGCCGCATCAGCAACCCCACCAACGCGGTGCTGGAGCAGCGGGTGGCGGCACTGGAAGGCGGCATTGCCGCCATCACCACCGCCAGCGGGCAGGCCGCGCTGCACCTGGCCATTGCCACGCTGATGGGCGCGGGCGGCCACATCGTCGCTTCCAGCGCCCTGTACGGCGGCAGCCACAACCTGCTGCACTACACCCTGCGCCGCTTCGGCATCGACACCACCTTCGTACCGCCGGGCGACCTGGACGCCTGGCGCGCCGCGGTGCGCCCCAACACGCGCCTGTTCTTCGGTGAGACGGTTGGCAACCCCGGTCTGGACGTGCTGGACATTCCGGCGGTGGCCGAGATCGCCCACGCCGCCGGGGTGCCGCTGCTGGTGGACTCGACCCTGACCACGCCCTGGCTGATCCAGCCGCTGGCGCTGGGGGCCGACCTGGTTTATCACTCGGCCACCAAGTTTTTGAGCGGCCACGGCACGGTGGTTGGCGGCGTGCTGGTGGACGGCGGCCGCTTCGACTGGGAGGCCGCGCACCGGCGCGACGGGCGCTTCGCCGAGCTGGCCGAGCCCTATGCCGGCTTTCACGGCATGGTGTTTACCGAAGAATCCACCGTGGGGGCGTTTGCGTTGCGTGCGCGACGCGAAGGCTTGCGCGACTTCGGTGCCTGCATGAGCCCCCACACCGCCTGGCTGATTCTGCAAGGCATCGAGACGCTGCCGCTGCGCATGGCGCGCCACGTGGCCAACACCGAGCGCGTGGTGGGGTTTTTGGCCGCGCACCCGATGGTGGCGCGTGTGCGCCACCCGGCCCTGCCCGACCACCCCAGCCATGCCCTCGCGCAGCGGCTGCTGCCGCGTGGCGTGGGCAGCGTGTTCAGCTTCGACCTCAAGGGCGGACGCGCCCAGGGCCGCGCCTTCATCGAGGCACTGCGGCTGTTCAGCCACCTGGCCAACGTGGGTGACTGCCGCAGCCTGGTCATCCACCCCGCCAGCACCACCCACTTCCGCATGAGCGACGAAGCACTGGCGGCGGCCGGCATCGGCCCCGGGACGGTGCGTCTGTCCATCGGCCTGGAGGATCCGGACGACCTGATCGACGATTTGAAGCGTGCGCTCAAGGCCGCGGAAAAGGCCAGCGACGCGCCGCCTCACCCCACCGCAGCCGCCGCGCCCGCGCCGGGTGTTCACGGCCAATGAGCCCGGAAGGACCGTCCATGCATATCGACGTTCACGGTGCCCCCCTGTACGCGTACACCGGCGGCAAGCGATTCGCGCCGGGCCAGCCCACGGTCGTGCTCATCCACGGGGTGCTCAACGACCACAGCGTCTGGATTCTGCAGAGCCGCTACCTGGCGCACCATGGCTTCAACGTGCTGGCCATCGACCTGCCCGGCCATGGCCGCAGCGGCGGCGAAGCGCCCGCCACGGTGGAAGAGGCCGCGCGCAGCGTGCTGGGTCTGCTGGATGCGCTGGGGGTCGAGCGCGCCGCGCTGGTGGGGCACAGCTTTGGCTCGCTCATCGCGCTGCAGGCGGCGGCCGACGCGCCCGAGCGTGTGCGGCACCTCGGCCTGGTCGGCACCGCCTACCCGATGCGCGTCTCGCCCGCGCTGCTGGAGGCGTCGCTGCACACGCCGGACAAAGCGATTGCGATGGTCAACACCTTCAGCCATTCGACGCTGGCACCACCGCCATCGGTGCTGGGGCCGGGCACCTGGCTGTACGGCGCGTCGCGCGCGCTGATGCAGCGCGTGCTGGCCAGTAACCCGCTGGTCAACGTGTTTCACCGCGGCTTCGTGGCCTGCGACCGCTACGCCGGCGGCGAGGCCGCCGCGCGCGCGCTGCGCTGCCCAGTTCAGTTCATTCTGGGCACACGCGACCAGATGACGCCGCCCAAGGGGGCGCAGCCGCTCATCGACGCCGCGCGCGCCGCCGGCGTGCCGGTGGACGTGGTGCACCTGCCCGCGGGCCACGCCTTGATGGCCGAAGCGCCCGATGGCGTGCTGGATGCGCTGCGGCGCGGGTTGTCGGCCAGCGCCTGAGGGGAGCGCGGGATGAACCAACAACCGTGCGGCGTGCCAACCATCGTCTCGACCGTCACGGCGGCGCAGATCACGCCACCGATGTCGCCCGAGCGTGCGCTGGCCATCGCCGCCGGGTTCGATCTGCGCGCCTTGCCGGCGGATTTTCTGGCCAACCCCTATCCGGTGTACGCCGCGCTGCGCGAACACGACCCGGTGCGCGCCATGCCCGACGGCACCTGGTTCCTGACCCGCCACGCGGATCTGGTGGCGGTCTACCGGGATGCGACCACGTTCAGCTCGGACAAGCACATCGAGTTCGCCCCCAAGTACGGCACCGCCTCGCCCCTGTACGAGCATCACACCACCAGCCTGGTGTTCAACGACCCGCCGCTGCACACGCGGGTGCGTCAGCTCATCATGGGGGCGCTGACGCGGCGCGCCATCGCCGATCTGGAGCCGGGCCTGGTCAGCCTGGTGGATGGGCTGTTGGACCGCATCGAGGCCCGGGGCGGTGGCGACTTGATCGAGGACTTCGCCGCCGCGATTCCGGTCGAGATCATCGGTAACCTGCTGGGGGTGCCGCACGACGAGCGCGGTCCACTGCGCGGCTGGTCGCTGGCCATCTTGGGGGCGCTGGAGCCGGTGCTGACGCCCGCCCAGCAAGCCGCCGGCGAAAACGCCGTGCGCGAGATGCTGGACTATCTGCGCGCGCTGGTGGCCGAGCGGCGGCGCCACCCCCTCGATCCGCAGCGCGACGTCTTGACGCGGCTCATCCAGGGCGAGTCTGACGGCGCGCGCCTGAGCGAAACCGAACTGCTGCACAACTGCATCTTCCTGCTCAACGCCGGGCACGAAACGACCACCAACCTGATCGGCAATGCGCTGGTGTGCCTGCACGAGTGGCCATCGGAGAAAGCCCGCCTGCTGCAGCATCTGGAAGCCGCGCGGCACGACCCACAGCGGCAGGAAGAACTGCTGGCCGCCGCGGTCGACGAGTTCCTGCGCTTCGAGTCGTCGAACCAGCTGGGCAACCGGCGCGCGCTGCGCGAGGCCGAGGTGGGCGGGGTGCGGCTGCCGGCCGGCGCCCTGGTGACGCTGTGCATCGGCGCGGCCAACCGCGACCCCGCGGTGTTCCCGGATCCGGAACGCCTGGATCTGACGCGCACCCCCAACCGCCACCTGGCGTTCGGCTTTGGCGTGCACCAGTGCGCCGGACTGAGTCTGGCGCGGCTGGAGGGGCGCATCGCCATCGGGCGTTTTTTGCGCCGCTTTCCTGACTACACGCTGAGCGCCCCGCCCGTACGCGGCGGGCGGGCCCGTTTTCGGGGCTTTCTGCGCGCCCCGTTTCGGCTCTGAGTCCCCATCCCAGTGCTTCGGCGCACCGCGACGGTGCATCGAAGCCCTCCGTGGACAGCCGGCACCTGCCGCTGGGCACGGCGCTTGCTTCATTCGACTCCGTCGGGGCCTTGGGCCTCACTCGGCACTGGGATCGATTCATGTCCACTCCCCTCGATCTGTTGTGGCTGCTGCTGTGCGCCGGCCTGGTGTTTCTGATGCAGGCCGGCTTTCTGTGCCTGGAGTCCGGCCTGACGCGCAGCAAAAACTCGATCAACGTTGCCGCCAAGAACCTATCGGACTTCGTGGTGGCGGCCCTGGCGTTCTGGCTGCTGGGCTTTGGCCTGATGTTCGGGTCCAGTGTCGGCGGCTGGGTGGGCAGCAACCACTTTGGTCTGTTCGACCAGCTGCCGGCCGACCCCGCGTTCCTGGGCTTCGTGCTGTTTCAGATGATGTTCTGCGCGACGGCCGCCACCATCGTCTCGGGGGCGGTAGCGGAGCGCATGCGTTTTGGCGCCTATCTGGCGCTGTCGGCCTGGGTGTCGCTCGTCACCTACCCGGTGTTCGGCCACTGGGCCTGGGGCGGGGCCTGGGAGGGTGAGCCGCACGGCTGGCTGGCGGCGCTGGGCTTCGTGGATTTCGCGGGCTCCACCGTGGTGCACAGCGTGGGGGGCTGGGTGGCGCTGGTGGCGGTGATGCGCATTGGCCCGCGCAGTGGCCGCTTTCCTCAAGACGGCGCGCCGGCGGTGATTCCAGCGGGCAACCTGCCGCTGGCCATGCTGGGGGCCCTGCTGTTGTTCTTCGGCTGGCTCGGCTTCAACGGCGGCAGCACCTTCGCCTTCGACGCCCGCGTGCCCGGCATCCTGCTGCACACCACACTGGCGGCCTGCGCCGGCGCGTTGGCGGGGCTTCTGGCTGGGCGCTGGCTGCGCGGCTACTACGAGGTGCTCTATCTCATCAACGGACTCATCGCCGGGCTGGTGGCGATCACCGCGGGGGCGCACGTGCTCACCCCGGCCGGGTCGATCCTGACCGGCATCGTCGGTGCGCTGGTCATGGCATGGGCCAACGAAACGCTGCTGCGGCGCCGCATCGACGATGCCGTCGGTGCCATTCCGGCCCACCTGGCGGCCGGTGCCTGGGGCACACTGGCGGTGGGACTGCTGGGCGACCCGACGCTGCTGGACACCGGGCTAAACCGCTGGCAGCAAACGGCGGTGCAAGCGCTGGGGGTGCTGGCCTGCGGACTGTGGAGCGTACTGGCCACCCTGGGTTTTCTGTGGCTGGTGCGCGACCGCAACCTGCGCGTGACGCCCGACGAAGAACGCGGCGGCTTGAATGTGGCCGAGCACGGCGCGCGCACCGAGCTGCTGGAACTGCTGGATGCGATGGATGCTCAGCGCCGTTCGGGCGACCTGAGCCGGCGCGTCCCGGAAGAGGACTTCACCGAGGTGGGCCAGATCGCCCGCGCCTACAACCGCGTCATTGGCGCGCTGGAGGCGGCCACCGCGCGCACGCTGGCGCTGCTGCGCGAGATGCGCGATGGCGTGCTCACCTACCGCGCTGACGGCACGCTGTTGGGCCTGAACCCGGGGGCCGAAAAGCTGCTGGGGGTCAGCGCCGACGCTGCGCTGGGCCGACCGCTGACCGAGGTGCTGCGCCAGGCCGGGCACGCGCAAGCGCTACCCGTGCAGCGCCTGACGTGCGTGGGCGAAACACTCGAGCTGCGCATCGCGCGTCCGGGAGCACCGCGCACCCACTACGAGCTCACCGTCGGCACCTTCCACGAAGGGCGAGACGAGCTTTACGCCGCGGTGCTGCGTGACATCACTGACCGCAAGCTGGTCGAGCAACAGCTGCAGCGCGAACGCGACCTGGCACAGGTCACGCTGGCCTCGATCGGCGACGGCGTCATCACCACCGACGAGGCAGGCCTGATCCAGTACCTCAATCCGGTGGCTGAGCGCCTGACGGGCTGGCCCGCGCACCACGCGCGCGGGCAACCGATCACCACCGTGTTTCGCCTGCTCGACGAGGCCAGCGGCCAGCCCCTGCCCAACCCGGTGCGCGAGCTGCTGCGTGGAGGATCCCCAGCGGCGCGCCGCGAACACGCGCTGCTGCTGCGGCGCGACGGCGAGCGCGTGCCGGTCATCGACACGGCCGCACCCATCCGCACGCGCGACGGTTTTCTGATTGGCGCGGTGCTGGTGTTTCACGACGTGACGGTGACGCTCAACCTGGCGCGTGAGCTCAGCCACCAGGCCACGCACGACGCGCTGACCGGCGCGCCCAACCGGCGCGAATTCGAACGCCGTCTGCGCGAACTGCTGGCGCGTACCGACCCGTCCTCGCACGTGCTGTGCTTTCTGGACTTGGACCAGTTCAAGGTGGTCAACGACACCTGTGGCCACGTGGCGGGCGACGAGCTGCTGCGCCAGGTCACCCAACTGATCCGCCAACAACTGCGCGCCTCCGACACCCTGGCGCGGCTGGGCGGCGACGAGTTCGGTCTGATCCTGATGGGATGCGACGTGGAGCACGCCCTGCCCTTGGCACACCGCATTCGCGAGGCCATCGCGGACTATCGCTTTGGCTGGGGCGAGCGTTCGTTTGCGATTGGCGTCTCGATTGGGTTGGTGCCGGTCGGCCCGCTGGAGCGCGACGCCGGCACCCTGATGGCCACCGCGGACGCCGCCTGCTATGCCGCCAAGGAAAGCGGGCGCAACCGCGTGCACGTCTACCAGCCCGACGACCGCCGTCTGCTCGAGCAACAGGGCCAAATGCAGTGGGTGTCGCGCCTGCAGGTGGCGCTGGACGAAGACCGGCTGCGCCTGCACGCGCAGCCCATCGTGCCGCTGCACCCCCTGGCAGACGGCCGAGCGCACTACGAGATCCTGGTGCGGTTGGAAGAAGACGGCAAGCTGATCCAACCGGGCGCCTTTCTGCCCGCCGCCGAGCGCTACGGGATGATGCCGCGCATCGACCAGTGGGTGGTGCGCAACACCTTGGCCTGGCTGGGCGACTGGGTGCGCCAGCACCGTGACCTGCCGGCGACCTTCGCCATCAACCTGTCAGGGGCATCGCTGTCGGACGAACGCTTCCGCCAGGATCTGCAAGCCGTGCTCGATGCGGTGCGGCTGCCCCCAGGGACGCTGTGCTTCGAAATCACCGAAACAGCCGCCATCGCCAACCTGTCCACCGTGGTCCACTTCATCCAGGAGGTCAAACGCCAAGGCTGCCTGTTCGCGCTCGACGACTTCGGCAGCGGCCTGTCGTCGTTCGCCTACCTGAAGAACCTCCCGGTGGATTTCCTGAAAATCGACGGCAGCTTCGTCAAGGACATCGAAAACGACCCGATCGACCTGGCCATGGTGCAGGCCATCAACGCCATCGGCCACGTGATGGGCCTGCGCACCATCGCGGAGTACGTCTCGTCGGAGGCGATTCGCCAACGACTGGAGGACTTGGGCGTGGACTACGCCCAAGGCTACCACGTCGGCCCGCCGCAACCGCTGGACACGTTGGCCCCGGTGCGCCGCATGCCACGCTAGGTGCCTCGACGCTCACGCGCCACCGTGGGCAGATTCCGTGTGCTGCCCTGCCCGGGGCAGAGCGGGCAACACCGCCGCCACCGGCGTGTGCTCCCAGTCGAACACCTGCCATACGGGCAACGTGGACGGCTCACGCGCCAGCAGCAGCCCACGCGCCAGCGGTGCCAGCGGCTGCTGCTGCAGGTCCACCAGCAACACCCAGCGCCCCTCGTCGTCGCTGAGTTGACCCGCCCAACCCAGCGCCTGCAGCGTGCGCAGCGGCTCTTCCAGCTGCAGCGGATCGACGCGCAGCGCACGCGCCAACACGGGCACCGCCAAGCCCGGGCGCGCCTGCTGGCGCGAGCGCTGCAACAGCGCCAGCACCTCCAGCGCCAGCTGAAACGACCAACCGGGCGTGTCGCCGCGCCGGGCAATGCCCGCCAGCAGGCTGGGCAGATAGGCCACGATGACGGCGCCCAACAGCACGATCAGCCAGACCACATACAGCCAGATCAGCAAAATGGGCAGGGTGGCGAAGGCCCCGTACACCGCCGAGTAGGTGGGCACCGTGCGCAGATACCACCCCAGCGCCTGCTGGGCCGCCTCGAACGCCACCGACACGAACAGCGCCCCCACCAACGCATGGCGCGTGCGCACCGGCGCATTTGGCACGTAGCGGTACAGGGCCGTCATGCCCGCCACCACCGCGACGAATCCCAGTACGTCCAACGCCATCCGCACGCCGTCGTGCCACAGTGGCAACCACCCGCGCGAGGCCGACAGCGCATAAGAGCTGGCACTCAGCGCCACCGCCAGCACCAAGGGCCCCAGCGTCAGCAGCGCCCAGTACACCAGCACGCGCTGCGCCAGCGGCCGGCGCCGCTGCACACGCCAGATGTCGTTGAGCTGCCGGTCGATGGTCAGCACCAGGGCCAGCGCCGTGGCCAGCAGCAACACCGCGCCGCTCCAGCCGATCTGCGCCGCCTTCGCCGAAAACTGCCAGACGTACTTTGAGACCTGGCGCGCGATGTGATCGGGCACCAGGCTGTCGATCATCCAGCGCTGCAACCGCGCCTCCACCTGCCCGAAGGCGGGGAACGCCGCAAACACCGCCAGCGCCACCGTCAGCAGCGGCACCAGCGAAATGAAGGAGGTGAACGCCAGACTGCCCGCAGCCAAGCCCAGCCGGTCGTGCGCAAAGCGCTCGCGCAGGGTCAGGAACGTGTTGCGCCACGGAAACGCACGCAATTCGGCCAGCCAGCGACGAGGGGAGACATCCATACCGCTATCATGCCAGCCCATGCAAGCCGCGTCTGCCCCTACCCCCGACGCCCCCGGCGCACCCGGTCGTGGCACCAGCAGCGCCGAAGCGCTGGCGCTGGCGCGGCGCACCCGGGCGCTGGCCGTCGGCTGCCTGCTGGCGTTGATTGCGCTGGGGCTGGCCTGGGAGCTGTGGCTGGCACCGCTGCGCCCCGGTGGCTCGTGGTGGGCATTGAAGGTGCTGCCGCTGACCCTGCCGCTGCCGGGCCTGCTGCGCCACCGCATGTACACCTACCGCTGGCTCAGCTTGCTGGTGTGGCTGTATTTCACCGAAGGCATCGTGCGCGCCACATCCGAGACCGGGCTGTCGGCAGCCTTGGCGTGGGGCCAGGTCGCGTTGTGCGTGGGGCTGTTCGCCGCCTGCGCGCTGCACGTGCGGCTGCGTTTGCGCTACGCGCGCCGCGGTGGCACCGACCTGCCGTCCACAGCCGAGGCCAACGACCACCCCACCAACCCATCGCGCTGAAGACGCCATGACCACCGATCCCCTGCTCGAGGCCTTGCGTGCTATCGTGGGCGCTGCGCAGGTGCTGACCGCGGACGACGGCGACGATCTCACCGCCTACGAACAGGACTGGCGCCGCCGTCACCGCGGGCGTGCGCGCTGTGTGGTGCGGCCCGGCAGCACCGCCGAGGTAGCGGCCGTGGTGCGCGCCTGCGCGGTGAACCGGGTGCCGGTTGTGCCGCAGGGCGGCAACACCGGGCTGGTGGTGGGCGGGGTACCCGACGGCTCGGGCACCCAAGTGGTGTTGAGCCTGCAGCGCCTCAACCGCGTGCGCGCGCTCGATGCCGACAATCTGACGCTGACCGTGGACGCCGGCTGCGTGCTGCAGACCGCCCAGCAGGCCGCAGAAGCCGCCGGGCTGTGGCTGCCGCTCAGCCTGGCCTCGGAAGGCAGTTGCACCATCGGCGGCAACCTGGCCACCAACGCTGGGGGCACGCAAGTGCTGCGCTTCGGCAACGCGCGCGACCTGTGCCTGGGGCTGGAAGTCGTCACCGCCGACGGCCAGATCTGGAACGGGCTCAGCGGTCTGCGCAAAGACAACACCGGCTACGACCTGCGGCACCTGTTCATTGGCAGCGAAGGCACGCTCGGCATCATCACCGCAGCCGTACTGAAGCTGGTGCCTCAACCCGCCGCGCGGCTGACCGCCTGGGCAGCGGTGCCCTCACTGTCCGCCGCGGTGGCGCTGCTGGGGCTGGCCCAGCGTCGGCTGGGGCCGGCGTTGACCGGCTTCGAGGCCATGAACGCCTTTGCGCTGCAGCTGGTGGCCCAGCACTTTCCGGCGCTGCAACCGCCCCTGCACGACGCCGCCCCCTATGCCGTGCTGCTGGAGGTGGCCGACGTGGAGGGCGAGGCGCACGCCCGGGAACGGCTGGAGGCCGCCTTGGGCGAAGCCATCGAGGCCGGCTGCGCCGCCGATGCGGTGGTGGCCGCCAGCCTGGCCCAGGCCCGCACCTTGTGGCACATCCGGGAAAGCATCCCGCTGGCCCAGGCGCAGGAGGGCCTCAACATCAAGCACGACATCAGTGTGCCGGTGTCGCGCATCGCGGCCTTCTGCGCCGACGCCGAGGCCGTGCTGCAGCGCGCCGTGCCTGGCGTGCGGTTGGTCAATTTTGGCCATCTGGGCGATGGCAACCTCCACTTCAATGTGCAG